>Ga0233383_1000643_pt1 | contig 12878 bp, 11 predicted proteins | sample ElkDunMinimDraft_14_FD_191542 | JGI IMG/M metagenome (GOLD analysis project Ga0233383, IMG submission 191542) | Fecal eukaryotic communites from dung pellets of Tule Elk in California, USA - Elk Dung G16 | ecosystem: Host-associated > Mammals > Digestive system > Large intestine > Fecal | place...
GAGGTTCCCGGGTCGGACGGATATCGTTGGGACATCAAGCGGATTCCCACCGGCCCCATGGCGACCACGGTGCTGGTGGGTGTGCCGAAGACGGCGTGATGCGCGATGTCCCGGCTTGGGCGACGGTGTCTCCCGGTCCGGGTGCGGCCATCCGCGACGACACCCCGGAGAAGCCGCGCCCGCTCCTGCTCGATTCGATCGACGACCGGTTCCAACGCCAAAGGAGGCTGTCGTCGCGCCGTGGGCACATCAGTTGGAGGAGCAATTCGCCGAGGGATGTCCGCCCGAGCCACTCACCGCGAGCGTCCTTCGCGCCACGTCCGCTTCGGGAGTGAATGCCCAGGGTGGCTTCCTGGATTCACGACTACTCGAGGACGCAGCCGGTCCGCTCGTCCACGAAGCGCGCCGTGGCGCCCCACAACATGCCCGCCGACGCCTCGACGCGCTTCTTCTCCCGGTCGACCCGGAACGTGGCCACGGCGGGGTTGGCGCGGGTCCAGGCGCGGCAGAAGTCCTCCTCCTGCTCCATCACGAACATGCAGGAGCAGACCTCAGCCGCCGCATAGTTCGAAGTCAGCTGCAGATCGCTGTTCGCGTAGGACCGGGCCTCACCGTCGCGGTCCGCACATCCCGCGAGGAACACGCTCGCGGCCAGCACCATCGCTGCAATCGAGGTCTTCATCGGTCACCTCACCAGCGCCAGGGCCAGCGACAGGAACTGGTTCAGATCGAAGGCTCCCGCCTCGCGATCGTCCGCGACCCGGACCACCACCGTGTCGAGCGACGGGATCACGGTGACCGACTGGCCCCAGTGCCCTCGCGCCGCGTACGCGTCGGAAGGAACGTCAGGCCAGGGCAGGTCGTTGAAGCCCTGCTCGGGGACCGCTTGGTTCAGCCACCACATCCGGCCCTGGGCATCTCCGGGCTCGGCCGCCAGCGCGCGCAGCTTGAAGGGCTCGGAGACCCGCGTGGACGCGGCCACCCAGCCCTCGGGCAACAGGCGCTGGCCCTCCCAGCAGCCGTCATTCAGATACAGAAAACCGAAGCGGGCGAAGTCCCGCGGCGTGGCGAAGGTGTGCGAGCCGCCCTTGAAGTGCCCCTTCGCATCCCGCTCGAGCACCGCGCTCGTCATGCCGATGGGGGTGAAGAGCCACTCCCAGGGAAAGACGTCACCCTTCTGAAGGGTCTTCTGCACCGACTCCTGCACCGCCGAGAGCAGCAGCATCGACTCCCCCGTCGAGTACATGTACGTGGTGCCCGGCGCGTCGCGCAGGCGGTGCTCGGCGACGAAGCGCGCCATGTCCCGGCGGCCCTCTCCGTACAGCATGGCCAGGACCGACGAGGCCTGGTTGGACTTGTCCTCGTACAGCTCGGTCCAGTCGAAGCCGGAGCTGAACTGCAGCAGATGCTTGAGCTTCACCTGGCAGGATTCGGGCGTACCGACCTCCAGGTGATCACAGATGGAGTCCTCGAGGGACACCGCGCCGCGGTGCACGGCCATCCCGGTCAGCGCGCTGGTCACGCTCTTGGTCACCGACCACCCGATGTGCCGCTTGGTCGGGCCGTGCGAGCCGAAGTACTTCTCGTACACGATCGCGCCCCGGTGGATGACCACCACGGCGTCGGTCCGGATGCCCTTGCGCTCCGCGTCCTTGCCGATGCGCGAGAAGGCGTAGTCCTCGAGCGCCTGGATCTGCGCTGCCTTCGCGGCCGTGGTCTCCGCCGTGTTGTCAGGCCAAGCCTGCGTGGGCCAGCTGCCGCGGGTGGGACAGTTCTGGGCATGCGCTGCGCCCGGGATCAGCAGGACGGCGAGTGCCAGGAAGGCCAGGTTGGCGATTGGACAGGCCATCAGAAGTCCCCCTGGATGAGCGGCACCTGGACCATCGGCGGCATCGTCGTCGTGGGATTCCCGGCCCCGGCAAGCGAAGGGCCCGCCCGGTGCTGCGAGAGCCCGAGCATCAGGGTGGCCGCGGAGGGAAGGAGGATGGCCTCGCCCACGGTGAAGAGCGCGACGTGCGTGGGATTGCCGGCCCAGAGTCCCAGGAGCACTCCGCCCGCGATGGCGACGACCTGCGTGCCCAGCGTGACGAAGAAGGCAGACCACAGCCTGGGATTCGCACCGAGGGCCTGACCGACGAAGAACTCGGTCACCGTGACTGCCAACGGCGGCAGGACCAGCAGCATGACGAGCGAGGGCAGCGCCGCGCCCAACAGGTCATTGGAGAGCGAGCCGACAGCGCTCGCGCCCCAGAGCGTCAGGGGGACCGTCACCACCGCGGCCGCAGCGCCCGCACCGAACTGGGTACCGAGGAGCGCGGGGCCCGACCAGCCATGCGAGGTGGTCCGTGTGGGGGCGTCGATCGCGGAGGGCGTGCTCGTGAGGAGACGCTCAGCTCCTGGATCCGCCGCGTGGGTGTCGCCTGCCTGGGCCCAGGCAGGTCCCGCAGCAAGTGCCATCAACAGCAAGGGAAGCGCCCATGGCTGCGCGCCCTGCCCCGCTCGGGGCCTCTTCGTTTGTCGCGTCACGGTGAGCTCCCTCTCGCATCGACTGTGAGGTCGGCGCCTGCGGTCCCCTCGAGCCTCGACCGTGCCGCATCTCTTCCTGTTGGGGAAGATCGAAGCGGGCAGATCAGACGTGCGCGTCCAGGCGCGTCACGAATCGGGGACGCGCAGGAGACAAGACTTCTGGTCGGCCCCGCCCGCCTGACGATCGACTTCGGAGTGCAGGGCTGCCACGGGGGCATCGCGGACTCGCTCTCACTCACCGTCGCCGCCGACGGCTCCGGGCGCGTGGAGGGCACCGTCGAAGAATGGGACGAGTCCTCCCAAGACTTCGTTTCGCGCGTCGTGAAGCGAGCTCTTTCGAAAGACGGCGCGACGAAGGCAGTGCAACAACTGTCGTCGGCCGTCGCGCGTCTCGAGAGGCCCTCCGGTTGCGAGTCCACCGTGCGCACCTTCGCCCGGCTCGCGTGGTCGTGCGGCGAGAGCCCCCCTCAGACGCTCGAGTACAAAACGTACGACTGCGGCCCACGACTGCTGGACGGAGTGGCCTCGGAGACACGTAGCGGGCAGCAGGCCCGGGACGGCTACTCACGCGCCATTGCACTCAGAACCATCGCGGGGGAGCTGCTGAAACCACCCGCACCAGAATGAGCGACCGCGTGGACTCGCATCGGCCTTCGGATCGCCCAACAGGCGCGCGCATGTGGCTACCGGATCGTCTCGATGATCCGTGGCAAGAAAGACCCAGCAAACCGCTTCAGCAGCCTTTGTGCTGACGCGCCATCGTGCAGCAACGCCGGGCAGGCACCGAGCACGGCTACAGCACAGGCTCGACCGCTGACGCCGCCGCCACCGCCTTCGATCGCGCCTCCTCGAGGTCCTTGCCCAGCGCCAGGGCGACACCGAAGCGACGCTCGCCACGGACCTCCGGCTTTCCGAAGAGGCGCAGCTGGGTGTCGGGCGCTGCGAGCGCGCGCTCCACGCCGCGGAAGGACACCTGATCGGAATCTCCCGCGACCAGGATGACCGCCGACGCCGCGGGGCCGTGCTGCCGGATGGCGGGGATGGGCAGCCCCAGGATGGCGCGGGCATGGAGCGCGAACTCGCTCAGGTCCTGCGAGACCAAGGTCACCAGTCCCGTGTCGTGGGGACGGGGCGAGACCTCGCTGAAGTAGACGGTGTCTCCGCGCACGAAGAACTCCACTCCGAACACGCCATGGCCGCCGAGGCTGTCGGTGACGGCCTTCGCGATGCGCTGCGCCTCCGCCAGCGCCGCCTCCGACATGGGCTGCGGCTGCCACGACTCCCGATAGTCGCCGCGCTCCTGGCGATGACCGATCGGCTCGCAGAAGTGGGTGCCGTCCACCGAGCGAACGGTGAGCAGCGTGATCTCGTAGTCGAAGTCGACGAAGCCCTCGACGATGACCTTCCCGCCTCCAGCCCGGCCTCCCTCCTGGGCGTATTGCCACGCCCGATCGACGTCGGCCGCCTCGCGCACCAGGCTCTGTCCCTTGCCGGAGGAGCTCATGATCGGCTTGACCACGCAGGGGATCCCGATCTCCTCGACCGCTCTCCGATAGTCGTCCTCGGTGGCCGCGAAGCGATACGGCGACGTGGGGAGCTCGAGCTGCTCCGCGGCAAGTCGACGGATGCCCTCCCGGTTCATGGTGAGGTGCACCGCGCGGGCGGTGGGGATCACCCGATGACCCTCTGCCTCCAGCTCCACCAGCGTGGCCGTGGCAATCGCCTCGACCTCCGGCACGATCAGATCCGGACGCTCGGCCTCGATGACCTCACGCAGCGCCTTCGCGTCGAGCATGGACACCACGTGAGAGCGGTGGGCGACCTGCATCGCGGGGGCGCGCGCGTAGCGGTCGACCGCGATCACCTCGACGCCGAAGCGCTGGAGCTCGATCGCGACCTCCTTTCCGAGCTCGCCCGAGCCGAGCAGCATGACCTTGGTGGCGTTGGGGGAGAGGGGGGTGCCGATCGTGACCATGATGAATCCTCCGGGAGAGTCGGCGCGCACTGTCGCCATTCGACCCGCGACCTTGGCGCTCCGGGCGGGCTCGGCGGCCATCGTCGCCGAAGGGGTCTCCGAGGTGGAGGGAAGTTGTCGGGAGGCCCCTGGCCGAAGGTTGGGCAGCGCGCTCCGGACCGCGCAATCCGCGCATGAGGGAGCGAGCAATCGCTCCCCCGGGGTGATGCCTCCGTCAAAGGCCGGCTCACGGTGTCCGGTAGGAGTTCCGGGCTGCGCGCCGCCAGCCAGCTCGGGTTGCTGCCAGCACTCGGCCCGGGCGCGTCGCCGCGCGGCGGACCGCACCTGAAGCCCTCCAACGCCCAAGGCCGACCAAGGCGCCGTGCACCTGCTTTGCCGCTCGGCCGCCAACTTGATGACGCGGTCCGCCCGGGATGATTGGCTGGCCGCATGACCTCGACCGTTGGAATCGATGCGCTAGGCGTGGCCGTCCCCTCCACGTGTGTCCGGCTGGAAGATCTCGCCGTGGCGCGGAACGTGGAGCCCGCCAAGTTCCTCCAGGGACTGGGGACGCGGGTGATGGGCGTGGCCCTCCCCGATGAGGACACGGTGACGCTGGCGGCGCGCGCGGCGCACGAGGCGCTGCAGAGCGCCGGCGTCCGTGGCGACGAGGTGGGGCTGCTGGCGGTCGGTACCGAGACCGCGGTCGATCACTCGAAGCCCGTGGCCTCCTACGTCCAGGGACTGGTGGGAATCGGCTCCAACTGCCGGGTCTTCGAGACCAAACACGCCTGTTACGGCGGGACGGCCGCGCTCCAGCTGGCACTCGATTGGATCCGCAGTGGCTCCGCGCGCGGACGCAAGGCGCTGGTGATCTGCAGCGACATCGCGCGCTACGGCGTGGGCACGCCGGGCGAGCCCACGCAGGGCGCAGGTGCCGTCGCGATCCTGCTCGGCGAAGCGCCCCGCCTGGTCGCGTTGGAGCCCGGGGTGTCCGGCGTCTACTCCCAGGACGTGCACGACTTCTGGCGTCCCCTGTACTCCAAGGACGCGCTCGTGGATGGGCACTACTCGGTGAAGTGCTACCTCGACGCGCTGGAGGGCGCCTGGCGCAACTACCGCGAGCTCGTCGCCGAAGTCCCTCCCGCGGGCAGCTTCTTCAGCGATCGCTTCGCCGCGCTCGCCTACCACGTCCCTTACGGGAAGCTGGCGCGCAAGGGTCACCAGCGGCTGCGCGAGCTGGACGGCGATCCCACGCCGGACACCAGCTTCGCGCGGCTGGTCGAGCCCGGACTGGTGCTGCCCTCGCTGGTGGGAAACATCTACACCGGCTCACTCTATCTCTCCCTCACCAGCCTCCTGGCGTGCCACCCAGGTTCCCTCGAGGGGCAGCGCGTGGGACTCTTCAGCTACGGCAGCGGGAGCTGTGCTGAGTTCTTCGGAGGAACGGTCCAGCCAGGGGCCCACGCGCGGGTGCGCGCCCTCGGACTGATGGAGCGGCTCGAGGCCCGACGGGTGCTCGGGATCCCCGAGTACGAGGCGATCATGCGTGAGCGCGAGCTGATCGACGAGCGCCCCGCCGGCGCCGCGACGGAGACGGGCGCCTTCGGCTACCTCGGAGTGGAGCAGGAGCGGCGCACCTACGCGCGGCGCGGAGCAGCCTAGAGAGAGACACCGTCGCGGTTGGAGCGGCGCTCCGACGCGCGGCCGCGCAACCAGCTCGAGGAGATGCGCCGCCCCACCGTTCGCGGCGCTGGCGGTACGGTTGGCCGGCTCCCCCTCCCCTGGCGATCCGGTTACTCGATCGGGTGTCGGGAGCGGATCGGCTCGTCACAAGCACAAGGCCCCCGCGCGCCGCATCGACTTCGCAGCGGCGTCACGGGGCGCGGCGCCGCTAACGGGGGCGGTCGGGCACGTGGCAGACGGCCTCGACGTTGTTGCCATCCGGGTCCAGGACGAAGGCGCCGTAGTAGCCCGGGTGGTACTGCGGCCGCGGCCCCGGCGCACCATTGTCCCTTCCCCCCGCCGCGATGGCCGCAGCATGGAAGGCGTCGACCTCGTCGCGGGATTGGGCGGTGAAGGCGTAGTGACGCCCGGGTCCCGGCTCGCCCCCCTCGTGCAGCCAGAAGGTCGGCTTGTCGCCCCGGCCGTAGCCGCCGACCTTCCTGCCGCCGGTGAATTGCTCGGGCACCACGCGGAGGAGCGAGGCCCCCAAGGGTGCCAGTGCCGCGTCGTAGAAGGCCTTGGCGCGATCCCAGTTGGAAACGCAGATACCGGCGTGATCGATCATCTTGGAACCTCTTCGGGTGGGGCTGGCGCGGCTCTCGAAACCGGGTGAAGCCCTAGCTCCCCGCGACGCGAGATCGCAATCGGACGCCATCGGCATTGCGGACAAGCGTACTGCGCCAGGGGACGTGCGTGAGGTCGTGCGTTCGCGGGACGGCGGCTCGAGGCGCTGAAGGCTTCGCGTGCTCACCGGAGCGGAGAAAGCCCCTCAGGAACCTCAAACCCCGAACGCTTCCAGCTTCCTGGCGAGGGTATTGCGACCGATGCCGAGGACCTTCGCGGCGGCGCTCCGGTTTCCGTCCACCGTCGCGAGCACGCGGAGGATGTGCTCTCGCTCGACCTCGGCCAGCGTGCGCAGCGGTGATGCGGCAACGGGCCCGGCCGGCGCGGGGGTGCTCCCGTCCGGCGAGGGCAGAGGCAGTCGCTCCGCGGTCAGCGGGCCCTCGCTGAGGACCACCGCGCTCTCGATGCAGTTCTCCAGCTCACGCACGTTCCCCGGCCAGGAATGCGCCTTGAGGCGGGCGATCGCGCCCCCGGTCAGCTCGGGGATGGGAGAGACGCGATGGCGCTTGGCGGCGGCCGCGACGAAGTGGCGGGCGAGGCGCTCGAGATCCTCGTCCCCCCGCTCACGCAGCGGAGGGAGCTCCAGCTCCACCACCCGGATCCGATAGTAGAGATCCTCACGGAAGCGGCCCTCACGCACCGCCTTCTGGAGGTCGCGGTGGGTGGCGGCGACGATCCGGACGTCGACCTTCACGGTCTGCGTCCCTCCCACGCGCTGGAACTCCCGCTCCTGGAGCACGCGCAGCAGCTTGCCCTGCATCTCGATCGGCAGCTCGCCCAGCTCGTCGAGGAAGATGGTGCCCCCGTTCGCGGCCTCGAACCTGCCCGGCTGCCGCGAGTCGGCGCCCGTGTACGCGCCGCGCTCGTGACCGAAGAGCTCGTTCTCGACCAGCGAGGCCGGCAGCGACGCGCAGTCCACCTTGACGAAGGGTCGGTCCTTGCGAGGACTGTTCACGTGGAGGGCGCGGGCGAAGAGCTCCTTGCCGCAGCCCGTCTCGCCACGCAGGAGCACCGTCGCTTCGGTCGAGGCGGCGCGCAGCAACACCCGGTAGAGCGCCTGCATCGGCGGCGACTCGCCGATGATCCGATTGAAGAAGTAGCCGACCGGCGCCTGGGGTTGCGCCTTGGCCCGCTGGAGCTCGTGGTACAGGCTGGTGGCCTGCAGCACGGTGGAAACCTGCTTGGCGATCCCCTGGAGCTGTCGCGACGCCTCGTCACCGAAGCGCGCGGCGCCCTTCCGGTTGAGCACCTGGAGGACCCCGAAGACCGAACCGCTCGCATCCAGCAGCGGCACCGCGAGCACGCTGGTGGTGCGGTAGCCGGTCATGCGATCGATGTCGGCGAAGAACTCCTCGGAGCGCACCGGATCCGGGACGTTCAGCGGCTCGCCGGTGGCGGCCACCTGCCCGGCGATCCCCTGTCCGAGCTTGAGCCGGATCTGGACCAACTCCGGAAGGTGCGCAGCGCGGGAGAAGAGCTCTCCGCGTGCGGGATCCAGCAGGTACAGCGTCCCCCGATCGGCCATGAGCGCTGCGGCGACCCGATCCATCAGCGCCGCGAGGAAGGCGTCGAGCTGGACCTCCCGCCCGACCAGCCCACCCATCGCGAGCAGGACCTGCGAGGTGGGATCATCGGAAGGCGCGGCTTCGGGAAGAGGCATGGGGAGGGCGAAGGGGGTGGCCACGGCAGGGTACCTCCGAACGGCATGATCGCGGGGCATCGGAGCGGCGCTCAACCCGAGGCGACGGCCGGCGCCTCGAGCCAGATCGTCTTGTTCTCGCGCGCAGGCTCGCTGGGCTCAAAGTGCTGACGGGCCTGCTCGGCCATCGCCTCCACCTGTTCGTCGGCGTGCGAAGGATCATGGTGGAACAGGAACAGGCGCCGCACGCCGCAGGCGGACGCGACGCGCGCTGCGTCGATGTTCGTCGAGTGGCCCCAGCCCTTCCTGGAGCCACCCTGCCTCCCGTCGTACTCGTCCGGGGTGTACTGCGCGTCCAGCGCCAGCGCGTCGGCGCCCTCGAGGTGACCGGCGACCTCCCGCGTGAGGGTCTGCAGCGAGAGCTCCACGTCGGTCGCGTAGACGAAGCTGCGCCCGTCCGCCTCCACCCGATAGCCGAGACAGCCCTGCGGGTGATCGAGCACGAAGGGGGTGATCCGGAAGGGCCCGTAATCGAACGGCTGACCGGGCTGCGCGTCCGCGAAGGTGAGGCCTCCGCGCATCGCCGCGAGTGGAACGGGGAAGGTCGGCGGCGTCATCTGCGCATCGAGCACGTCGCGCAGCGCGCGACCGCCGTCGCGGCCGGGCCCCAGCAAGGTGAGCCTGGAGTCCGGGCGCCAGGCCGGCGCGAAGAATGGAAAGCCCTGCACGTGATCCCAATGCAGATGGCTGAAGAGCATGAGCGCCTCCGGCCCCCCCTCCGACCGCAGCATCGCCTCACCGAGCCCCCGGATTCCGGTGCCGGCATCGAGGATCAGCCGCTGCCCCCCGGACGTCACCTCGACGCACGAGGTGTTTCCGCCGATCCGCGCGTGCTGCGCGCCGGACGTCGCCACGCTGCCTCGAACTCCCCAGAACCGGATCTGCATGGTGTCTGTCTCCTGTGGCCGAGGCGGGGATGCCTCGCGCTGCGCCGGGGCTGCATCCGGCGGTCGAAGACAGACAAAGCAGCCCGCGTGCCACGGCAGGAGACGGTGGGGCTTCGAGGAGACGGCGCTTTCGCGAAGGGGCGCGACCGATCGATTTCAGGGCAGTCGCGCCGGACCGGGTGATCCGTCCCGGTGCAGCACCTCCCCTCGCTACCTCCCGCCTCCGACCGCCTCCAGGAGCACCTGCGCGCTCGCGCGGGCAGCCGCCGGATCGCCGCGATGATCGGAGGCGAGGAACACCTCGGTGAGGCGCTCCAGGCGTGCCTCCCGGGTCGCGGGACCGGTGGCGGCCTCCCAATGCGCGAGCAGGTGCAGGCAATAGCCTCGCTGGAGGCTCGGAAGCGTCCGGACGTCGAACCCGGTGTGCTCACGCACGAAGCGGAAGTACGCCGGCGCGAACGCCGACATCGTGTCGCCGAAGGTCGCGAGCTGCTCGATCACGCGACCGGGCCGGGAGAGCCCCGCGGCGGGGAGGAGCTTGATCAGGAACTCCGGGTAGTAGGGGACCTCCGACAGCGGCAGCTCGAGCCGCTGCGCGAGAGCCCGATCCAGCTCATACACGCTGTGCAGATCGACCACCGCCTGGAGCGAGCGCGCATCGAGACCGACGGTCTCCGAGGCCAGCGCCTGGACCGAGCGCAGCTCCACCTCGTAGCGCTGCATGTCCTTGCGCAGCGCGAGGAACTCGGCGTCCGCCAGCTCGAGCAGCCCTGCCAGCCTCGCGAAGCGGCGTCTGACCGGAACCGGGACCTGCGCTGCCGTCTGGTAGCCGAGGTCGTGCTCGACCTCGGCCCACGCGTGCTGGAGGACGCTGCGCAGCTGGATCTCCACGGGCCAGCCGCGAACCCACTCGGGGACCTCCCCCATCTCCGGCGCGCGGATGACGTAGTGCAGCGAGCGGTAGCCGAAGTGCGAGGGCTCCTGGAGCGCGCGCTTGTCCACCGAGTGCGTCCAGTCGATCTCGAACTCGCGCTGGATCAGCGAGGCCACCTCGTCCACCTGATCCTCGAACAGCGTGATCACGCGCAGGCCCAGGACGTCCTTCACCGCGTCGAGCCGCTCGTACACCCGGTCGGGTCGCGCGAGCTTGCGCTCGAGGCTCTCGCGACGCTTCACGCGCATCTCGACGACTTGCACGCCCAGGTGCGCCGTCTGCTCCACGAGCCAGCTCCGCACCTCGCTCCCCAGCACGTTCAGGTGGGGAGCCACGGTGTCGTACGTGAGGAGCAGATCGGGGGGCGGCATGGGCGACACCATCCCATATCGGCTCCCGGCGTCCGCGGCCTCTCGCCGCTCGACCTGCCCGCTCGCTGGGCCGGCCGGCCCCTCGCCCTTCGCAGGAGGTCATGTGCCCTTCGCGCGTGGTGGCCTCGCGGCGGGTCGTCGGCGTCGCACAGCCGTCCCCGAAGGTCCGAAGCGCTGGGATCGCCGCCCTGCCGAAGGCGCCCTCGCCCTCCCTCTGGCAAGCTCCGCGTCCACATGCCCCGCGCCACCGCGACCCGCGCCGCCCGCCAGACCGCGAAGTCCAAGCCCGCCAAGGCGGGTGTACCGACCACCCGTCCGGGCCGGAGGCCGACCCGCGCGCGCAGCCCCGCTGCGGAGCTCGCCAAGGTCGCGCAGGACGGAGGCCTCACGCTGGTGCTCGGCGCGGGCATCAGCCTGTCGCACGGCGTGCCGGGCTGGACCGCCCTGGTCGAGCAACTGTGGCGAGAGGCCTTCGCCGACCAGCCACTTCCCGAAGGCAGTCCGCTGTGGCAGAGCCCCGCCATCGCGCTCGAGCGGATCTCCCAGGTGCTCGGGCCCGATCGCTTCGTGAAGGCGCTGCGCACGCATCTCTACCGCGGCCTCAGGCGCCCCTCACGCGCCTGGCTGAGAGACGGGCGCGACACGCTGTCGGTGCTCGCTCGCGTCCTCACCCGTGAACACGCCCTCGGACCGAAGCGGCGCATCCAGCGGGTCATCACCTTCAACGCGGACGATCTGCTCGAGCGTGCCTGCGCCGCGCTCTCGCCTCGCTCGCCGGTGCTGAAGGTCGTCGCGCGCGCCAGTCAGCATCCCGAGCGCGGCACCGGCACCCAGCCGATCCCCTGCTATCACCTGCACGGCTACCTGCCCGCTCCGGGCAACGGACGCTGGCACCAGGAGAGCCCAGACACGCTGGTCTTCACCGAAGCCCAGTACTGGCGCGCGGTGGCCACGCCCCTGTCCTTCGCCAATCGCGTGATGTCCTTCGCGCTCCACGACACCCGCTGCATCTTCGTGGGCCTCTCGATGACGGACCTCAACGTGCTGCGCTGGCTGGCGCTGCGCGCCGACGAGCTGACCGCCGACAAGCGCAGCCAGTTCAGCGCCGCGCCGGACGAGAGCCCCGCGCGGACCACCCGCGCCGTCCGTCGGGCGTTGCAACGCCATTACTGGATCCACTCGGGGGGAGACGATCCCGGCGGGCACCTGGCGTCGCATCTGGAGACCCGCGGGATCCTGTCGGTGCTGCTGAAGTCAGGTTGGGGTTCCAACGACTTCGCCGAGCTGTGGGATTCCGTCCTTCCGGGCTGACCCTTCGCCAGCGGACCGCATCGAGGTGCCAGGGACAGCCCCGCAGGCCCGCGGGCGCTCAGGCGGTCGGCCGCGCGATGCGCTCCACGACCAACAGCGGGCGGCCGCTCTCGAGGAACCCCTCTTCGCGCCTCGGCGCCCGGAACCTGAGGGCCACTCCGGCGGAGACATCCATGGTGTGCCCCGGACCGAGGGTCGCGCCGGTGTCCCGGAGATAGGACAGGATCGCGTTGAACCACTCGAAGGTGTCCATGGCCTGCTCGTGCGCCTCCGCGTGGAACGCGAGGTCCGGCAGGTCGAGCACGTGGGCCCCCCGGGTGCTCATCCAGACGCCGTCCCGCTCCGCCACCAGCAGCTTGAGAAAGCCGACGTAGAGCAGCGGGATGGGAAGGCCGCGCAGGCGCTCCAGCGCGCTCTCCTCGTCGTCCTCATCCCGAGCCAGCACCGCGGCGGGGAGGGATGTGTGCGCCGCCTCGTTGAGGACCACCAGCGCCCCATGCTCCGAGAGCACACCGGCCACGGCGGCCAGCGTGACGTACTTCTCGAGCGGGTCCTCCGTCCCTCCGGCGTGGTACAGGAGGACGTGGGCCCGATGGGCGCGCGCACGCGCCTTGAGATCCGGACGGTAGTGGGCGGCCGCGACGCAGGGCTCCACCGAAGCCGCGGGCATGGGAGCCTCGAAGCCGATCAGGTTCACGACCTCATCGCCCCAGGCGATCTTCCCGAGCGGCGTCCCGTTCGCAGCGAGGGCCGGATCCACCTCACAGGTCGCTTGGGACATCGTGGGGTCGAAGGCTCTGAGGCTCGCCGTGATGGCCTCCGGATCCAGGGCGAGCGTCTCGGGGAA
>Ga0233383_1000644_pt1 | contig 12873 bp, 11 predicted proteins | sample ElkDunMinimDraft_14_FD_191542 | JGI IMG/M metagenome (GOLD analysis project Ga0233383, IMG submission 191542) | Fecal eukaryotic communites from dung pellets of Tule Elk in California, USA - Elk Dung G16 | ecosystem: Host-associated > Mammals > Digestive system > Large intestine > Fecal | place...
CCCCAGCGTCTCGATGGCCTTCTGGCGCCCGAGCGGATCGCCGTACTTCTGGGTCAGCTTGGACTTGAGCTTGAGCGCCTTCTCGGCGTCGGTGCTGCCGCGGAACAGATCGAGGATTCCCATGTGTCAGTCGAGCGCGGGTTTGAGGCGCTCCTCCATCGAAAGCGGACCCGCCGGCGAGGGCGACCCCGTGCGGTGGCGGGCATCCGGAGGGAGGCTCCTTGCTGGAGCCTGGATGCGGGCCCGCGGCCGCGGGTGAGTGTGAGACTCGAAGAACGCCCTTGTACGCCCTAAAGCCCGACCCCGGCGCGAACGTTCTCGGAGTAGGCACGACCGAGCGTCTCGGCTGCCGCCCGGACCTCGGGGCTGTCGGCGTGGCGGGGGACCTGGATGGCGAGCACCAGGTAGAAGTCACCGCGAACGCCTCCCTTGAGGGCCGGTACCCCGCGGCCCTTCAGGCGCAGCTTTCGCCCGGACTGCGACCCGGCCGGGATGGTGACGGTGACCTCCCCGTCGAAGGTCGGCACGCGGACCTCGGCGCCCAGCATCGCCTCGGGCACGGTGACGGGCAGGTCCAGGTAGAGGTCGTCGCCCTCGCGGCGCACCAGAGGATGGGGGGTGACTTCGACCTCCATGTAGAGGTCTCCGGGGGGCGCCCCTCGCACCCCGGGGCCGCCCTGGCCGGCAAGGCGGATCTTGGATCCGGTGCTGACGCCGGGGGGGATCTTCACGGTGAGCCGCTGGGGCTCGCGCTGATCCGGACGCTGGAGGGTGATCACCCGCTCGCCGCCGACGACCGCATCGCGCAGGGTGACCGTCACGCGGGTGGTGAAGTCCTCGCCGGCCTGGGGAGGCGCCTGGCCCCGGCCGGGGAAGGGGCTGCCGGTCCGGCCGCCGCTCCGCCGACCGAACATCTCGGCGAAGAGATCACCCAGGTCGAAGTCGCTGCCGTCATAGGGGATTCCGCCCATGCCGCCGCCCATGCCGCCACTTCCGGCCGCGGACTTGTAGCGCCGCAGCTGGGCCGCCCGCTCTTCGTCGAAGCCGATCTTCTCGGCGTCCTCCCCGAACTCGTCATACAGCTTGCGCTTGCGCTCATCGCCGAGCACCTCGAAGGCGGCGGTGACCTGCTTGAACCGCTCCTCGGCCTTCTTGTCGTTCGGTTTGACGTCGGGGTGATTCTCCCGGGCCAAGCGGCGGTAGGCCTTCTTGATCTCGGCGGCAGTCGCCGAGCGGGACACCCCGAGGATGCTGTAGAGATCTTCTGCCATGCTGTCCGGGTCGGTTTTTTGGCCTCTCAAGCTGCCAAGGCCGGTCCTACACTAACCAGCCGCATGACGGACGCCAGTTGCCAACTGCCAGACGTGGAGAGGCCCCGCGGCCTGCGCGTCGCCGTGCGCGCCGGCGGATGGCTGGCCCCGCGCCCGCTCGCAGGGGCGGTGCAGGTTTTCGGCGGGCGACGGGCCTGGGGCCTGGCGGTGCTGCTGCTCCTGCTGCTCCCGCTGGCGTCGCGCGCTCAGGAGACGCCCCAGCCCGCCTCCCGGTCCGGCGGTGCACCCGCCGGTGGGGCAGAGGCGCCCGTCCCGGCCGCGCCACGTGGCCTGCTGATGGACGAGGTGGTGGCCACCCTGGAGGAGGCGCTGATCACCCGGTCGGACCTGGTCTTCGAGGCGCGGGTCCACGCGCTCGGGCTCGAGGGGACCGCGGCGCTGTCGCGCTCCCTGGGGGAGCGGGAGCTGCTGGGGACGCTCGAGCGCAGTCTCGCCGAGCGGCTGCATGCGAGGGAGGCCGAGCGTCTGGGGGTGGTTCCCCCGACGCCCCAGGAACTCGAGGAGCGGCTCCAGCAGCTCGAGGCGCGCGCGGGCGGGACGGGGATCGTCGAGGCCTTCCTCCGGGTCCACGGGGCGGATCGGGGTCAACTGACGGCGCTGCTGGAGCGCGGGGAGCTGGCGGCACGGGCCCGGGAGAGCCGGGTCCGGGTGCGCGCCCAGGTGACCGAGGCGGAGGTCCGGCGGGCGTGGGAGGCCTCGGGCTCGCAGGTCCCCTTCGGTGAAGAGCGCGAGGGGATCGCCGCGCGGCTCCAGGCAGAGCGGGCGCGGGAGGTGGAGGGGAGGGAGCTGGAGCGGCTGCTGCGCAACGCCAAGGTCCGGAGGATCGCGCCCTGGGCCAGGCTGACGGCGGGGCAGGGGCGATGAGACAGCTGCAGGATCAGGAGGCCTGGGCCTTCCGGACCATGACCCTCGAGGATCTTCCGGTGGTGGTGGCGCTGGAGAAGCGGGCCTTCGCCTACCCCTGGTCGGCGGAGCTGCTGCGGCAGGAGCTGGATCACACCTGGTCGACGGTGCTGCTGGCCGAGGACCGCAGCGGACCCGCGCCGGTGGTGATGGGCCTGGTCGTCTTCTGGCTGGTCCACGACGAGCTCCACGTCCTGAACGTGGCCTCGGATCCGGCCTATCAGCGGCGCGGCGTCGCCCGGTTCCTGATCGGAGAGGCGATCCGCCGGGCGCGCGAGCACGGGTGCGTGCTGGGGACGCTGGAGGTCCGGCGCAGCAACCTTCCTGCGATCGCGCTCTACGAGGGCTTCGGCTTCCGCACGGTGGGCGTACGGGCGCGCTATTACCGGGAGGAGGGAGAGGACGCGCTGGTGATGATCCTCGACCTGTGAGCACTCCTGATCCCGAGGTGACGCCTTCCTGATCCGGGAGGGCCAACCGAGAGTGCTTGACAGTCGAGGCGCCATCCCTATACTCGCGCGCCTTTCCGGCCCACCCTTTCAAGTTGGCCGAAGTTCACGCCCCGGGTGGGGCCGCCACGTCTTACCAAGGATTCCCGAAGCAATGCCGACGATCAGCCAGTTGGTCCGCAAGGGTCGCGAGAAGCTCACGGTGCAGGGCAAGAGCCCCGCACTCAAGGAGTGCCCCCAGAAGCGCGGAGTCTGCACCCGCGTGTACACCACGACCCCGAAGAAGCCGAACTCCGCGCTGCGCAAGGTCGCGCGCGTTCGTCTGACCAACGGCATCGAGGTCACCTCCTACATCCCCGGCGTGGGTCACAACCTCCAGGAGCACTCGGTGGTGATGATCCGCGGCGGCCGTGTGAAGGACCTCCCCGGCGTTCGCTACCACATCGTTCGCGGCACGCTGGACTCCACGGGCGTGCAGAACCGCAAGCAGAGCCGCTCCAAGTACGGCGCCAAGCGCCCGAGCTGAGCCGCTTCTTCTCTTCCTTTCATCTGCTTTACTGCTGAGGACGTTCCATGCCTCGTCGTCGCGTTGTCGCCAAGCGCAAGATTCTCCCCGATCCGAAGTTCCAGGATCGGCTCGTCACCAAGTTCGTCAACGACCTCATGATCTCGGGCGGCAAGTCCGTGGCCGAGGGCGTGTGCTACGGGGCGTTCGCGCTGGTCGAGGAGCGTGGGAAGGAAGATCCCCTCAAGACCTTCAAGAAGGCGCTCGACAACGTCAAGCCGGTCCTCGAGGTGAAGTCCCGCCGCGTGGGTGGCGCGACCTACCAGGTGCCCGTCGAGGTCCGTCAGGACCGCCGCGTGGCGCTCGGCATGCGCTGGCTGATCAACTACGCCAAGGCGCGTGGTGAGAAGACCATGAAGGAGAAGCTGGCCGGCGAGATCATGGACGCCGCCAACAACCGCGGCAACGCGGTGAAGAAGCGCGAGGACACGCACAAGATGGCCGAGGCCAACAAGGCGTTCTCGCACTACCGCTGGTAGTCGGTCTCCACCTCCCGATCGCTCGCGGTCGGGTGGAAGGCTGAAGCGAAGAGGGCTCCGGGTGACCGGGGCCCTTTTTCGCGTTGGGCGATCCGGGCAGGACGTCGGCGCGCGCCCGGGACGTCGCAGGCGGCCGGGCCCTTCCCCGGCGCCGTGGCCCGTCGCACGTCGGTGGGGCCGGTGCGATGACACCGATGCACCCGGAAAGCCTCGGGAGGGCCCATGCGCAATCTGCTGAGCGTCGATGAACTGGCCGGATGGATCGCCGCGGGCCGCGCGCCGCGCATCCTCGATGTGCGCTGGCGGCTGGGTTGTCCCGATGGGCATGCGGAGTACCTGAGCGGGCACGTTCCGGGCGCGGTCTACGTGTCGCTCGGCACCGAGCTCTCCGCGCCGGGACGACCGGAGGAGGGGCGGCATCCGCTGCCGACGACCGCGGCCCTGCAGGCGTCTGCTCGCCGCTGGGGCCTTCGCGCCGGCGATCGGGTCGTGGCGTACGACAACGCGCAGGGCGCTGCGGCCGCGCGGGCGTGGTGGCTGCTGCGCCAGGCGGGCGTCGACGTCCGGGTGCTCGACGGCGGCCTGCGCGCCTGGGTCGCCGCGGGCCACGCACTGGAACCGGGTGAGGTGACGCCCCCGGCCGGCGACGTCGAGCTCGCGGTGCTCGGACGGGACGCGATCACGATCGACGAGGCGGCCGCGTTCCCAAGCGCCGGCATCCTCCTCGACGTGCGGGCGCCCGAGCGCTACCGCGGCGAGAGCGAACCGCTGGATCCGGTGGCCGGCCACATCCCAGGCGCGATCAATCTCCCGACCTCCGTGCACCTGGATTCCGACGGGAGGCTCCTGGACGCGGAGACCCTGCGCGCCCAGTTCGCCCAGGCCGGTGTGACGGCGGACACGCCCGTCGCGGCCTACTGCGGATCCGGCGTCACCGCGGCGCACACCGCGCTCGCGCTGGCCGAGGCAGGCCTCGAGGCCAAGCTCTTCCCCGGCTCCTGGAGCCAGTGGTCGAACACGTCCGGCCGACCGGTCGCGACGGGCCCCGCAGCGGGGATTCCCCGCCGCTCGTGAGCGTGGGACGAGGCGGCCGCCATCGCACGGACGGGCGACGGGACCTCCCGAGCTAGACGCTTCCTTCGCGCTCGATCACCAGGATCCGGGCCTCGCCCAGCGGGATGGCCCTGTGCTCGGTCCCGACGCTGGCGAAGAAGACATCGCCTGTTTCCAGGACCACCTGCTGTTCGACCCCCGCCTCGCGATAGCGCATCTCGACACGCCCATCGAGCACGGCAAAGACCTCCTCGCCGTCATTGACGTGCCAACGGTAGGGCTGGTCGGTCCAATGCAGGCGCGTGGTGATGCCCTGCATGTTGGCGACGGTGGTGGCGCCCCAAGGGCGATCCGACCTGTACGTGCTGCCGCGAAGGACCTGGATGTCTGTCTTCATCTCGAGCTCCGCCTCGACGCGCCGACAGCACGGCGGGCAGCGGGTGGCAGGTGAGGGGGGCGTGATGTCATTGCGGAGCGGGGGGAGAATCGTTGGAACGAAGCTCCGCGCGCTCACGGGCTCTTGTCAGTCTTCGGAGGGGGCCAAGCGGCGGCCCCTGAGGACGTCGTTCGTCTCGCGCACCAGCCTCGAGACGATCTCGGCAGCGCCCTGGGCGCGCGCCGAGGCTGCGTTCTGACCCGCCCAGAGGGCGAGGAGGTCGGCGCGTCCTCGCGCCGCGGCGGCCTTGCGAATCGGTGCCGTGAGGTGATGTTGGGCCGGATAGGGCAGCACGTCGTCGGGATGGGCCTCCAGCAGGCGCATCAATCCGTTCTCGATCCCGCGCGCGGGGCGTCCGGTGAAGGCACGGGTCACGCGCGTGATGCGCGACGCGGGGGTGCCAAGGACTTGCTTGTGATGCTCGGGTGCTCCCGACTCGGGTGAGATCAGGAAGGCCGTCCCGACCTGGACGCCCGCTGCACCCAGCGCCATCGCCGCGGCGATCCCCCGGCCGTCCGCGATGCCGCCGGCTGCGATCACCGGGATTCGCACCTCGCTGACGATCTGGGGGACCAGCGACATGGTCCCCACCAGGGACGCCTCCACGGGGCGGAGGAAGGATCCCCGGTGCCCGCCCGCATCCGCGCCCGAGGCGACCACTGCATCGGCCCCCGCCTCTTCGATGCGCGCTGCCTCCTCGACGGTCGTCGCGGTGCCGATCGTGGCGATGCCCCGGCGCCTGGCGTCCTTCAACATGGCCGGGTCCGGGATGCCCATGACGAAGCTCCAGACCGGTGGCCTGGCCTCGAGGAGTGCCTCGACCTGGGCGGCGAACGGAGGCTCTTGAAAGGGCTGCGGCGCCTCGAGGTCGAGCTCGGCGAACACCGGGGCGAGGTGCGCGAGGCATCTCGCCCGCTCCTCCCTCGAAGGCTCGCGATCGTCCTCTCCGGCGATCGGGACCCAGAGGTTGATGTTGAAGGGCTTGGTGGTCCGTCGCGCGATGTCGGCCACGCCCTCCCGGATCGCCTCCGGTGCGAGGCCCACCGCACCCAGGGAGCCGAGCGCCCCCGCATTCGAGACCGCTGCAGCGAGGGTCGGCGTGGAGTTTCCTCCTCCGAAGGGACCTTGCACGATCGGGTACGCGAGTCCGAGGCGAGCGGTCAGCGCGGTCTGGGTCCACATGGTGTCATCCCTCTCCTGTCATCCTCGAGAGCAGCGCTTTAGCAGGGGCGCGCGCGCGCGATGGAACGCGGCACGCAAGGATGCGCTCGGGGTGTCGGTCCATCGCCGCGTGCGGACCCCTGGCCCGTCGCATCACCGAGCGCCTGGACGCGGGCCTTCCCGCCCCGTCGAGGTCGGCCTGGGCGCGGGAGGCACCATCCCCTCTGGAATGCGCGAGAGGTCGTATGCGTGTGGGCTCGTCAGGGCGACCTGGGCGCGCGCACCGTGCGGTCGAGGCGGGGGGCAATCTCGTGCGCGCCACCTGCCGGGTGGAGGGGCGAGCAGCCTCCGCCCATGAGCCTGGCCTGTCCTGTCGTAAAGGGCGTCTGATGGGTCGCCGGTCCCCCGGAGCGCCCGCCGCACGGCCCTCGACCGCGGCTGGTACGCTGGCTGTCGATCATGAAGCGCCTCTCCCAGTTGCGACTGGAGGACCTGTCCATCTGGGCTTGGGCCTTCGGGTACTTCGCCTGCTACGTGCCGTACAGCGCGCTCACCAAGACGGTCACCGGACCCGGCAGCGGGCTCTCGGGGCTGGCGATCCTTCCCATCACCACCGCGGTCTCCATGGTGGGCAGCTTCGCGTTCATCACCGCGCTCGGCTGGTGGAAGTCGGCGGGGCGGGGCACCATCGGCCGCCGCTCGCTCCCGATGCCGGGACGTTGGACCTTCCTCTCCGGGCTGTGCAGCGCCGCGATCATCGGAACGACGACCCTGGCCTACACGTTCGAGGGGACGTCGATCGTGTTCATGATGCTCTGGATGCGCGGTGGGGTCCTGGTGCTCGCGCCCATCGTGGATCTGATCAGCCGGCGGAAGGTCCGCCGGACCGCGTGGGGGGCCCTGGCGCTCAGCCTCGCGGCGGTCCTGCTGGCGACCGCAGGCGGCGTGGAGCTGAAGCTCAGCGGCTGGGCCATGGTCGATATCGCGGTCTACCTGCTCGCCTATTTCATCCGCCTCCAGTTCATGAGCCGCATGTCCAAGTCTCCCGATCCGGAGAGCCGTCGACGCTACTTCGTGGAGGAGCAGATGGTCGCCACCCCGGCCATCGTGCTGGTGCTCGGACTGCTCGCGGTCTGGGGGCAGGGTGAGGGGATGCTCGAGGTGCGCCACGGCTTCACCGACGTCATGTTCTCGGACGCCGTGGGGTGGCTGCTCCTGATCGGGCTGTTCTCGCAGGGCACGGGTGTCTTCGGTGCGCTGATCCTGCTCGACCCGCGGGAGAACTCCTTCAGCGTGCCGGTGAACCGCGCGTCCTCGGTCGTGGCGGGCGTGCTGGCCGGTTACGGGCTGTACGTCTTCTCCGGCGCGCCCCCTCCAGGTGCCGCGGAGCTCCTGGGGGCGGGGCTGGTGATCGCGGCCGTGCTGTTGCTCTCGGCGCCATCGCTGCTCGGGCGGCGCTCCGTGGACGCTTCGCCAAGTCCGCAGTGACGGGTGGGGGCGCAGACTCCCGCCTCCTCGCGAGACGGGTCTTGCGAGCCCGCTCCGTTCACCCCCCAAAGGCGTCGCGCGAGGCCGGCCTGGGCCGCCCCGGTGTCGAACCTTCCCTGGAGCTGCTGAAGGGCCCATCACCTGCGGCGCCTCGAGCACCAGCGGCGAGAGGAGTCCACCTGGTCTTCGACGTGGTGGAGGGCCCATCACCTGCGGCGCCGCCCACGTCCCGTCCGGGAGGCGCCTCGCGCACCAGCGACCGGAAGATTCCACCAGATCTTCGACGCGGTGATGGGCCCATCACCTGCGGCGCTGCTCACGTCTGTCCGGGCGGCGCCTCGCGCACCAGCGACGAGGGGACTGACTCCGCCAGGTCTTCGACCCGGTGCCTCGAGACGTGAGCCTTCGAAAGTAGCGCTGGCCCTCCGACCCCTCTGCCTTCCCCCTCGAGGGCGAGGCGGTCCCCCGGGGCGGCGTCCCGCGGTGCCTCGAGGGCCTCATCGCGCCGGACCCCACTGTCACCCGCAGGCGACGGCGATCCCGCCTGGATCTGAAGGCGCTTGCGGGACACCCCGTCATGTCGCGCTCGCAGATCGAGTCCGCCACCTCCCGTGGCGCGAAGCGCGACTGTGCGAGGTTCACCCGATGCCCGTCATCCGCCTCCTGCTGCTCTCCGTCCTCGCTGCCGCCGCGGCCTGTACCGGCACCACCCCATTGGCTCCCGATGGCGGGATCCGGGACGACGGCGGCCACTCCGGATGCGTGGAGACGGTGACCTGTCCTGCCGATGGCCAGACGTGTGGCGCCGTCGTGGGAACCTGCGGTGTGGTGGACTGCGGTCTCTGCCGCTTCGACGTGGAGGTGCTCTCGGAGCGGGCCCGTCTCCTGGATGTGGACGACGCGCACGGTGTCGCCCACGTCGCGTGGCTGGAGGTCCTGGGGCCCTCTTCAACGGATCAGCGCATCGCGGTGGCCACGCGCGTGGCGGGAGGCGGCTGGCACACCCGGACGCTCTTTCCCTCCTGGAGCGGAGTGGGGAGCACCCACTTCGCGGTGGCTGGGAATGCCGAGGGCGATGTCTGTGGTGCCCTCTTCAACGACGACGCGTTGAGCGTGCGCTGCCTCTCCGAGGGGGGCGCGCCCGTGGATGAGCCGATCCAGGGATTCGGCGAGGTCGATGCGATCGACCTCGTCCTGCACGAAGGGTCGCCGGCGGTGCTCGTCACCGGCAGGTACCGGACTCCACTGCCTGCCTTCGAGCTCCAGGTGGGGACCTTCCTGGTCAGGCGCGAGGCCTCCGAGTGGCGTGTGAAGCATCTGGAGGCGGCAGCGCAGCCGTCCTACGACGCGGCGCTGCTGTCCTCGCCAGCGGGTCTCTGGGCGTTCTGGCGCAATGCTGGCTCGGGGGCCTTGCGCGCGCATCACGAGGGCCCGACGGGCGCCCTGGCCGAGGAGGTGGTCGATGCGGAGGCGGGCATCCCCAACGGCCTGGACACCGTCCGCGCCCGGTTGGACGCGCACGGGCGTCCCGCGCTGATCTACGCGGGCGGAAGGACGGTGCGTCACGCCACGCGCGGCGCGGACGGCAACTGGACGATCGAGCCGGTCGGGGGGCGGGACCGCGAGACCGCGTTCGTCGAGGTCGGCGGCGTCGTCCATGCCGTCTTCCACTCCGCCTCCGCCCTCCATTACGCGCAGCGGCGGGAGGGGCGGTGGTTCAGTCAGATGCTCTCGGGCGCCTGCGACAGTGGGCGCGTGGCGATGTTCCGGGAGGGTGACCGGGTCCGCATCATCCCCAGCAGCGACTGCCGCTACGAGTCGCCGCTGCGGATCCTGACCCCCGCCGAGCACTTCCCCGTCGAGGTCTCCGAGGCCTGCGACACCATCGTCTCGACGCTCTGCCGCACCTCTTGCGCCTGCGGATCCGAGGGGGGCGACTGCTGCGTGTTCAGCGAATCGGCCAACACCTGCTCGAGCGCCTACGGCTGCGACGGGAACCTCCGCGCCAGGTTCTGCGGGAGCGTGACCATGGCTCCCGAGCAGGTGTTGGCCTGCCGCGACGCGGTCCTGTCCCCGTCACTGGCCTGCGCTGGACCGGACGGGATCGAGGTTCCGTCTGCCTGCCGCGGCCTGTGGAGCGACGGCTGACGCCGGCGCTCGCCGATGGGCCGGGGCAGGGCGGCGTCCCATCGCCGGTCGAGGGTTGCAGCGACCCGCTCGAGCGAGGGCCGGGGCAGGGCGCCGTCCCGTCGCCGGGCGAGGGATGCCGCGGCCGGCTTTGATCGAGGGCGAGGGGGCCCGCGGTCGCGGTGAAGCGGGGCGGCCCCGGCGGCGCCTCCGAATCCCTCTGGCGTCGGTCGCTCCGGGATCGTAGACGTGCGCCCTCGTTCAAACCGGGGGGGCGAAGCACGGCCACCCGCGTCGGCACCGCCACGCAACGCCCTTCTCACGGCGCCTCCCCACCCGCACAGGAGCACCCGGACATGCCCCGCGAGTACCCGCTCGAGCGCTATCGCAACATCGGCATCATGGCGCACATCGACGCCGGCAAGACGACCACCACCGAGCGCATCCTGTTCTACGCGGGCGCCATCCACCGGATGGGCAACGTCGACGAGGGCAACACCACCACCGACTGGATGATCCAGGAGAAGCAGCGCGGGATCACCATCCAGTCCGCCGCCATCTCCGCCGCGTGGTCGCGCGAGGGCGAGAAGTACAACATCAACCTCATCGACACGCCCGGACACGTCGACTTCACCGTCGAGGTCGAGCGGTCCCTGCGCGCGCTCGACGGGGCCATCGCCGTCTTCGATGGCGGCAATGGCGTCGAGCCCCAGTCGGAGACCGTCTGGCGCCAGGCGGATCGGTACGGCGTCCCGCGCATCTGCTTCATCAACAAGCTCGATCGCGTCGGCGCGGACTTCGAGATGTCCGTGCAGAGCATCAAGGACAAGCTCGGCGCCAAGGCCGTCCCGGTGCAGATTCCCTACGGGATCGAGGACCGGCTGCGCGGCGTGATCGACCTCATCCAGATGAAGGCCGTGGTCTTCCCCGAGAGCGATCAGGGCAGCAAGCCCGAGCTGCACGAGATCCCCGAGGACCTGCGCGCGGCGGCCGAGCGCATGCGCACCGAGCTGGTCGAGACCGCGGCCGAGCAGGACGACGCCCTGACCGAGCGCTACCTCGAGACCGGTGAGCTCTCGAACGAGGAGATCCGCCGCGGCCTGCGCAAGGGCTGCCTGGCGCTGCAGATCTTCCCCGTGCTCTGCGGCAGCTCCTTCCGCCACAAGGGCGTCCAGCCCCTCCTCGACGCGGTGGTCGACTACCTCCCCAGCCCCCTCGACATCCCCCCGGTGCACGGCAAGACCCCGGACGGGGAGGACACCGAGCGCGCCACCGACGACGAGGCGCCCTTCAGCGCGCTGGTCTTCAAGGTCATGAACGACCCCGCCTTCCCGGCGCAGACGCTCACCTTCATGCGCGTCTACTCGGGCACGCTGGCCGCGGGCACCACGGCGTGGAACCCCGCCAAGGGCAAGCGCGAGCGCGTCAGCCGCCTGGTGAAGATGCGCGCGGACAAGAAGGACGAGCTCACCGAGGTGCGCGCCGGCGACATCTGCGCCGCGGTCGGCATGAAGCTCGCGGTGACCGGCGACACCCTCTGCGACGCGGACGCGCCCATCGTGCTCGAGCGCATGGAGTTCCCCGAGCCGGTGATCGACATCGCCATCGAGCCGAAGAGCACCGCCGATCAGGACAAGCTCGCCGAGAGCCTCCAGCGCCTGGCCAGCGAGGATCCCAGCTTCCGGGTGCGCACCAGCGACGAGACCGGGCAGACCATCATCGCCGGCATGGGCGAGCTCCACCTGGAGATCATCGTCGACCGGCTCCTGCGCGAGTTCAACGTGGACGCCAACGTGGGCAAGCCCCGCGTGGCCTACCGCGAGACGCTCGGCGCGTCGGTGGAGGAGGAGGGCAAGTACATCCGCCAGACCGGGGGCAAGGGCATGTACGGCCACATCGTGCTGCGCGTCTCGCCCAACGAGCGCGGCAAGGGCTTCGAGTTCCGCGACCTCGTCACCGGCGGCAAGGTGCCCAAGGAGTTCGTCGCCGCGGCAGGGAAGGGCGCCGAGGACGGCATGAGCACCGGCCCCCTGGCGGGCTACCCGCTGGTCGACGTGGTGGTCGAGGCCATCGACGGCAGCGTGCACGAGGTCGACTCGAGCGAGCTGGCCTTCCGCATCGCGGGCTCCATGGCCTTCAAGGAGGCCGTCCGCCGCGCCCAGCCCATCCTGCTCGAGCCGATCATGCGGTGCGAGATCACCGTGCCGGAGGCCAACATGGGCGCGGTGCAGGGCGACCTGAACGCGCGGCGCGGGCGCATCAACGGCATGGAGCCCAGGCCCGGCTCGGTGCAGGCCCTCACCGTCGACGTCCCGCTCGGGGAGATGTTCGGCTACGCCACCGATCTGCGCAGCCGCACCCAGGGCCGCGGCACGTACACCATGCAGTTCGACCACTACGACCAGGTCTCGCAGGCCGTCTACGACCGGATCGTCGCGCACTGAGAACGACGAAGATCGACCTGTCGATCTTTTCTCTTCCCCACCCCGCAGAAAGGGCGTAAAGGCCCCGGCCCGCCCGCAGCGACACCGCGCGCAGCCGATATGGACACGCTCCCTCTTCAGGGAAACGCAGCCCGGCCCAAGGAGACGTCATGTCGAAGGAAAAGTTCGAGCGCACGCTGCCCCACGTGAACATCGGCACGATCGGTCACGTGGACCACGGCAAGACCTCGCTCACCGCGGCGATCACCAAGGTGCTCGCGAAGGCGGGCGGCGCGGACTTCCGCGCCTACGACCAGATCGACAAGGCCCCCGAGGAGCGCGAGCGCGGCATCACCATCAGCACCTCGCACGTCGAGTACAAGACCGCCAACCGCCACTACGCGCACGTCGACTGCCCCGGGCACGCCGACTACGTGAAGAACATGATCACCGGCGCG
>Ga0233383_1000650_pt1 | contig 12833 bp, 26 predicted proteins | sample ElkDunMinimDraft_14_FD_191542 | JGI IMG/M metagenome (GOLD analysis project Ga0233383, IMG submission 191542) | Fecal eukaryotic communites from dung pellets of Tule Elk in California, USA - Elk Dung G16 | ecosystem: Host-associated > Mammals > Digestive system > Large intestine > Fecal | place...
GAGGAAGAAATCTCAAGTGGGCTCGCTTGCTGAACACGCCTGAGGGTGTACGTTAAGCCCGTCGTAACAAATCACAGGGGACGCATGATGGCAGCAAGGAATAATAAATGACCGACTTCAACTGGCTCAGCCTATTGCTTTTGGGTATTGGCGTTTCACTTATCGCAGTCGAGATATTCGTCTTCACCTTCAAGCTGCTGGTGCTGGGCATCGCTGCGCTGCTCATGTCATTGGGTTGCTACATCTGGGATGTACCTATCTGGGCACTGGTGGCTTTCGGTGTAAGCGCAACTCTGGTTCAAATCGCTTTTGCAAGAAAGTATCCGAAAGCCTCGGGTGTACCTGCCGCAGATGTGGTGGGCGAGAGTGGTTTCGTAACCGGCGTAGCCGTTCGCGATGGCGTGACCCACGCAGTAATAAGCTTTTCGAAGCCGTTCGGTGGCCAAGAACAGTGGAAAGTAAAACAAACGGAACCTCTCAAGAACCAGTGCCGCGCACAGGTCTTGAGGGTCAATGACGACTCAACCCTCGCGGTTGAAATGGAAGAGGAAGCAACTCGTTGATGAACAGTTTTAACATGCCTATCGTGTCTATCGTTCTACTGGTGCTGGCGGTCGTCGGCGTAATGCTAAGCGTGCGAATTATCAGTCAGACTGATGCGGTCATCGTAGAGCGGATCGGCAAATACCATCGCACGATGCGCTCCGGGCTCAACTTCATAATTCCTTTTGTTGATCGTGTAGTTTCTACAACAACCAGCAAAGACATTATCCTCTCGCTAGGCAAAGTCGATGCGATCAGTAAAGACAACGCTGTCGTGCTCGCTGATGCGCTGATCGTCATCCGAGTCAATGAACCGGAGAAAGCGATCTACGGCGTCGAGAACTACCAGCGCTCGACAGCAATGCTGGCTGCCGCAGCACTGCGCTCAAAATTAGGCTCTCTGACCCTGGACGAAGCGCTTACAAGCCGTGACGCAATCAAAACCAACATTCAAGAGTCCATCCGTTCTGAGCTTGAGGACTGGGGCCTTCTGCTACGTGGTGTTGAAGTTCAGGAAATAACTCCTAGCAAAAGCATGATCGAAGCGATGGAGGCGCAGGCCGCTGCCGAGCGTGCTCGTAAGGCTGCGGTAACACGGGCCGAAGGCGAGAAGACAGCTGTCACTTTGCAAGCAGATGCGCAGCGCTACTCGGCTGACCAAGACGCTAAGGGCCGTCTGGATGCAGCGACTTCGGACGCGGCTGCACAGATCGAGTTGGCCAAGGCAACTGCGAAGGCTGTCGAAACGGTCGGTAACGCGCTTAGAGACAATCCTCAAGCAGCTCAGTACATGCTCGGTGAGAAGTTCATTGAGTCCTATAGCCGTCTGGCTGAGTCTGATAACTCCAAGATCATTGCGCTGCCAAACGATTTCATGGCTGGCGTAGCCTCGCTGCTTAAGAGTGCATCACCCAGGGTGTAACAAAGCGCCGACCTTCGCGCTCGCGTGGGTCGGCATCAGCATTTGCTGAGTCGTTGAGTCAGGAAAGATTTGCTGCCATCCATGCTTTGTGCGAAGGCGTTGTTAAGCATTAAATAAAGGAATGCAAGCATCATGGGCCGCGAATTTCACGGTAATTCCCAAGCACTCGTTACTTCTCGCAAGAGACATAACACCCTAGAGGAATTGGAAACACAACGAGTGTGTCCTCTGATCGAATGGAAGAAGAGCTGCCGAGTCGCGAAGGTAATGCAGCGTGACCGATACGGGTGCGGAGTGGCGTGTGCGGCAATGGTAGCTGGTAGGCCGTACGCTGATGTTCGTAGGGTCTTCGCCGACTGCGGTCTCGAAAAAAAGAAACGCCCATTCGCCACCAATTTCTCAGAGCTGCGCCACTGCCTTGAGCAGCTGGGTATCCGCTCGGAACGCAGACGCTGGTCAGGCTGGGATGAAATAGACGGTCTGGGAATCGTTGCGGTTAGTTCCTCTGCTGGTGGTCGCAACTGGCATTGGGTCGTAGCTGAGAGGCATGAAGTGTTCGGTGTGGTTTTGCATGATCCTGATTACGACCTGCCGAGCTTCAGCGCAAAGGAGCCAGAAGGCGTCCATTGCCACCCATTCACTGAATACCAGCCGCAAAAGAGCTGGATAAAGATCTTGGCGTAGGAATCCCGCTCTTTAGGGCGGGAGGAAGTCAACAGGAAGAAACTGAACCGGAAGCGAGCCTGGGCTGCGAAGTGTAAGCTGCTGCGCCACGGCAACAGCTAGCGGGGCGCTGGGCCTGAGTAAGCCAGGCGCCCCACGAGGTCAAAGGCATATCCGGTAGTAACGGTAGTCCCCGTCGCGCTTGACATAGGTGCCACGGGTATAGGTCACGCCATTGTCCGTGAACTGGGTCCAATTATTCCCGCCATTGCCACCGGTCATCTTTATTGGCAGTTGTGCTCCGTTGTAATAGGGCGGCCGGTAAGTAGAGCTGGTGGTGCTATGGAAAACCCAATAACTCATAGGCGTTTTTTCGCTATACAGGCAGACCTTTTCCTCCTTTGTACCTACGGCTTGCCGCGAGTCCTGGGCGATTACCTGCCGACTCTCAGTTTCTAGGGCGCCAGATTTACGAACGGAGCCGGATACCGCATCCCGCTCTCTTGCCTGGACGGAGCGCTACTGGTCCTGCTTGCAGTTCGTCGTTTTCACGAAGGAAGTGCCGGCCTCAATCGCCGCAATATCGGGGGTCCAGTCAGTGCAGCCATACAATTGCCCAATGTCTGACCAGTCGCTAAGGAGGGGTTCGTAAGGCTGCCAAACCTGCGAAGGAACGATGCCTAGAACACGCTGATGAAACTGGTAGCTATCAGCCAAGACCTGAGTAGCGCTGATGCTTACCAGACAGCTTGCTGCTAATAAGCGGAGAGAGTTGTTCATATAGATGATCCAAGTTATGCGTGACAGTGCGTGTCGACTGTTGCCGATCGCCAGAGCAGGCAATGTATCCTTCCCCTCGCCTTATCAGGTCTCTACAAACCCTGGATAAACCGATTAAGCCGTTTTGAATGAGAACAACATAGGACACCGATATGACGTATCAGCTTGGACTGGAAGTTCGATTAGTACCTACCCAAGGGGCTTATCAGAAGGAAAAGATTGGAACCGTCACGAGCCTCACAAAAACACAAGTGGGTGTAACTGTTGATGGTACGCTAAGCGAGGTACGCTTCCGAATCGCTGATGGCTTTCCGGTTCGGAAAATCGACCAACAGTTTCCCTGCTACAAAGTCGTGGCATAGCCGCAAACTCCTCACAGCTGCACACCCCGGCCTGATCGACACCTAACCGAACCCCGCATGAATACTCTCACCGAAATTACTTGTTCAGCCCAGGCTGAGATGTAACGAGGAAATCGATGCCCGTAAACGCCCGCCCCTTACCTGACAACATTTCCATTCCTGGCTACGACGCCTATCAGGTCAGGATCGTACGGGGCGAGCACGAGTACTCCGCTACGTTCGCCTGCTCACGATTAGGCAGTAAAGACCTAGCCCTGCAGGCGGCGGTGAGCTGGCGCGATATGATGCTTGCGAAGCTGCCCCCTGCCGGGAATGGACATGGAGGGTTCCGCACTTCTCCAATGCCGAACAAACGCAGCTTGGGGCGCGTAGGGGTTACCCGTTACGAGAAGATAGACCGCCGCCGGCAGGGCATCCCCAAGATATCTGGTGTACGGGGTTAACTGGACGGACAGTGATCGCAAACGAGTAAAGCAGTTCCAAGTTGGCCGTATCGGAACTTTTGAGTGGCATCAGGAGTTACATGCCTCGCTGACCGCGGAGGCGTTCCGAACTGAATGGGAATATTGCCGAAACACTGGGCAAGTATTTGACCCTGATCGTTACGCTGGCTGGACCGAGATGGAGCTGTATCCGTTTGTGCCACCTTTTGCAGACGCCGCTGCTAACCAAGCAGCGGCCGTTGAGGTGAAGGTCAGCCGAGTGTAGTTATCGGCATCAGAGCCTTGATCAGATCTGATGCAGCATCTCCGCAGAGATCCATCGATAACAGGGTGTTGTAGTTGCTGTCAGTGAAGCACAGAGAGATGGTCTCCCGGTAGGGTTCACCCAGGCTCGACTGAACGACGCGCAGGGTGATGTCCGAATCTGGGATGACACGGCAGGTATTCAGCTTCGCCCCTATCTTGTTTCGCCGGTCCCGATTCATATCAAGGGCCAGCTTTTCTATGTCGGTAGCTAGCTCGACTGCCTCAGCATTACTCAACGTAATTCGAACTCCCTCCCCACACTCGCTTCCGATCAGTGTTGCACCCTCACAATTCTTCACCACGGTTATCTGTCCAGGCATATCAGCATCAAAGTTGCAGATATGGAACAGCTTGATATCGCGCTCGAATTTCATGAAGAGCTCCTTATTTAAGTGAGGGAATCATGCCCCCACTCTGCCCCGCTGCAACCCGATAAGCGGCATCAAAGCAGTGTCTTGCATGTTCTTTCCACGCAGGCAATCTGAACTTATAAAAACGCCACTACATCGGAGACAACAGATGAAAAACAAGGGAATAAAAGAAGCCCGTACAAAAAGCCGAGACGCAGACAAGTTCGTTGTCCGCCTCCCCGATGAGATGCGCGGGACCGTCCAGGATGCCGCCACCGCAGGCCACACCAGCATGAACTCATACATCGTGCAGTCAATCGAGGAAAAGCTTGATCGCGAGAACCGTCAGGAGCTGTTGATCAATGCCCTCATCGCCCAGCTCCAGGCCGCGGGCGGAACGGTACCGCCGGCAGCAATTCGAAATGGCCGCTAGGCAAGACCAGCTCGGCCTGGACGTGCGAAGCGCGAGCTCCGCGGTACTCAGCCCATGCGGTCAGTACCGGTACCGGCTGGATAGAGATGTGCAAGCCGCCGGACTGGTATTCGCTTACTTCGGCGTGAATCTAAGCACGGCTGATGCAGATCTCGATGACGCCACTGTGCGCAAGTGGCGAGGCTTTACCCGCCTCAATGGCGGCAGCCGCTTCATTGCTGGCAACGTCTTCTCTTTCCGGGCCACCGACGTTAAGACCCTGAAGGACTGCCCTGCCCTGCAAGGACCGGAGCATGACCGCTACATCAACGAAATCGTCGCGGAGGCAGACGTTCTGGTGCCTTGCTGGGGCAGAACGCAGAAGCTGCCACCTGAACTGCGCCATGAATGCGCCGCGATGATGGAGATGCTGCTCGCGGCCGGCAAGCCTGTGCTGCACTTCGGCACCACAAAAGACGGCGACCCTAAACATCCACAAATGCTCGGCTACGACACCCAGCTGGTGCCATGGCCATCCACGTAATTCAAAGGAAACACCATCATGATCGAACGACACAGTAACAAGGCGGCTGGCTTTGTCAGCTTCCCAATCGAGACCGCGGACTTCATTCCCTCAGGAGAGGGCGGCATGTTCGTTAAGCTGGTAGCTGTCGAAAACCATGACATCGACTCACCTGATCACTTCGCCAAGTGCTGCGGCGCCAACGTCTACGACGTGCTGCAAGAACCCTTGGTTGGGGATGACAAGACCGAAAGCCTGAACGAACTGAACTACGTTCGGCCGGAGGACATTACCGCCGGGTTGCGTGCTCGCCGCGCGCTGCAGGAACAGCACTTCCCTGAGGTGATTGATCACCAGCGTCGCCTGTCACGTCCCTACCTCGCCTCAATCGTACTAGGCTCAACTGGGTGGAGCGGTATTCACCGCGAGTCCGGTGAAAAGTGGCACTGCACTGTCGACAACCTGACGCCTGAAGGTAAGCAGCTCTATGACCAAGTCTCATCGCTTTACCCGAAAGCCGACATCCATCTGCTGACCTTCCTGGACGTCTGAGCCGTGCATCCTGCCATTGGGGTACTGGGGAGTGGTGGCTATTACGCGTTCCTTCAAGGGTACGACAACGAAGCCACGTTCTCGGATGATACTCAGGTACTTGAGCGAATGATCGGGCTCAAGGAAAAGCAAGAGCGGTCCCCTGGCCAAGCCAAAGAGGTAGTCCGCTGCTGTGACCCGACCAAGACCCCGCGTCTGAAGCCGACACTGAAGACCTACGAGGTGCGAGTCGAGCTTAAACATCCCAGTGCGACGCACTCTGGCTGCACCCTCACGGTCTCTGCCGCGAACCAGAAGGAAGCAATCAAGCTTGCACGCGCAGAGGTGCGCAGTCAGCTCCTGTACGACCGGCACGACGGCCCTTTGATCTACAGCGCGAAGCGGATGAGCAATAACACAACCCTTCCAACCGGGAAAAAATCATGAATGGCAAGCCAAAGGTTTCGTGGTGGAACCGTCTGCGAGCTCTGGTCTCGGAAAGCGGCCTGGAGCCTTCCATCAAAGCGCGGCTTGATGAGCAAATAAAGTTCGCTGTAGAGGACTTCATCTATCAGATGGCGGATGAGCACCAGCGCGCGGCGACAGCAGCTGCCTTGGGCATTCCAGTACAACAGCACGCTGCTGCAATGTCCGATGCCGACGCAGAAAAGCTGGCAGAAGAATCCGCTGGGCGCATGAGAGAGCGCCTGAAATCGCGATCGAAAAATGGTGCCGCCGGACGCTCACGAAACCCCCTTTCCGCACTGCTCATTGGCCCAGCACGAGACGCCGACTGACGCCACAAAAGGCGAAGTTAAAGGGCTCGACTGTCTCTTGCTGCTCAAGCCTTTCCTGCAATAGTGACCCCATTAAAAGCAATCGGCCCATCCTGCACGGGCCAGATCGGAGTCGCTCATGACCACCACCGGATTACCCCAGAATCGCCCCCAATTTGTGCCTGCCGGCTATCGCCTTGTGCCAGAGACGCCAACGTTCGAAATGCTTGTAGAGCTTGGGTTCGGTGGCGATCTCGAACTTGCCGCCGGTCACGCAGCCATTACCGATGAGCTGGTCACCGCCTATCGAAAGATGCTCGATCTCGCACCGATGCCGTCTGGATTCAGGCTAGGCGAGGACCAGCACCCAGAAGACATGGCCGCGTTGCTGAGCAACGATCAGGACTGCAACCCGGTGGCCATCACTAAGGCTGACCACGTAGCAGGTGAATTGGGTTATTGCAAATTCCTTCGAGCATTGCCTTACGGCACCAACCTTTATGCCACCCAGCAACAGGCGAATTGGGCTGAAACGCTTGGGAATGCAGAACGTTACAAGTATCTGCGTGATCATTGCGAACGCCTCTGGGATTTGAGGTACGAAAACGTCGAGATTCGTATCCCTGGGGGCGGCAGCCAAGATTGTGAAGACCTGGATGGTTTGGTCGACGCGCTGATGGAACAGTCGCCGGAGGCATTATGCTAACGATCAATCAGCAAGCCGTGCTCGACAACATGACAGAGATAAGCCGGTCGAATGCAGAGCGCTGGCGCAGCAGGGGTGGACACCTTTACCTGTCCGATCTCGACAGATTAAAAGGTGGTGATGAAACAAGCGTCTTCGGCCTTGGGACTCTGACCTCGCAGCTTGCATTTCGACTCAATAAGTCAACCGGCTCGGTTCTCTCAATCTTGAAGGCCTTGCAGCGCAAAGGCATCGTTATCCATGAGGCTGATGCAGACTCTTATCAGAGACCTTTGTACTGGTGGCCGACAGGCCTGGCCGAGAAGATTTACTTAGAACTTACGACCGAGGCACCAGCCAAGGAGGATGACAAATGAACCTTCCAGATCCGATGGACACCGTGCAAGAGTTCCAAAAAGCACTTCGCCGTGGACTGGCTACTGATGCTGGAGAGATTCACCAGGATATCCGTTGCCACAGGGACATAGTGGAAGGAGACATACGCCTAACATTCGCAAGGGTCGAGCATGGCCGGGTGAAGGCGCTCGCTGTTTTCGTCACGGATACCCCTATCGATGGAAAGCCCACATTCAATGTCGGATATGCAGTTCCTGAGCACTATCGTGGCCGAGGTTGGGGAACGGATGTACTAAAAAAAGCTATCGACGAAGCAGCGGCAGGCCTTGGGCGTAATGGCGTGACAGAATTTTTCGTGACGGCAGTTGTGGGCCGGGACAACCTCGCATCCCAAGCGCTAGCGCGAAAAGTGCTTCAGGAAAAACCGCAGGTGGCTACCGACTTGGTGACTGGCGATCCAGTATTGGTCTACACACGCTTGATTGCATATGAAGAGAATAACTATGCCTGATTATGAGTTGCTGAACACTGCACACGCAGCCGCATGCGAGTTTCACGATACAGACGCCGAGGCATGCGTGCAGTTCAGCGGCGCAGCGCCCTGCACTCCCACATGGTGCCATCACAAGCCTACGATCCCTGGCGCTTACTGGGTTCGAGGCAACGGACTGGACGCTGATGCTCTGATCAACGTCACCATCTATGAGGGGGATCTGTGGTGCAACCTCCACCAAAGCACCACCGAACCTAATCCTGGATGGGGTTACCGGATCGCCCAGCTCAGCGACAGCTTCGAATGGCTTGGCCCGCTACAGCCTGCGATACCGCAAATGGCATTGGTGCACAGCCTGCAACATCGGCTGGATCAAGCCATAGCCAAGAGTGCCGAGAGAGAAGGTATGGCAGCGAGCATGGACCTGCTACGCCGGGATCTGATCGAGGCCGGTGTCATTTCCGATAAGTGCCCTCCGATGTTCATGACCGAGGTCATCCTGTCGTACATCAACAAACTACGACAAGGCCAGGCAAATTCTTCAGGGGGTCCAGCTTGAGACAGCCTCGATACTTCCTTTCGTATACCCTGTTTGGGGTCCGCGAGGTCACGCTTCCGGAGTTCTTTGAGGCTGAACGACAGGCTGGGTTCTTCCCGAAAATCCGGGCGAGACAGCGAGCCAGCAACGAACGGCCTTTGCTCCGGCGCAGTTAGTGGCAGCGTCCGGTACGCCGGTAAGGAGAAGTCCGCTGTCGTTCGCGTGAGACGATATCTGCTGGAGGAGCTGGCCGAAACCGTTGAATCGGAAGTTGGCGCACGCTACAAAGGCGTGAGCGACCACCCTGTCAACGCCCCTCGCTACGATCGAGATATGAGGCCTGCCCGCCAGCCACGGCACGGCAGATCCTAGCCTTGCCAATCGAATGCCCGACGGTACAGGTGGACCTTCTGGAAACGGCAATCAGGCAGCAGGACAAGAAAGCGATAGAAAGCCTCCTCGCGATCTGCGCGCGTACCTGTCCGCACAGGACTGCAGGATCAGTGTGCTGCACGAGGCGCTGGATACATTCCAAGTCGCTCACCGCTTTAACGTGACAGCACTACGACCATCTGATGTTCATGCGATCGTCTTCGAAGCAATGACGATGGCGCCGAAGATCGATTTTGCCGACGCCTGATTCGCACTTGCAAGACGTCAGAACTGGGACATAGTGGCTTCAAACCACTATCACCAGGCAAGGAGGCGTTATGCCTAACCTCACTGATACCGCAGAGCTAGGCCCAGACAGTCGCAATGGCCACGACTGGGAAGGCTTCCCTGGTGGCTGTCAGCGCATGGGCTGTTCTGCTGACTGCGCGCGACAGGAGATCGAAAATCTCCGTCAGCAGCTACAGCCGTACGGCCTGCGCGAGCGGATTGAGTTTGCGACGCTTGAACGGCTCTCAACCAAGCAGATCAACGACATTCTCAGCGGCCTGCAGGAAAAGCTGAGGGAGGCCGAAAGTCGACTCGCTGAAGGTGTTGGACTGCCGTCCCGCGACGTGGCCATCAACGCCATCATGATGGCTCACAGTGGTAATGATGATCTCACGCCAGGCTCCTTCCATTGGGCATCGCGCATTTACGCAGCGCTGCTCAAGGCGCTCCCGGCCATGCAAGCAGTAGGTGAAGCTGACCCGACTGATCCTTACAGCCTCAATCCCGGTGACGTCACGTTCGCAACCTCACTCACCAAAACGGTCCACCTCAACAGCGACGTTGCGCATGGGACGTTCATGGCGCCGAAAGGGAAGAAGTTCGCGATGCTACTCCTCGGGGATGTGGGCACAGGTCAACCCGCTGTCGACCTAGGCGCAATGCTGGCGGAGCTTGGCTTAGCCCGAAGCGGCGATCACTGATGGGACGGGCTGTAGATGGCGCGATTGTGCCGGACTCACTGCCGCAGATGGCCTGCGGTGGCACTCCCCTATTCGATGACGGAAGCGGGATGAGCTACCGCTGTGACACCTGCTGGGCCGTGATCGGATCGATAGCACAGTCGCAACGATGCATCGACATAAACGATGCGGCAGAAAATCGCAAAAAACCCGCAGCTGAATACCCAGCAGGATACTTTCGAACATGAAAAATTCGCCGTCCGAACTTCAGGCGCTCGCTCAGCAGCTGCTGACCCCGCCTTATATTGGCGATCGGCAGGCCGCTGAACGGCTCAAGGAGCGTTACAGGGAAGCCTTCAGGCAGGCTGCCACGCCGGAAGCGATCCTTGAGCTCGTCGCTTCACAGCAGCAGCTTAACGCTGAAGTCACAGCTCTTCGCCCGGTTGAGTTGGACCCGAAAGATCTTCGCATTGACGCCTACTCGAATGCGCCGAGCGGTTGGAGCAGGTCCGCCAACGGGGTGCGAGTCATTCATCTGCCGACCGGCCTTGAGGCTACTGCTGAAGGAGAAAGGACTCAGCACGCCAATCGCGGCAAAGCATTGGCGCAGCTTGGGCTGTTGGTGGCGCATATGCAGGCCCAGCTGTGTTCGGAGTCTACGCGGGTACCTGCGGGCTTCTATCGCGAGCTGGTCGCTCTCAGGGAGCTGCGGGAGGCGGTCACTGGGTACCGCAACCGCTACATGCTGGATGAAATCGAATGCGCCGAGAACTGTGTCAGCGCGGAGCAGCATGAATGGGCATGCCAGGTCGACGAAAAGCTCAAGGCTGCACAGGAAGCTGTCTGGATTGGCCAGGAGGCGCATCGCGCTCTGGTCGTGCCGGAGAAGGAGGAGCCAATTCGATTCGATGATATGAGCCGCAAGCAGCTATCGGCTTGGTACGTCGAACACGTCGGCTACGACCCCGCCGCAGATGACCCAACTATCTCCGATGCAGAGTTACGCGAATTGTGCCGCGAAATGAGCGAGGAGCATGAGAAGGAAGACGCGCAACAATCCTCCATGTCCGCGTCCGATCGAGGCTAATGATGCAGATTATCGGGCAGCTTCTGGCACAGCTCTTTGCTAAGGCGTGCAGCTGATGGACGCGAACCTGCAAATACTCAGGTCTCTGGCGTTTCGGGAAAGCGTTGGCCAAGCATGGTCGAGGCCGATGGACATTGGTGCCCATGATGGCTCAAGCCACAGCTCCCGCTTGAAGCGCTTGAGCATGAAGGGGCTTGTGCAGCGCGAGCGTCGAAACTCTATCTGCAACCTCTTTCTGAATAGCGCTCGGGGGTCCTACGTTTACGGCATTACCGAAGCCGGACAGAGGATGCTTGCTGAGGCCATCAAAAATAAAACTGACCAGGAGCAAGCTTGATGCTTGGAATACTGCTCATCATTATCGGATTAATTTCAATCCTCACGTATGCCAGCAAGAACGATCTATGGACTGCAGCTGAGATCTCTCAGTCCATGCACGACACCGCCAGCATCGATTACGCCTACCTGGGATTCCTCGCAATTAGCGTCGTGCTGCTCTGCGTCTCTGTGAAACTGTTTTTTCGCAGCTAAGCCCTTGTTGCTCGCCGGACCCGCTCATGCATAGTCGAAGTAGATGCACCACGTTAGCGGCCATGCCTGGGCCCGTACACGCAATGGAGACGCCATGTCTGATCAACCTGCAAGCTACCAACTGAAAGAAGCCCTGATGGCCCTAAATCCCAAGGCCTGGCTGGTGTTGGCATCACACCCCAGCAATGGCAAGCATCGCGCCGTTCTGACCGACGAGGGCGAAGTCAGTGGTATTGCTTCCCACTGGAAGGCCCGCGGCTGCACTGTGGAAATCGAGGCACTGTTCAGTCTGGATCAGACAGCCATCCAGCTGGAATGGGACGAGTTTCGGGAAATGGCAACGAAGGCGTTCGGAAGGGTCGTTGACCACGACTTAACCGGGAAGCCAATCACCGATTACGACGTCCTGTTGAGCGGCGCATACGCCCCAGCAATCAAGCGGCTGACTGAACTCGCTGCGCATCAACTCTCCGCGGGTAAGTGCTGATGGCGCGCCAGTGGGATACCAAAAAGCAGTTCAAGTCAGAGTACGGGGCAATTGCGGGCATGGTCTTTCTCGGATGGCTGAGAGCTCTCCGTGAGGAGAACTGGCGAGGCGTCATCCGAGACCTTTGCAATGCTTGGATTGGCCTTATAACAGCCCTCGGTGGCGTCGTGCTTGGGCTTGCTCTGCTGCTAACGAGCCCGCTGTCGTTCCCACTGATGTGCTGGGTGCATCGTGCAGGGCTGCGCCGTAAACGGCTGGAATACATCCGCCGCAACAGGCAAGCGGATCGCGATATCTGAGGCTCTTGCACCTCCGAGGTCTCTGGGCATAGTGGCGGCACATCGAGAAGCGAGCCTACTGCCGCGACGCTCAAGGAGACAGCCTTATGCAAGCTGAAGAAAATATTCCAAAGCCAACAGTGCCAAAGTTCAAGTTCGATGCCTTGGTCGCGCATTCGAAAAGACAGAACGAAGAGATCGGAAAGCTGCGTGCGCAGCTCGACACGATCCGCTTGTACGAGAGCGAAGAGATCTGGTTCTGGGACAACACGGGTGATAACGACCTCGAAAGCCTGGCTTGCCCTGTAGTTATCGACGCCGGCGAGTTGCGCGCCCTGGTGGCACGCCCTGAGCCTGAGGGCTGGAAGTTGATGCCGGAGACCCCGACCCCGGAGATGCTTCTGAAGCTGGGCGGCGATCCGGAAG
>Ga0233383_1000652_pt1 | contig 12824 bp, 12 predicted proteins | sample ElkDunMinimDraft_14_FD_191542 | JGI IMG/M metagenome (GOLD analysis project Ga0233383, IMG submission 191542) | Fecal eukaryotic communites from dung pellets of Tule Elk in California, USA - Elk Dung G16 | ecosystem: Host-associated > Mammals > Digestive system > Large intestine > Fecal | place...
GGAGCGGTACGACGTCATCGCCAACCAGGTCACGGTCAACGACGAGCGCCGCGCCACGTACGACTTCAGCGAGCCGTACACCGTGTCGACCGGCGTCGCCGTGGTCGCGGCCGACAACGACGCGGTCACCTCGCTCGCCGACGTCTCGGGGCTCACGGCCGCGCAGTCCGCGACCTCCAACTGGTCCCAGATCGCGACGGACGCCGGTGCGAAGGTCGAGGCGGTCGAGGGCCTGACCCAGGCGGTCGCGCTGCTGCAGCAGGGACGGGTCGACGTGACGTTCAACGACGACCTGGCCGTGCTGGACTACCTGAAGCAGTCGGGCGACGAGTCGGTGAGGATCGCGTTCGAGACGGGGGACACCGTCGAGCAGGCGCTCGCGCTGCGCAAGGGCTCCGACCTCACCGCGCGGATCGACGAGGCGCTCGCGACGCTGCGCGCGGACGGCACGCTCGCGCAGATCTCGGAGAAGTGGTTCGGCGAGGACGTCTCGCAGTGAGCGCGTCGCGTCCGGTGGCGGCGGCGTGAACGGCGACACCTGGGACCTCGTCGTCTCGTCGATCGGCCCGCTGCTGTCCGGCGCGGTCCGCGGGACGATCCCGCTGACGCTGATCTCGTTCGTCCTCGGGCTGGCGCTGGCGCTGGTCGTCGCGCTGGCCCGGCTGTCGCGGCACCGGCTGGTGTCCGGGGCCGCGCGCGCCTACATCTCGCTGATCCGTGGCACCCCGCTGCTCGTGCAGCTGTTCATCATCTTCTACGCGCTGCCGTCGCTCGGCCTGGTCATCGACCCGTTCCCGTCGGCGGTCGTCGCGTTCTCGCTGAACGTGGGCGGCTACGCGGCCGAGACGATCCGTGCCGCGATCCTGTCCGTGCCGAAGGGGCAGTGGGAGGCGGCGGCGACCGTCGGGCTGGACCACCGGCTGACCCTGCAGCGCGTCGTCCTGCCGCAGGCGGTGCGCGTCGCGGTCCCGCCGCTGTCCAACACGTTCATCTCGCTGGTCAAGGACACGTCCCTGGCCTCGACGATCATGGTCACCGAGCTGCTGCGCAAGGCGCAGGAGATCGCGGCACCGACGTACGAGTTCATGACGCTGTACTCGCTGGCGGCGGTGATCTACTGGCTGATCTGCCTGGTGCTGTCGACGGCGCAGTCCCGGTTGGAGCGTCGCCTCGACCGGTTCGTGGCGCACTGACGTGGGAGACGCGATGACGAGTGACGACCGCCCGCTGGTGGACGTGCACGGGCTGACGAAGTCGTTCGGCACCCTGCACGTGCTGCAGGGCATCGACCTGCGCGTCGGCCGCGGCAGCGTCACGGTGCTGCTCGGCCCGTCCGGCTCCGGGAAGACGACGTTGCTGCGGTGCCTGAACTCCCTCGAGGTCCCCGAGGCCGGCACGGTGCGGATCGACGACGTCGAGGTCGACTTCGCGCGACGACCCTCCCGCGCGGAGCTGCGCCGGCTGCGTGGCACGTCCGGCATGGTGTTCCAGTCCCACGAGCTGTTCCCGCACCGCACCGCCCTGCAGAACGTCACCGAGGGCCCGCTGTACGCGCAGCGCCGGCCCGCGGCGCAGGTGACGGCCGAGGCGACGGCCCTGCTCGCGAAGGTCGGGCTCGCCGACAAGGCGGACGCCTACCCGCACGAGCTGTCCGGCGGGCAGCAGCAGCGCGTCGGGATCGCGCGGGCGCTCGCCCTGCGGCCCCGGCTGCTGCTGTTCGACGAGCCCACGTCGGCGCTCGACCCCGAGACGGTGGGGGAGGTGCTCGCCGTGATGCGGGACCTGGCCGCCGAGGGCTGGACGATGGTCGTCGTCACGCACGAGATCCGGTTCGCGCGGCAGGTTGCCGACCACGTCGTCTTCATGGACGGCGGGGTCGTGGTCGAGGAGGGGCGGCCGGACGACGTGCTGGTCGACCCGCGTCAGGAGCGGACGCGCCGGTTCCTGCAGCGGATCCTCGACCCGCTCTGACCCGGTCCGCCGCGACCCGCTCCACCCCGCAGGTCGGGCCCGTGCCTCAGTCGGGCAGGGGCGCGGGCACGACCGGCGCCGCGTCCGTCGGGGTGGGCGCCGCGGGGGCCGTGCCCTGCGACGTGGTGCGTCGCGGCGGCAGCGCGTCCGGCGAGACGTCGGCCGCGCGCACCGACACCACGTGCAGCAGCAGCTCCAGCGGCCCGCGGCCCAGCGTCGCCCGCCACAGCCAGCACAGCCCGACCGTGACGAGCAGGAAGGCGACCCAGCCGGCCGTGGTCGCCTGCCACACGACCTCGTCGCCCAGCACAGCGATGGCCAGCAGCTGCCCGGTGTACGCGGTGAGGGCCAGCGCGCCCGTCGCCGACACCGGGGCCAGCGCCCGCGGCCACCGCACGCCGACGGCCAGGCACGCCGCGAGCACGAGCAGCGACGTGCCGGTGTTGCCGGCCACCTCGAACAGGGTCGAGGAGTGCGGCTCGGCCGTGGTCAGCTCGGTGACGCGGCCCAGCAGCAGGCGCGCGGCCCAGGCGCCGCCGTGGCCGAGCAGCACGAGGGCCGCGCCCCACAGCGCCAGCGCGGCGTGCGTCCGCCCGGACCGCAGGTCGCACCGGCCCACCGCGAGGCCCACCAGCACGTACGCGATCCAGACCACCGCGGGGTAGTAGTGCCCGACGAGCACGGCGGCCAGGTCGAGCGGCCGCTCGTCGACCACCTCCACCCAGCCGGCGAGGCCCTGCCGCAGCGGGGGCCCGACGAGGGCGACGAGCACGGCGGTGACCACGAGCGCCCACCGCGGCCACCGCAGCGCGACGACGCCGGCCGCGAAGAGCCCGGCGTACACGACGAGGATCACGACGACCGGCGTCTCGAGCAGCACCAGGGCGGTCCCCAGGGCGACGAGCAGCACCGCGCGCACGAGGATGCGGAGCCGCGCCTGCACCAGGCGCGTGCCGTCGACCGGGTCGGCACCGCCCGACAGCAGGGCGAGGCCCACGCCCGCGAGCAGGACGAACAGCGCGGACGGGCGCCCGTCGGCGAGCTGCGCCCAGCCCCCGGGCGGCAGGGTGCGCCACGCGTCCCCCGGACCGACGTGCGCCGTCACCATGCCGAGCACGGCGACCCCCCGAGCGGTGTCCACGCCCACGATGCGTCGCATCTGCGCATGCTAGACGTGCTGGGGCCGCGCGGCCGGGCGGGATTTCTCAGGATGTGACCTCATCCGTCCCGGCTGTTGGTCGAATCGGTACGACCGCGCCTACAGTGCCGGTGTGACCACGCGGACCCAGGACGTCTACACGCACGGCCACCACGAGAGCGTGCTGCGCTCGCACCGGTGGCGCACGGCGGAGAACTCCGCCGGGTACCTGCTGCCTGCGCTCGCCCCCGGGCAGCGGCTGCTGGACGTCGGCTGCGGTCCGGGCACCGTGACGGTCGACCTCGCCTCCCGCGTGGCGCCCGGCGAGGTCGTGGGCGTCGACCGGTCGGCCGCCGTGCTGGCCGTCGCCACGGAGCACGCCGCCGAGAAGGGCGCGACGAACGCGCGCTTCCAGGTCGGTGACGCGTACGCGCTGGAGTTCGACGACGACACCTTCGACGTCGTGCACGCCCACCAGGTGCTGCAGCACCTCACCGACCCCGTCGCCGCGCTCCGCGAGATGAAGCGGGTGACGCGCCCCGGCGGCGTGGTCGCCGTCCGTGACGCCGACTACGCCGGCATGACCTGGTACCCCGCCCACCCGGGCCTCGACGAGTGGCAGGCGCTCTACCACGAGGTGACGCAGGCCAACGGCGCCGAGGCGGACGCGGGGCGCCGGCTCCTGTCGTGGGTGCGCCAGGCCGGCTTCGACGCCGCGGGGATCGCGCCCGGCGCGGGCGTGTGGTGCTACGCCACCCCGGAGGACCGGACGTGGTGGGCGACGCTGTGGGCCGACCGCTGCGTGACGTCGGACTTCGCGGTGCAGGCGATGGACCACCGCCTCGCCGACGAGGTCGCCCTGGAGCTGCTCGCCGAGGCGTGGCGCGAGTGGGGCACGTCGCCCGACGGCTGGTTCATGGTGCCGCACGGCGAGGTGCTGGCCCGCGCCTGAGCGGGCACGGGTCGCGCGCCCGGAGCACCTAGGCTGGGCCCGTGCGCATCGCCAGGTTCACCAACGGTTCCGACCCCCGCTACGCGCTCGTCGAGGGCGAGCCCGGCCACGAGGAGCTCGTCGTCATCACGGGCGACCCCATCTACACGCCGGTGCAGCCGACGGGGGAGCGCGTCAGGCTCGACGACGACGGGGTGCGGCTGCTCGCGCCCGTCATCCCGCGCTCCAAGATCGTCGGCGTCGGGCGCAACTACGCGGCGCACGCCGCCGAGCACGGCAACGACGTCCCGGCGTCGCCGCTGCTCTTCCTCAAGCCCAACACCTCCGTGATCGGCCCGGACGACCCGATCGTGCTGCCGGACTGGACCGAGCACGTCGAGCACGAGGCCGAGCTGGCCGTCGTCATCGGCAAGGTCACCAAGGACGTCACGCCCGAGCGCGCCCTGCACCACGTGTTCGGCTACACCGTGGCCAACGACGTCACGGCGCGCGACATCCAGCGGTCCGACGACCAGTGGACCCGCGCCAAGGGCTTCGACACGTCCTGCCCCCTGGGGCCGTGGGTCGTGCCCGGCCTCGACGTCGACGACCTGGCCGTCACCGCCCGCGTCAACGGCGAGGCCCGCCAGGACGGGCGCACGTCGCAGATGGTGTTCGACGTGGCCTACCTCGTGTCCTACGTCTCCGAGGTGTTCACGCTGCTGCCCGGCGACGTCATCCTCACCGGCACGCCCGCCGGTGTGGGTCGCATCGAGCACCGCGACGTCGTCGAGGTCGAGGTCGAGGAGATCGGCGTGCTGCGCAACCCGGTGCTGCGCCGCAACCCGTAGCCCTGCCGCCGCCCTCAGCCCTCGCCGCCCCCGCCGGACCGACCTAGCCTCGGCTGAGGGGCGACGGACGGGGGCAGGGATGGACCTGCAGGTCGGCATCGACTGGCTCACCGACGCCCTGTACTCCTCCTGGCTCGTGTACCTGCTCGTCGGCGTCGGGCTGTGGTTCTCGGTCCGCACCGGGTTCGTGCAGGTGCGGATGTTCCCGGCGATGGTCCGCCAGCTGTTCGCGTCCCGGACCGGCTCCGCGGGTGGCATCTCGTCGTTCCAGGCGTTCGCCGTCGGGCTGGCGTCGCGCGTCGGCACGGGCAACATCGCGGGCGTCGCGGTCGCGCTCACCCTCGGCGGACCGGGCGCGGTGTTCTGGATGTGGCTGGTCGCGGCCGTGGGGATGGCCACGGCCCTGGTCGAGGCGACGCTGGCGCAGGTGTTCAAGGTGCGCCAGCCCGACGGCTCGTACCGCGGTGGACCCGCGTACTACATCCAGCGGGGGCTGGGGTCGTACCGCTGGGGCGCGGTGTTCGCCGTGCTGCTGGTCGTGACGTTCGGGTTCGCGTTCAACATGGTGCAGGCCAACACCATCGCCGACACGCTGGCCTCGAACCACCAGCTCCCCGCCCCGTGGACGGCCGTCGGGCTCATGGTCGTCGCGGCGCCCGTGCTGTTCGGCGGCGTGCGTCGGGTGGCGCGCGTGGCCGAGGTGGTCGTGCCGCTCATGGCGGGGCTCTACCTGCTGCTGGCCGTGGTGGTCGTCGCCCTGAACATCTCGACCCTGCCCGACGTGTTCCGGCAGATCCTGCAGGGCGCGTTCGGGCTGGACAGCGCGCTCGCGGGCACCGGCGGCGGGATCCTCGCCGCCGTCCTCAACGGGACCAAGCGCGGCCTGTTCTCCAACGAGGCGGGCATGGGCTCGGTGCCCAACACGGCCGCGACGGCCACGGTGTCGCACCCGGTCAAGCAGGGCCTGGTGCAGTCGCTGGGGGTGTTCGTCGACACCATGCTGGTGTGCTCCGCGACGGCGTTCGTCGTGCTGTCGGCGGGGCCGGCGGTCTACGTCCCGGGGCAGACCGGCGCCAGCGCCGGTGCCGCGCTGACGTCCGACGCGGTCACCCACGAGCTCGGCGACTGGGCGGCGCTGCCCATGACGGTCCTGATCTTCACGTTCGCGTTCAGCTCGGTCCTCGGCAACTACGCGTACGCCGAGGTGAACCTCACGTTCCTCGGCGTCCACGGGCGGGCCCTGACGGCGCTGCGCACGCTCGTCCTGGCGGCGGTCGGCATCGGGTCGCTGCTCACGCTCACGACGGTCTGGGCGCTCGCCGACATCGCCATGGCGTTCATGGCCACGGTCAACCTGGTCGCGATCGTGCTGCTGTCCCGCTGGGCGCTCGGGGCGTTGGCCGACTACGGCGCGGCGCGGCGCGCCGGGGGTGACGACCGGTTCGTCGGGGAGGGCAACCCCCTGCTGCCCGGGGACGTGCCGGGTGACGTCTGGGCCGCGGGGGTGCGCGACGGGGCACCCGCCGGTTGAGAGGCGCGTGCCGGCGCGGGGCCGTGGCGCACGGTCAGAGCGGGGCGTCCCGGTCCGCCGCGCCCTCGGTGCCCAGGTCCCGTACCTCGTCGCGCAGCCGCCCCATGCGCGCGTCGAGCTCGGCCGCCGTCGCGGCGGCGTCCAGCAGCTCGTCACGCAGGTGCGGCGGCAGCGCGTCGCGGTACTTGTACGACAGCTTGTGCTCGACGCTCGCCCAGAAGTCCATGGCGATCGTGCGGATCTGCACCTCGACGAACACGTGCTCGGTGCGGTCGGACAGGAACACCGGGATGCGCACGATGAGGTGCAGCGACCGGTACCCGTTGGCCTTGGGTGCGGCGATGTAGTCCTTGCGCTGCACGACCTCGACGTCGGGCTGCCGCGAGAGCATGTCCGCGACCCAGTAGGCGTCGGACTCGAAGCTGCAGGTGATGCGGATGCCCGCGATGTCGCGGATGCGCTCGCGCACCGTCGGCAGGTCGCTCGTGCAGCCGTACCGCATCGTCTTGTCGAGGATCGAGTCCATCGACTTCAGCCGCGACGTGACGTGCTCGATCGGGTTGTGGTCGTGCGTCTGGCGGAACTCGGAGCGCAGGATGCGGATCTTCGTCAGCATCTCCTCGATGCCGAACTCGTAGACCATCCGGAACCGCGCCATGTCGCGCTGCGCGTCGCGCACCCGGTCGACGACGCGCCCGGGGTCGACGTCCTCGGTGACCAGCGCCGCGGCCCGCCGGCGCACCACCTCGGCGACGCCGTGCGCCGACCCGCCCGGTGCGTCGCCGTCCGGGACCGCTGCTGCTGCTGCGGGCTGGGCGTGACGAGGTGACGGGGGTGCTGCGGTCGAGCCGGGCATGCCTCCTCCAACGACCGGGGGCGTCGTGGGGTTCCGGCCGCTCGGTACGCTGGACCCGATCCCACTCCTGCCATCCCCGAGGTGCTCCGTGTCCGCCAGCAGCCCTGTGCGCGTCCGCTTCTGCCCGTCCCCGACGGGCACGCCCCATGTCGGTCTCATCCGCACCGCGCTGTTCAACTGGGCCTACGCGCGCCACGTCGGCGGCACGTTCGTCTTCCGCATCGAGGACACCGACCCGGCGCGCGACTCGCAGGAGTCGTACCTGCAGCTGCTCGACGCGCTGCGCTGGCTGGGCCTGGACTGGGACGAGGGCGTCGAGGTCGGCGGTCCGCACGAGCCGTACCGGCAGTCGCAGCGCATGGACCTGTACCGCGACGTCGTCGCGCGCCTCGTCGAGGGGGGCTACGCGTACGAGTCCTTCTCGACGCCCGAGGAGGTCGAGGCGCGCCACCGCGCGGCCGGGCGCGACCCGAAGCTGGGCTACGACGGCTTCGACCGCGACCTGACCGAGGAGCAGAAGGCGGCCTACCGCGCCGAGGGGCGCGAGGCCGTCATCCGCATGCGGATGCCCGACGAGGACGTGACGTTCACGGACCTCGTGCGCGGCGAGATCACGTTCAAGGCCGGGTCCGTGCCGGACTACGTCATCGTGCGCGGCAACGGCCACCCCCTGTACACGCTGGTCAACCCCGTCGACGACGCGCTCATGGGCATCACGCACGTGCTGCGCGGCGAGGACCTGCTGTCCTCCACCCCGCGCCAGGTCGTGCTCTACCGCGCGCTGCTGGACCTCGGCGTCGGGACCGTCGTGCCGCAGTTCGGCCACATGCCGTACGTCATGGGCGAGGGCAACAAGAAGCTGTCGAAGCGCGACCCCGAGTCCAACCTGTTCCTGCACCGCGAGCGGGGTTTCGTCCCCGAGGGCCTGCTCAACTACCTCGCGCTGCTCGGCTGGTCCATCGCGCCCGACCGGGACGTGTTCACCCTCGAGGAGATGGTCGCGGCGTTCGACGTCGCCGACGTCAACCCGAACCCCGCCCGGTTCGACCTGAAGAAGGCCGAGGCGATCAACGGCGCGCACGTGCGGATGCTCGCGCCCGAGGACTTCCGCGGGCGCCTCGTGCCGTACCTGCACCACGCGGGCCTCGTGCCGGCGGACTCCTACGCGGACCTGTCCGCGGAGCACCGCGCGCTGCTCGACGCGGGCGCACCGCTCGTGCAGGAGCGCATGACGCTGCTGGGCGAGGCCGTCGGCATGCTCGGCTTCCTCTTCGTCGCCGACGACGCCCTCGAGGTCGTCGAGGACGCGCGCGCCGCGCTGCGCCCCGAGTCGGCCGACGTGCTGGACCGTGCCGCGCAGGTGCTGGGAGAGCTCCCCGCCGACGGCTTCACGACCGACGCCGTGCAGACGGCGCTCTCGGCCGCGCTCGTGTCCCCGGCGGAGGAGGGCGGCCTGGGCATCAAGCCCCGGTTCGCGTACACGCCGCTGCGCGTGGCGCTGACCGGGCGGCGCGTCTCGCCCCCGCTGTTCGAGTCGATGGAGATCCTCGGCAAGGACGCGACGCTGGCGCGGATCGCCGCCCTGCGCGCGACCCTGTGAGGGCCGTCGACGGCGTCCTGTTCGACATCGACGACACGCTCGTCGAGACGCGTGCGGCGTTCCGGGTCGCGCTCGCGGCCGTGCTGGCGCAGTACGCGCCGGGCGCCGACGTCGACCAGGCGCTCGCGCTGTGGCGTGCCGACACCGGCGAGCACTACCGCGCGTACACGCGTGGCGAGCTGACGTTCCACGAGCAGCGCCGGACGCGTGCGAACGAGCTGCACGCGGAGCTCGGCGGGCCGGTGCTCGACGAGGACGGGTACCGCGGGTGGTCCGAGCTGTTCGACCGGGCCTTCGCGGCCGCCTGGACCGCCCACGCCGACGCGGACCCGGTGCTGGCGCGGCTGCTGGACGCGGGCCTCCGCATCGGCGCGCTGAGCAACGCCCGCCAGGACCTGCAGACCGTCAAGCTCGCCCGCGCGGGTCTGGGGGACCGCCTCGAGGTGCTGGTCGGCGTCGACACCCTGGGCTTCGGCAAGCCGGACCCGCGCGTGTTCCTCGAGGCGTGCCGCCGCCTGGGCACCGCGCCCGCACGCACGGCGTACGTCGGAGACGAGCTCGACGTCGACGCGGTCGCGGCACGGCAGGCGGGGCTCGTGGGCGTCTGGCTGGACAGGCCGGGGCCACGGCGGGTCGTCGTCGACGACGCCGAGGTGGCCGCCGCGCGTGCCACGGGCGTCCACGTCATCGCCTCCCTCGACGAGCTGCCGGCGGCCCTCGGGGTCGTGCGGTAGCGGGACCGGGAGCCGCCCGACGGCGGGCTCAGCGGCGGCGGGCGGTGTACACGCGGGTGACGTAGGGCACGGGGACGCTCGCACGCCCGGCGAGGTCCGGGTGGGTCGTCACGAGCTCGCGCACCCGGTCCAGCAGGGCGGCGCGCTCGTCGGCGGGCAGGATCAGCGCGTACGAGCGGGTCCCGGCCAGCCGCACCAGGTCCTCGGGCGTCAGGACGTGGTCCCACCGCACGTCCGTGCGCAGGACGTCCGTGAACGCGGGGCCGGGCGTCGGGTGCGTGCCCCGCGCCAGCTGCGGCCCGGCGGCCTCGTGCAGCAGCGCACCGTAGGCGCCGACCCACGGCACGTCCTCGTCGCGGTCGTTCCAGACGATGCCGAGGGTCCCGCCCGGGCGGAGCACGCGGGCGACCTCGGCGGCGGCCGCGGGCTCGTCGAACCAGTGCCACGCCTGGGCGACCGTGACCGCGTCGACGGACGCGTCGGGCAGCGGGACGGACTCCGCGGTGCCGTCGTGCACCTCGACCTGCGGCAGCCGCGCGACGAGCTCGCGGCGCATGCCGTCGGCGGGCTCCACCGCGACGACGTGCAGGCCGCGCGCCACGAGCGCGGCCGTCAGCTTGCCCGTGCCGGCGGCCAGGTCCAGGACGTCGTGGGCGTCCGGGGGCACCAGCAGGTCCACGGCCGCGTCGGGGTAGCCCGGACGCACCGCGGCGTACTCGTCGGCGTTCTGCGTGAACGCCGCGGCGTGCTCGGCGTGACGGTCGGGGTCCACGCTCACCTCCGGGGCCGGACGGACGGGCTCGTCGGACGCACGGCTCGTCGGACGCACGGCTCGTCAGACGGACAGGATGTCGAGGACCTCGTCGTGCAGCCGCCCGTTGGTGACCACCGCGCTGCCGCCGTGCGGGCCGTCGACGCCCGCCAGCGACGTGAAGCGGCCGCCGGCCTCGGTGACGACGGGCACGAGGGCCGCCATGTCGTACAGCTCGAGCTCGGGCTCGGCCGCGACGTCCACGGCACCCTCGGCCACGAGCACGTACGACCAGAAGTCGCCGTAGGCCCGCGTGCGCCACACCCGGCGCTGCAGGTCCAGGAACTGGTCGAACCGGCCGTGCTGCTCCCACTCGGCCAGGTCGGAGTACGACAGCGACGCGTCCTCCAGGCGCTCGACGCCCGACACCTGCAGCCGCGTCGCGGCCGACAGCGACCGGCCCGTCCAGGCTCCGGTGCCCTTGGCGGCCCACCAGCGCCGGCCGAGGGCAGGGGCGGACACGACGCCGAGCACGACCTCGTCGCCGTCCATCAGCGCCAGCAGGGTCGCCCACACGGGCACGCCGCGGACGAAGTTCTTCGTGCCGTCGATCGGGTCCACGACCCACCGGCGCGGTCCGTGCCCGGTGTCGGAGCGCTCCTCGCCGTGCACGGCGTCCCGCGGACGGGCCCGGGACAGCTGCGAGCGCACCAGGTCCTCGGCGGCGCGGTCCGCGTCGGACACCGGTGTCAGGTCGGGCTTCGTCTCGACCTGCAGGTCCTGCGCCTTGAACCGCGACATCGTCAGCGAGTCGACCTGGTCGGCGACCACGTGGGCCAGCCGGAGGTCGTCGTCGTAGGCCATCAGGGGCTCCTCGTCGCAGGTGCGGTCGTCGCGTGCGGTCCCCGCTGCGCCGTCGTCGGCGGGCGGTCCGCGCCGTCAACCTACCGAACGGGCCGCCGGCTCACGGGACGCGCGCGCCGTCGCCGTCCGGCTCGGGGTCCTCGACGCCCAGGCGGCTGACCAGCAGCCGGCGGAACGAGTCGAGCCGTGCCGCGCGTGCCGCGCGGGTGACGTCGTCCGGTGCGTCGGCGACCCAGTCGTCGAGCGTGCAGTCCGGGGACCCGGCCAGGTGCGTGCAGCCGCGCGGGCACTCGCGCGCGACGTCGTCGAGGTCGGGGAACGCGCCGAGCAGGTGCGTGGGGTCGACGTGCGCGAGCCCGAACGACCGGACGCCCGGCGTGTCGATGACCCACGTCGGGGCGCCCGTGCCCGGCACCTCGAGCGCGACCGCGGACGTCGAGGTGTGCCGCCCGCGGCCCGTGACGTCGTTGACCACGCCGACGGCGCGGTGCGCGTCGGGCACGAGGGCGTTGACCAGGGTCGACTTGCCGACGCCCGAGTGGCCGACGAGGACCGACACCTCACCCGACAGGATCCGGCGCAGCTCGTCCAAGCCGTCGATGGTCCGCTCGCCCGTCGTGGGGTCGACGCCGCGGCGCGTCACCACGACGTCCACGCCGATCGGGGCGTACATGGCCGTCAGCTCCGACGGGTCCGCGAGGTCCGCCTTCGTCAGGGCGAGGAGCACCTCCATGCCCGCGTCGTACGCCGCGGCCACGCAGCGGTCGATCATGCGGGTGCGCGGCTCCGGGTCGGCCAGCGCGGTGACGACGACCAGCCGGTCGGCGTTGGCGACGATGACGCGCTCGACGGGGTCGGTGTCGTCGGCGGTGCGGCGCAGCACCGTGCGGCGCTCGCCGATCCGCACGATGCGCGCCAGCGAGCCCTCGGCACCGGACGTGTCCCCGACGACGTCGACCCGGTCGCCCGGGACGACGCGGTCGCGTCCCAGCTCACGGGCCTTCATCGCCAGGATCCGGGTCTCGTCCGGGCCGCCGGGGTCGACCAGCACCGTGTACCGCCCGCGGTCGACGGCCACGACCATCGCCGTGCGGGCGTCGGCGTGCTCGGGACGCTGCTTGGTGCGGGGGCGCGAGCCTCGACCGGGACGGATCCGCACGTCCCGCTCGTCGTAGCGCCGCGTGGGCATCAGGCCGTCGGCCCGGCCGTCAGGCCGTCGCGCACGACGCGCCCGTCGTGCGCGGACGCGGCGAGCATCCCGGTCCACAGGTCGACGAACCCGGGCAGCGTCTTGGCGGTGGTGTCGACGTCCTCGACCTCCACCCCGGGCACCCGCAGGCCGACCAGCGCACCGGCGGTGGCCATGCGGTGGTCGGCGTACGTGCGCCAGACCCCCGGGTGCAGCGGGCGCGGGGTGATGACCAGGCCGTCGGACGTCTGCTCCGCCTGCCCGCCGAGGCGCGTGATCTCCGCGGCGAGCGCTGCGAGCCGGTCGGTCTCGTGACCGCGCAGGTGCGCGATGCCGCGCAGCCGCGTGGGGGAGTCGCCCAGGGCCGCCAGCGCAGCGATCGTCGGGGCGAGCTCGCCCGCCGCACGC
>Ga0233383_1000658_pt1 | contig 12794 bp, 10 predicted proteins | sample ElkDunMinimDraft_14_FD_191542 | JGI IMG/M metagenome (GOLD analysis project Ga0233383, IMG submission 191542) | Fecal eukaryotic communites from dung pellets of Tule Elk in California, USA - Elk Dung G16 | ecosystem: Host-associated > Mammals > Digestive system > Large intestine > Fecal | place...
CCGTGCCGTGCAGGGGTTGCGGGCGTGCTTCCGGGCGCGGTTCGCCGACGGGCTCCGCGTCCGCCCGGCTCCGCGTCCGCCCGTCGTGGGCCGGCTCGCTGCCGGTCTGTGGTCAGCCCAGGAGCAGGCGTACCGCCTCGGTGACGTCGTCGGTGAGGTGCACCGTCGGGGAGAGATCGCCGTACGGGGCGGCGGCGAGCAGCGGGCGCAGCAACGTCGCCACCGGCAGGGTCGAGGTCCAGAACTCCCGGCCGAGGAAGACGTACGCGCCGCTGGCGCCGTCGGTGCAGTAGTAGGTCTTCGTCGCCGCCTGGAACACCTCCTGCACCGTCCCCGCGCCACCGGGGGCGAAGACGATGCCGCCGCGGGCCAACCGCAGGATCGTGTCCTCCCGGATCGCGTTGGAGAAGTACTTGGCGATCCGCCCCGCGAAGAGGTTCGCCGGCTCGTGCCCGTAGAGCCAGGTCGGAATCGACAACCCGCCCTGCCGGGCCCAGTCGTGCCCCTCGCCGGCGCTGCCGGGCCGCCCGCGCCCCTCGCCGACCGCGGGGCGCCCGCGCCCGTCGCCGACCCCGGGCAGCCCGCGCCCGTCGCCGACGGTGGGGCGGGGCGCAGCCGTCGTACCGTCGGGTCCGCCTGTCGTGCGGGGGTGAATGCTCGTACCGTCGGGTCCGTCCGTTGTGCGGGTGTGGTTGTTCGCTGCGCGGGCGCGGGGAAGGCCGCCGTCCGGTGACGGTGGGGCGTACCGCTGCCGGACGCGCAGCGCGACCGCGGTGTACGGGTCGGGCTCGTGGAAGTCCGGCGCGGTCGCCAACTCGTCGATCGCGGCCTGGAGTGCCTCGGCCGGGTGGCGGGAGAGGTACGCGCCGAGGTTCGCCGCCTCCATCACGCCCGGTCCGCCGCCGGTGATGACCAGCCGGCCGGCCCGGGCCAGCTCCCAGCCCAGCACCGCCGTCTGCCGGTACGCCGGCGCGCCACGCAGCACGGCGTGCCCGCCCATCACCCCGACGACCGACTCCGGTCCGTGCTCGGCCACCCAGGCGCGGATCGTGCCGGCCAGCGCGTTGTCGATGCCGTGGTCGTGCAGCCGCTGCGTGAGCGCCTCGCGGACCTCGGGCGTCGCTCCGTCGTGGGCGCGGAAGTGCTGGTAGACGCGGCTGTCGCACATCGCGTCGAAGCCACCTTCGGCGAAGCCGGCCGCCAGGTCGTCGGCGGTGTAGAGCTGCGGCGGCTGGGTCGAGTACGGCAGCGTGACGAACGGTGGCACCACGAACGCGCCGCGCCGGATCAGCTCCGCGGCGACCTCGCGGGAGGCGAACCGGCAGCCGACGAAGAGGGTGTCACCCAGGTCGACGGAGGTCAGGTCCGGCGGGTCCAGGTCGAGGCGCAGTCCCTGCACCGTCTTGCCGGCGAGCGTGCCGGCGGCGAGGTGCCGGTCGAGGTCGGCGCGGGTCTCGATCTCCAGTTCGTGGTGGGTGGAGAGGTCCAGGACATCGGCGGGTGGTGGTGTCGACACGCCGACCATCCTCCGTCAGACGGGCTCCTCCGGCACACCGGCCCCGCGGTGTAACCCGACGTTGGTCCAGGTGACAGCGGCCCCGGCCTCGCGCGTCGGGGTGGGGTGCGGGTTGAATGGACGGATGCAGAACCTGTTGCCCGAACCACCGGCCACACACCTGCCCGGGAACGACGAGATCCGTGACGCCCTCGCCACCGCGAAGAAGGCGGACACCGACGAGGCGTACGCCCAGGTCGCCGCGGCCTACCCGGCGGCGAGCGCACCCTGGGCCGCGCTCGCGGCGCGGGCCCTCGCCGCCGGTGCCACCGTCGAGGCGTACGCGTACGCCCGCACCGGCTATCACCGGGGCCTGGACGCCTTGCGCCGCAACGGCTGGAAGGGCCACGGCCCGGTGCCGTGGTCGCACGAGCCGAACCGCGGCTTCCTGCGCTGCCTCTACGTGCTCTCCCGGGCGGCCGACGCGATCGGCGAGTCCGACGAGGCGGCGCGCTGCGCGCAGTTCCTGCGGGACTGCGACCCGGCGGCGGCCGACGCGCTCTCCAGCTTCTGACCGCAGCGGTGCGTCCCGGGCTCCGTCCTGCCCGGGGCGCACCCGCATCGTCCTGCCCGTGGCGCACCCGCGTTCGCCGAGTCCGCCGCAGGGCGTGTCCGCCGCAGGGCGTGTCCGCCCTGGCGTGTCCGCCGACCGGATCGGTCAGGGAGTCAGAGCCCTTCGGCCACCGCAGCTGCGATCTTGAGCCAGGCGTCGATGGTGGCCGAGGAGAGCTGGCCGTAGCGGATCGGTTCGCCCGAGTCGAGGAGCCGCTCGTACGGCGCGGTCAGCACCAGCCGGGTCCGGGCGGCGAAGTGCTGCTGGATCGCCGGCAGGTCGATCTCCTTGCGGGAGGCGGGCATCGAGACCACGGTGACCGCCTGGCGGACCAGGCGCTGCCGCCCGCTCTGCTCCAGGTGGTCGAGCATCCGCGCCGCAGTCTCGGCGGAGTCGTTCCGGGCCGACATGGTGACGACGAGCTGGTCGGTGGCGTCCATCGCCGCCTGCCAGTTCTGCGCGCGGACGTTGTTGCCGGTGTCCACGAAGATCAGCTTGTAGAAGCGGCTGACCACCTCGCGGATCTCGGCGAAGGCGGCGGCGGTGAGCATCTCGCCGCCGGTCGCCGACTCGTCCGAGGCGAGCACGTCGAACATCCCCTCGGCCTGCGAGCGGACGTACTGCGACAGGTCGCCGACCCGCCCCGAGGCGCCCTGGAACTGCCCCAGGTCGCGGAGCAGATCACGCACCGTACGGGAGTGGAAGTCCTGCTGGGCGCGCATCCCGAGGGTGCCCTGGGTTTCGTTGTTGTCCCAGGCCAGGACGTACCCGCCGCGCTTCTGACCGAAGGTCATCGCCAGCAGCAGGATCGCGACGGTCTTGCCGGCCCCGCCCTTGGGGTTGACGACGGTCACCTGGCGTAGGCCGCCGAAGTTGCGCCGGACCATTTCGATGTCGCGCTTGATCTCCTGCTCCTGCCGGCTCGGCGGGAGCTTGACCAACCCGATCTTGTTGACCGCCGCGCGGACACCCATCGTCGCCACCGGCTCGGCCGGCTTGGCGGCCCGGCGCCGGGCGAAGTCCTCGGCGGTCGGCGTCACCGAGTCCGAGGTCCAGTTCTGCTCGGGGAAGCCGGCGGCCGGCGGTACCCGGGTCACCCCCGGCCCTTCCTGCTGCGGCACCGGCGTCACACCCGGATGCGGCTGCTGCGGCCAGCCTGCCGCGCCGGTCTGCTGCTGCCAGCCAGGGGTGCCCTCCTGCTGCTGCCAGCCCGGGGCGCCTTCCGGCTGTTGTTGCCAGACGGGGGCGGCCGGCTGCTGCCAGGCGGGCGGCTGTGCCACGGGCGCGCCGTAGGTGCCGGCGGCCGGACGCGGGCCCGACGCCGGATCGAGCGGCACCGCGGCACCGCTCGCGGTGGCGCCGGACGTCGCCGGACCGGACGGGGAGGGCTGCGGGGCGGACGGTGTCGGCGGGCCACTCCAGGCGGTCACCGAAGCGACGCCCTGCACCCCGGCCGCCGGACGGGCTCCGGGTGGGGTCGCGGTGCCACGTGCCGTGCGAGCCGGCCCTTCCTGGCCTGCATCGGCGTCGGGGCCGGCGTTGACGTCGGCGGCCTGCCCGGAGACACGGTCACCCGGTACGGCGTCCGCCGCTTCCAGGTCCGCGTCGCGCTCTCCAGGGTTGTCCCGCGGCGGCGTCTGCTCGGCGCTCAGCGCGGCGGACGGTCCGTGCTGCGGCGGGACGCCGGGCGCGGCCACCTGAGGCTGTGGCGCGATTCCAGGCTGCGGCGCCGTGCCGGGCACTGGCGCGATTCCGGGCTGGGACGAGGGCTGCGGGTACGCCGGCGTCCAGCCGGGCCCGGCCCCGTACGGGGGTTGGGGCGCGCCGGGGGAAGGCTGCGGTACCGGGGCGGAGCCCTGCGAACGGGGCGGCGTGGACCAGGCGCTCGGCGCTGCCGGTGACCATCCGGGCTGGCCGGGCACGGGCTGTCCGTGCTGGCCGTACTGGCCAGGTTGCCCGTACTGGCCAGGTTGCCCGTACTGGCCGGGCTGGTCAGGCTGGCCGTACTGACCGGGCGGGCCGGCCTGTCCCGGCTGGCCAGGCGGGCCGTACTGGCCGGGCTGTCCGTGCTGTCCGTGCTGGCCGGGCTGTCCGTACTGGCCAGGCTGGCCGTACTGGCCGGGCGGCGGATACTGGCCGGGCTGGCCGGGCTGGTTGTACGCCCCGGGCTGGCCAGGCTGGTGGTACTGCCCGGCCTGCGAGGGCACGCCAGGCTGGTTGGGCACGCCAGGCTGGTTGGGCACGCCGGGCTGGGTCGGCATTCCGGGCTGGTTGGGCACGCCGGGTTGGACAGGTGGGATGGGCAGGCCGTGCTGGTCGGACGGGCCGGAGTGCGCGGCGAAGGGATCCGGGGCGGCCGGCGGGTCGCTTTCATCCCAGAATGGCTCGATGTCCCGCGTCGGCACCGACGAAGTGTCCGGCTCCCGGTCAGCATTCTTTTCCACGGTTCCTCCCCTCCCGAGCCCCGAGGATATGCCTCCGCATCGAAGCGGGCCCGGTGGCGTCCCCGTCCTGTTCGTCCCCGGGCGGACCGTCGGGACGGCGCAGCAGCTGCGTGGTGGTCGGATCAGGCGGTGCCGGGGCGCCGGTTCAGCCGGTGAAGACCGCCCAGGCCTGCGGTTCGATCCACCAGGAACGCTTGCGGTTCAGCGTCGCCTCGACCCCGTCGTCCAGGTACGGCACGTCCGAGTCGCGGGGAATCACCGCCACGGCCCGGCCGCTCGCCCGTCGGACCTCGAAGCGCATCCGCTTGCGTCCCCAGCGGCCACGGGTGACCACCGGCACCGCCACGGCCACGTCGATGCGCCCGTCGGCGGGGTCGGGGTCGGTCAGCAGCGGCAGGCCGTCGAGGCGGGCGTACCCGCCGGCGTTGCCGACGGCGCAGGCCAGCAGCGGCTCCTCGCCGGTGGCGAGGACGGCGTCGTCGACCTCCACCCGGCCGCGCCAGTGCAGAGGCCGGCCGGACTCGTCCGCGGCGCCGAGCAGCGCGCCGTCGAGCGTCACCGAACCGCCGTCGTTGCGCAGCAGGTCCAGGCGGCGGGTCCGCCCGGCCAGGACGGCGGCGGCGACCGCGGCCGGCTCCCGGGGCAGGCCGAGCTGTGCGACCAGGTCCCGCTGGGCGCCACCGCGGTCGGGGTCCAGCGGCAGGATGCCGATCGGGGGCAGGTCCGGCACGGTGCGGTTGCCGGCGAGATCGTCGGGGCGGCGGCTCGGCGGCGGGGCGTACCGGCGCACCATCCGGCGCAGCACGGCCCGCAGCTGGGCGTCGCTGCCGGTGGCGATCACCAGGCGGGTCTTGGAGTCCGGGTCGGGGAAGGTCAGGCCGTCGGGGCGGGGCGGGCCGTCGAGGCGGGCCAGCACCTCGTCGATCTCGGCGTCGGAGTACGCGGTGACGGTCTCCACCCGGGCGCCGGCGTCGGTCAGCGCGTCGGCGCAGCGCAGCACCGGCACCCGCGGCGGGTCGCCCGGGCCGGCGTCGTCGCCGCAGCTGGTCGTGTCGCCGGTCGCGCAGGCCGGGGCCGGGGACGTGTCGGAGGGCGTGCCTGCGGACGTCCCGGAGGGCGCGCCGCCGGAAGTGTCGGAAGGGGTGCCCGCGGACGTCCCGGAGGGGGTGCCCGCTGACGTGTCGCCGGTGGCCGGCGTGGCGCAGCAGGCGCCGCCACCGCTGCCGCAGCCGGCCGCCGCTCCCCGCTCTGTCGCGAGGGTGAGCAGCACCACGTCGTACACGGCGGCCTCCTTGGACCATTCTCACGGCCCGCGATGGCCGACCGTGACCTCTTGTTAACCTGCACCTCGGGCTCGCCGCACGGTCGCCACCCGGCACCCGAGCCCCCTGGAGGCGAGAAGATGCCAGCGATCGTGCTCCTCGGCGCTCAGTGGGGCGACGAGGGCAAGGGCAAGGTTACCGACCTGCTCGGCGAGCAGGTCGACTACGTGGTGCGTTACTCCGGCGGCAACAACGCCGGGCACACGGTGATCACGCCGGACGGCCAGAAGTACGCGCTGCACCTCATGCCGTCGGGGGCGCTCTCCCCGAGCGCGATGATCGTCATCGGTAACGGTGTGGTCGTCGACCCGAAGGTGCTGCTGGAGGAGATCGACGGCCTCGCCGCGCGCGGCGTGGACGTTTCCCGGCTGCGGATCTCCGGCGACGCGCATCTGATCATGCCGCACCACCGGGCCCTGGATAAGGTCACCGAGCGCTACCTCGGCAAGGCCAAGATCGGCACCACCGGCCGCGGCATCGGCCCGGCGTACGGCGACAAGGTCGCCCGGATGGGCATCCGCCTGCAGGACCTGCTCGACCCCGGCATCCTCCGCAAAAAGCTGGAGCTGGCGCTGCGGGAGAAGAACCAGACCCTGTTCAAGGTCTACAACCGGACGGCGATCGATGTCGACACGGTGATCGCGGAGTACCTGGAGTACGCCGAGCGGCTCACGCCGTACATCGCCGAGACCCGGGTGATGCTCTGGGACGCCCTGGACCGCGGCGAGAACGTGCTGCTGGAGGGTGCCCAGGCGACCATGCTCGACATGGATCACGGCACCTATCCCTTCGTGACCTCCTCCAACCCGACCGCCGGCGGCGCCTGCATCGGCGCGGGCATCCCGCCGACGGCCATCACCAAGGTCATCGCGGTCAGCAAGGCGTACACGACGCGGGTCGGCTCCGGGCCGTTCCCGACGGAGCTCTTCGACGCCAACGGCGAGCACCTGCGCAAGATCGGCCACGAGTACGGCACCACCACCGGCCGGGAGCGGCGCTGTGGCTGGTTCGACGCCGTCGTGGCCCGGTACGCCTGCCGTCTCAACGGCGTCACCGACCTGGTCATCACCAAGCTCGACGTGCTCACCGGCCTGGAGAAGGTGCCGATCTGCGTCGGCTACGAGATCGACGGCAAGCGCTACGACGACATGCCGATGACGCAGACCGCCTTCCACCACGCCACCCCGATCTATGAGGAGCTCGACGGCTGGTGGGAGGACATCACCAAGGCCCGCACCGAGGATGACCTGCCGGAGAACGCCCGCCGCTACATCGCCCGCATCGAGGAGATCTGCCGCACCCGCGTCAGCGTCGTCGGCGTCGGCCCCGGCCGCGAGGAGAACGTCGTCCGCACCCCGCTGATCTAGCCCTTCCGCGTACGTCACCGGCCCGCTCTCGCAATGAGAGCGGGCCGCTTCGCGTTCCGAGATCACTGCAAATGTGAGCGCTTCGCAGGCGCGCGGCGACTGGACCGCTCGACCGCTACTGGGTGCCGGGCGAGAAATGCACTAATACTCCAGCCGGGATGTTGACGTCGGCTGAGCTGCGGTTCGGTCCGGTGGGGGTACGAGGGCAGCTAGCATCGAACATGGACAATTGTGCGAACTCGCCATGATGCAGCGGTGGCTACCGGATGCAGGGTAGACAGACGCCCAGCGGTGGCGGGCGTTGTTCGACGACCTGATGATGACCGTCGGCGGGGTTTCCGCAGGCCCGAGCCGCGCCGCCGGGTCCGTGACAAGCGGATCCCGGACCGGCAGGTGCTGTGCGGCATCTTGTTCGGGCTGCACACGGGCATCCAGTGGGAGTTCCTGTCCCAGGAGTTGGGGTTCGGGTCCGGGATGACCTGCTGGCGGCGCTTGGAGGGATGGAACCGGGCCGGGGTGTGGCAGCGGTTGCACGAGCTGCTGGTGGCTGAACTCCAGGACGGCCGGCAAGCTGACTGGTCCCGCGCGGTGATCGGCTCTTGCATGTGCGGGGGCCAGACGTGGGCGCAAAAGCGGCTCGAGCCCGTTCGACCGCGCCCGCCCGGGCTCGAAGCACCAGGTCCTGACCGAGGGCGCCGGCATCCCCCTGGCCGTCGCGTTGACCGGCGGCAACCGCCACGACGGCACCCAACTGCTTCCGCTGATCGACAAGATTCCGCCGGTCCGGGGCTGGCGCGGCCGACCCCGCCAGCGCCCCGACCAGCTCTTCGGCCACCGCGCGCCTACGACCACGACAAGTGCCGCCGGGCCGTACGCGGAAAGGGCATCCGCCCTCGGATCGCCCGCCGTGGCCACCCCCACGGCTCCGGCCTCGGCGCGTTCCGGTGGGTCGTTGAGCGCGCCATCGCCTGATACCACGGCATGCGACAGCTACGCATCCGCTGGGAACGCCGAGACGACATCCACGAAGCCTTCCTCGACCTCGCTACCTGCATCATCACGCACCGACACGTCGTACGACTTTGTTTGGAGCTCTATGCGCCCGTTGTCGTGAACATTGATCGCGGCAGCCTTTTGTGAACAGGGTGTGGTGCGCCCATCGCGAATGGTATATGTTGTCCACAGTGGATGCGAGCCGCAGTGCTGCCACACCGCGGCTCGCGTCAAACCCGACGAGAGGACTCTTCGCATGAGACCGACGGGCCTGAGGAACAGGCTAGCGCATGTAGCGGCGGCCGGTATGGTTGCCGCTGGTTTGGCGGCGACAGCCGGAGCGGCTCCGGCGCAAGCGGCGTCCTGTGTTGGCGGAAGTTTTTGCTACTACTCGAGTACGTATCAGAGTGGTTCGTCTGGCCGCATCTACTACTACCAAGAGGCTTGGGCGCGGCTTCCTTCGCTGGTTGACAACTCGGAGTCGACCCACAACGCGCAGTGGGTCGACAATTCCTGTGGCACCCCACAGGTCTTCTTCTCCGACACCTACTTGGACCAGCGCACCACCGCGCGCGTGGCCTACTACCACGACCAGCGCATTAACACTTTCAACACGATTTCCACCAACAACGGCTACAAAAACATGAATAATCTCTTCAATGACTACAGGAACCTCTGCAGGTAGTCTGAGCTATAAGGTTAGCGGCGGCTCCGCGGAGCCGCCGCTAACCTTATCTGATTGATCGGCTCGAAACGATTTGGTGATCATGTCTGGACGACGCCACGCGTGTGTTTACCTCGCGTTCTCTGTGATTCTTCTGGCTGGGTGCGGCTCAAACGAAGCCCTGCCGCAGAGGGTGCCGGTCGAGGGAGATGCCTCGGCAGTTCAACTGGATCCGCTAGCTGGTGGTGAGCCTCCACTGGACGAGTCCATTGTCTCTGCTGCCGATCCGATGGCGGTGACCATGCCGCTCGATGCCCACAAGTTCGACGACGCAAAGGCGCGGTTAGTGAGCCGCGCTCGGATTGTTGTCGGCGACAGGTGCATGAGCGAGTTCGGTTTTTCGCCAACTCCGGGCTGGATTCCGGAGGGTGCCGTCTCGTCGAACCTGTACGCCAGATACGGTGTGTGGGACGAGAAATCCGCCGCTGTCCTCGGCTATCAGGAGCCGCCGGTCAAAGAGGACAACGTTGGGTTCCCGGTTCGATTCACGGATCATGATGCTTTGAGCGTCTGGTACGGGGAGGTGGAAAGTCACCAGGGCCGGCCGGTCCCGGAGGGCGGCTGCGTCGGCAGGGAACTCGACGCGGTTATGGGTCACGTCGACTTCAGTGAAGTCGACGGAAAGTTTCGCGTCGATCTGGAAAAAGAGGCGTTGACACGGGCCACCCAAGACAGCCGCGTGGTGCCTCTGTTGGCCGCGTGGCGCACCTGCATGAAGGAGGCGGGTTGGGATTACGCCGACCCTCAGTCGCCTTTCGCCTACTGGGCGGACAAGCGCGGTCGCGACAAGCACCAACCGGTGGCGGGCGACGAGGAGCAGCGCAGCGCTGTCAGGGATGCCGAGTGCAAGAAATCGACCAGGCTGCTCGGCACCTGGGTTGCGGCCGACGTCGCTTATCAGAAGGTGCTGATCGAGAGGGACTGGGAGAAGCTGCGGGTTTACAAGCAGCACCTCGACGAGGTCGTGAAGCGCGCCAATGAGGTCCTTGCAGAAGCGGGTCAGCATCCGTAGGAGGGTGTGGTTCATGGGTGGCAGAGCCGACAGCACGCCGAAGGCGCCCCTCGAGAGGGGCCGCAGGCGACTGCTCGTGGTCGTGGCGGTCGCGTTGGTTGTCGCGCTCCTCGGTGTGCTCTCGCCGCTCTGGATCAAGTCCCCGCAGCAGTTGGCGGCAGAGGCCGCGCCACCGGCGCTGACTGTGCTGACCGCCCCGGTCGAGGAACGCGTCCTACGGGACACCGTCGTGGTTCGCGGCGAGGTGCGGCCGATGCAGTCGGTCGAGGTGACCCCCGGCGTACGGGGTGAAAGCGCCGCGGTCGTCACCGCTGTAAAGGTGCGGCCGGGGGACCGGATCAAGGCGGGTGTGGTGGCGCTGGAGGTGGCCGCCCGGCCGCTGATCGTACTTCCCGGCCGTACGCCCGCGTACCGGGATCTGAAGCCCGGCGCGGAGGGGAAGGACGTCGCGCAGTTGCAGGCGGCTCTGCGTAAACTCGGTTATCCGACCAGCGATCCGAGAGGCTGGTTCGGTGCCGGAACCAAGGACTCCCTGACCCGCCTCTACGCCGACCGGGGCTACGAGCCGCTCCCCACCACCGAGAACGACCAGCAGCAGGTAGACGAGGCCGAGCAGCAGGTCGTTGCCGCCGAGCGGGCCGTGGTCGACGCCCAGGACGAGGCCCGGGAACTCGCCCGTACGCCGGGGACGACCCGGCAGCAGCGATCGGCCGCCACAAAGAACGTGTCGCGGGCGCAGGAGGATCTGACCCGGGCCCGGCAGCGGCTGGCCGAGGTCCGGGAGAACACCGGCCCGATGCTGCCGCAGAGCGAGTACACCTTCCTGCCCTCGTTTCCGGCGCGGGTGGACGCGATAACGGCGGCGGTCGGCTCGGAGGTGGTGGCGCCGCTGATCACCTTTGCCGCGGGCGAGCTGGTCGTGCGGGCCACCCTGACCGAGGCGCAGCGCGCAGTCTGCGAGCCCGGGCAGACGGTCGAGATCGTCGGCGACGAAGGGCTCAGCGCCGACGGGGAGATCACCTCGATCGGCCACGAGGAGCCCGCCGATCCAGCCGGCGGCAACGGCGCGCCCCCGTCCGGCGTATCACTGCTGGTCACCCCGGCCTCCCGGCTCGATGCCAAGGCCAGCGGGCAGAACGTGCGGCTCACCATCGAGACCGCCTCCAGCGGCGGTGCCGAACTGGTGGTGCCGGTGACGGCGCTCTACGCCGCCGCCGACGGTGCGACCTATGTGACGAAGCGCGACGCCGAAGGCCGGGAGCAGCAGGTTGTGGTCGTGCCGCGGCTCAGCGCCCAGGGCCATGTGGCCGTGACCGTCCCCGACGGCCGGCTCCAGCCCGGCGATCTCGTCACCATCGGGCTCGCATGAACCTCGAACCGCTGATCCGGCTGGAGCAGGTGGCGCTCACCTATCCCGGACCGCCGCCGGTGCCCGCCCTCGCGCCGACGGACCTGACCATCCACCCCGGCGAGTACGTGACGGTGGTGGGACGCTCCGGCTCCGGCAAGTCGACCCTGCTGAACATCCTCGGGCTCATCGACCGCCCCACCGCCGGCAGTTACCTTTTCGGCGGCGTGGACACCGCGACGATGTCGCAGGCCCGGCGGACCTCGCTGCGGGCCAGGCGGATCGGACTGGTCTTCCAGGCGTTCCACCTGCTGTCGCACCGCACGGCGGAGGAGAACGTCGCCCTGGGCCTGCTCTACCGCGGGGTTCCCCGCGGCGAGCGGCAGCAGGCCGCGCGGGAGGCGCTGGCCCGCGTCGGGCTCGGTGATCGCACCCGGGCGCTGCCGATCGAACTCTCCGGCGGCGAGCGGCAACGGGTCGCCATCGCCCGGGCCCTGGTCGGGCGCCCGGAACTGCTGCTCTGCGACGAGCCGACCGGCAACCTCGACTCGACCACCGCCGAAGGGGTGCTGGACCTGATCACCGAGCTGCACGACGCCGGTCTGACCGTCGTCATGATCACTCACGACCGGGCGATCGCCGAGCGGGCGCAGCGGCTCGTCTCCATCACCGACGGCATCCTCACCGAACCGGCCGGCCGGGCGGGCTCGCGGTGAACGGCGAGCCGGAGGAGAAGAGCCGTCTGCGCGCGGTCGACCTCGCCAACGAGTGCCTCGCCGGCATCCTGCAACGCCCGGGCCGGACCGTGATGACCCTCTTCGGCATCGTGCTCGGCCTCGCCGCCTTCGTCGCCATCCTCGGCATCACCGCCAGCGCGCAGGGCCAGATCAGCAAGAGCTTCACCGAACTCTCCGCCACCGAGGTCCGGGTCGAGGACCTGACCGTGACCGAGCCCGACTTCGCGGGCACCGCCTTTCCGGCCGACGCCGAGGAGCGGGTGCTGGCGATCGACGGCGTACGGCACGCCGGGGTCTACTGGGCCGTCCCGGCGAACCGGGTCGGCGCCGTGACCGCCGTCGAACTGCCCGGTGGCCCGTCGCAGAGCGCGATTCCGGTGCTCGCCGCCTCGCCGGGACTGCTGAGTGCCGTACGGGGAGAGCTGGGGCAGGGGCGCGCTCTCGACGCGGCGCTGGACAGACGGGCCGAACGGGTCGCCCTCCTCGGCGGGGTCGCGGCCCGGCAACTCGGCATCACCCGGCTCGACAACCGGCCGGTGGTGATCGTCGGGGGAATGCCCTTGACCGTGGTGGGGATCGTCGACCAGGTCGAACGCAGCCCCGAACTGCTCGCCGCGGTCTGGGTGCCCCGCGGCACGGTCGAGAAGCTCTGGCCGGTGGCGGTCGACCCGGGCCAGCCACCTCAGATGATCATCGACACCGAGCTGGGCGCCGCCGAGATGGTTGCCCGGCAGGCGCC
>Ga0233383_1000659_pt1 | contig 12780 bp, 8 predicted proteins | sample ElkDunMinimDraft_14_FD_191542 | JGI IMG/M metagenome (GOLD analysis project Ga0233383, IMG submission 191542) | Fecal eukaryotic communites from dung pellets of Tule Elk in California, USA - Elk Dung G16 | ecosystem: Host-associated > Mammals > Digestive system > Large intestine > Fecal | place...
GGACTTCAGCCAGGACATGTTCGTGCGCGTCCGGACCGCAGGCACCACCGTGGTCGTCGCCGGCGACGCGACGGGCCTGCTCTACGGCCTGCACGACGTGGTGAGGCTCGGCGAGACGGCCTTCGGGGACTGCGACATCGACGTCACCGACCTCCCGGCCGCCCCCGTCCGCATGCTCGACCACTGGGACAACATCGACGTCCACCCCGTGATGGGGCAGGTCGAGCGCGGGTACGCGGGCGGCTCGATCTTCTACGCCGACGGCCGCGTGCGCGAGGACCTGTCGCGCGTCGCCGACTACGCGCGGCTGCTCGGCTCGATCGGGATCAACGCGGTCGCGATCAACAACGTCAACGTCCACCGCACCGAGGCGCGTCTGCTCACCGACGGGCTGGCGGACGTCGCGCGCGTCGCCGACCTCTTCCGCCCCCACGGGGTGCGGACGTACCTGTCGGTGTCGTTCGCGTCGCCGGTCGTCCTCGGCGGGCTGTCCACGTCGGACCCGGCGGACCCCGACGTGCAGGCCTGGTGGGCGGCCGCCGCGGACCGCGTCTACGCGACGATCCCCGACTTCGGCGGGTTCGTCGTCAAGGCCGACTCCGAGGGCCAGCCCGGGCCGTTCGCGTACGGGCGGGACCACGCCGACGGGGCGAACCTGCTGGCCCGGGCGCTGCGCCCGCACGGCGGGACGGTGTTCTGGCGGGCGTTCGTCTACAACCACGAGCAGGACTGGCGCGACCGGCGCACCGACCGCGCGCGGGCCGCGTACGACCACTTCGCGCCGCTCGACGGCCGGTTCGACGACAACGTCGTGCTGCAGGTCAAGTACGGGCCCATCGACTTCCAGACCCGGGAGCCGATCTCCCCCGTGCTCGCCGCGATGCCGCGCACCCGGCTGGCCGTCGAGCTGCAGGTCACGCAGGAGTACACCGGCCACCAGAAGCACGTGTGCTACCTGGGCCCGCTGTGGTCGCAGGTGCTGACGTTCCCCCTGGCCGACGACGCGACGCGGCCCGTGTCGTGGATCGTCTCGGGGCTGCCGGGCCCGGCGGCCGACGACGACACCGGGTTCCTGCCGGCCGGCGGCGTCACCGCCGTGTCCAACGTCGGGGACGACGAGTTCTGGACCGGCCACCCGCTCGCGCAGGCCAACCTGTACGCGTACGGGCGGCTCGCCTGGAACCCGGAGGCGGACCCGGTCGCGCTGCTCGACGAGTGGATCGGCCTGACGTTCCCGGGCGCCGACCCGCGCGTGCGCGAGACGCTGCACACGCTCATGGACGACTCGTGGCTGACGTACGAGGCGTACACCGCTCCCCTGGGCGTCGGGTTCATGGTCGACCCGGGACGGGGGCACTACGGGCCCAACGTCGACGGGTACGAGTACTCCAAGTGGGGCACGTACCACTTCGCGGACCGCGACGGCATCGGCGTCGACCGCACGGTGGCGACCGGGACCGGGTACGCCGGGCAGTACCCGTCGCCGTGGCGCGAGACGTACGAGGACCTGGCCACGTGCCCGGACGAGCTGCTGCTGTTCTTCCACCACGTGCCGTACGGCCACGTGCTGCACAGCGGCGCGACCGTGATCCAGCACATCTACGACACGCGCGCGGACGCCGTCGAGGTCGTCGAGTCGTGGGTGCCCCGGTGGGAGGCCCTGCGCGGGCTCGTCGACGAGCGCCTGCACGCGCGCGTCGCCGAGCGGCTGACCGAGCAGGTCCGGTCCGCCACCGAGTGGCGCGACCAGGTGCGCTCGTACTTCTTCCGGAAGTCGGGGGTCCCGGACGCCTCGGGGCGGCCGATCCACTGACGCCCCCGGGGGGACGCGCGACGGGGTGCTGCCGGGCTCGGCAGCACCCCGTCGCGCGTCATGGGACGGACCGCCTCAGCGGCCCGTCCCATCCACGGCGTGCTCGTCGATCGCGGCCAGCTCCTCGTCCGTCAGCGGCGGTGCCGACAGCGCCGCCACGTTGTCCTCGAGCTGGGCCACCGAGCTGGCGCCGACGAGTGCCGAGGTGATGCGGTCGTCGCGCAGCACCCAGGACAGCGCGAGCTGCGCGAGGCTCTGGCCGCGACCGGCGGCGATCTCCGCCAGTGCCCGCGCCCGCGCCAGGTACGTCTCCGACAGCGAGCGCTCGGAGAGGAACGGGCTCGCGCCGGCGGCCCGGGACCCCGCCGGGGCCGCACCGCCCAGGTACTTCTCCGTGAGCAGGCCCTGTGCGAGCGGCGAGAACACGATCGTCCCCACCCCGAGGTCGCCCACCGCGTCGAGCAGCGACTCGGACTGCCCCTCGGCGACGTTCTCGACGTGCCGGTTGAACATCGAGTAGCTGGGCTGGTGGACGAGCAGGCGGACGCCCATGTCGGCGAGCACCGCGTGCGCCGCGCGGGTCTGGGCCGGCGTGTAGTTGGAGACGCCCACGTACAGCGCCTTGCCGCTGCGCACGGCCTGGGCCAGCGCACCCATCGTCTCCTCGAGCGGCGTCGAGGGGTCCGGGCGGTGGTGGTAGAAGACGTCGACGTACTCCAGGCCCATCCGGCGCAGCGACGCGTCGAGCGACGACAGCAGGTACTTGCGGGACCCGCCGTCCTGGTACGGGCCCGACCACATGTCGTAGCCGGCCTTGGTGGAGATGACGAGCTCGTCGCGGTACGGGCGCAGGTCCGCGGCGAGGTGCCGGCCGAGGTTCTCCTCGGCCGCCCCCGGCTGCGGGCCGTAGTTGTTCGCCAGGTCGAGGTGCGTGACGCCCAGGTCGACCGCGCGGCGCAGGACGTCACGCTGCGTGCCGAACGGCGTCAGGTCGCCGAAGTTGTGCCACAGCCCCAGGGACAGGGCCGGCAGGTCCAGTCCGGAGCGGCCCGTGCGGCGGTAGGTCATGGACGCGTACCGGTCGTCGGCGGCGCGGTACGGCTGCAGCGCGGGCATGGGAGGGCTCCTCGTCGTCGGGGGTGGGGCCACGCTACGGCCCGTCCACCCGCCCCCCGGGCCGCGCCCTCGCCGCGACGCGCCGGGCACGCCCGGCACGCCGCGGGGAGGGCTTCGCGTCAGCCCTGCTGCTGCTGCTGCGCCCGCGCCGCGGCCGCCTCGGCCGGGAACGCCTCGTCGAGGTGGGCGAAGAGCTGCAGCGACGTGGCGATGCCGCACGCGAGGTGCTGGTCGACCTGGACGTCCGCGACCCCGTGGGCGTAGTCCACCGTGTGCTCGCCGTAGACGCCGAGGACGTCGTCCTCCGCACGCACGTACCCCTTGGGCCACAGGTGGGTCGAGTTCCACTCGTTGACCAGCGCCGCCACCTCCGCGAGGCGCGCGACCCCGACGTCGCGGCTCCAGCGGCCGCGCACCTGCAGCGACTTGTCGTCGGGGCCCAGCAGGAAGAAGTAGAAGAGGTGCCCGTCGAAGTAGCCGCCGACGTCACCGTCCTCGTCGATGCCGTACTCCAGGCCGCGCGCGTCCAGGACCGCGGTGATGCGCTCCCGGTCGAGGGGGGCCAGTGCGGGCGTCGGACCGGACGTGTCGTCGCTGAGGAGAGCCATGGTCGGGGAGCCTAACCACCCCGGGCGGCGCCCGCGCGGCCACCGCGCGGTGGTCCGCCGAGGGTCGTGCAGGTGTCGCGCCGCCCGGCTCAGCCGCGCAGGACCAGGACCTCCGCCGGGGCCAGGGTGAGCGGCGCACCGGCGTGCACCACCCTGCCCGTCAGCAGGTCCTCCCCGGCCACCTGCGCCGTCACCGTGACCGGAGCGTCGCCGTGGTGCAGCACGAACGTGTACGTCGTCCCGTCGGGGGCGACGCGGCGCGTGACCTCGACGCCCACGTCGTCCGCGTGCGGGCCGACCAGCCCGTGCCCGGTCAGCACGTGCCGCAGCACCCGCGCCACACCGTCGTCGTCCAGGCCCGTCGCGACGTGCCAGGCCGTGCCGTCGCCCCGCCGGGCGCGCGTCACGGCGGCCCTGCCCGCGTAGAAGTCGGCGCCGTACGTGCCGACGACCTCGGTGCCCTCGTCGGGGACCAGCAGCTCGAACACCAGCGTCGCGTCGTGCGTCGTCGCGACCCCGTCGAGCTCGAGCGTCACCGGGTTCACGGCACCCGGCACGCCCGAGTCCGTCTCCTCCACCCGCGTGCCGAGCAGCGGGTCGAGCGGCGGCACGCCGCAGTACGCGTTGTCGTCCTCGTCGACGCGCCCGCCGTAGAACGTCGTCACCAGCGAGCCGCCGCGCTCGACGTGCGCGGTCAGGCGCTCGACGACGTCGCCCTTGAGCAGGTGCAGCAGGGGCGCGACGACCACGTCGTAGGGCGCGAGGTCCGCGGTCACCGGGACCACGTCCACCTCGGCGTTCAGGGACCACAGGGCGCGGTGGTGCTGCAGCAGCGTCTGCAGGTAGGAGACGTGGCGGTTGTACCCGTCGGTCATCTCGACCGCCCACCACGAGTCCCAGTCGAGCAGCAGCGCGACGCGCGCCGGCGTGCGGGCGCCCAGCAGGGCGTCCCCGGTGCGCGCCAGACCCGCACCGAGCTCCGCGGCCTCCCGGAACACACGCGTGTCCGTGCGCCCGGAGTGGTCGATCAGCGCGCCGTGGTACTTCTCGCACGCGCCCTTGGACTGCCGCATCTGGAAGTACAGGGTCGCGTCGGCGCCGTGCGCGACCGACTGCCACGTCCACAGGCCCAGCACGCCGGGCCGCTTGACCGGGTTGACGTCCCGCGACGCCGTGATCGACGGCGTCTGCTCCATGACCCAGAACGGCTGCCCGCCCTTCAGCCCGCGCATCGCCGCGTGGGTGGCGGCCATGCGGGCGGCGGTGCGCAGCGGGTCGTCCGGCAGCGGCGGGTAGTTGTCCCAGGACACGAAGTCGAGGTCGTCGGCCCAGCGGTGGTAGTCGACGGGCTGGAAGAACCCCATGAGGTTGGTCGTGACCGGGGTGTGCGGGACGCGGGCGCGGATCGCCGCCTTCTCGTCCGCGTACCCCTCGCGCAGGCGGTCCGACATGTAGCGCCGGTAGTCGAGCGTGATGCCCTGGAACGCGGTGTGGTTCGGCCCGCGCCAGTGCTCGGAGAGCATCGAGGGCGGCACGACCTCGTCCCAGTCACCGAAGACGTGGGACCAGAACAGCGTGTTCCACGCCGCGTTCAGCCGCTCGAGCGTGCCGTACCGCGCCCGCAGCCACTGCCGGAACCCCGCCGCGCACAGGTCGCAGTAGCAGGCGCCGCCGTACTCGTTGCCGACGTGCCACGCGACCACTGCCGGGTGCTCCCCGTACCGCTCGGCCAGCCGAGCGGCCATCGCCACGGACAGCCGGCGGAAGTCCGGCGACGACGGGCAGTGGTTGTGCCGCTGCCCGTAGACGTGCCGACGGCCCTCGATGTCGACGCGGCACGCGTCCGGGTACGCGCGCGCGAGCCACGGCGGCATGGCACCGCTCGGCGTCGCGAGCACGACGTCGCGGCCCTGCGCGTGCGCCCGCTCGACGATCGCGTCGAGCCGCGAGAAGTCGTACGCCCCCTCCGCCGGCTCGGTGTGCGCCCACGCGAACACCCCGACGGTCAGGGTCGTGACGTGCGCGAGGTCGAACGCCGCGTCGTCGTCGTCCCACACCTCGGTGGGCCACTGCTCCGGGTTGTAGTCGCCGCCGTAGCGGATGTGGTCACCGGCAGGGAGGGTCACGGGTACCTCAGGGGGACGGGTCGGGCTCGGCGGACGGGGCCGCCGCGGACGGCTCGGGCTCGGGCTCGGCGGACGGGTCGCCGGTGAAGCGGGCCACGGCGTCACGCACGACCGGCTCGGTGGTGGTGACCACCGCGAACGCGAGCGGCCCGGCCAGCATCACCAGCACCCAGTCGGACGTGAACAGGACGATGCCCACGGCCAGCACCACGAGGGACAGCACCCCGAGCGTCACCAGCGGCTTGGCCGCCAGGTAGTACGTCGACAGACGCGCCACGTCCCGCGTGCGCAGGCTCAGGTGCGACGACAGGGCCAGGGCCAGCACCGACCACATGAGCAGCGCCACGGACACCACCACGAGCACGATGCCGTAGCCGGTGGGCACGCCCGCCGTGTCGAGGTGCGCCAGCGAGAACGCGATCACGGCCAGCGCCGCGAGCACCGGCACCCACCACCGCAGCACGTCGAGCGCGTTGAGCCGGTAGCCCCGCCAGAAGTGCCGGGCCGGCACCAGGTCCCGCTCCTCGATGAACCGGCGCCACGCGAACATGGCCGCCGCGAGCGCGGGACCCATGGGCACCAGCAGCAGGGCGACGACCCACACGTTGGAGGCGTCCCCCGTGAGGAAGGGGACGAGCACCAGCGGCACGCCGCCGGTCACGACCGTCAGGGCGCTGATCACCAGCACCCACATCACGACGGCCGCGCCGCGGGACAGCGGGCCGGCGCCGACCTCGTCCAGGTCGTCGCGGCGCGACATCACGCCCGCCCCCGCTCGTGGGCGGCGACGAGGCGGTCGTCCGACACGCCCAGCAGGCGGCGGTCGTCCAGGCCCTCGTGGTGCGTCGGGGACACGGGCGTGAGCTCGACGAACGTGACCTCGTGACGCCCCAGGACGAGGTCGAGGTCCACGCGCCCGTCGGCGCCGCGGGCCAGGTCGTGCTCGACGGCGGGCCGGGCGCACGCACGCAGCACGTCCAGCTCGCGGGCCGTCGGGGACATCGGGCGGCCCATCTCGCGCCACGCGGCGAACGCGTTGCCGTCGTGCTCGTTGACGCGCTCGCGCAGCACGAACGCGGCGTCACCCCGCACCGGCAGCGACAGCTCGACGCGGTGCTCCGCGGCCGTGTCGGCGGCGTCGGTGCCCCCCACGGGCTGCCAGGCCAGCACGGTGACGCGGCCGTCGGGGTCGGCGCAGACCAGGTGGTCCGCACCGCGCGACAGCACGTCGCGGCCCATGCGCGCCATGAACGTGTACAGGTGGTACGTCGGCTTGGCGACCTGCCGGTGGGTGAGCATGCCGAACCCGCCGTGGAAGAACGACGTGGGGACGTTCGCCTCCTCGAACACGTCGCAGAACGTCCAGTACGAGAACGAGTCGACGACGTCGCCGCCGCCCGCGACCACCGGGGCCAGGAACGCCGCGTTGTACGCGGTGTCGTGGATCGGGTTGTCGGGCCGGTAGGAGGTGTTGAACTCCGTGATGTGCACCGGCAGCCCGGCCAGCGCCGTGCCCTCGAGGTAGCGGCGCGGTGCGCCGAACTGGTGCAGCAGGTCCTGCGGCGGCATCTGCGTCTGGTAGACCCCGAACGGGATCCGCTGGACCGGGCCGGACGAGTACGCGTGCCGGCTGACGAAGTCGATCGGCACGTCGCGGCGCGTCACGAAGTCGGTGAACGGCGCCCACCACTCGTCGTCGGAGCCGCCGCAGATGGCAGGCCCGCCGACCTGCAGGTCCGCGTCGACGTCCTTGATCGCGCGCGCCGTCTCCTCGTAGAGGCGGAAGTACGCCTCCTGGTCGGCGTCCTTCCAGAAGACGGTGAGGTTGGGCTCGTTCCACACCTCGATCGGCCAGCGGCGCACCTCCTCGATGCCGTACCGGTCGATCTGGTGACGCACGAACGCCCGCACCAGCGCGGTCCACTCGTCGTGGTCGCGCGGCGGCGTCACGTTGCCCTTCCACCAGAACACCGTCTGGTCGCCCGACGCGAGCTGCGAGGGCATGAAGCCCAGCTCGAGGAACGGCCGGATGCCGACCGACAGGAAGAAGTCGTGCACCTGGTCGACGTACGTGAAGGCGTACCGGGTGTGGGTCCGGCCGTCGACCTCGTCGGTCCGCAGGACGCCCATGTCGTCCGACAGCACGCCGTGGCCGCGGATGTGGTGGAACCCGACCTCGCGCTGCACCTGGGTCAGCGAGTCGCGGTAGTCGGACCGCAGGGCGAGGTTCATGCGGCCGGTGCCGACGCACGCGCGCCAGGCGTCGGGCAGCGGGCCGGTGGGCTGGGCGGGGACGACGGTGCGCACGGGTGCGACCTCCAGGCGACGGTGGCAGGGGGTTCGACGTCCGCCGCGGCGGACGGGGACAACCCTCGCACGTGGCGGTACGTGTCAGGTGAGGCGGTGCAGGGGTCGCACCGGGCGACCTCCGCCGCCCGGCAGCGGAAGGGCCCGGCCCTCGTCGGGGACGAGGACCGGGCCCGCTCCTGTCAGTCGTTCGCGTCGGCGAAGCGCTGCTGCGCGCCGTTCACGACGTCCAGGTACTGCTGCACGTTCTTGCCCTCGAGCTCGGCGACGTACGCGTCCCACTCGTCGAACGAGCGCTGGCCGAGGATGAAGGCGGCGGTGTTCTGCCAGACGTGGTCCTTGAGGGCCGTCGTCCACAGCGACACCTGCTCGCGCTCGAGCTCGTCGAGCGGGGCCGGCGGCGCCACCGGCGCGAGCTCCTTGTCGGACATCGACTCGACGAACTCCACGACCTCGGGCCGCAGCATCGACTGGTCGAGCTCGTCGGAGGAGCCGTGCTCGAGCATCCACACGCCGTTGTGGTAGCCGTAGTCGACGTTCAGCGACTTCGGCGCCCCGGGGTTCAGACCGTTCTGGTCGATCTCCGGCATGAGGGTGCGCTTGCCGTCGGCGTCCTTGGTGTAGGTCTCGCCCTCGACGCCCCACTTGGCGAACTCGAGCCCCTCGTCGGAGTAGAACAGCCAGTCGAGGAACTGGAGCATCGCGAGGAAGTCGTCCTCCTCGGCCACCGACGACGAGAGCATGACGCCGCTGATGAGGCGCCCGCCCGCGACGATGTCGCCGGCCGGACCGCCCGGCACCCGGATCATCGCGACCTCACCGGCGGTGCCGGTCTCGGTCATCGCGGTGCGGATCTTGAGGATCTCCTGGTCGTTCGTCAGCTGCGCGAACGTCTGGCCCGACGCGATCTTGGTGAGGGCCTGGTCGTCCTCCTGGATCAGGCTCTCGGGGTCCATGAGGCCGTCCGCGACGAGGCCGTTGAAGTACTCGAGCAGCTCGCGGTACTCGTCCATGGCGCCGGTGTAGACGAACTCCTCGGCGTCCTCGTCCCACCACACGCCCTCGCCGTAGCCCCAGCCCGCAGCGGTGCCGAAGTTCGGGGCGGCGACGTTGAGGGACGCCTCGAGCGGGCCGTTGGCCGACCAGCGGTCGGACAGCGGGTACTTGTCGGGGTAGGCGGCCTTGACCTTGGCCAGGTCGGCGGCGAAGTCCTCGTAGGTCTCCGGCTCCAGGCTGAGGCCGAGCTGCTCCCACACGTCCTTGCGGACCGCGTACGTGTAGGACGGGCGGACCGACTCACGCAGGCCGGGCAGCACGTAGTACTTGCCGTCCTCCTGGCGCATGCGGTCGATGTCGGCCTGCAGGTCCCACTTCTCGACCTTGTCGAGGAAGTTCGGCATGTGCTCGACGTAGTCGCTGACCGGCAGGATCGCCCCACCCGCGACGAACGCCACCTCCTGGCCGGGGTAGGTCACCGAGATGATGTCCGGTGCGTTGCCGGCGCCGATGGCGATCGACTGCGCCTGCTGCCAGTCCGACAGCGGGGCGGTCTGGATGTCGAACTCGACGTTCTGGTTCTCCTTGAGCTTGGTGAGGATGTCCCAGTCGTCCTTGAGCGGGTAGTTCGGGTGGTCGCGGTACATCAGCCCGAAGCTCACCGGCTCGGTGGCCTTGAACGTCGTGCCGACGCCGTAGTCCTCCATCGCGCCGACCTGGCCGAGGTCGCTCGCCTCGGGCGTCTTCGCCGCCTCGTCGTCCGTGCCACCCGAGCAGGCCGCCAGGGCCAGCGCGAGGGTCGCGGCGGTCGCGGCGAGCGCGAGGGGCCGCTTCTTCGTCGTCCTCATCATTCTCCTTCGGGGTGGAACGTCGTCGTCCTGATCCGGGGAAGTGCACCGCCGCCCGGGGGCAGCGGGGGTCTGAGGGCCTGGGGCCTCACTGCTTGACGGAGCCGAGCATCACGCCCGACACGAAGTACCTCTGCACGAACGGGTAGAGGCACACGATCGGCAGGACGGTGAGCAGCATCGTCACCGCCTTGACGTTGGCCGCGATCTGCGTCGCCTCGGCCGACCCGGCGGCACCGTCGACGCTCGTCGCACCGGCGATGAGGTTCCGCAGGTAGACGGTCACCGGGTAGAGGTCGCGGTGGTCCATGTAGAGGAACGCGGCGAACCACGAGTTCCAGAACGAGACCGCGTAGAACAGGATCATCGTGGCGATGACCGCCTTGCTCAGCGGCAGCACGATCCGCCAGAGCTTGCCGTAGGTGCTCAGGCCGTCGATCTCGGCCGCTTCCTCCAGCTCGGTGGAGAAGTTCTCGAAGAACGACTTCATCACGAGCAGGTTGAACACGCTGATGGCGTTCGGCAGGGCGATCGCCCACACGCTGTTGCGCAGCCCCAGCTCGTTCACCAGGACGTAGTTGGGGATCAGGCCGCCGTTGAAGAACATGGTGAACACGGCGATGCCGATGAACACCTTGCGGCCCTTGAGGTGGTACTTCGAGATCGCGTAGGCGAACGTCGTCGTCAGCACCATCGCGACGAGCGTCGCGACGACGGTGTAGTACACGGTGTTCTGGTAGTTGCGCCAGAACATCGCGTCGCCCATGACGAGCTGGAACGTCGTGACGTTGAAGCCCTTGGGCCACAGGTTGACCTGGCCGGCGTTGATGTACGACTCGGAGCTGAACGCCTGCGCGACGAGGTTGACGAACGGGTACAGCGTGACCAGGGCGATGATCACCAGCAGCGTGCCGTTGACGATGCGGAACGCCGTGTAGGCGCGGGTGTCCTTGACGGCGCGGACCGTCGACTGCGACAGCCGCTCGTCGAGGCGCGTGACGTTCTCGGCGGTCACCACAGGGACGCTCCCACCACTCGACGCGAGATCGCGTTGGCCGACAGGACGAGGGTGAGGCCGATGAGCGCCTCGAACAGGCCGATGGCCGTCGCGTACGAGAACTGGCTCGAGCCGATGCCGACCCGGTACAGGTACGTCGCGATGACGTCGGCCGTCGGGTACAGCAGGGGGTTGTACAGCAGCAGGATCTTCTCGAACCCGACCGCCATGAACGACCCGATGTTGAGGATGAGCAGCACGACCATCGTGGGGCGGATGCCGGGCAGCGTGACGTGCCACGTCTGGCGCCAGCGGTTGGCCCCGTCGATCCGGGCGGCCTCGTAGAGCTGCGGGTCGACCGTGGACAGCGCGGCGAGGTAGAGGATCGTGCCCCAGCCGACGGTCTGCCAGATCTCCGAGCCGACGTAGATGGTGCGGAACCACTCCGCCAGCTGCATGAAGGGGACGGCCTCACCACCGAACGCGGTGACGACCTGGTTGATGGTCCCGCGCATCGCGGTGATCTGGAACACCAGGCCGGCGACGATGACGACCGACATGAAGTGCGGCAGGTACGAGATGGTCTGGACGAGCCGCTTGAAGCGCCGCGAGCGCAGCTCGTTGAGCATGAGCGCCAGCACGATCGGCAGCGGGAAGATGATGACCAGGCTCAGCACGCCCAGGACGAGGGTGTTCTGGAAGACGTTCCAGAACGTGGGGTCGTTGATGAACATCCGCACGTAGTGCAGACCGACCCACTCCTCGCCGAAGATCGACCCGCCGGGCCGGAACCGCCGGAACGCGATGACGTTCCCGAACATCGGCAGGTAGCGGAAGATCAGGAAGAAGACCAGCGGCAGGACCAGCAGCGTGTAGAGCTGCCAGTCGCGGCGCAGCGCGCGCCGCCAGGTCATGTGCCCGGCACGACGCCGGCGGGCCGCCCGGCCGCCGGGCTCCGGGGGGCCGGCGACGGCGGAGTGCGCCGCTGCGGCTGCCGCCGGGTCCCGGAGGGCCGCCTGCGGGGCGCCCCCGGCGACGGTCACACCGTCCGTGGACATGGCTTCACCACCCTTCGGGTGCGAGGAGCACCTGCGCGGTGCCCCGGAGGTGACGGCCATGGCCGTGCGGCGACGGACCGGGCGGAGCCGGGTGCACGTCCTGCTGCTGCGCCTGCATCGATCTCCACGCCCTCGTGGCCGAAATGTGTCGACGGACGATCCCGCCGCCGTGTGGCCGCCACGTTAGGCAAACGTTTGCGGTGCGTCAACCCACGTGACCGAACCGAGACCCGGGAGGCCGCGTCACGGACGTCCGGGCACATCTCGGACAGACCCCCGTGGCCGGTGCTACCGTCGCTCTCGAAACTTGCGAACCCGTCCCGGGTGCGTCGCGCCGGGCCACGGCGGACGCGAGGGGCGCCCCGGTCAGAGGAGAGCACGTGACCACGTCCAGCGACGGCGGTCGGAACGTCACGATCGCCGAGATCGCGGCGCTCGCCGGGGTGTCCGTCCCCACGGTCTCGAAGGTGCTCAACGGACGCGCCGACGTGGCCGCCGGCACCCGCACGCGCGTCGAGGCGATCCTCGAGGAGCACAGCTACCGGCGCCGCCGCGGGCGCGGGGCCGGTGACCCCAACCTCATCGACCTGGTGTTCAACCACATCGACAACGCGTGGGCGCAGGAGGTCATCAAGGGCGTCGAGGACGCCGCCGCCGCACGGCGCGTCGGCGTCGTGCTGTCCGAGCTCGGCGGGGCGCACCGCCCGCAGCAGGAGCTCATCGACGACATCCTGGCCCGCCGCCCCCTGGGCGTGCTGCTCGTCCTGTCGAGCCTGGACGCCACGCAGCGGCACCAGCTCGAGTCCCGCTCGATCCCCTTCGTCGTGGTCGACACGTTCGGCGAGCCGCCCGCGGGCGTCCCGACCGTCGGGTCGAACAACTGGAACGGCGGGCTCATCGCCACCCGGCAC
>Ga0233383_1000660_pt1 | contig 12753 bp, 8 predicted proteins | sample ElkDunMinimDraft_14_FD_191542 | JGI IMG/M metagenome (GOLD analysis project Ga0233383, IMG submission 191542) | Fecal eukaryotic communites from dung pellets of Tule Elk in California, USA - Elk Dung G16 | ecosystem: Host-associated > Mammals > Digestive system > Large intestine > Fecal | place...
CGGGGCAAGATCTCGCTCTTCGCCATCGACGAGGCGCACTGCGTCGCCCAGTGGGGGCACGACTTCCGCCCCGACTACCTGGCGCTGTCGATGCTCTACGAGCGCTGGCCGGAGGTGCCGCGGATCGCCCTGACCGCCACCGCGACCAGCGCGACCCGGGCGGAGATCGCCACCCGGCTCGGCCTGACCGGCGCGCGGCAGTTCGTCGCCAGCTTCGACCGCCCCAACATCCAGTACCGCATCGAGGCCAAGCGGGAGCCGCGCAAGCAGCTGCTCGAACTGCTGCGCACCGAACACCCCGGCGACGCCGGCATCGTCTACTGCCTCTCGCGCGCCTCGGTGGACAAGACCGCCGACTTCCTGGTCGCCAACGGCGTCGCCGCCCTGCCGTACCACGCCGGGTTGGACGGGGCCACCCGTGCACGGCACCAGCAGCGCTTCCTGCGTGAGGAAGGGCTGGTGATGGTGGCGACCATCGCTTTCGGGATGGGCATCGACAAGCCCGACGTGCGCTTCGTCGCCCACCTCGACCTGCCCAAGTCGGTGGAGGGCTACTACCAGGAGACCGGCCGCGCCGGCCGCGACGGCCTGCCCTCGACCGCCTGGCTCGCCTACGGCCTGCAGGACGTGGTGCAGCAGCGCAAGATGATCGACCGCTCCGACGGGGACCGGGCGCACCGGCGGTCGCTCGCCGCACACCTGGACGCCATGCTCGCCCTCTGCGAGACCGTCGACTGCCGCCGGGTGCAGCTGCTCAACTACTTCGGCCAGGAATCCGCGCCCTGCGGCAACTGCGACACCTGCCTGACGCCGCCGCAGTCCTGGGACGGCACCGTCGCGGCGCAGAAGCTCCTCTCCACCGTGCTGCGCCTGCACCGCGAGCACAACCAGAAGTTCGGCGCCGGGCACAGCATCGACATCCTGCTCGGCCGCCGCACCGACAAGGTCGCCCAGTACGGCCACGACGCGCTGAGCGTCTTCGGCATCGGCGCAGACCTCGGCGAGGCCGAGTGGCGGGGGGTGGTGCGGCAGCTGCTGGCCCAGGGGCTGCTCGCCGTCGAGGGTGACTACGGCTCGCTGGTGCTGACCGAGGCCAGCACCGAGGTGCTGCGCCGCGAGCGTACGGTGCCGATGCGCCGCGAGCCGGAACGCCGGGCGGCGTCGACGCGGACCGCCAAGGGCAAGGCCGCCGCGGTGGAGCTGTCGCCGGAGGCGGAGCCGGTCTTCGAACGGCTGCGCGCCTGGCGGGCCGCCAGCGCCAAGGAGCAGGGCGTGCCGGCGTACGTGATCTTCCACGACGCGACGCTGCGGCAGATCGCCACCGAGGCGCCGGCCACGCTGGAGCAGCTGTCGCGCATCAGCGGGGTGGGGGAGAACAAGCTCGCCAAGTACGGCGAGCAGCTCCTCGCCGCGCTGGCCGGCTGACCCGCCGGGCGAGGTCAGCCGGTGGCGTCCGGGGAGGGGGTGGCGCTGCCGCCCTGCGGCACGGTGCCGGTCATCAGCGCGATGATCGTCTCGCGGTCGGCGGCCGAGGGCAGCCCCCATCCGGGCCGGTAGCCGTAGACGTCGGCCAGGCCGGTGGCGCGGGTGCGCCCATCGAGGATCTCGACCGCGTCGGTGGAGATCAGCCCCGGGTGCTCCACCCCGCAGGCCTCGGCGACCTTCATCAGGTCCCGGCGCAGCGTGCCGATGTAGTTCGCCGCCCGGACCGCCTTGCGCGCCGGGTCCAGCCCCCGCGCAAGCCAGGGGTTCTGGGTTGCCACGCCGGTCGGGCAGGTGTCGGTGTGGCATTTCTGGGCCTGGATGCAGCCGATGGCCAGCATCGCCTCCCGGGCGACGTTGACCATGTCGCAGCCGAGCGCGAACGCGACGATCGCGTTGTCCGGCAGGCCGAGCTTGCCGCCGCCGACGAAGACGACCCGCTCGTGCAGCTCGCGTTCGGCGAAGATCCGGTAGACCCGGCTGAAGCCCTGCTGGAAGGGGAGGGAGACCGAATCCGTGAAGATCATCGGGGCGGCGCCGGTGCCGCCCTCCCCGCCGTCGACGGTGATGAAGTCCACGCCCCGGTCGCCGGCGCGCATCAGGTCGGCCAGCTCGGTCCAGAAGCCCAGGTCGCCCACGGCGGACTTGATGCCCACCGGCAGCCCGGTCTCGGCGGCGAGCAGCTCCACCCAGTCCAGCAGACTGTCGGTGTCGGAGAACTCGGCGTGCCGGGACGGGCTGACACAGTCCTGGCCCTCCCGGACCCCGCGGGTCGCCGCGATCTCCGCGCTGACTTTCGGCCCGGGCAGCAGCCCGCCGAGGCTCGGCTTCGCCCCCTGGGTCAGCTTGATCTCGATGGCCCGCACCGGCGCGTTCGCCACCTGCTCCTTGAGGCGGTCCAGGCTGAAGCGCCCCTGGTCGTCGCGGCAGCCGAAGTACGCGGTGCCGATCTGGAAGATCAGCTCCCCGCCCCGGCGGTGGTACGGCGACAACCCGCCCTCGCCGGTGTTCTGCAGACACCCGGCCAGGGCCGCGCCCTCGTTGAGCGCGGCGACCGCGTTGCCCGACAGCGACCCGAAGCTCATGGCGGAGATGTTGACAACCGACTCGGGCCGGAAGGCACCTGGCCGGCCGCGCGCGGCGCCGAGCACCTTGGCGCAGGGCAGCCACACCTCGTGACCGGCGGTCGGCGACGACGGGGGGACCGCCCGTCCGAACGTACGGTGCTTGATGATCGCGTACCCGGGGGTGTACTCGATGTCGTTGTCGGTGCCGAAACCGAAGTAGTTGTTCTCCTTCTTCGCCGAGGCGTAGACCCAGCGGCGCTGGTCCCGGGTGAAGGGCCGCTCCTCGTTGTTGCCGGCAACGATGTACTGCCGCAGCTCCGGCCCGACCCTCTCCAGCAGATAGCGCGCATGCCCCAGCACCGGGAAGTTGCGCAGCAGCGCGTGGTCACGTTGCAGGAGGTCCCGCGCGGCCAGCGCCGCCAGCGCGGCGCCGACGGCGGGTACGGCTCGATTCACCCACTTCATGCCCCGGTCAGTGCCCAGCGGCGCGGCTGCCCACACGTCGGCGACGGCCGGTGGCAGGTGTACCGGTCAGCGCGGCGGGTACCCGCCGCCGTCATGAACCGCGTACAGAACCTGCGGGTTCGTCCCGATCTGCTCTACCAGGCCAGCGGCTGGAGCACGCTGGTCACCGACGTACGCGGCCGGATCGCCGGCGACGGCGCCCAGGGCTACTACTTCCGCAACACCCGGTTGCTGCATCTGGAGACGATCACCGTCGACGGCGACGAACCGGTCCCCTTCAGCACCGCGAACATCGGCGCCCACGCCCAGCTCTCGTACGCCGAGATCGGTGACCGGGAGGCGGTGCCGGTGACGACGGCGTACCTGCTCGTCGAACGGTTTCTGGGTGAGGGGCTGCGGACCCGGCTGCGACTGGTCAGCTATGCCGGCCGCGAGCTGCGCCTGCTGCTGCGGGTGCGGGTCGCCGCCGACTTCGCCGACACCGCCGAGGCCCAGTCCGGGCGGCGCCGCCAGCGGGCCGACGTCGCGACACAGTGGAACGCCGACCGCGATGAGCTGCTGCTGCGGTACCTGCACGAAGGGCTGGACCGGGCGGTCGCGGTCCGGGTCGAGACGACGGCCCCGGTGCGGTGGGAGGCCGGGTCGTTCACCGTCGATGTCACCCTGGCGCCGCGTTCCGAGGCGACGGTGGAGTTGGTCTGCGAACCCGTCTTCGACGGCGAACGCTTCGCCGCCCCGCCGGCGGGCTACGGCGAGACCGCCACGACGGCCGGCCGCGCCCGGCAGCGCCTTGCGGCGGAGATGACCCGGCTGGCGGCCAGTGCCCCCGACGTCACGGCGGCCTGGCACACCGCCGTCGCGGACCTCGCCGCGCTGCCGCTGGGTGAGCCGCCCGGGCCCGCCGCGCCGATCGCCGGGCTGCCGGCCTACCAGGAGATCTTCGGCCGGGACACGATGACCGCCTCGTGGCAGGCGATGCTGGCCGGTCCGACGATGCTCGCCGACAGCCTGCGGCTCGCCGCCGCCCACCTCGGGCGGCGCGTCGACAACTGGCGGGACGAGGAGCCCGGCAAGCCGCTGCACCAGGGCCGGCACGGGCCGCTGTCGGTGCTCGGCGACAACCCCTTCGACGCGTACTACGGCGACTGGTCCACCGGGCCCGACTTCCTGATCTTCCTCGCCCAGTACTTCGCCTGGACCGGCGACCTGGACCTGGTCCGGGAGCTGATGCCCGCCGCCCGCCGGGTGCTGACCTGGATCGAGCGCTACGGCGATCCGGACCGCGACGGGTTCCTGGAGTACGCCTCCCGTTCCCGGGCGGGCCTGCGCAACCAGGGCTGGAAGGACTCCGACAGCGCGGTGGTCGACCACGCCGGGCGGCTCGTCGACACCCCGCTCGCCACCAGCGAGCTCCAGGCCTACTGGTACGCCGCACTGCGCCACGCGGCCGTCCTCTTCGCCGCGACCGGGCATCCGAGAGCCTCCCTCGGTTTGCTGACCCGGGCGGCGGCGCTGCGGCGGCGCTTCCAGCGGGCGTACTGGATGCCCGACGAGGGCTGTTACGCCATGGCGCTCGGCCCGGACAAGCGGCAGGTGCGCTCGGTGAACTCCAACGACGGTCAGCTGCTGGCGTGCGGCATCGTCCCCGCCCGGCTGGCGCCGACGGTCGCCCGGCGGCTCTTCGCCCCGGACATGTTCAGCGGCTGGGGGGTGCGCACGCTCTCCTCGGCGCACCCGGCGTACAACCCGTTCAGCTACCACCGGGGCAGTGTCTGGCCGGTGGAGGCCGGCACGATCGGGCTCGGCCTGGCGCGGTACGGGTGCCGGGGCGAGCTGCACCGTCTCGCCGAGGCGACCTTCTCCGCCGCGGCGCTCTTCGACGGCCACCGGCTGCCGGAGGTCTTCGGCGGGCTGCCGCGCACCGGCGACCATCCGTACCCGGGGGTCTATCCGGACGCCTGCTCGCCGCAGGCCTGGTCGGCGAGCGCGCCGATCGCGCTGGTGCAGGCGCTGCTGACGCTGCGCCCGGCGGCCTCGGCCGGGATGGTGCTGGTGGATCCGCACCTGCCGCCGTGGCTGTCCCAGCTGCGCCTGGAGGGCGTGCGGCTCGGACGCCACACCTTCGACCTGGCCGTCCGGCGCCGGCGGGGCGGGCGTACGTCGATCGGGACCCGCGGTGACGCGGTCCGGGTGGTCCGCGCTCCGACCCGTCAGGCGCTCACGGCCCGCCGGCATCGGTGACCCGGCGCCCAATGCGGTGACCCGGCATCCAAGGCGGTGACCCGGCGCGCAAGGTGGTGACCCGGCACCAAAGGCGGTCACCCGGCGCCGAAGGCCGTGGCGCCGGTCAGGCGGTGGCGCGCGCCTGCCGGTTGCCGCGGTGCCGCAGGAACAGGATCAGCGCCGCGGCGACCGTGCCGAGCAGCCCGGCGGCGACCACGAGCCAGAGGCCGACCCCGACCGCCAGCTGCACGGAGGTGTCGACCGCGCCGTCGAAACCGAGAAGACTGTTCTGCTGGGCGATGCTGTCGACGGTGCTCTGCAACCCCGGCCGCGACTGTCCGATGCCGCGGATCTGCTGTACGCCGACGGCGACCAGGACCAGGGCGAGCAGTCCGCTCAGGACCGACATGCCCAGGTGGTGGTCGCGTCCGGCCAGGTTGACCGCGCCGTAGCCGGCCAGGACCAGACCGAGCGTGATCACCAGCCAGCCCTCGGTGCCGTCGAGGCCGGTGAGCACGACCGTGGAACCGAACGCGGTGACCGTCATCCAGGGCAGGAACGCCGCCGCGATCGCGATGACGCCGGCCGCCACCGCCAGCAGCGAGAGGAGGGTCTGGACGCGGCGACCGGGCCGGCGACCTGCGTCGGCGGCGGCCGCAGCCGGCCGCGCGGAGGGATCGTCCGGGTGTGACGTGCCGGACGGGGTCGACATGGCAGGCGGCACCGGTCCACCTCTCTGCTCGAACAAACGATTCGCCGGCGGCGGATCACCGGCGGAGTCCGCGGCGCGTCGTGGCGATGCCTGCAACGTAAACCAGCCGCCGACTCCGCGCCAGGTGTGCGGGGAGTCCCGGGCGCGCTCCCGCACATTCGTCGTTAGCGATTCGAGACAGTCACATTGATCGATTCGCCGTGTCTGGAGTGGCGGGGTCCGGCCGGAGCCGCAATGGTGGGAGATCGGCAACTTGTTCGATCCGCCGGGATTTCGGAGGGGAACATGTCCAGAGGACACCGCACACTGGCCGGTGCCGCACTCGCCCTGACCGTCGCGCTGCTCGCCGGCTGCAGCAGCGGTGCGGGCGTCGACGTCGGCGGGGGCGACGCGGCCAAGGGCGGCGTGCTCCGCGCGGCCATCGGCGGCGAGCCGGACCAGCTCGACCCGCACAAGACCTCGGCCTACTACAGCTTTCAGGTCCTGGAGAACGTCTACGACACCCTCGTCGAGCCCGACGCCGAGCTGCAGATGCGCCCCTCGCTGGCGACCGAGTGGCGCACCAGCGACGACCAGCTGACCTGGACCTTCACCCTGCGTGAGGGCGTGAAGTTCTCCGACGGCTCGGCCCTGACCGCCGAGGACGTCGTCTACTCCTACCGGCGCATCATCGACGAGAAGCTCAACGCGGCGTACAAGTTCGCCACCGTCAAGGAGGTGGCGGCGCCGGACGCCACCACCGTGGTCATCACGCTCACCGCGCCCACGCCCAACCTGCTCGCCAACCTCGGTGGCTTCAAGGGCGTGGCGATCGTGCAGAAGGCCAACGTCGATTCCGGTGACATCCGCACCAAGCCGGTCGGCAGCGGGCCGTTCAGCGTGGCCGGCTACACCAGCGGCGACCGCATCGAACTGGTCCGCAACGAGAACTACTGGGGTGCCCAGGCCAAGCTCGACGGGGTCACCTTCACCTTCGTCAAGGACCCGACCGTGGCGCTGCAGAACCTGCGCGGCGACGAGGCCGACTGGACCGACAACCTGCCCCCGCAGCAGGTGCCCGGGCTGCGCGACGCCGGCAACCCGACCGTGCAGACCGTTGCCTCCAACGACTACTGGTACCTGGCTCTCAACCAGGCCCGCAAGCCGTACGACGACCCGGCCGTGCGGCAGGCGATCGCCTTCGCCCTCGACCGTGAGGCGATCGCCAAGGCGGCCAAGTTCGGCCTGGCGACGGTGAACCAGACCGCCATCCCGCGCGCCAGCTCCTGGCACTACGACTACACCCCGTACAACCGGGACCTCGACAAGGCAAAGTCGCTGCTCGCCGGCAAGAGCGGGCTGAACCTGGAGCTGATGGTCACCACCGAGTACCCGGAGACGGTCACCGCCGCCCAGGTCATCGCCGCCAACCTCGACGAGATCGGCATCGCCGTCAAGATCCGTACGCTCGACTTCGCCCAGTGGCTCGACGAACAGGGCAAGGGCAACTTCGACGCGTTCCTGCTCGGCTGGCTCGGCAACATCGACCCCGACGAGTTCTACTACGCCCAGCACCACAGCGAGGGCACGTTCAACTTCCACAACTACCGCAACGCCGAAGTGGACAAGCTCCTGGAGCAGGCCCGGGTCCAGACCGATCAGGCAGCCCGCAAGCAGGAGTACGACCGGGCGGCGAAGCTGATCGTCGACGACGCCAGTTACATCTACCTCTACAACCCGGACGTGGTGCAGGGCTGGTCCGACAAGGTCTCCGGTGTCGAGGTCCGCACCGACCGGGCCATCCGCTTCCGCGACGTCGCCCTGGCGCGCTGACCGGGGCCCGGAAGCGATGAGGCGCTTCATCCTCCGCCGGCTGCTCCAGTCGGCAGTGGCGCTGCTCGGGGTGACCCTGGTGGTCTTCCTGCTGCTGCAGATGGTTCCGGGCGATCCCGTCCGGGTGGCGCTCGGGACCCGCTTCGATCCGGAGACGTACGAGGCGTTGCGCAGCCGCGCCGGGCTCGACCAGCCGGCGGTGGTGCAGTACTTCAGCTACCTCGGCAACGCACTCACCGGTGACCTGGGGGTGAGCTTCCGCAGCGGCGAGCCGGTGACCGACATCGTGCTGGCGCGGCTGCCCGCGACGCTGTCGCTGGCCTTCACCGCGCTGCTGCTGGCGCTGCTGATCGCCTTCCCGCTCGGGGTGATCTCCGGGGTCCGCTCCGGCTCGCCGATCGACCACGCCGTACGGATCTTCAGTCAGTTCGGGGTCTCGGTCCCCGACTTCTGGATGGGGATCATGGGGATCCTGCTCTTCGCCGGTGTGCTCGGCTGGCTGCCGCCGTCGGGTTACGTGGCGCTGAGCGAGGACCCGGCGGGCTGGCTCGCGCACGTGATCCTCCCGGCGGCCACCGTCGGGCTGGTGACCGCCTCGATCCTGACCCGCTTCATCCGCTCCTCGGTGCTGGAGGTCCTCTCCCAGGATTACGTCCGCACCGCCGAGGCCAAAGGGCTGCGCCCCCGGGTGGTCGTGCTGCGGCACGTGCTGCGCAACGCGCTCATCCCGGTGGTGACCGTGGTGGCGGTGCAGTTGGCGAGCCTGCTCGGCGGGGTGATCGTCATCGAGGTGCTCTTCGCCTGGCCCGGCATCGGCCGGCTCACCTTCGACGCCGTGCAGGCCCGCGACTACCCGGTGCTGCAGGGCGCGGTGCTCCTGGTGGCCGGGCTGTTCCTGCTCGTCAACCTCCTTGTCGACCTCCTCTATGCCCGCCTCGACCCGAGGATCTCCGTGCGATGAGCCAGGACACCGAAAGCGCCGTACGCGGTGACGCCGGCACCGGCGGCCGTGATGCCGAGAGCGCCCTGCGCCGGGTGCTGACCGCGCTGCGGCACGACCCGCCCGCCATCGCCGGCACCCTGGTGCTGCTCCTGCTCGTGCTGGTCGGCGTGGCCGGTACGCAGCTCGCACCGGCGGGCATCAACGACATCGATGTCGACAACATGCTCGCCCCGCCGAGCCGGGAGCACCTCTTCGGCACCGACGAACTGGGCCGTGACGTGCTCAGCCGGGTCCTGGTCGCCGCCCGGGTGTCGCTGCAGGTGGGCGCGGTCAGCGTCGGCATCGCCCTCGCCGTCGGCCTGACCCTCGGCCTGCTCGCCGGCTACTACCGGGGCTGGGTCGACACCGTGCTGATGCGCTGCATGGACGTGCTCTTCGCCTTCCCGGTGCTGCTGCTCGCGGTGGCGATCGTCGCCGTGCTCGGCCCGGGACTGCTCACCGCGATGGTGGCGATCGGTGTGGTCTACACCCCGATCTTCGCCCGGGTCACCCGCGCCGGAGTGCTCTCCGTACGCGAACAGGTCTTTGTCCGGGCGGCCGTGTCGATCGGCACCTCCGACCTGCGGATCATGCGCCGGCACATCCTGCCGAACATCGCCGCGCCGCTGATCGTGCAGACGTCGCTCTCGCTGGCCTTCGCCATCCTCTCCGAGGCGGCCCTCTCCTTCCTGGGGCTGGGCATCCAGCCCCCGGCGCCGGCCTGGGGGCGGATGCTCTTCGACGCCCGCGGGTTCGTCACCGACGCCTGGTGGCTCGGAGTCTTCCCCGGCGCGGCGATCTTCCTGACGGTGCTCGCCTTCAACCTGGTCGGCGACGCCCTGCGGGACGTGCTCGATCCGCGCCAGCTCACCGTCAGCGAGGCGAGAAGGAGCACCGAATGAGCGACACGCCAGTGCTCTCCATCCAGGACCTCACCGTCAGTCTCGGTACCCGGCGGGGTCCGGCCCGAGCGGTGGCCGGTGTCGACTGGTCGGTGCGGGCCGGTGAGACCTTCGCCCTGGTGGGCGAGTCGGGCAGTGGCAAGAGCATGACGGTGCTCGCCGCGACCGGCCTGGCCCCGGAGGCGGCCCGGGTCACCGGCCGTGTCGAGCTGCTCGGTGAGGAGCTGACCACGATGCCGGCGCAGCGCCGTCGCCGGATGCGGGGGCGGCACGTCGGCTTCGTCTTCCAGGATCCGATGACCTCGCTGAATCCGGTGCTCACCGTCGGCCGGCAGATCGCCGAGCCCTGCGAGGAGCATCTGGGCATGAGTCGCCGGGCGGCCCGCGACCGCGCCGTCGAGCTGCTCGACCTGGTCGGCATCCCGTCGGCCGCCCAGCGGGTGGAGGCCTATCCGCACCAGTTCTCCGGTGGCATGCGGCAACGGGTGGTGATCGCGATGGCACTGGCCTGCGAGCCGGATCTGCTCATCGCCGACGAGCCGACCACCGCCCTGGACGTCACCACCCAGGCGCAGATCGTCGAGCTGATCGCCGCGCTGCAGCAGCGCCTCGGCACCGCCGTCGTCTGGATCACCCATGACCTCGGTGTGGTGGCCGGTGTCGCCGACACCGTCGCGGTGATGTACGGCGGGCGCATCGTCGAACAGGGGCCCGTCGAGGCGGTCTTCGCCGACCCGTCCCACCCGTACACGGCGGCGTTGCTGGCGGCGCGGCCCGAACCGGGGCGCGTCGTCGCGCAGCTGCCGGCGATCCAGGGTTCCCCGCCCAGTCCGTTCGAGCTGCCGCCCGGCTGCGCCTTCTGGTCGCGCTGCCCGGTGCGGGCCGACGCGCGCTGCGAGCACGAACTGCCGCCGCTGGCCGAGGTGGCCCCCGCGCACCTGGTCCGCAGCTTCTACCAGCAAGCCCGACAAGGGGAGGGGCGATGAACCGACCCGAGCCGCAGGCCCCGCCGACCGCGCCGCCGACCGCACCGGCTCCGGCCGGCGACATCGTCGCCGAACTCGACGAGCTGAAAGTCTGGTTCCCGGCGCCGGGGCGTACCTCGGTGCGGGCGGTGGACGGGGTGTCGTTGCAGATCCGGCGCGGGGAGACCCTCGGGCTGGTGGGGGAGTCCGGCAGCGGCAAGTCCACCACCGGCCTCGCGCTGCTGCGCCTGGTCGAGCCGACGGCCGGGCGCATCCACGTCGCGGGCGAGGAGGTCACCGGCTGGTCCCGCCGCCGTCTGCGGCGGCTGCGCCGCCGGGTCGCGATGGTATTCCAGGATCCGCAGGCATCACTGGACCCCCGGCGCACCATCGCCGACAGCGTCGCGGAGCCGCTGATCGTGCACGGGCTCGGTGGTGACCGGGCCGGCCGTCGCCGCCGGGTCGCCGAGCTGCTGGAGCTGGTCGGGCTGCGCGGCGATCTCGCGGACCGGCATCCGCACGAACTCTCCGGTGGTCAGCGTCAGCGCGTCGGCATCGCCCGGGCGCTGGCCGGGGAGCCGGATCTGATCGTCCTCGACGAGCCCATCGCCTCGCTCGATCTGAGCGTCCAGGCGCAGATCATGAACCTGCTGCGCGGGCTGCAGGCCGAACTCGGGCTGACGTACCTGTTCATCGCCCATGACCTTGCCGCCGTCGAGCACATGAGCGACCGCATCGCGGTGATGTACCTGGGCCGGATCGTCGAGACCGGCACCCCGGCCCAGATCTACGGCAACCCGGGGCACCCCTACACGGCGGCGTTACTCTCGGCGATCCCGGTCGCGGACCCGCTGGTGGAACGCCGGCGGCGGCGCATCATCCTCACCGGTGAGATCCCCAGCCCGGTGGATCCGCCGAGCGGGTGCCGGTTCCGCACCCGCTGCCCGCAGGCCCGCCCCGACTGCGCCGAGACCGACCCGGACCTGATCGAGGTGGAGACCGGGCAGTACGCCGCCTGTCTCTACGCGGTGGAGGCGGTACGGCAGATGCGTGCCCGGCAGGAGGAGCCCGCCCCGCCGAAGCCGCGCTTCGAGCCGGACACCACGACCGGTGGGGAGGCCGGGCTAAGCCGATCGGCCGGGCTGGATTAGGGCTTCGCCGAGGGTGGTGCGGGTGTGCAGGACGCTGGCTCCGGCGCGGCGCGAGTCGATCAGTCCCGACCCTCGCAGGATCGTCAGGTGATGCGAGACGGTGGAGACCGCCAGGCCGCAGGCGTGTGCCAGTTCGGTCGTCGACAGTGGTTGTTCGACAGCCAGCAGGATGCGCGCCCGCCCCTCGCCGAGCAGGGCGGCAAGTGCCTGCGAGCGTTCGGCGGTCTGGCTGGTCCAGGTCTCCGAGACCCCTTGTGCCGGATAGAAGAGGGTTGGCTGAGCGGCGTGTTCGGTCAGGACGGCGCACCGGTTGGCCATCACCGAGGGGACGAGAACGAGGCCGCTGCCGGCGCAGTCGAGGGTTTCCTCGTGGCGGTGCAACCACACCTGCACCGCCCCTGAACTCCAGCTCACCGCTTCGTGGAGTGTCGCGACCATGTTTCCCGTCCCGGTCTGCGACATCCGCCGGGCGCGTACGCCGATGTCGGCCCGCAGCAGCCGCTCGATCTGCGGCCAGTAGGGCGCCATCGCGGCATTCCAGAACCCGCTCCAGGCCTTGGCGATGACATCGCGTGTGCGTAGCGGATTCAGCGCCAGTGTTTCGAGGATCCGGCGTTGTGGCCCGGTGGTGCGGAGCACGCGTTTGCCCAGATCCGCCGCGACGAGCGCGGGATCGTGCTCGGCGAACCGCGCGATCTCGTCCTGGGGCGTCAGGTCCCATTCGGACCGGACGGTGAAGAAGTCCGGGGCGTACCCGTCGTCGCCCACGACGAGCCGCAGCAGTGCGAAATCCTCGGGTGCGACGAGCGCACGCGTGCTGCGCAGCCAGCCCCACTGGAGAGGATGCAGCTGCGGATTCGACATCACGCGCACGGCATGGACAAGTTCGTGCCCGGAGGAGATGCCGAAGCGGATCGCCGAGAGATCGTCGGGAGCGAGCCGGAACTCCACCAACTTTCGATGCACATCGAAACAGTAGGCCCGTCCTGCCG
>Ga0233383_1000662_pt1 | contig 12746 bp, 9 predicted proteins | sample ElkDunMinimDraft_14_FD_191542 | JGI IMG/M metagenome (GOLD analysis project Ga0233383, IMG submission 191542) | Fecal eukaryotic communites from dung pellets of Tule Elk in California, USA - Elk Dung G16 | ecosystem: Host-associated > Mammals > Digestive system > Large intestine > Fecal | place...
ATTCTGGGTCCTCTATTTTACTTCTACCGTTCTCATCTCTTAATACTAATGAATTCGGTTCTGGTAGTATTTCTGCTGGATATTGTCCGCCACCTTCCAGAATTCTATTAATATCTTCTCTCATTATATTAGTTCCTTCTATAACAGAATTTAATGTGCCATCACTCTCGAGTGGTTGAGGGGTGATCTTTCCGAAATTCTGTTTAGTCATAGGGAGCGAGATAGTATCCATAAACTCGGTTCCATCATGTAATGTTATATTAATACTGATTTCCATATTCTCATTATATAAATATGTATCATATTGAGTGAGCTGATATGTATATAATTCTACTTCTTTTCCTGAATATGTGGTCTTCTCATCATTATATAATACTCTCGCTGGATTAGATTTACCATTAAAGATTACAGCTTTAACTGTATTAATGAATAATTTCTCAGTATCAGTATCACTATAATAAATACCTACCCTGATTTTATAGTTAGTGGCGTATTGATTAATAATGAATGATTCCATACTCGCAGGATATATTCTATTTCCTGAAGTGCTGTAAATTAAATCTATATTGTTTATTTCCATAATCACCTCATATGCTTTCTAATGGCTGTCGGAATCTCTACGAATGCCCACGCTTCTTTATTGCAGATTCCTCTATACCATTTAATGTAGAATTCATGCTCTTCTTCTGTCTCTTCGTATACTCCATATGCTACATTTTTTGAGTAAATATCCCACGCGTCCAGGATTACTTCTCTATCTGCCTGTAATTGAGTATCATATTCTTCTTTAGGATCGCCTTCTAAATCCCAGTATGAGGGTTTTTCTATATATAATACTGCCCATTTCTTATAGATGATATTATCCTTTAAAACATATTTAGAGTAGTATTCTTCTCCATCTGTGGGTTTTTCTTCCTCGATTAATCTATAATAACCGTGAGCGTTATAAATAGTTTCATCATTTGTGTAAATACTCCTTCCTTCTGATTCGATATAGATAGGAGCTTTTTGTATAGTGTCTTCATTTATATACTTATAAAACATTTTATACCTCTCTATTATAATTATTTATGTGTGAGATGTGATGCTGTCAGATTCTGGGCTAAATCTTCTGCATTACTTATCTCTAATATATTAGTTCCTTTGCCTGTAATGATATTGAGTAATTCTCGACCTAAATCTGAATTAGTGATATCTCGTTCTATAGGTTTTCTTAATTCATATATTATTTCGACTGGTCTATTATTCGCTTTTTCATTAGATAGCCATTTATTAAATCCTGTTAATGCTTTTGACCTTTGCTCTTCTGTAGGTTGCTCTCCATCTTTCCAGTCTGCTAAATCTAATAAATCTAGAATATCATACCAGTATACAGTAGTACCATTATTTACACCCATCCATATACTATTTTCAGTAAACCAACTTCCGACTAATCGAGAATGTGTACATATACCATTTCGTCTTTCTCCGCCCTGTTCCATTATATTAAGAAAATACACACCTTTTCTCGTTCCATAACTAGTATATGTAGAATATGCTTCAGGAAGACTTACGAAGCCTAAATTCTGCTTATAAATGACTTTTTTATTTAATGCATCTACTATAAGAGTGTCTGCTTTATTAATTACTGTATTTATATTAACCGTTCCTAGACGAGCGAATCTCAGATCTACATTAGTTCCATCATCGAGTGTTACTGATTTAGGAATATTTATAATAGTTTTATCGAAGTATGGTTCATATGGCCCATCATATCTTCCTTCTACTACCATTAAATTTCTAATAGACATTGTTGCATATCCAGATTCAGTTTCAGGTCTTCTAATTCTAAACCATAATTTAGGATGGAGTGTTGTAATATGTTCACTTTTAGTCTTAAAAACATATGTAAAAGTTCCCGATGTAATATTAGGTAGAGGATATGCATATTGAATATCATAAGCATAATATATGCTACCTTGTCCTATAGAAAACATGATTTTAGAAAAATCACACTCAGTAATTTCATAATCAAATCTAACAGTATATTCTGTATCATGTTTTAATTTATAATTCGTAGCTGGAAGTTGAGTATATTGACCTGAATATCTCTTTGAAATAAGATCATCATAATGGAACTCATTTAAACTTTTTAATTCTACAGTAATATATTTTTCTTTACCATATTTAAATTTTCCAGTACCATTATTAGTATAGAATATGTTATTGACCATATCATATAATCCTAGTACTTTATCTGATTTACGATAGCATGGAATAAAGTCTCTGATTAAAACATTATTCTCATAAATACGGCAGTCATATAATCTCATTTTAGCTGGAACATTAAAAACTCCATTATTATTTCTGGCGAATAAGAATAAACTTAAATCAGTCTCTAATTCTGCTACTTCTTCTTTTCCTACTGTATCATTTATTCTCCAGTATCCATTACCATATATTTCTATATTATAAGTATACAAATAGAATGGAACACCTGTGTCTATATTTTTATCAGCGATTCCTATATAGAAATTATTACTACTTATAGCAGATGTATAACCGAATGCTAATCTTCCTACTAAATTACTATGAGTAGTACCATTAATAGCTTCGGTAGTCGTACCTTTATAATGCTGAGTGAACTGGAAATTTCCTATAAGTCTAGTATTAGATGTAGGAATAACTCCAGTATCTATGTATTGTGTAGCTGTTGATTCTAGATAATCTACTTCTTGATACTCATTAGGAAGTCTTCCTGAAGCGTTAATTATCTTCTTAGGAGCATTTATTTTAGGATATGAATCTATGTCTGGTCCTTTAGTAAATTCACCATCTGTGGCGTTCTCATAGAATTTATTCTCTACAGTATCATATAAACCTACAACATTATCTATTTTACGATAACATGGTATATAATTTCTTATAATTTCTCCGTTTTCATAGATACGACAATAATATATTTTAGCAGCGGCTCCTCCAGGTGATCCGTTAAGATTAGCTGACATAATATACATATTACCCATAGCTGTAAATTCTGTATCTTCTGGGTCTGTCTGTGTTGTACCATCCCAGATTATCGCTCTTTTAGACATATCGATTGTATGTACGTTAGTATCGGATGCTCCTGATATAGAATACGATCCAGTAGCTCCAAATCTAAGATTCCATGCAGAAGCTCCGGCTGAAATATAACATACATTAGTTGTTGATGTCGTTCTTACACCGAAAATATAGTTTGCAGTAGTAAGTAATGACTGGAATTTACATACTACTCTGGTATTCTGATTTGGAATATATCCTGTGTCTATATATGGTCCTTTTTCAGAACTTTCTATATATTCTACTTCCTGATAAATATCTGGAAGGGTAGGCTCTCGTTTAGTATTACCTTCTATTTCTAAATGTGGGAGAATACTCTTCACATTATTTTCTAAAGTTAAAGTATTCTCTCCCTCTATAGTCGGTTTTTTATACTGAGCCATTTGAACGTTAAATCGTTTTCCCATATTAAGCCTCCACTGTCCAGATTCCTAAATAATACTCTCCGAATCTAATAAATGTTATCATATATGTTTTAGATGGGTCAAATACAGGAGCTGCTACTGCCCATTTTACATTAGTAGGGAATTCTACAGTAATAGATTCTCCAGTCTTAAATATGATACTCCATTCTTCAGCTACTCCTTCTGGTGCAGCTATGAATGATGTTATATTTAATGATGTAATTCCTGTTTCTGCAGTGCATCTATATTCTGTATTATTATTCATATCTAAAGTTACTGCTGCATCTGTGATTTCTACTACAGCTCCATTAAATAATGTATCTACATACTTCTTATTAGCACAGTGGAAATCTTTGGTTGGTGAAGAAGTAATTAAGTGCCTTTTATTAGTATCAGTTATATTAGGATTTTCAGAGCTACCTCTGTAAGTTGCAAAGGCTTGTCCTCCACCAACTGAGCTTACACTACCGAGTGATTGGTCTCTGTAATACCAAGTAACTGCTCCAGTATCATTAAAAGCGGGTATTCTATTATAAGTTGTAGGTGCTAATAACTTTTCTTGAAAGTTAGTATCCACATAATTCTTAGTAGCCACATGACGAGGTCTTAATGGTTCTCCAGACATTAATAATCCACCTATTGTAGATGGTGTATCAGCTGAACTTGTTGCACCTTCTGCAGGTCTCGTATAATATCTAGGAAGAGACCCTGCTCCCAGACTTCCATCATCAACTCTCCATTGAACTTCTTTATCTGTCTGGTGTCCATATACCCACCAACCATTCTTTGTATCTTTATCTACCTTACCATCTAATTCACTTCTATCAGCCTTTTCTCCGATAATGGTTTCGATAGCTGTGATTACGTCATCCTGATCTTTTAATGCATCTGCTATCTCTTTTAATGTATCTAATGTCTCAGGAGCAGTTCCTACTAAATCTGCTATTTTATCATCTGTATATTTCAATGAATCATCATATTTATTATCTACGTATGGATATACTTCTGTATCTATATTATCCTTACGTAAAAATGTTTCCTGAGCGTAAGAATCATATGAATTTACAGTATTATCTGTATATGTTGTCATAGATTGAACTGCATTAATTATTTCATCACGTAAATTAGTCTCTTTTTCATTTATATCTGCGTCGATTCTCACTATTTCTGAATTATAGTAATCTTCTACACCATCTATTCTGTTATGGACAGTATCGATTTCACTCATAATTCTATTAGTTAAATCCGTTCTTACTACACCGTCTAATCTGTTTACTTCTTCTAGAATTTCTGTCTCAGATGTACTGATTCTGGAATCGATTATTTTATCTAGATTAGAGATTGAATACACCACTGAATTTAATGATGTATCATTCTCCAGATTTACGGGTGTTAATTTATTAAATCTCTGTTTATTCATAACGAGAGATATTTTCTGAGTAGTTATAACACCGGCTTCATTCTCCACTATCAAAGAAAATTCTAAAGCGTCCTGATAGAATTGTGTCTCATACTGAGTTAATTTATATTCCCAGAAGTGAGCAGTTCTAGTTCCATTATCGAAATCATAATATCTATCTGTAGGAGCTAAAACTTTAGCAGGAGATTCCTTACCGTTTATATTAAAGACTACTTTATAAATTCTGTTATCTTCGTATTCGTTTCTGAATGCTACCTCGACTAGATAATTCGTAGCATACTGATTAATCACTGGTGTAATTAATGAGTCTATGTTTCCTGAATCATCTAGGATAATTCTTATTTTATTTAATTCCATTTAATCTCCTTCTGAAGGGCTAAATTAATAGCCCTACTATACTTTATTTTTATAGAATTTAAAACTGATTTTAGGTTTAATAAAGGTCTCTCCCTTTTTAACCGGCTTATCATAGTGGAATATAACCTCTAATGTTTTAGGATATGCTAGAGCATAACCATAATAATCAGCGGATGCTACGGCCACTCTTTGATTTATCGTATCTGCGGAAGATGTAGGTCTAATATCAAAATCTACATATAATGGATCTATTACATCCTTTCCTGTTCCTGTCTTATATCTTAATAGTGCATCATTTCCTATATTGTATTTTAAATTATAGTATGAAGCATTATATGATAATTGAGGTGTAGTTTGATCGTTAGGTCTGAATAGTTCATCTAAACTTTCCTGATCATAGAACATGTATTTACAGAGAGCTGGACTCCATTTTAAATTATTATCATGTGTTAAGAAATGTATCTGATAAATAAAGTTTAATTTTTCTCTATTATCTTTTTTAATATGAATATTCTCTTCATAATCATATGAATATATCTTAGCCGATGATTCACTAAGTGTAGTTTTAGGGAATATATTAGCATTAAAAACATTAAAAACAGAACTAGTTATATTTTCTCTTAAAATATATACTGATACATATTCTGCTTCTCCTAAATCATCTACATAACGAGCTTCTTTAATACGTCTAGCTCCTGATGTTTTTTCATTACCGAATATATCTATATAACTAATATTTTCTCCAGTAATATCTGAATAATATCCTACAGCATAGTTATCTAATGTTCCTCCTTGCATAAGTATACTATTACCAGATGCAGTTATATTTATAGGAATTAATAGACCACCTACTTCTTCTTTAGATGATTTTCCAGTATCAGTCATTTTATAATATGTAAGAGGTTTTTTATCTTTATCTTTAAAATATAAAACCATATATGATGGAGTCTTCTGTCTTTCAGATGATCTATATCCTCCAGTAAAATTATAATATGATTCTGTAATTTCTTCTTTATTTTCTGGGACGATAGTATCATCTGTCTCCATATAAACAAATCTATCTATACGAATATCTCTCGTTACAGCTTCTTTACCATATATCTCATATTGACGGTAGTCTTTATCTAGAGATACTGCTGGGTCTATTTTGTTATAATTCTTCGTATAGTTCATTTTTACATTCACCACATTATTATCGAAATTAAAATCTATAGCATCTGCGAATAGTTTTTCATTATTCTCATTATATTTTAATTCTCCTAATACTGGGAGTTCATCTAAATCACGAATATATACATCTTTATTATTCTCAGTATTACCTCTTCTTAAAAGATTAATCTGAGATGTATTCATCCAGTCTAAAGCGTTTATATTATTATCCATCTGGTTATAGTTAGACATAATCTCATAATCTACTTCCTGATTAAATTTCTTAGTCTTCACTAATCCCTCTATATTATCCACATAACATATCTGAAATTGATACTCTGCTGTATTCGGGTTTACATTATCTGCTATAGATGATAAAGCTGCTACTAATTGGGCTTTTGCTGCATAGAATACAGCCCTCTGGAGTTTATAATTCTCCGGTGCTGATTCTCCGAATATGGCTGTCTTTTCCTGAGCTTCTAGCATATCTAAATTAATAATATTAGATCCTTTAGTCCAGTATATGCAGTTAGACTTATTAGTATTAGACGCTTCATTCTCATCTTTTACATATAATGTATTATAATAATTCACCTCTGGGCAGAAATTAGTAATATCTATAACAGTATTCTTTCCATATAATAATGTGCCATCTGCAGCATAATTATCTTTTAGGCAGTTTTTAACCTTTATATATTTTAAGAAATATATACCTGCGCTATTCGAAATTTCTATCTGATTATTATCGGGAGTAATAGAGTTCTTTTTCCAGTCTCCATTTGGATATGCGAAATTTCGTTTATCAGGCCAGTAGCTATAATGTTTACGAATACTATCTGGAGGTGATATCATATTAGAAATATTAGTCATATACGTATTAACATTATTATCAAATGTATATCCTATATTTTCATTAGTGTTTATGTCATCATATAAAACATTATCACTGGAAATGACTTTATAGAATGTTAATCTATTATTATCATCTAAATATGGATATGCTGAAACTAGAGAGCCTATATCAAATAATATTTCAGAGACATTTCTTTTACTATAGATTCTTTCTGGAACGAACGTATCTAGAATATCTACCTGTGAGTAGTCTATAGAGAACCTATCTTCTGGCTCCATCATAATATTAATTTTTTCTAATAAATCTCTTACTCTTTTATAAGTATCTTCTTCACCCTCTATAATGAATGTTAAAGTAGGATTCTCGGTTCCCACTGTTACATTCATTGTAAAAGTAGCTAAATCATATGATTCTTCTCTTCTATATATATGCGTTTCGGAGTCTAAATCAAATTTATAATAAGTATATGATTGTACAGATTCTAAATCATATTCACTATAATCAAATAATAATCTTAGAAATGCGTATGCACCAGATTTATCTTCGACATTTTGACCAGCATCATTTATATTTGAACCGTCTCCAAAAGGATATTCATGTTTATCAATAGCTGTTAAACATGAAGTGATATCAGAATTTATAGGTGGCGCGTAGTCTGGATTATTATAATAATCTTTTATAGTTTGTCGAATTAATTGAGCGAAAATATCGACTTCATCTAATAATAGATTCTGATGAACAGATACTTGAGGTGTATTTTTTCTCATATAAGCTATAACATTCGTAAAATCCGTTACAATAGCTGAATCCTGGCTGGGAACTAATGATGGTAGATTATAATTAATATATATTTTTATTTGAATATTAGTTTTAGTAGTTATATCTAATAATGAAGTATCTAAATATAATTTACCATTATCATTAATAAATGCATCTCTAGACGCTTTAAAATCAGTATATCTTCCTGTTTTAGTATCTACTTTAATAGTTCCTAAAATATATTCTGTATATTCATTTTCGAATTTATATCTATATGTCATCGTTACTGAATTTGATTTATATGTATATTGTTTACTTTGAGTATTATCCCATGTTTCAGTATTATCCCATCCATACCATCCTTTATCTCTCACTGAACCAGAAGACATATATTCTGGATAAAATTTAAATTCTATTTCATTATCTCCTTCAAGACAGTATGGTATAGGTAATTCTATTCTCGATTTATAAATATGATAATTACCTGTAATATTACTTAATCCATTTTTAAAATCTGGAATATGAGTTAGATCCAGTTCTGCATTAATAATATTATCAGATATAGCTGTCTGGGTTAAACCTAGCCTACTTATATAACCAGATCCATATGCTGCTAAATTAAACGCTTTAATTAGACCATTACTAGCCGTTTTGTTAATAGAATACCCTGCAGCTACTTCTTCGTATGGTTGAACTATAGTTTTAGTGCCTGGATTCGTTATTGTAAAATCTGATATAAATATATTATCATATTTTTTAGTTAATTCTATAACACTGATATTATGGTTATAATATTTTTTATTTCCTAGATAAAAACTTTCTACATTATCTGATTCTATCTGCATAACATATGATGATTGTGTGATGTTATTCTGTAGTATTTCTATCTTAACTTTACTTTCGATATTAAATGGTTTTTCTCGTGTTAATTTTCTTAATGTAAATGTGCCTGAATCATATCTTTCATCGGCGCGCTCACTAATAGTAAATGGAAGCTGAAGGTTTTTACTATACTCTGTATATTCTACAGGTTTTGTACGAGTTTGAATATATATTTTATACTTAATTGCCATTTTTACCTCACATTAAAAATTCATTAAATGCTATACGACCACGGCTAGCTGTAACTAGACCTAATCTATTTGCAGTCATAATGCCGCTGAATTTTTCATTATTTAGCTCCCAGTCTAGAGATGCTCTTTTACTGTTATATTCTGTATTTAAATTAATACTTTCCATAACTAATCCTAAAATAGCACCTATAGCTGCTCCCCATCCTCCACCTACAGTTGCTCCAGCTGTTGTATATCCGACTACACTAGAACCGAATGAATAAACATCTTTTACACTACTAACTGTATTATTAAATCTATTCATTAATGCTGTATTTCCGCTGTATTTATATTGCTGTGTCGTATATTCTTCAGCTAGTCTTATAGCTGTATTCGCTGACTGTTTAACCACATTATTCATAATATATGATTTAATAGCCTTACCATTAATATCTTTTTTTTCTTCTTCGCTTTTATTCTCTTTCATATTATCTCTAGCCTGATTAATTAATTTATCATTTTCAGAGGGTCTATTAGATGAATTTTTTACTTTACCATCTATAGATGATTGACTATCTGAACCAGTATTCTCATTTACATTCACTGTAAATTCTATATAATCAGCCATGTTTACCTCCTTATTCGCATATTTTCTTAAATGATACCGTATAACTAATAGGAATTCCGAATTGAATGTTAGGATTTACTCCTGTAATATATAATTTAAAAATTACTTCTTTATTTATAACTGTATCTTTATATTTTATAGTAATCTTATTATCCATAGACTCAGGACTTAATAAATATTCCATCGCTTTCTTACTTAAATAATCATTTAAATATAGAGCTCCGATAATAAGCGTAAAATCTGTCTTTTGTACATCATATTCTTTTTCATATCCTGCCGCGTTATCTACTACTACATCTGATTCTCTTCTCATATTAAATGTTACATATTTTACAGGTTCATATGGATTCTCTAAAGGAACATCTGTATTTAATATCGAAATCTCTATCTTCTTACTGGTGATTACTCCTGATGTTACTCTTACTAGAATAGAGAGTGAGATAATGAATCTTTCAGCTCCCCCGATATCCTGTTTCTCACCATATGTCGGAGTAGCATGTTCGCCGAGAGTTATGAATATCTCATTATCGTCATCATCTGTATATGTGAAATTATTTAATCCTGCAGCGTATTCATCGAATAGTGAGATAATGGTTTCTCTATCCTTCTCGAATCCTAGAACTTCTAATTTAAATAATTCCGTATACTGAGGAACTATGTATGATGTATCATCTAATACTGTAGATAGGTATGAGAGATTTCCATATGTTACATATTCATCATCACCTTCCTCTTCCAGAACTCTCATTTGATTCTCTAGCCATTCTCCGGTCTTATTGAATATCTTTAAATTTAAAATATTATATAATTCACCATTATCATCCAGGGTATTATTATAACTATATAATGCCTGATTTCCTGTGGTGATTAATTTATCATAAAATGTAGTCGGATTAATTATCTGCATTATTTCCTCCTCTTAGCACCAGTGAGACTCTGAATCTCTTTCACATACTGGTCGAGATATTTATCCCACCATCCATGAGTTTTATATCCTGGTTTATCTATATATTTAGCGTATGGTGCGATTCCTAAATCTACTCTAATTGTAGCAGAGCCGCCCTTATTATATCTGTATTTCATCGCTCTATATCTTAAGTTACCTGTCTTATATGGAGTTACTATTAACGCTCTCTCGAATGCTTTCTTAGATGTCTCCATATATGTTCTTACGTATTTATTTTCTTCTATCATAGTGAAACTGCTCCTTTGAGTCCGAGATAGGTTACATAATAACCACCATCATTAAACATAGAAGCAGTGGAATCGTCGAAATCTTTATAGATATTAGTTATAGTATAGACTTTATCTTTAACTATAACTCTATCTGTAATAACGGGGTCTATCGGGTCGTATGTCTTAATCGTAAATGTGGCGTCCTGATTCCAGATATTCGAGATATACTGATTCTTATCTATAGAAGCCTGGTCTACCATATTATATCTGAATGTGGTGTATATCTTAGTCTTTCGTTTTTCTTTCTTAGTCTCCGGTTCACCGAATTCATCTACCTTTACGTCCCCGTTTTCATCGTATACATATTCCTCACTTTCTTCTATTAGAATCTGCTCTAATTTAGCACGTCTATACTGTCTCTCATTTCTGGTTAATAATTTCATTAGAACTCCTTCTGCTCTTTTAAAGAACGAATGTTTTTAATATCGTATCCTGTATATCTTCCTCTAAATAATAATCCAGAATTCTCTAATATCATTTTAACTGATGGTGGGATTAATTGAGTCATTAATTCTCCCATAGTCATCTCTCTTCCGTGGTCTAAACTTAATCCAGTCTCTAATGAGAAGTCATTTCCTGATAAATAAAAACTGTATGCGAATTCTCCCAGTGCCTCTTTCATAGTATCCTTATGATCTTTAGCGATGATATATTCTAATATTTCTTTATTACGTGGATAGCTTCCACCGTATTCATAAATATAATTATATAATACCATAGATAATCTCTTCAGGAATCTCTGCGCTGCTGCTGAAGGATTAGCGTCTTCTCTGAATGCGGATAATGTGCTGAGATTTTCACCGTATAATGCTAGGAAACATTCAGGCGTAATAAAATATCTATGAGTATTTAAATCATATTTAATAAATGAATCTTCTGTATATATAGCCATTTATATCCTCCTTATTTAAAAAAGGAGAGGACTATTCCTCCCCTTTTTATACTATTTTATTTTAATTTTTAATTATGAACCACTGCCAGTAGAAATAGCAGCACCCTTAGATACATAAATACCAGCTACTTTATTATCATAAACGAATGCATCATGATAGATTCTGTATTGGAATTTATAAGCATCCATAGATTGGTTAATATCAGGTGTGAAGATACGAAGTTTAACGTGTTTAGCTACTGCTTCTACAGCTGAAGGGTGAACAATCATGAAGTTAATATTGTTACCAGAGAGTGTATATCCGCTTGTGCCTACTGTAATAGTAGTAGCGAATCTGCTCTGTGGAACAAGAACTACTTTCATACCATCGAATGTCTCGAAATTACGGTCTACAGAAGCACCTACGATTCTAGATAGGCCAGCTTTAGTAGCGAGAGCCTGCTTAAGAAGTTGATAGTTAGTAGGTGTGATGTAAAGAATACGTCCATCAACAGGAACTTCATCTTCGGAAAGTTCAGCCTCTGCAGTGTCGATAGCTTCGATGATAGTATTTGCAGCGAGAGCGCCAGCTACAGCATTTGCACTTACACCGGTCTTACTAGCTAATTTAGCGAATCTATAAGCGTCGATTTCAGGAACTACTTTAGTTTTAATGAATGCTGAAGCAGCTGCACCGAATGTTTGATCGAGAGTTTCTTCATTATCCATTGAGTCGATACTGAATTCCTTACCTCTGTCTTGAGTTAATTGCCAGCTTTCCCATGTAGCAGTTACATCGCCTGCTGTGAAGCCAGAGTTACGGCTATAGTTACCAAGATCAGGAACTGATACCTTAAGAACTTTAACTGTTTGGCTACCGTCGAATTGAACTGCGCCTGATTCAAGGTCGCCTGTGAGAGTAGCTTCCTTAAAAAC
>Ga0233383_1000663_pt1 | contig 12737 bp, 12 predicted proteins | sample ElkDunMinimDraft_14_FD_191542 | JGI IMG/M metagenome (GOLD analysis project Ga0233383, IMG submission 191542) | Fecal eukaryotic communites from dung pellets of Tule Elk in California, USA - Elk Dung G16 | ecosystem: Host-associated > Mammals > Digestive system > Large intestine > Fecal | place...
TGAACCGGGCCCGTCCCGAAGGAGTGTGGTCATGCGGATCCGGGCGGCGCTCACCGAGACCCCGGGCGGACCCTTCGTCCTCCAGGACGTCGATCTCGAAGCCCCTCGGCCGGACGAGGTGCTGGTCCGGATGACCGCGGCCGGTCTCTGCCACACCGACCTCGGCATGCAGGCGACCTGGCCCGCGCGGCGTACCCCGATGGTCTTCGGTCACGAGGGGGCGGGCGTCGTCGAGGCGGTCGGTGTCCAGGTGGGCGGCCTGGCGCCGGGCGACCATGTCTGCCTGACCTTTGACAGCTGCGGATCGTGCGCGCAGTGCGCGGCCGGGCAGCCGGCGTACTGCCACTCGCAGCACGCCCTCAACACCTCCGGCCGTCGTGGTGACGGCAGCACCGGGCTCTCCCGTGACGGTGCGCCTGTGTACGGCAGATTCTTCGGCCAGTCCTCCTTCGCCACGTACGCGCTCGCCCACGAGCGCAACACCGTCAAGGTCCCCGCCGACCTTGCGGCGGTGCTGGCGGCGCCACTGGGCTGCGGTGTGCAGACGGGGGCGGGCACCGTCTTCAACCGGCTGCGCCCAGAACCGGGAAGCGCCCTGGTCGTCATCGGCGCCGGCGGGGTCGGGCTCAGCGCGCTCATGGCCGCGGTCGTGGCGGGCTGCGATCCGGTGATCGTCGTCGAGCCGGTCGCCTCGCGCCGCGCCCTCGCCGTCGAACTCGGCGCCAAGGCGGCCCTGGATCCGAACGGCGCCGACGACCTCGTCAGCGCAGTGCGGGACCTGACCGGCGGCGGCGCACACCACATAGTGGACACCACCAGCCGGTCGGAGGTGCTCCGGCAGGCTGTCGCCGCTCTGCGTCCCCGGGGTGACCTCGCCCTCGTCGGCATCGGCGACACGATCTCGCTCGACGTCATGGCCCTGCTCACCAAGGGAATCCGGCTCCACGGCGTGATCGAGGGGGACGCGGAACCGGCGCGCTTCATCCCCGAGCTGGTCGGGCTGCACCAGCGCGGCCGCTTCCCGCTGGACCGGCTCGTCACCACCTTCCCGTTCGAAAAGATCGGCGACGCCGTGGCAGGCATGCGCGACGGTACGGCGATCAAGCCCGTCCTCACCTTCGACTGAGCCGCCCGCCGCGCCGCGGCGCCTGTGCGTCTTGGGGCGGTACCCGTCGTCACCTCAGGGCGGCGGCCAGACGCTGGGCGTTCATGTACGCGATGGCCTCCACGGAGATCATCGGGTTGACTCCCAGCGACGCGGGGAAGGTCGACGCGTCGGCGACGACCAGGTTCGGGACCTCCCACGTGGCGCCGTCGGGCCCGGCCACCGACGTATCCCGGCTGCCGCCCATGCGGGCCGCGCCCATGATGTGCAGGGCAGCCATCGCGACCTGGCCGGGACCGGTGCCCAGGGCGTTCGTACGCCGGATGAAGTCGTCGACGGAGCTCTCGCCGCGCTCCCAGATCCGGCCACGCTGATGCCCGGAGAAGAGCCGGAGGGCGCCTGCGGCCTCGAGGATCCTGGCACCGCCGGCGATCCCGGCGCGCAGGTGAGCGGCGTCGTAGACGGAGATCCGGTAGTGCACCGTCGGCTCGCCGTCGTCGCCGACCCGGACCTCCCCGCTGTCGCGGTCGCGGGTGATGATGCCGACTCCGCTCAGGTGCGGCAGGGACCGCATCTGGTCCAGGTGCGACTGGGCGCCCCGCCAGCTCATGAACGACACGGCGGTGGCCGGGTTGGTGGCGGCGGTCTCGTAGATCACGCCGTAACCGCGGCCGTCGAGGTCGGCGTGTTCGGTGGAGTAACGGGTCTGCATTCCGCCCTCCCACGGCCGCACCTCCTCGGCGAAGACACCCCAGACGCCGGTGGCGGGGTGCAGATGGAGGTGCCGGCCGATGTTGGGGTTGGTGAGGCCGGAGCGGCGCAGCAGGGCCGGGGTCTGCACGCTGCCCGCGGCGGCGACCACGGCGCGGGCGTGAATGGTCACCGGGTGGCCGTCGGCGGTGTGGCCGGTGACACCGGTCGCCCGGCCGCCGCTGACGGTGACGGTGCGGACGTCGACGCCGACGACGAGTCGCGCACCCGAGGCCTCGGCGTCGACGAGCCAGGTCTTGCTTACCGACTGCTTGGCGCCGATGCGGCAGCCCAGCCCGCACCGTCCGCACTCGACGCCGGTGTCGCAGCCGAGGACGTTGCGTGGCATCTCGTCGACGTGCCAGCCGAGCGTGCTCAGCCCCCGCTCCATGAGCGCGTCGCGGGACGAGACCCGGCCGTGGTCGCGGTTGACGCCGAGCCGGGACCAGACCGCGTCGAGGCAGTGGTCGTACTCGTCGCTGACGAACTGCGGCACGCCCAGCGCCGCCCACTCCTCACGCACCCGCGGCGGAGTGCGGAATGAGGTGGTGTAGTTGACCACGGTGCTGCCGCCGAGGCACTGCCCCTGCAGGATGCTCAGCTGCCCCTCCGCGCTCGCCGAAGGGCCGGGAGCGTAGAGCCGGGACATGCCGGAGAGTTCGCCGCCGTCGAAGTCCCGGTCGTCGTAGTAGCCGCCCTTCTCCACGACGATCACATCCAGCCCTTCGGCGGCGAGGACGGCCGCGGCGGTGCCGCCGCCGGCGCCCGACCCGACGACAACCACATCGCAGTCCAAGGCCGTCGCCCCGGACGGGCGGATCGGCGTCAGTACCGGCTCGGGCGCGTCGGGCCTGGTGCCGAGCGGGCCCGGGTAACCGATGGCGTCCCAGAGCGGCGAATGTCCGGTCGGTCCGGGCGTCATGTAGTACGACAGGGTGGCGGCGCCCTTGAGCGCCTGGAAGAGCGCCCGCTTGCTGGTGATGCTCGACCCGGCCAGGGCGAGCAGCATCTGCTCGCGTCGCTGCTGGCTCTGCTGCGAGAACCGCCGTGGGCTGCCACTGAGGAGGAGCTGGGTGGCGGGGGAGTCCCACCGATCGAGCAGCCCGAGGAACTGCTCGACCTCGGCGGCGCGCGGGTTGCTCAGCACCAGGGCGGCCATGACATCGACCGCGCCGAGCCGGCTGGCCGGCGGAAGTCCGTCCCCGTCCCCGGGGGCGAACGTGTCGCAGATGCTCTCCAGGGCGGCGCGCTGCTTGGCGGACAGCTCCATCGTCTCTCCGTTCGAGGGGGTGATCGGGCCAGGCGTGGCCGGGGCCCGACGTGGGGATTCGAAGCGAGAACCATTTCGGTCAATGTTTTACGGAACTGTAAATCAGCGTTAACTTTCTGGGAAGTGTCAGGGTGCGCCACCTGGGTCGACGCCAACCCGGCCGGCGTCGACTGACGAAAGTGAGGGTTGCGGAGACATCGTTCGCCACTGGGAGCAGTCTTGTCCCCTGCATAGCGTCAACGGGACAGAAAAGCCCGACCGGGGGAGAAACATGATCACGCTACGTGGACTGACGAAACGCTACGGCGACAAGGCCGCCGTCAGCGATCTGTCGGTGGAGATCCGACCCGCACGGGTCACGGGCTTCCTGGGCCCGAACGGGTCCGGCAAGTCGACGACCATCCGGTGCATCCTCGGTTTGGACCGGCCCACCTTTGGGACGGCGCTGGTCTTCGGCAAGCCGTACGTCTCGCTGGACCAGCCGCTGCGCAAGGTGGGTGCGCTGCTCGACGCACGCGGTGTGCATCCCGGTCGCACCGCCTATCGGCACCTGCTGGCCGAGGCGCGCACCCACGGCATCCCGAGGAGACGGGTCGACGAGGTGCTGTCCACCGCCGGCCTCGGGGACGTGGCCAGCCGCCGCTGCGGCGGTTTCTCGGCTCGGCATGAGCCAGCGGCTCGGCATCGCCGGCGCGCTGCTCGGCGATCCGGAAGTGCTGATCTTCGACGAGCCGGTGAACGGCCTCGATCCGGACGGCGTGCGGTGGGTACGCGATCTGATGCGTTCGCTGGCGGACGAGGGCCGCACCATCCTCATCTCCAGTCGACGCCGAACGCGGCCGGCAGACCCACCACGATGAGGGACCCCCGACGTGCCCGACGTTCTGCCCGGATCCGACGGGCATCGGCCTCGACCGCCGGTCCGGGCGGTGGACCCGGGGTGGCGCCGTCGAGGGGAACCGGGTGCTTGGACAGGGTGGCGACGACCCGGAAGCCGGCGCCGTGCGGCCCGGCCTCCAGGGTGCCGCCGAGTAGCCGGACCCGCTCCCGCAGCCCGGTCAGCCCGTGGCCCCCGCTGATGAGGCCGGAGGCCGGCTCGGTGGGCCCGCCGTTGGTTACCGTCACCAGCACGTCGGTGCGCCGGTGGACGAGCCGGACGTCGACCGCCGCGCCGGGCGCGTGTTTCGTGGCGTTGGTGAGGGACTCCCGCACCACCCGGTACGCGGTGCGTTCGGTGAGCGGGGAGACATCCACCGGCGCACCGGAGCGGTGCAGCTCGACCCGGACCCCGGAAGCGCGCCCCCGGGCGACCAGATCCTCGATGCGTTCGTTGGCCGGCTCGGTGGGCGGGGCGGCGCCATCGGTCCGCAGCACCCCGATGATCTCCTGCAGACGTCGCGTTGCCTCGGCGGCGACCCGCAGCTCGCCGGTGGCGGCCCGGCGCTGCGCGGACAGGTCCGGGGCGAGCTCCAGCGCACCGGCCCGCAACGCGATGAGGCTCAACTCGTGGCCGAGCGAGTCGTGCATGTCCTGGGCGATCCGGGACCGTTCGATCAGCCGGGTGCGTTCGGCCATGATGAGCTGTTCGCGTTCGAGGTGCCGGGCCAGTTCCCAGCCGCCCAACATCAGGTCCCGGCGCTGTCGCAGGTAGCGGGCCGTGAGCCAGGGGAACCCGATCAGCAGCGGGGTGACGGTGATGGTGTAGAACCACTGTCACCGCTCCGTACTGAGCGCGATGCTGGCCACCGTGCCCGACACCACGATGGCCGTCCACCACCAGAGCTGTGCCCGACGTTGATCCGCCGCCGGTGCCTGGCCTGTCGGTCGGCGGGCAGGATCAAGGGTCGGGGGCGGTGTCGCCTGGCGGTCGGCCAGGTGGGCAAGCACCATCACGGCGAAGGTGAACCGGTCGATCGGGCTCCACGGGTCGGCCGCGCTCAGCAGTACGGCGATGCCGAGGGCGGCCACCGGCCGGCGGCGCCGCACGGCTACCGCAGCGGCCAGCGGCTCCTCCCGCCGACCGCAGCCACCCTACCGGCACGCATTGGCTGGTGACACTGCCGAAAGTAAGGACTTGCTCCCTGCCGGAGGACGGGGCCTCCCGGCACCCGTCCTGGATGCCGCGTGCCGTGCACCGCGTATGGGCAAGACCCGCCGGGGTGCGCCTTCGCCCCGGCGGGTCCTCGTCCGGCCGTCAGCCGTTGTTGTCGATCAGGCTGGCGATCTCGTTGTAGATCAGGTGGGCCTTGGCGCCCTGGTTCGAGGGGCAACCGCCGAGGTGGTGCAGGGCGATCACCCGGTGGCCGGCGTTCAGCACCGGTGAGCCGGAGTTCCCGCCGGAGGTGTCGCAGCTGTAGCTGATGTTGTGGGTGTTGTAGTTCGCGCTGCGCACGCTGCACAGTGGCCCGCCCTGGCTGTCCTCATAGATTGACAGTCGCTTCGGGTTGCCGTCGCCGTGGCCGGGAATGTAGATGCGGGCGCCGTTGGTGGTGGCGCTCGTCGCCAGGTACAGCGTGCCGAACCCCTGGATACTGGCGAAGTTGTTGACCGAGTAGAGGGCGTAGTCCAGCTGGCTGGAGCCGCCGCTGCTCACCTTGTAGAGGGTGGCGCCGCTGACCTTGGTGCCGGCACCGGGGTTCGCGCCGCCGCAGGTGGCGCACTGGTAGTTGAACTGCATCTCGCTGCCGCTGACAGCCGACTGCGTCGAGAAGCAGTGCTTGTTCGTCAGCATCCGGTTGGTGTTGCCGATGCGCCAGGTGGTGCACATGCCACCGCCGCTGATCAGCAGCCGCGCCACTGCCCGGCCGCGGGCGTACTCGGTGGGGTGGCTGCTCTGGTAGCAGACCACGTCGCGGCGTGCGTCGGTGCTGCAGACCGACTGCGTGGAGATGTTGTGCTGGGCGATCTCGGCGCGGTCATAGCCGCGCCAGAACCGGTCGATGACCGCGGCGTTGCCGCGGGAGGGATGCTTGCTGTGCAGCGTCACCACTGCGGTGTCGCCCTCCACCGACATCGCCCAGAAGCCCGGTCGCCCGTCGGTGGTGTAGTCCGATCCGGTCGCCCGGTTCAGGTCGCGGTCGTAGCGGTGGCTTTCCTGTCCATCCGGGCTGGACACGGTAACGTGCTCGCCCGGGGCCAGTCGCAGGGAGCTGAAATGCACCTTGATGTAGGCCGCGCCGGGGTGGCTGATGATCTGCGTCCGGCCGTCCTGGGCGTAGGACAGCGAACTGGTGATGGTGCGGAGTTCGCCGACGGTGGTGACGCCCTCGCGCGAGAACTGCTCCGCTTCGGGTGCGCGCTCGGATTGCGGCGCGAGCGCCTGGACCGGCTTCGCCTCGGCGGCGGGTGCTGACAGCAGACTCAGCCCGAGCATGCAGGCGCCGAGCGCGACCGCAGCCTTTCGCAGGCGGCGCGGGGGATTTTTCATCGTCGCTCCTCTTCGATACCCAGCACCGGGGTGTGCTTGCAGACTTCATACCGATTTCATCGACTAATGTAAATGCCATGGCATGGGAGATCTTCATCGGCTCCTGCTCCACGAAAATCGGAACAGGCATTCCCTCACCAGCAGCGTCGAGGACTTCACTTCTCGGGCTTGACTCTGTGGCACGTGGAGTTAACCTCGGCGGCGAACGCCGCCACCCTGGCCAACGCGCTCCAGTCCACGGGAACCCGTCTCGCGCAGATCGCCGCGGCGATGACCGAGACCGAGGCGACCTCGACGAGGGAATGCTGGAAAAGGTGCCGGTGGAGACGTGCTCGTCGGCTCGGTCGGCGACGTCGCTGCCGCGCTGCTGTGCCACTGAAGTCGGATGCCAAGGAGAAAAGATCACAACCCTGGAAGAGGGCCCGACACCCAAGCATGTTGCCCGCCTACAGGAAACTGGCCGTCAGCCAGACCAGTATGCCGAGCACGAGGAGTCGGATGGACCACGTAACCTGTACGAACTTCTGGTGCGCCACGAGGTGCGCCGCCCAGATATGCCCGGCGAGCATTCGTGCGGTCAGACTTTCGTCGGCTGTCGTGGTCAACCACGCATCGATGAAGCCTTGGCTGTTGCGCCCGTACCTTTTGGCAACGTGATCGAAATGATGCAGGGGTTCCGGCGCGGCTGCCTGGTGTCGGGGAGCGAGGGTGCTCAGGGCCAGGAGAGCGCTGGCCGCTGCAGCAACTCCGGCGATCACGGTCAGTGCCACCATCTGGGCGGGAGGTGGCCTGAGTAGTTCGGACGTTGCTGTCCACAACTGTGACCCGAAGAGGCCGGCGGCTGCCAGGACAGCCGTTGCCTTGAGATCAGCGAATCGTGCCGTCTCATTGAGCTGCTGCAACGCCATCCAGTTCGCATCGCAGCGGCGTTTCCGCTGGTCGTGATCAGTCATGCCGGCGTCCTGCCTGTCGGCGCTTGATCGGCTGGCAGCCGATCTGCGAGATCTCCTCGATCGAAGCTACGAAACACACGGCTCACTTGGCTGATCAGGTGACCACGCTCGTCCGCATCGAGGCCGTCGACGAACTCGACGATCAGATTTCCGATCAGATTCTCCTTCTCCCGGGAGGAGTTCGGTGAGCTACCAGCGGTGAGACATGCGGCGATAGCGTCAAACACCGGTGCGGTCAATGAGGCGAGATCCGTGGGATGCCGAATGTGCCAGTACATCCGGGCAATGTCCGGATGGCGGAAGATTTCATCGCGGAGCCACCGGAGCTCGCGGAGGTCCCGTTGCCGGCGGAGGTGGTCGAGTACGGACTGCCGCTGCGCATCGTGCCAGGCGGCGGCAGCGTCGAGTGCCTCTGCGGAGGCGGTCAGACTGACGTGCAGGTACGTGATGACCAGGTTGGTGCCGGGTAGCGACCGCTTTGTGGTTCCTCGCGAGTTGAGTGAGTCGGCGAGCTGGTCCATGGCGGTGACGTGGTAGTGGGAGGCTTCTTGGGCCAGATGGTCGCGTGCGGCGTAGCGGACTCTCGCGAGGTCCTCAGGACCATCCCCGAGCCATCGCACCGTCACTGCCGCAATGAAGAAGGCGCCCTCGAGAGCGCTGGGCAGGGTCGTGTTGAAGGACGTCAGCCGTTCACGAGGCGGGTGCTGCGGTTCCGCATCCTCGTAGGGCCAGGTTTCGGATACCCGACGCAGGAAGTTCCACATCTCTTCAGACCTCCGCGCTCAGCGGATCGGCTTGGTGCAAGGCCTCGCAGAGGCGGTCGCGAAGATCGCGATGGGCGGGGCGCATCTCGTCGGCGTTCACCGGCTGCCACTCGAATGCGAGTCTGGAGATGCGCACGAGCCTCTTGCTTCCGCCATCGCCGCAGCTCACGACATCGCGGAGAAGGTCTGTGACCAGGTTTTCCTGGTCAGCCGAGCGGAGCGCGGCGTCTAGCAGACTGGCGCCGAAGGGGGACGTGAGATCAACGCGGCCGGGGCGATCGAACAGCCGCGCAGCGGCACGAGTGAGCGCCCGGCGCGTTGTGATTTCCACGGCTGCATAGCTGACTGGGTGTACGTCGGTGCTGGCGAGAGCGGTGAGTGCCTGCCAGGCCGTCTCGGTTCTGGCGTCGCTGTCATCGCCTAGCCAAATGATGAGTGCATCGAGGACCCGTCGACGCAGCCTGGGCCGCTCCCATAGGCGAAGCGTCGCGTTGACGACCGCTTCCCGTACCGGAACCGACTCCCGGGTGGCGAGATGACCAAGCCGCGTCAGCGACACCCTGGGGTACAGCTCCGCCAGTTCGCCGGAACAGACTTCAGCGATTGTGCATAGCGAGTGCTCATCGCTGGCCGAAGATCTCGACCACCGGTAGAGCAGGGCACGTACCTCGACGCCAACTTCGTCGCTCACGGCGGTCGAGGTGAGCGCCTGAACCACATAGGGGCGCAAGTCGGAGCGACCGGTCCATCCGACAAGGCGTACGAGAGGACGGGTGTCCCCGTGTCGTAACACCATGGCCACCAACATCTCTACGACCCGTTCGGCGGCTGTGCCCCGTCGTTCCGCTAGCGGAAGATCAATGGCCCACTCCCAGAGTCCTTTCCTGAAGGCAGCCGATCTGTCGACGTGGATGAAGGACAGCACCGCGGAGGCGTAATAGGCGCGTTGGAACCGCAGGCGCGTGTCGACGATCTCGGCGTTGATGACCTTCGTTAACGTTCTAAGGCCAGCTTCGGCCAGCCCGTCGGGATGTGCCGTCGGTAGGTCTCCGAGGCGCTTACCAAGTGCGTTGGCGGTGCTCAGAATCGTCGCTGCCTGCTCGCCCTCGAGCATCGCGGCGGCGACGAGGAAGAGGCGGGCGCGAAGACCGTTCTTCTCATCGTTGAACCACCGGGCCAGCTCGTCGTCCCAGTTGCGGTATGCGCCTTGGACCTCCTGTACCAGGCTCTCGAGTTGAGCCTCGGGACTTCTTCGTACGGCAGTCACGACAATGCGGGCGAGCCTGGCCGCATCCGCAACGGCGGCCTTCTCGAGGACCTGCACGATGGCCGTGTGTTCGATGACCTGCGCGGCTTTCGCGCCGGCATCTGCGCACTCCTGCCGAGCCACGTCAGCGGTCGCCGGAGGGGAAACCTCGATGAAGGTCGTAGGCCTGCCGCCTCCAGCGATCTGCCAGACATCGGGGGTCGTCACGACCAGCAGATGCGCGTCAATCGTGGCCAGGTGAGTCCCGTGCACGTGCAGTCGGCGGGCCAGGTCCGGGCTGACTCGGTCTGGCTGATCAGGAAGTCGGAGCAGATAGATGACTCCCCGCTCCGCGGGGAGGTCCCCACCAGTGAAGCGGCGTTCGCGCTCCTCGTCGATGAGGATTTCTTCGAGCCGAAGTCCCCCGTGGGATGGCTCGTGCAGTAGCGCAACCGCGGCAGTCCGCAGGCCGGAGTTCGGTGCCCCGCACAGCACTGTCCACGACTCTGTCGTGACAAGCCGGCTGGCGCGAGCCCGGTCGAGGGTGATGTCCCCAAGGCGGTATTTGCGAGGTGCAAACGCTCGCATTACGTGCCCGATATAGGCAGGGGTGAGGTGGTGGCGGGTGATGAGATCGCTCATCAACTTGTTCTCGATGATCGTTTTGTGCTGATGCATTCCGCCGTGCACGATGCCCGCGATCTGCCCGTTGTTGGTGCTGACGTCGGGTACATCCTGGTAAAGGTCGTCTTCGAGGTCGGCGGAGGCGTGCGGGTGTGCAGGCAGTTCGATGGACGCGCTCATGCCGGCCGCCTCGGGCTCTGGTGCATTCCGCCGTGCACGATGCCTGCGATTTGCCCGTGGTTGATGCCGACCGACGGCACCGGTACGGGGGAATGCTGGACGAAGCCGTCCGGTTCAGTGACTGGCTCGGAACTGCCGCCGGCGCCGAGACCGGACCCCGAGGGTGCGGGCAGGTGAAGCCACGCACGTTGCTCGAATGGTTTCCCTTCTACCCGCGCAATCACGTCGACGAAGTGGTCCGGGTGCAGCCCGGAGTAACCCGCACTGACAACGTCTTGGAAGACACGGTCGGAGACGATCATGGCAACGAGGCTGATCCGCGGGCTGGCGTCGGCGAGTGCCCGCTTGACCACATCCGAGTCGAGTAGGCGGTGGGTCTCGTTGCGAGCCGGGCCGTTACCGCCATTGCCAGGCGCGGCCGAGTCGGCCGGGAGTGGACCAACGTGCAGACTCACCCGTAGCCGCAGGGGATCAGCGCCTCGATGCTCCCGTCCGTGGGTCTCCAGACGTTGCTGCAGCAGGGCGGGAAGTGGATGAACAAGGTACGGCAAGATTCGGGTGGGCAGGCCCATGGCGAAGCCGTCGCCAGTGTGGCCGTAGAACTCGGGGTCCGCCCATTCGGCAGCCAGCCCTGCTTCGCGCATGGCGTCTCCGACGAGCCGCGGAATCAGAGCAGCGACGTCCTCGTGGGTGCTGCCAGGCATGTCGGTGAAGCCTTTGGCGTCGACCGCCAGGACAGCACGGTAGGGGGGGAGCGGTCGGGAGCGTTCGAATGGATGCATCTCGGTCACGGGGATTTCCCTTCGATAGGCACGGCCCCGCAAGCGTCTCGGCCATCGACCGGTCGTACTGCCCAGCAGTAGGCAAGAGTCCCGTGATGCGTCTATCAACAGCCGCTGTTGACTTGACCAGCGATGAGCTGTAGGGCCACGGGGTCGACCACGGTTACCTGCCGTCGGCTGGTGTCGATGACCCCTTCCGCGCGGAGGACTCCCAAGGCCAGCACGATGGCGTTGCGTGACGCGCCGATCAGGTCCGCCAGGTCCTGCTGAGGCAGTTCGAAGGCACGCTGATGTCCTACGGATGCGGCAGCCTCGTCCAGGCGTAGCAACGCACGGGCAAGGCGTTGGCGCACGGGTAGAACTGCGATCTCGGCGCGGTGCCGATCCGCTTCGCGAAGACGCCACACCGTGTAACGCGCGAACGCGGCGGCGGCAGAGGGCTGGTCGATGAAGCGCCTGAAGACGGGGCCCGCCATCACTTGGCAGACCAGCGGTGTCAATGTGGTGACGGTGGCCGAGCGGCGTCCACCATCGACTGCGGCCATGTCTCCCACGACGTCGCCGGCCGTCCGAATCGCCAGTATTGCGCTCTTGCCGGCAGGTTCGCTCCTGGTGACCTTCGCGACTCCCTGGAGTATTACGTACACCCAGTCGCCGTCGTCGCCCTGTCGGAACAAAGGGCTTCCCGCATCGAGATGGCACCGCGCGCCGGTGGATCGCAGAGCAACCCAATCGGAAGCGGCGAGATAGGTGGACAATCGACCACTGAATGTCATGCGCGCACTGTCATCACCCACAGGCAGAAAATAGCTAACATTCATCGTAGTCGTCAGCCCAGCGTTCCTGAAGTGGGCGGCTTACGGGCGGCGTCGGTGGCCAGCTTGGCCCCGGGTGGCAGGCGGTCGGCTTTCGCCGCTCGCCACAGCGTTGATAGCCGGGGGAGCCAACGCCGGCGTGGCATCCTTCCGAAATGCAGAGCGTGTACGACGCCGTCGGTGGCAGCCAGGGCCTGCTCCGCCTGGCCGAGGCGTGGCACGCCCGCGTCATGGCAGACGAGGTCGTCGCCCACGCGTTCAGCCACGGCTTCCACCCTGACCACGGCGAACGGCTAGCCGCGTACTGGGCGGAGACGCTCGGCGGCCCCACCCTCTACTCCGACCGTTACGGCAACGAGTCGTCGGTCGTACGGATGCACAGCGGCAACGGCGCGCACGAGGAGATGGACCGGCGGGCAATTGCCTGTTTCGACCAGGCGCTCGCCGACGTGGGGCTCACGGCCGGGCCACTGCGGAAGGTGCTGCACGACTACTTCGCCTGGGCCACCACGACGACGATGGCGCAGTACCCCGAGTCCGCTGACGACGTACCCGAGGGCTTTGGAATCCCGCGATGGTCGTGGGACGGACCGCAGCGCTGAACGGTGGTGTACCTGATCAGCGGCGGCGGCTCAGGCCCGTCGAAGCTCCCTGCCAGGCGTGGGTTTCCGTCCCGGCGGACGCCGCGCCGATCAGTGGGCGGGTGTCGCCGCGGCGCAGGGTCTGGATCGCGGGGCGCAGATCGTGCCGGGCCGCGGCCCCGAGGAAGTCCGTCAGCGGGGACCGGAACACCCGGTAGTCGTCGTAGTGGATCGGCAGGG
>Ga0233383_1000664_pt1 | contig 12726 bp, 8 predicted proteins | sample ElkDunMinimDraft_14_FD_191542 | JGI IMG/M metagenome (GOLD analysis project Ga0233383, IMG submission 191542) | Fecal eukaryotic communites from dung pellets of Tule Elk in California, USA - Elk Dung G16 | ecosystem: Host-associated > Mammals > Digestive system > Large intestine > Fecal | place...
CACGCATGGCCCGACTCCTGTCATCCCGGCTGGCTGCGCTCGCCCTCGCCGTCAGCCTCGGCGCCTGCGAGACCCGCGACGTGCTGGATCCTGCGCTGCTGGCGCGCGGCCCAGGTGGAATGGTGGGCACCGGCACGCCCATCAACACCGCGCCCTTCCGCGGCGGCAGCGATGTCCTCCCTGCGGCGCGCGCGGTCGCGCCTCCCGACGATGCGCGCCCGCCCGACTGCGACGCCGCCTGCATCGCGTGGTGTGACGCGCAGTCGCTGGAGAACCCGGTCCACAAGGGACTCTGCCGCAGCCTCTGGGGCGTGGGCCTCGAGCCGCGCGAGATCGACACGCTGCAGGCCTGCCGCCGCCTCTACGTGGACCTCACCGGTCGCCTGCCGACGCTCGAGGAGGCCAACGCGACCTGCTCGCAGGGATGGGATCACGCGGTCAACACGCTGCTCGCCAGCGAGGCCTTCGTGAAGCACAACCAGCGGCGCTGGGCCGACAAGCTGCTCTACAGCATCGAGGTCGTGAACATCGAGCGCGTCTACGACGCGGATCGCCTGGTGGGGAAGTTCATGCGGGGCGAGATCCCGTACGACCTGTTCGCCTCGGTGGTGAGCGCGCACCCGGTGCTCACCCGGCGCCATGCGTCTCCGGGTGATCGCGTGGAGGCGCTCTTCCTGCTCTTCATGGGCCGGCCGCCCTTCGAGAACGAGCGCGCGGATCTGGGGCGCCTCTACAACCTCTGGCACAACGGCTACGTGGACCACGTGCAGCTCGGCCGGGTCCCCGACGCCTTCCTGCACTTCCGCTGCCTCACCGAGGATCTGCAGATCGACGAGGATCGCCGCGGCGAGTGCACCAGCGTCCTCTACGGCTTCAACGAGATCATCTTCACGCCGGACATCCGCGCGAACTTCAACCCCGACCTGAACGCCACGGTGCTCTGGAGCGGGCTGCTCAACGCCGAGGAGTGGAGCCGGCTGCAGATGCCCGGCCGCGTGCTCTCGCAGCAGGTCGCGTTCTGGGAGCAGGGCGTGGAGGAGGTGCTCGAGCAGTACCTCGGCTACGACCTGGCGCGCCTGATCCCCGAGGTGCGCGACCAGCTGGTCCGCTGGCTCATCGATCACGGAGGTGACATCCGCTCGGTGCACCACGCGGTGCTCACCAGCGTCGCGTACCTGCAGTCGACCGACGGCCTGTCGAGCGCCGCCTACCCGTGGACCCGCGGTCCACTCAAGCAGGTCGACGCGGAGGTGTGGTTGAACAGCCTCGCGCACATGGCGGACCGGGACATCGGCGACTGCGATCACCGCATCAGCAACCCGCGCGCGTTCCTCTCCACGGGGAGCATCAACGCCTACCGCATCGTCGACGCCAGCGACTGGCGCTTCTCCGAGCCCGACGAGAACGGCCGCAGCCGCGGCGTCGACATGTCCTACGCGGAGGTCGCGCGCACCCTGGGCGGGTGCCCCGAGAACCTCATCAGCGGGCGCTTCAAGGTCCTCAGCATCCTCACCACGGCCACCCAGCTCGGCTTCGTGCAGGAGATCTGCGATCCGGGCATGAAGGGGTCCCGCAAGGCAGCTCCGATCGCCCGCCTGCTGCCCGAGGGCGTGACGCCGAACACGGCGACCACGCCGGACCTGGCCCGCCGCATCGCGGCCCACCAGCAGCGCCTCTTCTTCGGTCGCGAGCCGACCGAAGCGGAGCTGACCGACGCCGCCGAAGCGGGCGCCGAGTGCGCCGCCGCCGTCTGCACCGCCGAGGCGTTCGCGCGGCCCTACTGCTTCGCCGCGCTCTCCAGCGCGGAGATGCTCTTCTACTGAGCCGGGAGTCCAACGTGAGCAAGAGCCCCCGAAACACGCTCTCCCGCCGACGCCTGCTGCAGGGTCTCGGCGCCGCGACGGCAGGTCTGGCCTTCCCGCACATCTGGGTGCCCAACAAGGCGTACGCCCAGACCGCCCTGCGCGGGTCGGTCAAGCACCTGATCTACATCCGGCTGGCGGACGGCTTCCGCTTCACCGCCGCGTTCAACGCCAACGCGGCCGCCCAGTTCAACCCGTTCGGGACCGGACCGAAGGCGGCGGGGACCCAGTGGTCGCCCTCGTCGCTGATGGATCGCGCGCCGTTCCTGGAAGGGAACGAGGGAACCCAGCGCGTCACGCTCGGCATGCAGAAGGTCTCGGCCATCACCAACCAGATGTGCCTGCTGCCGTGCGTGGATCACGAGCCGTTCAGCCAGCGCGCGGACGGCAACCATGCCACCGGCCTCGAGCGCTTCCTGACCGGCTACGTGGGCGGCAACACCAGCTTCCTCACCATGGTGAACCATGGCCTGCGCGAGCGTGTCGCGCAGGCCGCGAGCGCCGGCCAGACCATCCTCCCGGCGTTCAGCCTGGGCGATGCGGGCATGGCGCGCGGGGACGGCCTGTACGCGGCCTTCCGCCCCCCTGTCCTGGACGGCAACAGCTTCGACCGCTTCGGCGATCCATCGGCCTCCCTTCCCACCTGGGCGCAGCGGCTGGCGGAGAAGATGGACACCCGGGTCCACGCGCGGCTGCACCCCGAGCACAAGTCGACCGTCGAGGCCTACCAGGGCTCGCGCGCGGCGACCGCGACCTACGGGCGCATCTTCAACGACCCGCTGCTCAAGGTCGGCGAGCGCTCCGACACGGTGGTGGACGGCCTGAGCAACCGGCAGCTGGACCTGATCTTCGGCGCGGACAACGCCGGGCGACGCGCGTCGCTCGCGCTGCGCCTCTTCAAGTTCGGCAGCCCGGCGGTCTTCTTCAATCAGGGCGGCTACGACTACCACTCCGGTGAGGACACCGCGCTTCCGCCGCGGATCGAGGCGCTCAACCGCCTGATCAGCGGACTGCATGCGGCGCTGCACCTGATGACCCACCCCGACGGCGGCACCTACTGGGATCACACGCTGGTGGTGATGGGCAGCGAGTTCGGCCGCTCGACCGGAAACCAGCGCTTCAACTCGGCCGGCGGCAGCGATCACGGCTCGGACCTCGCGACCCGCTGGATGTCGATGCCCATGATGGGCGGCGTGATCGAGCGCGCGGGCCTGGGCGGCGCGACGCTCGGTGAGACGCGCAGCAGCGACCTGTCGGCGACCGGCCAGGTCTACAGCTACCGCGGGGTGCTCAAGACCCTGATGGACCTGCTGGGGACCGACCACTCGCAGGCCTTCCCCTCCGACGCGCTCGTCCAGGAGCTCCGCGCATGAATCGCAACGCCCTGCTCACCCTCCTCACCAGCGCGGCACTGCTCGCGGCCTGCGACGATCCGGGCTTCGCGCCCGACTTCGGGAGCATCGGCTTCGCCCCCGAGCGGCCGACGCTCACCTCGCCGATCGAGGTGGCGCCCTACACCGGCAACGACCCCATCGTGCTGGACGCCCAGACCCGCTACGCGACCGGCCTGGACCTGCACCGCAAGTTCGTCATGCGCACCTGCGGGCCGAACAACGGCGTCTGCCACAACCAGAAGGAGTACCCGAACCTGCACACCGCCGGCGCCTTCGCGGCGGCCATCGGCGCGCCCTGCAACGTGCAGCCCGGGAGCTGGCAGGCGGTCTTCGATCGCTGCGAGCGCCCCGGCGACCGCTTCCGCATGAAGGATCGCGGTGGCGCGGACGTGCAGATCGCCTGGATCGAGCACATCGTGGGCGCTCCGCCGAGTGGCGACACGCGTACGATGGACGGTCCGGGTCTCCACGTCCGCCTGCAGTCCCCCCTTCCCGGCGACTACCGCAGCCACTGGGGGGCCGGCCTCTTCCTGCGCAACTTCGTCAACGCGGCCGGCGAGATCCAGGAGCTGTCCTTCGCGAACTTCAACGGGCGCTGGACGGTGCTTGGAGACCGCACCCACCTGGTCGCGGACGTGAACGACTGGCAGGTGGACGCCCTGCAGTCGCTGCTGCAGACCGGCATCGTGCAGGGCGACATGAACCGCAACGGCGTCTTCGGCGCGCAGTTGGGGAACACCATCGCCATGCTCACGCCCGGCAAGCCGGAGGAGAGCTACCTCATCGCGCGCATGCGAGGTCACATGCAGGGGGTCGAGGTCCCCGGCTCGCGCATGCCGCTGGCGAACCAGCCTCCCAACGTCACCGACCTGCTCGCGCTCTTCTGCTTCGTGGAGCAGCAGCCCGCCGGCGCCGTCGCGCCGGACATCTCGGGGCCCATCGACTACGCGAACTGCAGCTACATCTCGGATCCGCGCGCGCTCGACATCCTGGGTGACGGCGCGACGTGGACCTCCCGCATCCAGCCGCTGATGGCCAGCTACTGCGGCGGATGCCACGGCGGCGCCTCGCCGGCCGACGGCCTCGACCTCACCTCCGACAGCGCGTACGCGCGCGTGCTCGGGGCGTCGGCGCAGCGGCCGGAGCTCAAGCTGATCGAGCCGGGCGTGCCCGAGCAGAGCTACCTCTGGCGCAAGCTCTCGGGCGACGGGACCATCGCCGGCGTGCGGATGCCCATCGACGCGCTGGGCGGCGGCAGCAACTCCCTCCCCCCGGACGTGCTCTCCGAGATCGAGAACTGGATCCTCGCGGGCGCGCTGCAGTAGCGGGCGGTGGAGTCCCGGGGCCCTTGGGGGCCCCACGACCTTCCCCCGCCGGCCAAAGGCGAGACGGGGGCGCTGCCGGGAGCGGGCGGTGGAGTTCCCCGGGCACGCAGACGCCGGGCGTATCGCCCCGCTCCCGCCTCCTCAGGCCACGCGGCGCGGGGCCTGCTCGAGCGGGACGACGATGCGGACCCTGGCGCCGCCATTCTCGCCGTTGGAGCGCTCCAGCGAGCCGCCGCCTGCGCGCACCAGGCACTCGGCGGTGTAGAGGCCCAAGCCGTTCTGCCGCCCCTCCTTGGTCGTCAGGAGGCCCTCCACGGGGGATGCGAGCACGTGCTCGGGAAACCCGGGCCCGTCGTCCCTGATCTCGAGAACCACCTGCCCCGGCACGACCCGGGGCGCGCAGGAGAGCACCACGCGGGAGCCGGCGACGGTGCCGTCTCCCTCGCAGGCGTTGAGAAGGGTGTTCTCGAGGATGCGCCGCAGGGTGCTGGCGCCGCCCGGCATCAGCACCACCGCCTCGTCGAAGCCCTCACCGCGCTCCAGCTCGAGCTTCACCTGGGGAAAGCGGTAGCCGATGCTCTCACGGATGAGCCCGGCCACCGGCGCGAGCGCGACCGGCTCGCGGTCGGCGCCCGTACCGAGCTGCGACTTCGAGGTCGCCTCCAGCGCCAGCTCCTCCAACCGCCGCACCTGCTCCAGCAGCTGCTGCAGGACGTGCCCCTGGCGCGAGCCCCTCGGGGCGCTGCCGAGCAGCAGCTCGCAGAGCGAGAGGGCCTCCTGCGCCGTGTCCGCGATCGCGTGACTCTTGCGGGTCACGTCGCGGAGCGCGTCGCCCACCCGCTCGGCGTCCCGCTCCTGCAGGCCGATGATCTGCGCGTGCACCGCGGCGCGCATCCGCGCGCCCTCCTCGATGGCCTGGGCCTTCGCCCAGGACATCTCGCCGGCGACGAGCTCCACCATCAGCGTGGCAGCCCCCACCAGCGTCGCGTCCACCCAACGCGTGGAGGCGCCCGTCCAGGCCACCGCCGCCACCATCGCCAAGCCCGTGCCGACCAGCATCCAGGGACGCTTGAGGCCGGCCCGGGTCTGGGTGCCGTTGGCAAAGCCGGTGACCACCACGAACAGCGCGAAGAGGTAGGTGGCCGGGGAGCGGGCCAGCAGGAAGAGCGTCGCGGCAAGGAACTGCGTGCCCGCCGTCCCGAACAGCAGCGCGAGGGACTGGGCTCTCGAGAAGCGCGCTCCGTCCCTCCTGCGCAGCCAGGTCACGGTCAACGCGCCGCACAGGGTCACGCCGAACGCGCCCAGGGTCTTCCATGGGTCGAGTCCGAGGCGCGCTTCCCCCCACGGGTGGGCGTTGATGCCCAACAGGAGCGCGATGAACGCGCCGGCGGCCACCCACGCCTTCGGGGTGGACGCGGCGCGCAGCTCGTCGTTGTCCAGCGCCGCGAGCGATCGGCGGAGCGAGACCTTCAGCCAGTTCGACAAGGAAGTGCCACTTCTCCGTGGGGTCGGACCGGCGAGCGAGGGGTTCAGGTGCCGGCCGAGAGATAGAAGCCGGCGAGCCTATTCAGCTCGGTGGCTTCCGCCAATCCCTCTCTTGCGCGGCGGTCGAGTTCCCTCACGATGTCTGGATTCCCCCGATCCACGATCTTCAGCTCCACCTTTCCGCCCGCGAGGACGTGGTGCAGTCCGGTCAGCACCGGCGCCAGATCGGGGCCGATGATGAAGCTGCCCTCGCCATCCATGGCGAGCCCCAGCTCGTTCGCCCGCTCGATGTAGGCGATGATCTTCGAGGCGAGGTTGAGCGCGGCGACCTTCGGTCCGCGCGGATCCTGGTAGGGAAACTCTTCTCCGTAGGACATGGGCTGCTGCTCCTTGTGGTGGGTGATGCGTGCGCTGCGGGTGAAGGTCTAGAGCGCGCCGAACCACTCGCGCGGAGGCACCGCGTAGACGCCGCCCGACACGGGCTGCGCGTAACGGAAGAGCGATTCGGGCGCGTGGTGGTGGACGCCGAGCATCGCGTCGAGCGCCCGGGCGAGCGCGGCCTGCTCCCGCGCGAGGGCGACGAAGGCCAGGCCCTCCTCGCGCGCTTGGCGAAAGGGAAAGCCGCGGCGGATGAGCCCGCGATTGCTGCCGTAGCCGGCCTCCCGCATCCGACGCACGTGCGCGTCCCCGGGCGCGTCCGGGACCTCCTGGCCGTCTCGGCCGCGGCCGATCACCCGGCGCTGCTGGGACTCCCTCAGGGCCCAGAAACGCTGGAGGTCCTGCTGGAAGCGCAGGAAGAGGAGCCACGCGCCTCCCTCGAGCGGCGGCGCGTCGATCAGCGCGACCGAGCGGATCTGCTCTTCGGACGGGGGATCGATCGCGTCCAGGTAGCCGAAGGGCTCCCGGCCCTCGCCGATGCGGCCCCCCAACAGCTCCTCGTCCTCCGCGAGCGCGCCGGCGAACAGGGCTCGCGCGCGGTGCATCGCCCAGAGCAGCCCTTCGCGGTCCCCGCACGAGAGCTGGAGCAACACGTCGGTCTGCGTGGAGGGAACACGCTGCCCGTGCGCCTCGCGCGGCAGGACCTCCTGCGCGACGCCAATCCACCAGTCGCTGCGGATGCCGACGACCGCGAGGACCCGACCGTCGGCCTCCAGCTCGCCCATCCATGCGTCGAGGGCCGACCGTGCCGCGGCGCGACCGCCGCGCTCCGCGCGCCAGAGAGACACAGCCGAGAAGAGTCCCGGCGCGTGGAAGACGGCCTTCTGTGGCGTCATCTCTGTCATCCCCCATCCGCCAAACGTTCAGACTTCAAACGAACAGGCGTATGGAAGTCTGACAGGAGGACTACAAACTGTCGAACGGGCGCCGAACGGGATCCGGCGATCTTGCTTTGTCCTCCAGCGAAGCAGTCAGACAACCCTGCAACTCCGGCAATCGTGCCCGCCGCGCGCGGGTGCGCCCCTCATCCGCGGGGTGCACCGACGTCCGCTTCGCGGGGGTCAGGGGCGGCGCGCGACCAGGATGCCGTAGGAGAGCCCGCCATCCCGCAGGCCGTCGCGGTGGCGGCGATGCTCTCGTCGCGAGTCCTTGAGCCGCTCCCGCGCAGCGCCCACGGCCTCGCGCCGCTCGCCTTCGAGCAGCCGGAGGGTCACGTCCCAGAAGCGCGCGGCGTGAGCGCTCAGGTCCGCGTCGACCTCGAGCTCGAGTCCCGCCGCCTGCAGCGCTTGGAGATACTCGGCGTGTGTCCCCAGGCGGGTACGCCAGTAGCGATCGAAGGGGATGCGCTGATCCTCGCGCCCCAGGAAGGCGTCCGCGATGATCACCCGTCCTCCCGGTCGCAGCAGCCGCGCGACCGCCTGCAGCCACGGACCGCGCGGCAGGTAGCAGGAGCTCTCGCAGGCCACGACGGTGTCGAAGCAGGCCTCGCCTTCGACCTCCAGCGCATCGACGCAGCGGACCTTCACCCGCGCCTCCACGCCGGCCTCGCGGGCGAAGCGCTCGACCCACCCGACATGCCCGGGGACGTTGGTGATCGCGGTGACGTGGGCGTCGTGCTCGCCGGCCCAGAAGAGGCTGCCCCCTCCCAGCCCACAGCCCACGTCGAGCAGCCGCCCCGGTGCATGTCCTCGCTCGCGGAGCTGCGCGGCCATCGCCTGCAGGAGTGCGTCCTGCGAGGTGCGCACGCAGGATCCCAGCGCCTCCGGCGAGGCCTCCGGACCGGGGGTGGTCCCCACCAAACCGGTGTGGAAGTGCACCCGGGGTCCGGGGCCGTAGCGGCGCAGGATCCCCTCCGTCTTCTCCTCGTAGTAGGCGGCCACCGCCTCGGGCGCGATCGGGCCATCGTGCGGGGCTGCGAGCGCGCTGCGCAGCGGCGCGAGGGTGCGCTCGAGCCAGGCGACACCGACGCCCTCCAGCGAGGCTGCGTGCCCCTGGGCCCACCCGATGACCTCGTCCTTCTCCGCGGGCGAGAGCGAGAAGAAGCGCGCGTCACCGCTGCGCACGTCCTCCACGGTGTAGGCCACCACGCCCAGGGAGAGCCCCACCGCGGCGGCGCGCGCTTCCAGGTCGGTGCCGTCGAGGAGCGCGGTGAGATAGGCGGCCCACTGGCGGCCCGCGATGCCCTCCGCGACCTGGCGATACAGGGGTGCCGTCCAGGTGCCCGTTCGCACCTCGAGCGCCTGGGGACCCGCACCGCGCGCCAGCTCCGTGCCCATGCGCTGCAGCGCGCGGTTCGAGAGCCCGCCGGCCGCCAGCTCCGACCAGGCGAGATTCTGCAGGAGGAACTGGACGTAGGGCGCGTGGCGCTCGGGCTGCTCCCACTGCGTGCAGTCACCGTCGCAGAGGTCGTCGGCCAGGTTTCCCGCGGCGAACGCCAGGAAGAGCCCGACCGAACGGGCGCGGAGCACCTCCGGCGCGAGGCCGGCCTCGCGCCCCGCGGCCCAGACCAGCGCCAGCGGACCCGGGAGCGCGGCTTCGAGCGCGAGCAGCACGTCCCGCTCTGCGACCTCCGGAAGCTCCAGCCCGCGCACCGCCCGAAGAACCTCTCGGTACATCGCGCCTGCACTCATCGAGGTCGCCCCCCACTCCGAACCCTCATCAGACCTCCGACGACTTTCGGCAGCATCCGCCGCCCACCTGGCATCGTAGGGGAACCCGGAGGTCGCAGGACAGCCCCGCCGGGCCAAACCCATCGGGACGAGCGGGACGTGGCGGTCGGAAGATCGTGCGAGGGCCGCCGCAGCACCGCGCCGCCCGCCCCTCCGTCCAGGCGATCGCTGGCGCCTCGCGCCGCGCGCAGATCACGCCGCGCGCGAAGTTCCTCCCGCCCCGACCCATGCGTCAGCAGACTTGGGCGCCGCTGGCCGATGCGGCGCTCGAATCGCGCGATCCACCGCGGTCGGGCTCGGGCCTCCGAATCAGGCGCTCCACCGCGGTGGGGGCGGGCCGATGCAGCCAACGAATCGGGCGATCCTCCGCGCGCCGGGATCGACGCGGCACCGCAGCCACGTCGGCCCCGGGCGCCGCTTCGCGCGGTGCACCCGAAACACCGACGTGATCGTGGGGGAGGCGCCACGCCCGACGACAAGAACGTGGATCGTCTGCGTGCAGCCGAAACACCTACGTCATCGTGGGGGAGGTGCCTCGGCGCAGCCCGTCACAGGCGGTTCCTGGCGGCTCCTCCGTGTACGCGCCGAGCTGCGTGGAGATGAAGTGCGCGTGTCGCCGGTCTGCAGGTGGATGCGCTTGAGCACGCCTCTCCGGCCGAATCAGGCGCCCACACCGCAACGGGTCGGGTCGATGCAACGAATCGGTCGCTCCACCGCGCCCCGGGATGGCTTTCGCCGCGGCACCGCAGCCATGTCCATCCGCCCCGGGCGCCGCGTCGCGCGGTGCCTCGGCCCGTCGCAGGCGGTTCCCGGCCCCTCCGCCGTGTGCGCGCCGAGCTGCGTGGAGCAGAAGTGCGCGTGGTCGCCGGTCTGCAGGTGGATGCGCGTGCGCGCCGACTCTCCGGCCGAATCAGGCGCCCACACTCCAACGGGTCTGGCCGATGCAGCCAACGAATCGGGCGCGCGCTCCGCCGCGCCCCGGGCTGGTTCCCGCCGCGGCACCGCAGCGACGTCGGCCCCGGGCGCCACTTCGCGGGGTGCTCAGAACAGCCCGTCGCAGGCGGTTCCCAGCGGCTCCGCCTTGTACGCGCCGAGCTGCGTGTAGATGAAGTGCGCGTGGTCGCCGGTCTGCAGGTGGATGAGCTTGCGCACCGACTCTCCGGTCCGGACCTCGGCGGTCTGCGAGCGCTCGGAGATCATCAGCTTGCTGCCTCCGAACGACCACAGCTCCCCGGCCGCATCACTGACCAGCAGCTCGGCCGGATAGCCCGTGACCTTGCCGCGCACGCCGACGTAGACGCGGTAGTCGGTGGTGTCCTTCTCGCGCGCGCGGTCGACGTAGTAGTAGACGCCATCCTCGTCGCGGGCGAGCCCGTGCCCCTGGCGCTGCCAGAGCGTGTCGCGCAGCTTGACGCTCTTGATCAGGCGCTTGGTTTCCGCGGCGCCGACCGGCTTGAGCGCCACCGACTTCTCGCCGCACGTCAGGGTGAACTTGCCGTCCTTGCGCTCCAGCGAGGCGTTGCCCTTCGCCCGCGGATCCCAGAAGGACTGGCTGAAGCCCCCCTTGCCGTCGGACCCGCCGCCGAACACGCGCTGCAGGGCCAGCTCCCCCTTCTGGCCCGAGAACAGGTCGTAGAGGCTCTGGGGATCGGCGGCGAAGTAGCGCCCCTTTCCATCGGTTGCGAAGACCAGGCGCGTCGATTCGACCTTCTTGTCGGCGGGCAGCGCCTTGACCGCCCACGACGGCGGCAGCGCTGCGGGGGCCTGCGAGGAAGCGGCGACCACCACGGCGTCCTTGCGGTCCGACCCGGTCGCCTTCACGGCCTTCGCCGTCGCGCCCCCTTGCGGGAAGAGCTCGCGCGCCATCTCCGCGAGCCCGTCCAGCAGCCCATCCACGCTGCCGCCCTTCTGGCGCCGCATGGACTGGCCCAGGGTCGTGGCCGTGCGCCCGTCGAGCAGCTGCACCGTGAACAGCCAGCTCTCGCCCAGGCGGGACAGCTGCCCGGTCACCATCACGTCGGCCTCGAGCGCGTTTCCGATCTCGGCACGGCAGCGGTCGGCCTCACACCCCAAGAGCTCGCGCTGGCGCGCCATGCCCAGCACGGTGGTGAGGTCGTTGGCGGTCACCACCTCGAGGCCCGGTCGCTGCCGCAGCTCGGCGGCCAGGGCCTGGGTCATCGCGTCGGCGGTGTTGGCGGAGACCCCGTCGCCCGGGGTGAGCGGAAGGACCGGAACCCGCTGCGCGGGCGCCGCGGCGAGGGTGAGCAGGAGGATCGGGAGCGAAAGGACCATGGGCTCCGTCTTAGCGAAACCGCGCCCTGGCGTCGTCGAGGGGGCCTGCTGGGCTGGCTGCTTTGCGCGTCACTCCACCCGCATCAGCCTGGCCTTCAGATCCCACTTCGGGTCCCGCATGTCGGCGACCGGGGTGTCCTTGAGGTTGGTGAAGTCCAGGCTGCCTCCGAGCTGGCCGGTGACCACCAGGGCCGACAGGTAGGGCAGATCATCCGGCAGCTTGAAGTCGCGCAGTCGCTTGTCGAGCTTGAGGTTGCCGGTGAAGGACCAGACGCTCTTCAACCCGCTCGCGCGGATCCCGGAGCCGCGCTCGGGAGGCGGGGCCAGGCGCTTCACGCTCTCGGGCGCCACCCCCACCACGAAGGTGTCGAAGACCGGGTTGCCCGAGCCGCGCAGCAGCGTCACCTCGATCACCGACCCGTCCGGCGCCTGCCGGATGGAGAGCTCCGCGCGCAGGATCGCCGGCAGCTTGCCTCGCTGCGCGGAGGCCCCCAGCAGGACCGGCCCGCCGCCCCCACCGAGGCTGCCGCCGTGCCGCTCCGCCTCCCGCTGCAGGCCCACCATCGGCAGGCTGTCGCGGTCCCGCCCCTCGCCCACCGGCGTGTCCTCCCACGCGGCGCCGGTCCTCCCCGAGCGCGCCAGCTTCCGCGCGTAGTCGGCGTGCAGCTCGCGGAGGACATCGGGCCGGGCGAGCGCCGCGGGCACCTTCTCGAGCTCGGCGTTGAGCGCGCGGCCCAGCTCGACGAAGTACGGATCCATCGTCCCCGTCGCGACCCGGTAGGCGCCGCCCGTCTCGGCCAGGATCCCGTCCACCCGCTCCTTGACCCGTGCGCCCTCGGCGACGAGCTCCCGCTGGGCCGCGCCCGGCTCGCCCGAGCGCGTGGTGGTGCCTGCGACCGCCTGACCGGGCCGATGGGTGCCGGCGCCCCCGGGCACGAACCACGGTCGCTCGACCTTGGCCGTGGGCTCCGCGAGCAGTGGGGCGCCGTTTCGCGATGCAGCCGTCGGTGCCTCGGGCGCCGCGGCCGACGCCTCGTCACCCGGATCACCCGTGGGTCCGTCGGAAGCGCGGGACTCGGCCTCCGCGCGCGCGGGTCGCCCGGTCTCCGACTCCGGGGTGGGGACAGGCGCGGGTCGCGAAGGGGGCTCGACGCGTGGAGGGGGAAGGGGCCTCGGGTTCTCTCGCTGCGGGCGCGCCGCGGCGGGCGGTGGCGTCGCCGGGGGACTCGCGGGTGGCGCGTCGTCCGCGAGCTCCACCGCG
>Ga0233383_1000667_pt1 | contig 12713 bp, 13 predicted proteins | sample ElkDunMinimDraft_14_FD_191542 | JGI IMG/M metagenome (GOLD analysis project Ga0233383, IMG submission 191542) | Fecal eukaryotic communites from dung pellets of Tule Elk in California, USA - Elk Dung G16 | ecosystem: Host-associated > Mammals > Digestive system > Large intestine > Fecal | place...
ACGGTGGTGGGATGGGCGGCACCGACGCGCATGTTGCAGCGCAGGCTCGCGACCCTGGCTTCGCAGGACTTCATCGTGGCCGCGCGCGCCCTGGGTGCGTCCGAGACGCGCATCCTCGTGCGACACCTGCTGCCCTTCGCCTGGGACTACGTGTTGGCGATCTTCCTGCTGCGGGTGCCTGCGGTGATCCTGGCCGAGTCCACCGTGAGCTTCCTCGGCTTCGGACTGCCGCCCCGCGAGGCGTCGCTCGGGACGTACATCGGTCTCAACTCTGCGGCGCTCCTGCGCAGCGCGTGGGAGGTGATGGTGCCGGCGCTGCTGCTGCTCTTCCTGGTGGTGCTCTCCTTCCAGTGGCTCGGGGAGGGCCTGCTGGGGCGCGCGCGGCGGAGGGAGACATGAGCGCGCCGCCGCTGCTCGAGGTCCGCGGACTCTCGGTGGGCTTCCTCACCGGCACGCGCGGCGAGGTCCGCGAGGCCGTGGATGGGGTGAGCCTCACCGTCGCGCGGGGCCGGCGGGTGGGTCTGGTGGGGGAGAGCGGCAGCGGCAAGAGCCTCACGTCGCTCGCGATCCTGGGACTGCTGGATGCGGGCACGACGCGGGTGTCCGGACAGGTCCTCTACCAGGGGGAGGACCTGCGCGCGGCGGGGCCCGAGCGCCAGCGCGCGCTGCGCGGGGACCGCATGGCGCTGGTGTTCCAGGATCCGCTGGCCGCGATGAACCCCGTGCTTCGGGTCGGCGCGCAGGTGGTCGAGGCGCTCACCTCGCGGCGCCGGATGCGTCGCGGCGAGGCGAGGGCGCGCGCGGTGGAGCTGCTGAAGAGGGTCGGGATGCCCGACGCCGAAGCGCGGGCCGACGCCTGGCCACACGAGCTCTCAGGCGGGATGCGGCAGCGGGCCTGCATCGCGATGGCGCTGGCCTGCGATCCGGATCTGCTGATCGCAGACGAGCCGACCACCGCGCTGGACGTGACGGTCCAGGCCCAGGTGCTGGATCTGCTCGGCGCGGTGCAGGCCGAGCGCGGTCTGGGCATCCTGCTCATCAGCCACGATCTGGGGCTGGTGGCGGGTTGGTGCGACGAGGTCCACGTCATGTACGCGGGGCAGCTGGTGGAGTCCGGAGCCGCCGAGCGCGTGCTGACCCGGCCCCGTCACCCCTACACGGCGGCCCTGCTGGAGAGCCTGCCAACCCCGGGGCGGCGTCGCGAGCGCCTCCCGGAGCTTCCCGGACGCGTTCCCGAGCCCGGCCAGCAGCTCGGCGGCTGCCGCTTCCATCCGCGGTGCGGCGTGGCGACCGAACGCTGCCGGACGCAAGCGCCTGTGTGGAGCCCCCTCCCCGACGGCGGCGTGCGCTGTCATCACCCGATGGCGTTGGCCGCCGGGCCCGAGGGCGCCGTCGCGGCGCCGCAGGGAGCGGATGATGTGAGCTCCAACGAGCTGCCACCGCCGGGCGGAGCGGCCTCCACCGGGAGCGGGACCGGGCCCCACGCCGGTGCGTCCGACGGCACGCGAGCGTCCGACGGCACGCGAGCGTTCGCGCCCTTCGCGGCCTCGGAAGGGGAGGCGTCGTGATCCGCCTCTCGTCCGGTGCCTCGGCGGCTCCATCCGCGAGTGGGTCCATGGAGGCCGACGCGTCGCCTTCACGTCAGGCGGCCCCTGGTGAGCGGCTCCTGCACGCGCACGGACTGGTGAAGCGCTTTCCCATCGGTCGCGGCCTCTTCGGTCCCCCGCGCGGCTGGGTCCAGGCGGTCAGTGGCGTCTCCCTCGAGGTGCATGCAGGAGAGACCCTGGCGCTGGTGGGGGAGAGCGGATGCGGGAAGTCGACCCTGGCGCGTCTGCTCCTCGGGCTCGAGGTCCCCGATGCGGGCGCGGTCCACCTGATGGGGGACGCGGTGGTCGGAGCGCGCGGCGCGGTGCGGTCGCGGATCCGGCGCCACATCCAGCTGGTGTTCCAGGACCCTTCTGCGGCGCTCAACCCGCGGCTGACGGTCGGGGCCTCGGTGCGCGAGGGGCTCGACATCCACTTCCCGGAGCTGCCACGCGCCGAGCGGGATGCACGCGCGCAATCCCTGCTGCAACGGGTGGGGCTCTCCGCCGCGCACGCGCGAAGGCTGCCCGGTGAGCTGAGCGGTGGGCAGCGGCAGCGGGTGGTGATCGCCCGGGCGCTGGCAGTGGAGCCGCGCGTGGTGGTGGCGGACGAGCCGACCAGCGCCCTGGACGTCTCGGTGCAGGCGCAGGTGCTCAATCTGCTGGGCGAGCTGCGGCGCGAGCGCGCGCTGGGGTTCCTCTTCATCAGTCACGACCTGCGGGTGGTCGAGCACGTCGCCGATCGGATCGCGGTCATGTACCTGGGCCGGATCGTGGAGCAGGGCCCCGCGGCGCAGGTGCTGGAGCGGCCCGCACATCCGTACACGCGCGCGCTCCTCGGAGCGGCCCCACGAGGGCGCCGGGACACGGAGCGCCCGCTGCTCCAAGGCGAGCCCCCCTCTCCGGTTCGACCGCCCTCCGGGTGCAGCTTCCATCCGCGCTGCCCCCTCCGCGCGCGGCTTGGCGAGGCGGAGGCCGCACGCTGTGCCACCGGGTCGCCGTCGCTCGAGGTCGTCACGCCCGAAGGTCATCTCGCGGCCTGTCCTCACCGGCTGCGCGACGGCGCCTGCTGACGGGGCGGCGCGGCGGGGGTGCCCTCGCGCCGGCCTTGCCTTGGCGTCGGTCGGGAAGCCGATCCAGGCTTCGCGCCTCACGCTTCGACGGGAGTCCCCACGTGATCGTCGTCCACCACCTGAATGACTCGCGCTCGCAGCGGGTGCTGTGGCTCCTGGAGGAGCTGGAGCTGCCCTACGAGGTGGCGCACTACCAGCGAAACCCCAAGACGCTGCTCGCGCCGGCGGAGCTGAGGTCGATCCACCCGCTCGGCAAGGCACCGGTCCTCGAGGACGGCGCGGTGCGCGTGGCCGAGACCGGGGCGATCGTCGACCATCTGATCGAGGCGCATGGACAGGGGCGACTGAGGCCCGAGCGCGGAACGGAGGAGGCCCGGCGCTACGTCTACTGGACCCACTACGCCGAGGGCTCCGCGATGCCGCCCCTCCTGTTGAACTTGGTCTTCGCCCAGCTCCCGAAGCGGGTGCCCGCGTTGATCCGGCCGCTGGTGAGGTCCATCTCGGAGAAGACCCAAACCAGCTTCGTCGATCCTCAGATCGCGACGCACGCGGCCTTCTGGGAGGCGTCCCTGGCGGCCTCGGGTTGGTTCGCGGGGGACTCCTTCACCGCGGCCGACGTGATGATGAGCTTCCCGGTCGAGACCGCGGCCGCACGCGCGCTCGACCTCGCGCGGTACCCGAACCTTGCGACCTTCCTGAAGGCCATCCACGCGCGGCCTGCCTACCAGCGCGCGCTCGAGCGGGGTGGCGCCTACGCCTACGCGTGAGGGAGCGGGGCTTCGGGGATCCGTGGTGCTGCGGGGGAGTCGGACCTCCCCGGCCGGTGCGAGAGCGCCTCGTTCCCGCCATGACCCGGTGATGCGATCCGCCGGTGGTGCCTGTCTCCCGCGACGCGCACGCCAGGGGAAGACCTGGGGCGCGTGCGCGTCGGGGAGAGAAAGAATCGCGCCGCCTTACGCGACGCGTGTGGGGTAGCCGCGCGCCCGATCCTTGGCCTCGGCGCGGTTGAACGCGGTGGCGGCCGAGACCAGGTGGCAGAGCCAACCCAGCAGTCCGCCGCTCCCGACCCAGAAGCCCGGCGTGACGATCAGCCAGAAGAGGCCGCGGAGGATGTCTCCGTTGTAGATCTGGCCCACGCCGGGGATCAGGAACGAGAGCACTGCAGCGATTCCGGGCTTCGACATTCCAGGCACCCTCCTTCCAGGGGCTCGGGGAGGAGGCCGCAGCGGCCACCCGCCCCGCATCCGAAACGGTCGGCCCCGCGATCCATTGCATCGTGTGATCCGCAGACCGACGCACGCCCGCCTGCTCGCTTCTGACCACCGCGGCGTGACCCCTGTTCAGCCCTGAGCGTTGTCGACGGCGCCCGGCACCCCCGGTGGCCAAGTCGAAGCCATGCCTCCCCGATCCTTTCGGATGATGGCGCGGGGGGCGAGGCAAGGCTTGCGCGAAGGTTGAACAGAAGTTAGACAGATGGTGAACATCGCCTGGAGCCGGAGAACGTCCCGGCGAGCTCGGAGCCTGTATGTCCATCGGGTCGTCGCGGAAGAGCCACTCGCAGTCCGACGCCGCCGAGCCGGGCTCCACCGGCTGCGGCTCCACTCCCGCTGAGCGCCCCGTGCCGTCTCCGGCGGAGGCGGTCCGCGCGGTCGACCGCGAGCGCATCGTCGGCACGTGGCACGAGGTCGTCCGCTCGTCCCGGGGCTTCCGGGAGGGTGGCAGCGGCATCCGCGCGCATGACGCGAGCGCGCATGACGCCGCCCGCGAGGATGGCGAGCCCCGGGGCTTCGAGCCGGCCGGGCGCGAGATCACGGCGCAGCCCGACGCCCCCGACGCGTGACCCTCCCCGAGCGCCCACCTTGAGAGAGCCCCGGACCCCCATGACCGATTTCGACTACCTGCTGGTGGGTGGCGGCCTGCAGTCGGGCCTCTGTGTCCAGGCACTGCGGCGTTTGCGGCCCGAGGCGCGCATCGGACTGTTCGAGCGCGCCCCCAGGCTCGGCGGCAACCACACCTGGTCCTTCCACCTGGGCGACGTGCCCCACCGGCTCGCCGAAGCGGTCGAGCCGCTCATCGTCGCGCGCTGGCCCGGCTACGACGTGCAGTTCCCCGGCCTCACCCGCCACCTCCCCGAGCCGTACGCCACCATCTCCTCGGAGCGCTTCGACCGGGTGGTGCGCGCGTCGCTCGAGGCGGAGGGCTGCGCGCTCTTCCTGGACGCCCGGGTGGTGCGCACCAGCGCGCACGAGGTCGAGCTGGAAGACGGGCGCCGATGGACCGCGCGCGTGGTCCTGGATGCGCGCGGTCCGGACGTGCTCGCGCTCCCGCCCGCGGCCGGCTTCCAGAAGTTCGTGGGCCTCGAGGTCCGCCTGAAGCGACCCGGCCCGTACCGCCATCCGATGCTGATGGACGCGCGCGTGCCGCAGACCGACGGCTACCGCTTCGTCTACGTGCTGCCCTTCGAAGGCGACCACCTGCTGGTCGAGGACACCTTCTACTCGGACACCCCGTTTCTCGACGTGCCACGCCTCCGGGACGGGCTCCACGCCTGGATCGCCGCGCAGGGGCTCGAGGTCGCCGAGGTGGTCCGCGAAGAGCAGGGGGTGCTCCCGCTCCCCTTGAGTCCCTTGCCGGAGCAGGAGGAGTCCGGAGGTCCGCTCCTCGGCGGATACCAGGGCGGCTGGTTCCATCCCACCACCGGCTACTCGGTCCCCCTGGCGCTTCGCGTGGCCGAGCACCTCGCGACCGCGCCGCCCGAGGCGCCTCGGGGGAGCGCCTTCCAGGCACTGCGTGCCCAGCGCGACCGCAACGCCCGCTTCGCGCGGCTTCTCAACCAGATGCTCTTCCGCGCCTTCCCGCCGCATGAGCGCTGGCAGGTCCTCGCGCGCTTCTACCGGCTGCCGGAGGCCACCATCCGGCGCTTCTACGCCTTCGAGCTCACCGGCGCGGATCGGCTGCGGATCATCTGCGGCCGTCCTCCCCGCGGACTCTCCCTCTCGACTGCGCTGCGCTCGTTCCGGGCGCCGTCCCCCGCGGCTCGCGCCGCCCTTCCGGAGGTCCCATGATCCACGTCCCGGATGCAGCAGCAGCGCTTCCCCTCCACCCGCTGGTCGAGCTGCTCGAGCGCGAGTTCTCCGGCCCTGCGCTGGAGCGCATCCTCGAGCTGGAGGGAGGCGCGGTCCCGGCCGCGGTCTGGGAGCAGGCCCTGCTGGGGCCGGCGCGCGAGTTCCTCGGACGCCCGGGCAAGGCCTTCCGCGCGCGGCTGGTCCAGGCCGGGTGGGAGCTGGCGGGCGGGGAGGGCGCTCCGCCGCTGATGCTGCCCCTGCTGGTGGAGCTGCTCCACGCCGGCTCGTTGATCGTCGACGACATCGAGGACGGCTCGACCCACCGCCGCGGCGCGCCCGCGCTGCACCAGCTCTACGGCCTGCCGCTCGCGCTCAACACCGGCAACTGGCTCTACTTCGCCCCGCTGGCGCTGCTCCCCCGCCTCGAGCTGCCGGCTGCGACGGAGCTGGCCATCACGCGCCGCGCGGTGGCGACGCTCCTGCGCTGCCACCAGGGTCAGGCGCTCGATCTCTCGGTCCGCGTGGGGGATCTCGCCCAATCGGAGCTTGCGGGCGTGGTCGCCGCCAGCACGCGGTTGAAGACGGGCGTGCTGATGGAGTTCGCCGCGCTGCTCGGGGCGCTCGCGGCCGGGGCGCCGGACGAGAAGGCGCAAGCGCTGGGACGCTTTGGAATGGGACTGGGACTCGGGCTGCAGATGCTCGACGACCTCAGCAACCTGGAGAGCTCGCGCGAGGGGCCCAAGCAGCATGAGGACCTCCGCCTGGGCCGCCCCACCTGGCCCTGGGCCTGGCTTGCGCAGGAGCTCGCCCCCGAGCGCTTCGGGCCGCTCGCGGCGCTGGCCCGCGAGGTCGAGCACGGCCGCGCGGACGCCTCGAAGCTCGCCGCGGCGATGCGCGCGGCGCTGGGCGGGCGCGGGCGCGAGATCGCCCACGGGCACCTGCACGATGCACTCACGCACCTGGCGGCCGCGGTCGGACCGGCGCGGGGATTGATGGCGCTCTCGCGAGAGATCGCGCGCATGGAGGAGAGTTATGGTTGAGCCGGGCAGACGCGCAGCGGTGGTCGGATCGGGCTTCGGAGGGCTGGCGGTGGCCATCCGCCTGCAGGCCATGGGCATTCCCACCGTGCTGTTCGAGGCGCGGGACAAGCCGGGTGGGCGGGCCTACGTCTACGAGGAGCAGGGCTACACCTTCGACGCCGGGCCCACGGTGATCACCGCGCCGCACTGCCTGGAGGAGCTGTTCGAACTCACCGGGCGCAAGCTCTCCGACCACGTGGAGCTGCTCCCGGTCCGCCCCTTCTACCGGCTGCTCTGGGATGACGGCGACCGCTTCGACTACGACAACGATCAGGAGGCGCTGCTCGAGCAGATCCGCCGCCGCTCTCCCGCGGACGTGGAGGGCTACCTGCGCTTCGCGGAGTTCAGCAAGGCGGTCTTCGCGGAGGGTTACGAGCGGCTGGTCGCCGAGCCCTTCCTGCGCTTCTCCGACATGGTGAAGGTCGCGCCCAAGCTCATCGGCCTGCGCGCGGACCGCTCGGTCTACGGCGCGGTGTCGAAGTACGTGAAGGACGAGCACCTGCGCCAGGCCTTCTCCTTCCAGGCGCTGCTGGTGGGTGGCAACCCCATGGACACCAGCTCGCTCTATGCGCTCATCCACCACCTGGAGAAGAAGTGGGGCGTCTTCTTTCCCCGTGGAGGGACCGGGGCGCTGGTGCGCGCGCTGGTGGCCTACTTCCAGGCGCTGGGCGGGGAGCTGCGCCTGTCGACCCCGGTGCGGGAGATCGAGGCGCGGGTCGAGCCCGACGGGCGTCCGAAGCACCTGGTGACGACGCAGGGACGCGAGCGCGAGGCCTTCGACCTGGTGGTCTCCAACGCGGACGTGCACCACACCTACTCGCGCCTGTACGGGCGCAACCCCAAGGCCCAGCGCCGCGCCGACAAGCTGGCGCGCAAGGACTGGTCGATGTCGCTGTTCGTCCTCTACTTCGGGACGGATCGCCCCTACGACCTGGCCCACCACACCGTGCTCTTCGGGCCGCGCTACCGCGGGCTGCTCGACGAGATCTTCCACGGTCCGTCGCTGCCCGACGACTTCAGCCTCTACCTGCACGCGCCGACCGTCACCGATCCCTCGCTCGCGCCGCCGGGCTGCGGCTCCTACTACGTGCTCTCCCCGGTGCCCCACCTCGGCAAGGCCGACGTGGACTGGAAGGAGCAGGGCGCGGCCTACGCCGAGAAGATCCTCGCCGCGCTCGAGCGCCACATGCCGGGGCTGCGCGAGCACGTGGTGGTCAAGCGCTGGTTCACCCCGCAGGACTTCCAGAGCGAGCTGGGCGCGTTCCAGGGCTCGGCGTTCTCGTGTGCGCCGACGCTCACCCAGAGCGCCTGGTTCCGCGTGCACAACCGCGATCCCGACATCCCGGGGCTCTACATGGTGGGGGCCGGGACGCACCCGGGCGCCGGCGTTCCGGGCGTGGTCAACTCGGCCAAGGCCACCGCGCGGGTGATCGCCGAGGATCTCGGCCTGTCCGCTGCCCGGCGGGAGGTGGCGTGAGCGCGGTGGATCCGCGTCGCGTGTGCCGTGAGGTCCTGGCGGCGAACTCCAAGAGCTTCGATCTGGCCTCGCGCCTGCTGCCGGCGGAGTGCCGGGACGATGCGGCGGCGGTCTACGCGTGGTGCCGCCGGGTCGATGACGCGATCGATCTCGCGGAACCTGCGCAGCAGCCCCTTGCGCTCGCGCGGCTCCGGGAGGAGCTCGCGGCGATCTATGCCGGTGCGCCCCAGACCGAGCCGGTGCTGCAGGCCTTCCAGCAGGTGGTGACGATCCGGGGCATCCCGGCGCGCTATCCCGGCGAGCTGCTCTCGGGGATGGAGATGGACGTCGCCGGGCAGCGCTATGAAACCATGGAGGAGCTGCTGCGCTACTGCTATCGCGTGGCGGGCGTGGTGGGATTGATGATGTCCCACGTGATGGGCCTCACGGACCCCAAGGCGCTCAAGCGCGCGGCACACCTCGGCATGGCCATGCAGCTCACCAACATCTGTCGGGACGTGGCGGAGGACTGGGCGCTCTCGAGGCTCTACCTCCCGCGCGAGCTCCTCACGCCGCTGGGAGCCGGCCCTCTGGCGTCCCAGGTCGGAACGGGCGGCGCCCTGCCCGAGCACGCACGCGGTCCGCTCGCCCTCGCGACGCGCTCACTCCTGGCCGAGGCCGACCGCTTCTACCGCTCCGGCGAAGGGGGCGTGCGGGCCCTGCACTGGCGCTGCGCGCTGGCCATCCGGACCGCGCGGCACGTGTACGCCGCGATCGGCACCGAGCTGGCGCGGCGAGGGCACGACGTGATGCGCGGGCGCGCGGTGGTCCCCACCGCGGTCAAGCTGTTCCACGTCGGCCGCGCCCTGCTCCAGGGGCTCTTCGATCTCCCCCGCCGGCTGTTCACGCGGTCCCGGCCGGTCCCACACCTCGTTCCCCTGAGCTATCCGAATGACGTCCTTCCTCTCTGAGTTCCGCGTCTACGTCGGACGGGTGCGCGAGTTCGAGGCGGTCGACACGCGGGTCTACCTGGCGTGGGTGGGCCTGATGATCGGGCTGTGCACCTCGACCGGCGGCTTCATGCTGGTCGGCCACCGCAATGGTGCGGTCTATCCCGGGGAGGCGTGGCTGGTGCCGCTGGGCGCGCTCGTCTTCAGCGTCAGCATCGCGATCGACACCATCGGGCACCGGACCATCTACAAGGAGGTCCTCAAGGGCGGAGAGGCGCTGGTGCATCACATCACCATCGCCACCGGCATCCTCGCCTGCGTCTTCCTCTGCGCGGCCTACGCGAACCGGGACGCCTTCTGGATTCCCGCGGCGGTCATGACCGCGCTCTCGTTCATCTACAGCTTCATCGACGAGGCCTTCCACTGGCGGCGCTACGTGTCGCAGAACGCGGACCGCGTGGAGATGTGGAGCCACGTGGGGATCCTGGTGGGGCACGGTACGATGATGCTCGGGTGGTGGATCTGGTTCGCCCGGGGTTACGGGGGCGTCGCGGAGACGCTGCCGCACGTGTTACCGGGAGGGTGATGGCGGACGAACGGGACGATACGGAGAAAGCCGGGGGCACCGACGCGAAGCGGTCCCGCCGCACGCGCTCCTCCGCGTCCCGCGCAGGTCCGGAGCGCGAGCGCGGCGAGGTCGCCGCCGACCCGTACCAGGCCGCCTCCCACGCCGTCCCGACGGTCGAGGGGGCCGCGCTCCCCGGCGCCGCGGCGCTCGAGCGGCAGCGGGTGGGGCGCTATCGCATCGGCGCGGTGGCCGCCGCGACGGGCATCCCGGCGCACACGCTGCGCGTCTGGGAGCGCCGCTATGGCGCCTTCTCCACCAGCCGGACCGGAGGGGGGACCCGGCTGTACAGCGAGGCCGACGTGGAGCGGGCCCGGGCGCTCGCCCAGCTCCAGCAGCGCGGGCATGCCATCGGCCAGATCGCCGGACTGCCGGATCCCGAGCTGGCGGCGCTGATGGCCGAGGGCGGGATCGTCGTTCCCCCCGCCCCGGTCGGGCCCGGTGCCGCGGCCGTGCTGCCGGCGCCGACCGCCGACCTGCGGCTGGTGGGCGAGTCGTTCCTGGAGGCGGTCCGGGCCTTCGAGCTGGTGCGCGCCGAGCGCATCCTTCGCTCGGTCATCGCCGGGGCCGAACCGCGTGAGCTCGTGATGGAGCTGATGCCTCCGCTCTTCGAGGAGATCGGCCGGCGATGGGAGACCGGGGCCTTCGAGATCGCCCACGAGCACGCGGCCAGCGCCCTGCTGCGCGACTCGCTGGGGACGCTGCTGCAGTCGTGGAGGCCGGCGACGCAGGCGAAGACCGTGGTGTCCACCACCCTCTCCGGCGAGCTCCACGAGTTCGGGGCGCTGCTGGCGGCCCTGCTCGCCTCGGTCCACGGTTGGCGGTCGGTCTACCTGGGTCCAAACCTCCCTTCGGAGGAGATCCTCCTGGCGGCCTCTCGCGTCGACGCGGGCGCGGTCCTGGTGTCGGTGGTCTGTGCGCAGGGCGCGCGTGCGTGCCGCGACTTCGCCGCGCAGGTGATGCAGGTGCGGGAGGGGCTCTCCCGCGGCTGCGAGCTGATCGTCGGCGGTGCCGCCGCGCCCCTGTTGAAGCTGTCCCAGCCCGGCGTCACGGTGATGGCGGACCTGCCGGCCCTCGAGCGCTGGCTCACCCGACCCGGGCGCTGAAGGACGCGCAGTGACCTCGCGCGGAGGCTGATTCCCGCAATCGACCGGCCGGCTCGCTGCGGGTTGGCGGCCATCGGAATGGAGCGCTCGACCGCGCCGTTGCACACCGAGGATGCAATCGGGCTCGGCGTGCGAGGCTGGTTCACGTCCGTACCTCTACGGTACGGCGCGGCGCGCTCGAACCCGTCGCGCCGTCCCCCCGGTGGAGCCTTGCCGGGACCCACGCGGCGCACGGAGGAGATCGCAACCATGAACGTCGTCGAGCGCGCCATCGGGGCGCTGAAGGTCTTCCCGCTGCCCTCGGCGGTGTTGTTCCCGAATGCCATCCTGCCCCTCCACATCTTCGAGCCGCGCTACCGGGCCATGGTCCGCGACGCGCTGGCCAGCGACCAGCTCATCGCGCTGGCCGATCTGCAGCCGGGCTGGGAGAGCGTCCAGGGGCCTCCGGCGCTCGCCAGCATCGGCTGCGTGGGGAGCATCGTATGGAGCGAGGAGCTGCCCGACGGGCGCTACAACATCCTCCTGCAGGGACTGGTGCGCGTGAGGTTCCTGGAGGAGCAGCCGTCCCTGCACGACTACCGCGAGTTCCGCGGCGAGATCCTCGATGACCTGCCCTACACGGGCCCCGAGGCCGACGTGCTGAGGCAGGAGCTGCTCGAGCTGGCGGGCCGCATGCCGCCCCAGGTGCTCGATCCGCTGCTGCAGATCGCCACGCACCTCGAAGGAGGGGCGCTGGCGGACGTGGTCGCCGGGGCGCTGGTCCAGGATTCGGATCGGCGCCAGGTGCTGCTCGAGGAGCTCGACGTCGGGCGGCGACTGCGGACCTTGCTGGAGGACGTGGGCGAGCTGCTCTTGCGACTGGGGCCGGCGCAGGCTCCCGGGCCTCTCAACTGAGATCACCGCTTCCCGATATTCCGGAGATGATCGGCCGGAAATCACTGGACCGCTCGGTTAGGGTCTGCGGCGGTTGGGGCCGGGTCGGAAGAGTCAGGTGACACCATGACGCACAGCCGAGCGAAGCAACTCCGGGCCGTCCTCGCGCTCGGGGTGTGCTTGGCGTTCGCCGCGCGCGCTGGGGATGACGGTGGCTGGAAGGTGGTCAGCACCAAGCCGGCGCTGATCAAGACGCGCTCGCAGCCGGGGACCAACGTGAAGGAGGTCTGGGCCCGGCAGGAGCTGGCCGCCGACGCGCTCGACCTCCAGGAGGCCATCCTCGCCACCGCGGACTATCCGCGCTTCATGCCCTACGTGAAGGAGGCCCGCCGCCTGGTGAACGACGCCGGTCCGAATGCCTTCTACTCGTACACGCGCATCACGCTGCCGGTGATCGGCGGTCGCGACTACATCGTGAAGAGCATCATCGACGAGCGGGTGACGCAGGCCGGGAAGGGGACCTTCCGCCAGCGCTGGGAGAGCGAGCCGGACCTCATCCCGCTGCGCAAGAACGTGAACCGGATCCGCGTCAACCAGGGGGACTGGACCGTCATCAGCGCCGGCGAGGGGAAGGCGACGATCATCTACAGCCTGCTCGTCGATCCCGGCGGCGTCCCGGCCTTCATGGTCGACATGGCCAACCGCACCGGCATCGTCGGGACGCTGGAGGCGGTCGAGAAGGAGGCGCAGGAGCGCGGCAAGAAGCGCCAGGTCGAGGAGCGGCGTCGGCGCGAGGAGCAGCAGGAGGCCTTGCGCCAGCGGCTGGAGAAGATGCCGATTCCCCTGCTGAAGGGTGAGGCGAGAACCCAGGACGCCGAGGGGCCGGACGGGGGCTGACGTTCT
>Ga0233383_1000668_pt1 | contig 12711 bp, 14 predicted proteins | sample ElkDunMinimDraft_14_FD_191542 | JGI IMG/M metagenome (GOLD analysis project Ga0233383, IMG submission 191542) | Fecal eukaryotic communites from dung pellets of Tule Elk in California, USA - Elk Dung G16 | ecosystem: Host-associated > Mammals > Digestive system > Large intestine > Fecal | place...
TCCCACTCCCTCGGCCCCCTCCCCCCGCACTTTCCGTGGGGCCCCACGCAGAGTCGCCACCCCACCGCACACACCCGGTGGGGCCTGCACTTTCCGTGGGGGCCAACGCAGAGTGGCGGCGGAGCGCTCAGGCCACGGCGCCGGAGCGGCGGCGCTTGTCCTCGTACATCCGCGCGTCCGCGACCGCGAACAGCGCGTCGGGCATCAGCCCCTCGCTCGAGGAGGCGACACCGATGCTCAGCCCGATGCCGTTCTGCTTCACCGAGGTCGGCAGCGAGGCGACCGTGGCGGCGAGCTGGAGGCGGTCCATCACGAGCTGCGCCTCGACCGGGTCCGAGGACCCGAGCACGATCGCGAACTCGTCACCACCGATCCGCGCGGCCCGGTCGCCGCTGCGGATGTTGGCGCGCACGAGGTCGGCGACCGAGCGCAGCACGCCGTCACCGACGGCGTGGCCATGGGTGTCGTTGAGCTTCTTGAGCCGGTCGACATCGACGAGGATGAGGCTGACCTCCGCACCCGTCGAGAGGGCGTCGCCGATCCACTCGTCGAACGCACGCCGGTTGCCGAGCCCGGTGAGGGCGTCCTCACGCGCGGCCTGCACCGCGGCCTCGTGGGCGCGGGCGCGCTCGTAGCCGGCGATCGCCGCACGCATCATCTCGAGGTCGCTGTGGTGCTGCTGGCGCCAGGCCCAGGCGATGCTGCGGCCGTAGCCGAGCCCCGCGCCTGCCGACGGGTATCCCATCGCATCGGCGACCCGCAGCGTCGCCCAACGGACGTAGCGCTGCACGTTGAGGTCCTCGACACCGTCCAGACGGATCAGCGCGCGTCGCGCCTCTCGCTGGGCGTCGACGATCTCGCCCACCTCGACGTACGCCACGGCAAGCAGCGCCGTCGCCTCCATCTCGAAGCCCGCGTACGAGGTGTCGCCGAGGTTGCTCCGGCACACGTGGAGCTCGCCGATCCACCGCGCCGGGTCCGTCGGCCACGCAGCAGCCGCCCGCAGGTAGCGCGCCAGCGGGAACACGGACCCCTCGACATGCTCGGAGTCCGCGAGGGCGAGCGAGCGCTCGGCCCACCGGACCACCTCGGCCCTCCTCCGCTCGACCTCCTCCTCGAGGTCCGGCTCCATGAGCATGTCGAGCTCTTTGGACCAGTGGTAATTGACCGTGGCCAGGTTGCGCGCATCGATCGCCCGTGACCCGGCGAGGTCGAGGACCCGGGCCTCGATCGCCATCGCGGCCTCGTAGTGCGGGACCGCCAGCTCGAACAGGCCGAACTTCTCGTACCCGTGGCCCAGCTGCGTGTGCGCCCAGGCTCGCAACCCGTCCTGGCCGGCGCTGCGCAGCTCGTACTCCGCACGGACCAGGTCGGCGACGGCGTCGGCAGGACGGTTGTCGTGCAGCACGGCGAGCGCACGTGTCGCACACCCGATCGCGACCCAGCCGGGCTCTCCGAGCGCGAGGCCGACGGCCTGGCACGCGGCGGCGGCGCGCCCCGCCTGGCCGGTCGCACCCTGCTGGAGCGCCGCGAGCGCAAGGACGTACTCGGTGACCGCGCGCAGCTCCGACGGCTCGCGGCCGAGGTCACGAAGGAGGTTCTTCATCGCTCCGACGGCGGACTCGCTGTCACCGGCGCGGATTCCCGCGAGCGCAGTCGTGAGGCGGGCGGCGTGGGCGGGCGGGATCGAGACGTCCATCCTCACTCCTTCCCGAGCACTCCATGGCAGTATGGCCGCTTCGGTCCGAATTGGTCCGCCGTTTACATGGAACTCCACCTGGAGGTTCTTCCCGAGCGTGATTGTACGCTCGCGCCCACTAGGCTTGGGCCCGATGATCCGATCCCTCCTGACCTGCCGGATCGCGCTGACCGCGTCGGTGGTCGTCGTCCTCGCAGGCTGCTCCGATCCCGCGCCCCGTACGTCGGCGCCGTCGTCGGCGCCGACCGAGAGCACAGCCTCCCCGTCCCCTTCGGCCCCGACCTCGTCAGCGACACCGACTGCCCGCCCGTCGGAGCCCGCCGTGGCAGGCGCCGACCTCACGGCGCTCGAGCTCCCGGTCCTTGTGGGCCAGGTGTTCATGACGGCCACGGAGCCCGCTGCAGCACAGCCGGAGACGCTCGACGCGATCACGGACCACCACGTCGGCAACGTGATGCTGCGTGGACGCGGCACCGAGGGCGTGAAGGCGACCGCCGAGGTGGTCCGGACCCTGCGCCACGCCGCAGGCGACCCCACCGGCGGACTGCCGCTGCTCGTCGCCACGGACCAGGAGGGCGGGCTCGTCCAGGTGCTGCGGGGCCGTGGGTTCAGCGAGATCCCACGGACGACGGTCCAGGGCGGCTGGTCCGTCGCGACGTTGCGCGCGCGGGCGACGACCTGGGCACGCGAGCTGCGGGCGGCCGGTGTCGACCTCAACCTCGCGCCGGTCCTCGACACGGTGCCCGACCCCGCGTTCGCCGAGCGCAACGCACCGATCGGCTACTTCGACCGCCAGTTCGGCTTCACCCCCGCCGACGTCACCCGCCACGGGCTCGCGTTCCTCGACGGGATGGAGGCGGGCGGGATCATCGGGACCGTCAAGCACTTCCCCGGTCTGGGCCGGGTCACCGCCAACCCGGACACCAGCAGCGACGTGCACGACACCCAGACGACTGCCACCGACGAGTACCTCGCCCCGTTCGAGGCCGCCATCGCCGCCGACGCGGAGGTCGTGATGATGTCGACGGCCACGTACGACAAGCTCGACCCGGGCGAGTCGGCCGCGTTCTCCCGTCCGATCGTCACGGGGCTGCTCCGCGAGCGGCTCGGGTTCGACGGGGTCGTCATCTCCGACGACCTTTCGGCGGCCAAGCAGGTCGCCGACCGTTCACCGCAGCGCCGCGCGGTCGACTTCCTGCGTGCCGGCGGCGACCTCGTCCTCGCCATCGACCCGGACCACATGGCGGCGATGACGAGCGCGGTCGTCACCGAGGCCGAGAAGGACCCGGCCTTCCGTGCCCGTGTCGAGGAGGCGGCGACGCGGGTCGTGACGCTCAAGCGGTCGCACGCGTCGCGCTGACCTGGCTCAGCGGTCCCGCAGCCTCCGGAAGACGTTCGTCTTCGCCAGCTCCAGGACCTCGTCTCCCTTGCCGCTGAGCACCGTCCGCAGCGCGTAGAGGGTGAAGCCCTTGGCCTGCGCAGCCGTGACGGTCGGCGGGATCGACAGCTCCTGGCGGGCGACCGTGGCCTCGACGAGAGCGGGCCCGGGCACAGCGAGCGCCTCCGAGATCGCGTGCGGGAGCCGCTCGGGCTGGTCCACGCGTTCACCGTGCATGCCCATCGCACGGGCGATGGCGGCGAAGCTCGGGTTGACCAGCCCGGTGCCGAAGTTGATGAGCCCTGCGGCCTTCATCTCCAGCTCGACGAACGCCAGCGAGGCGTTGTTGAAGACCACGATCTTCACCGGCAGCTGCTGCTGCACGAGCGTGATCATGTCCCCGAGCAGCATCGAGAGCCCGCCGTCACCGCACAGCGCCACGACCTGCCGGCCCGGGTACGCCACCTGGGCGCCGATCGCGTGACCCAGCGCGTTCGCCATCGTGCCGTGCGTGAACGACCCGACGATCGCGCGCCGCCCGTTCATCTCGACGTACCGAGCGGTCCAGATCACCGGCGTCCCCACGTCACAAGTGAAGACGGCGTCGTCGGCAGCCAGCTCGGACACGCTCCTGGCGACGTACTGCGGGTGGAGCGGGCCTTCCTTCCCCGGCGACGCCAGCTCGTCGAGATCGCGCCGGGCACGGGCGTAGTGGTCGACCATCTTGCGCAGATGGGTGTCGTCGGAACGCGGGTTGACCAGCGGGGTCAGCGCTCGCAGCGTCTCGCGCACGTCTCCGACCAGACCGAGGTCGATCGGGGTGCGCCGTCCGAGCTGCTCTCCCCGGACGTCGACCTGCACGATCTCCGCGTGCTCCGGGTAGAACTGCGGGTACGGGAAGTCGGTGCCGAGCACGAGCAGGACGTCGCACGCCTCCATGGCGCGGTATCCCGACGAGAATCCGAGCAGCCCGGTCATCCCCACGTCGTACGGGTTGTCGTACGCGATGTACTCCTTGCCGCGCATGGCGTGGACGATCGGCGCCTTGAGGACCTCGGCGATGCCGATCAGCTCGTCGTGCGCACCGGCGCACCCGGCGCCGGCGAGGATCGTCACCCGCTCGGCGCCGTCAAGGATCGCCGCGGCGCGGAGCAGGTCGGTGGTCGCGGGGACGACGACTGCGCGCGACCCCTCGATCGACCTGGGGGCACGACGGCCCGCGGCGGCAGCCCCCATGACGTCGCCCGGCACCACGACGACGGCCACGCCGCGTTGCGAGATCGCGGACCGCATCGCGATCTCGAGAAGACGAGGAAGCTGCTCGGGGACGCCGGCCATCTCGCAGTAGACCGAGCAGTCGCGGAACAGCTCCTGCGGGTGCGTCTCCTGGAAGTAGCCGCTCCCGATCTCGGCGCTCGGGATGTGCGAGGCGATCGCGACGACGGGGACGCGGCTGCGCTGTGCGTCGTACAGGCCGTTGATGAAGTGCAGGCTTCCGGGACCGCAGCTTCCGGCGACGACGGCGAGCTCCCCGGTCAGGTGCGCGTCGGCGGCGGCGGCGAGGGCGGCGACCTCTTCGTGGCGTACGTGGATCCATGCGACGGTGCCGTCCTTGCGCAGCGCCTCCGTGAACGCGTTGAGGGAGTCCCCCGGCAGCCCGAACACCCGGCGTACGCCCGCGGCCTTCAGCGTCTCCACCATCACGTCGGCTGTGCTCGGCATCGCTCGCTCCCCGGTCGGCGGTCTGCTCCCCGGCCATCGTGACCCGGCGGGGGCGACTTCGCCGTTCGAGAAGGAATGCCGGCTCGCGTTCTCACGCTGAACCCTGCATGGACACCGCACCGATCGCCGAGCGCCTCGCCAGGGTGGATGCGCAGCTGGCGGCACTGCGGCGCGATCATGCGGCGATCCTCGCAGCGTCGGAGGCGTCGAACGCCGACGACGAGCACGATCCCGAGGGTGCGACGATCGCGTGGGAACGCGAGCAGGTCGCCGCCCTCATCACTCGTCTCGAGGGAGAGCGCGACCAGCTCGTCGCCGCGGCCGGGCGCGCCGCTGACGGCAGCTACGGCACCTGCGAGAGGTGCGGCGGCGAGATCCCGGCCGAGCGCCTCGCCGTACGGCCCGCCGCCCGCACCTGTGTGGGATGCGGGTGACGGCAGGCCGGCGGCGCGACGGTCAGCGGCTCTTGTTGGCGGCGATGCGGCTGCCGAGGAAGCCCGTGTAGGCCAGCAGTCCGACGGTCGCGAGCTTGCGGGTCCGGCGCGAGAGGAGCCCGAGTCCGAGGGCGACCTCGGTGGCGCCGTTGCGCTTGATCCAGGTCCCGGTGTCCTTCGGGAACGCCGCCGCCGAGATCGGCTCGAACGTCTTCGGCGAGACGAAGTGGGCGGCTCCCGTCGCGGCGATGGCGGTCCCGGTGAGCGCAGCAAGCTTGGCCATGTGTGTCCTCCGATGTGTCGTGGGTCACCGCGACGGTACCGAGGGCGCACCACCCGGACAAGGGTGGGTCCCCGCACCTCGGCGCTCTAGGCTGGGACCGGACCGATCACGTGACCCGAGGAGAACCAGCCATGGGGATGTTCCGGAGCAAGGGTGGCTCTGAGGAGACCAAGAGCATCACCTCGGGCGAGCCGTACGACCCTGATCGGACGGCCGTCTCCCAGGTCGTCACCTCCACGTCGTTCGGCGTCACCTGGCAGATCGACCCCTCGGCACCCCGTCCCGAGCCTGCGGAGGCAGCCGCCGAGGAGCCCGAGGCCGAAGGGCCGCAGGAGGACGATCTCGGCGAGTCGCTCAGCGCCTGGCTGCGCGAGCGCACCCAGCACTGACGCTTCGTCATCGAGGGCGGGCGACCTCGCGGATCCGTGCCACCGCATCGCCCAGGTCGGTCGTCCGCTCGACGCGCACCGCGCCGAGGTCCGGAAGCTCCGGGTTCTTTCCCCACCCTGGACCCCCGAGCAGGATCAGCACGGACCACTGCCGCGAGACCCCTGCCAACGTGTCGAGCACGTCGAGGTCCGGCCGACGCATCGACGCCCAGAGGAAGACGGCGTCAGGAGAGGCCCCTCTCATCTCGTCAGCGAGTGCGTGGGACGGGACGCGCGCGCCGAACGCCCGACAGCCGATCCCGTCCTCCGCGAGTGCGGCCTCGAGCGCGCTCAGCGGCAGCGCGTGCTGCTCCTCCTCGGCATTGGCCAGGAGGACCCGTGACGGGTCGGCGTCACCGATGTGGCGCGAGGCGCGGACGGTGGCGAGACGCAGCGAGGTCGAGATCATCTCCGAGGTCAGGTGCTCACCGGCGATACCGAACGACGGGTCACGCCAGCGCTCTCCGACCGACTGCAGCAGGGGCACCAGGACCTCGTCCCACGCGCGTACGACACCTCGCTGGGTGAGGACGCGGTCGACGTGCCGACGGACCGTGACCCCGTCGCGTCGCGCCGCCGCCGCGAGCAGGACCGAGACCAGGTCTCCGCTGATGTGCTCGGCCGCTCGCCCGACGCCTGCCGGGGTCACGTCCGGATCGCTCTGGATCGCCGCGACGGCGGAGTGCACTGGCACCCCGTCCGCGACCAGGCGCGCCACGACGCCCAGCCGACCGACGTCGGCCTCGGAGTAGCGCCGGTGTCCGCCTGCGCTGCGGGAGGAGGGCGCCAGACCGTACCGGCGCTCCCATGTCCGTAGCGTCGCGGACGGTACGCCGAGCCGAGCTGCGACGTCGCGCACGCTCAGACCGTCCGGTGATGTCATGCAGGGACCTCCCTCTCCTGGCGACACCACGATAAGCGGTCAGCGGTCAGGACGCATGAACAAGTTCCTGGTGGGTAACTATGTCGTGGCTCAGACATGAGCCAAGGCAGGCGAGCATCAAAACCGCTTCACGGATTTGATCTGTGACCAAGTTTTCGTGTTACGTTATCGCCCCCCGAACGATGAGGAGCAAGAACGTGATCACGATTGAGCGATCCGAACTCGGCACGCACGCGGGGATCGCCCATGGGCCGACAGGCGACGACCGGGACTCGACGAGCCCTCTCACCCGCACCATCCTGCGCGGGAGGGTGGCACTCGACCGTCTGATCTCGTGCGCCGAGGCCCGCCCTGCGCGCCGACCCGCCAGCACCACCACGCCGCGACGTACGGCCAGCGACCGCCTGAGCCCGATGCCGACCTGAGGGCCGGCTCCGCTTCAGGGCTTCCCGTGGCCGTGCAACGTCGTGTACAGGGGCGACGACGTCGTACGAGGACGGGAGCCCAAGGCGGGAAAGAGGACACGCCCCCCGGCCTTCGTGGCCGGGGGGTGTGCCACGCGGGGGTGTCCCACGCGGGAGCGGCAGGCGGCGCTCAGGTCGTTCACTGCCTGTTGCGGGGGTGCTGCCGGGCCATCCGTTCGTTGCCGCGCCGGTAGTTCCCGGTCCAGCGGGCCATCACCTGCTGCGGATCGCTCTCGACCTCGGCGAGGAACTGGGCGGCGCGGCCGCCTCGCAGCTTCGTGGCCACCCGGCCGTGGTGCATGATGATGACGCTGCCGTCGGCGCGACTCACGTACTCGAATCCCTCTGCCTGGCCACCCATCCGGCGGACTGTACGCACTCCCCCGCAAACCCGCCACACATCTGCGCGCGAGCTCGTTGCACTGGGCCACCAGCCGGACATAGAGGGGCATGAGACGCATGAGGCCGGCCTCAGAAGAGCGCTTCCGCTCCCTGTACGCCGCCCACTACGACCATGTCCTCCACTTCGCGCGGCGGCGCACCGATCCCGCGAGCGCGCACGACGTCGTCGCCGAGACGTTCCTCGTCGCGTGGCGTCGGCTCCACGACGTACCGGACGGCGTAGGCCAGGCGCTGCCCTGGCTCTACGCGGTTGCCCGGAACTGCCTTCTCAACATGACGCGCGGCGAGAACCGCCAGCGTGCAGTGGCGGTCCGGTTGGTGACCCGATCCGGAATCGATCGCGGCGAGCACGCCGATTCCGTCGGTGAGCGTCTCGAGATGGCCGACGCCTGGCAGCGCCTGACGCCTTCGGAGCAGGAGGTCCTCGCCCTCGCGGTCTGGGAGGACCTCACCTCGCCCCAGGCCGGCAAGGTCCTCGGCATCTCCGCCGCGGCGTACCGCGTCCGCCTGGCCCGAGCCAGGCGCGCCCTCGAGCGGCATCTCGACCACTCCCCTGCCCCCACCGTGGCATCTGCCGCGACTCTTGCCCCGGAGGCTTCGTCATGACGGACCACCTGACCCTGGACCAGCGGTTGCGCCGGCTCGACGCCGCACCGCTCGACGAAGCGATCGACCGCGACCGGCAGTCGCGACTGCTGGAGCAGGTCTTGACCGCCGACCCGGACGTGCCCGTGAAGGTCGCGCCGCGCCCCCTCCGCCGTCCCGTGCGGCGAGTCGCCTGGGGCGTCGCCACGGCCATGGCCTTGACGGCCGTGGCCGTGGCGCTCCCTCTCACGACGGGAGGACAGCCGGCCTTCGCCGACTGGACCGAAAAGCCGGCGGTCGCGTCCGAGCAGGACGCCCAGGCACTCCGCGCTGCCTGCCTCGACCAAGTCGGGGAGACCGTGGGTGGAGACGGCGCTCCCCGCGTCGCGAGCGAGGACCTTGAGACCAGACTGGCGGACCGGCGCGGCGCCTGGGTCTCCGTCCTCCTCACCTGGACCGGCGCCGACCGGTACCAGTTCACGGTCGCGTGCCTCGGTCACCTCCCCCCACGGTCCACCGACGAGCCCAGCGACGTCACCCACGCCCTGATGGGAGGAGGAGGCTGGGCGCCGCCCACGGGTCATGAGCTGGCCGAGGGGTCGATGGCGGAGCTCAGCGTCAGCAGCGGGTTCCTCGGACTGGGCGAAGGCGGGCAGGCGGCAACCACCACCGGCGACGTCGGCCCGGGCGTGGTCGGAGTGACCGTCCACGCAGGCTCGACCACCATCGAGGCGTCGGTGAAGGACGGCACGTACGCGGCCTGGTGGCCCGGGACGCTCCAGGGCCCGACACCTCCGGACTCCGCGAAAGGTGCGAACGGAGCCGAGCCGATCCTCCGGTACGACGTGACGCTCCTTGACGGCACCGTCCTCCGCGACGTGGCGCCCACTCACCCCACCGAGCGACTTCTCGATCCACCGAACGGTGGAGGCTGAATCAACCTCGCCTCAGGCGCCACGGTCGATGTGGCGGAGTGTGGTGCGCCCGTAACTTCACGGCATGACGGCATTGGAAGTACGGAACCTGCACAAACGCTACGGGCACCACGTGGCCGTCGACGACGTCTCGTTCAGCGTCGAAGAGGGAGAGATCTTCGGCATCATCGGGCCCAACGGCGCCGGCAAGACGACAACGGTCGAGAGCATCGCCGGCCTGCGAACACCTGACTCGGGCTCGATCTCCGTGCTGGGGCTCGACCCGATCAAGGACCGGACGAAGGTGCGTGAGCGACTCGGCGTGCAGCTGCAGGAGAGCAGCTTCCCCGACGCGATCAAGGTCGCAGAAGCGCTCGACCTCTACAGCTCCTTCTACCGGGATCCCGCTGACTGGCGCGAGCTCATGGATCTCCTTGATCTCACCGGGAAGCGCAACACGCGGTACAAGGCCCTCTCGGGCGGGCAGAAGCAGCGGCTCTCGATCGCGCTCGCGCTCGTCGGCAGTCCGAAGGTCGCGATCCTCGACGAGCTCACGACCGGACTGGACCCGCAGGCGAGGCGCGACACCTGGACCCTCATCGAGCGGGTACGTGACACCGGCGTCACGATCCTCCTCGTCACGCACTTCATGGACGAGGCGGAGCGCCTCAGCGACCGGATCGCCGTCATCGACAATGGTCGGGTTGCCGCCGTGGATACGCCCGCCGGCCTGATCGCGCAGGCGAACGGGGTGCAGCAGGTCCGGTTCCGCGTGAGTCAGCCGCTGGACGAGAGCGTCCTGCGCGAGCTTCCCGACGTGACCGGTGTCGAGATCGTCGAGGGCCGCTGGCTGGTGACCGGCAGAGGCCAGCTCCTGAGCAACGTCGCCGGGGCTCTTGCGCGGGCACAGGTCGTGGCCGAGGATCTCCGCGTCGACCAACGCACCCTCGACGACGCGTTCGTGGCCATGACGGGACGCGGCCGCCGTGCCGGAGTCTCCGTCAACCTCCGAGAGGACGGTTGACCGGTGAGTGCTCTTGCCACGATGGTCAAGGTCGAGACGAAGCTCTTCGTTCGAGACTCTGCCACCGTCGTCTTCGGTGTGCTGTTCCCGACGGTGCTGCTGCTCGGACTGGGGGCCGTACCGGCCCTCAGGGAGTCGTCTCCGGAAACCGGCGGGCTCCGCTCGATCGACGTCTGGGCGCCGACCGCACTGGTGTTCGGGATGGTGATGATCGCCGTGCAGCACGTGCCGGCGGTGATCGCGACGTACCGTGAGCGCGGCATGCTGCGCAGGCTGTCGACCACTCCCGCGCACCCGCGGAACGTCCTGCTCGCGCAGATGATCGTCGCGTTCGCCTCTGTGGTCCTCTCCGCGGCGCTCATGATCTTCCTCGCGTGGGCGGTGCTGGACATCGCGCCGCCCGGGCAGCCCTTGGAGTTCGTCGTCGCCTTCCTCGTCGGCTACGCGGCACTGCTCGGACTGGGCATGATCTCCGCGGCCGTGGCCTCCACGAGCAGTGCCGCCAACCAGGTCGGGACTCTCCTGTTCGTGGCGCTGATGTTCTTCGGAGGGGCCTTCCTGCCCCGTGTCCTCATGCCCGACGTGCTCCGTCAGGTCGGCGAGTTCGTACCGCCCGGGCTGCAGGCTCTCACCACGGCGTGGTCCGCCGAAGCGGGCGAGGTCACCGCCACTGCGGGTGGGCAGCCGTTCTGGCTGCAGATTGCCATAATGGCGGGCCTGGCCGTGGTCGCGAGCGCGATCGCCGCGAAGCTCTTCCGCTGGGAGTAGGTGTCGATGATGCGGGTTGCCGGGGACGGTGAGCGCCCGAGCTCCGGGATGCCCGAGTCCGCCGTCGCGAATGAGGCGGCGCTCGCGAACCGCTCCCGGTTGGCCTGGAAGGAGGAACAGCTGCGGGTCTGGGACCTCCTGCAGCTCTTCACACCGTGGATGCTGCTGACGATCTCGGCGGCGATCTACTTCGCGTGGGTGCTTCCGGCGTCCGGTGAGCGCTTCTGGCCCGAGGGTGCCTCCGTCCTCGGGCTGGTCGCGGCCTCGGTGCTGTGGGTCCTGTTCGGCCACACGCTCCCCCTCAAACGGAGGACCCTCCGACCCGTGCCTGCGGCCCTCTTCTTCGTCGGGCTGCTGACGCTGTGCGTCTCGCTCATGACGTACTCCGAGATCTTCCTCGTCTTCACGATCGCGGGCTTCTTCCACGCGTACCTGCTCAGACCGTGGCCGCTGGGGGTGCTCGGCGTCCTGGCCACCTCCGTGGCCCTCAACGGCTCGGTGATGCGGGTGTGGGCCGACCCGACGCCGGACATGCTCGCGGAGTTCCTCCTGATCGTCACCGTGCAGACTGCGGCGATCGGGGTGGGCATCGTGCTCACGGCGCGCAGCGAGCCGGAGGAACGCAAGCGGGAGGAGCTCGTCGAGCGCCTTGAGGCGGCACTGCACGAGAACGCCGGGCTCCACGCGCAGCTCGTCGCCCAGGCCCGTGAGTCCGGGGCGCAGGACGAGCGGCAGCGACTGGCTGGCGAGATCCACGACACGCTGGCCCAGGGGCTCGCCGGCATCATCACGCAGCTCCAGGCAGCGGAGCGCTCCCCGAGCGTGCAGGGCGAGACGGAAGAGCACGTCGTACGGGCGCTCCGGCTCGCGCGCACCAGCCTGACCGAGGCCAGACGGTCGGTGAAGGCACTCGCGCCCCAGGAGCTCGGGCGAGCGCACCTGCCCGACGCGCTGCGTACCTTGACCGCGCGATGGTCGGCAGACCACGGGATCAGCGCGCAGGTCGAGGTCACGGGCACCCGAGAACCACTGAGCCCGGCGATCGAGGTGTCCCTCTTCCGGGTCGCGCAGGAGTCCCTGACCAACGTGGCGAAGCACGCGGAGGCCTCGCGCGTCGGTGTCACGCTGTCGTACGCGGGCGCCGAGGTGCTGCTGGACGTACGAGACGATGGACGCGGCTTCGCGAACGGGGCCGGCACCGGATTCGGCCTGACGAGCATGCGTCAGCGCATCCGAGGCGTCGGAGGTCACGTCGAGGTTCAGAGCGCACCGGGCGAGGGGACATCCGTCAGTGCGCGCGTCCCGGCGATCACCGCCGGGGGCACGAGGGCAACGGAGGAGACCGAGCGATGATTCGACTTGTGGTCGTCGACGACCATCCGATCGTGAGGGGCGGGCTGCGCGACACCTTCGCAGGTGCCGAGGACATCGTGGTGGTCGGTGAGGCCGGGGACGGCGCCGAGGGCATCGAACGTGCAGAGCAGCTGGCAGCCGATGTCGTGCTCATGGACCTTCGGATGCCCGGGATGGACGGTGTCGCGGCGACCGCGGCCCTGCGGGAGCGGGCCCCGAGTGCACGAGTGCTGGTCCTGACCACCTTCGACAGCGAGAGCGACGTGCTCCCGGCGATCGAGGCGGGGGCGATCGGCTACCTGTTGAAGGATGCACTGCCCGACGAGCTGATGCGAGCCGTCCGGGCAGACGCGCGAGGAGAGTCGGTCCTCGCG
>Ga0233383_1000671_pt1 | contig 12700 bp, 9 predicted proteins | sample ElkDunMinimDraft_14_FD_191542 | JGI IMG/M metagenome (GOLD analysis project Ga0233383, IMG submission 191542) | Fecal eukaryotic communites from dung pellets of Tule Elk in California, USA - Elk Dung G16 | ecosystem: Host-associated > Mammals > Digestive system > Large intestine > Fecal | place...
CCGGGTACATCGAACTGGGTGCAGTCCCGTTCCTGTCCTTTCGCGACATGCTCCGGGCCGGCCCCAGGCTCGCGAAGCTCGAGGCGTGGAAGAGCGTGTACGGCATGGTCTCGCGGTTCATCGAGGACGAACAGCTGCGCCAGGCGTTTTCGTTCCACTCGCTGCTGGTCGGCGGCAATCCGTTCCGGACCTCATCGATCTATACGCTGATCCACGCGCTGGAGCGGGAGTGGGGCGTGTGGTTTCCGCGCGGCGGGACCGGCGCTCTGGTGCGCGGCATGGTGCAGCTGTTCGTGGATCTGGGAGGCCGCATCGAACTCGACGCCGATGTGGCGCGGATCGAGGTGGTGGACGACCGCGCGGCGGGCGTCGCGCTGGCCGACGGGCGCACGTTCGCACTGGATGTGCTGGCATCGAATGCCGACGTCGTGCACACCTACGACCGGCTGCTCGGGCACCACCCGCGCGGCGCGCGCCAGGCCGCGACGCTCAAGCGCAAGCGCTTCAGCATGTCGCTGTTCGTGCTCTATTTCGGACTGAGCCGGCACCACGACCAGCTGCGCCACCACACTGTCTGCTTCGGCCAGCGCTATCGCGGCCTCATCGACGAGATCTTCAGCGGGCCGGGACTTGCGGACGATTTCTCGCTGTACCTGCATGCGCCCTGCGTGACCGATCCCTCGCTCGCGCCGCCCGGATGTGGCAGCCACTACGTACTCGCGCCGGTGCCGCACCTGGGCAACGCCGACATCGACTGGGACGTCGAGGGCCCGCGGTATCGCGAGCGGATCTTCGACTATCTCGAGCGCTTCTACATGCCCGGCCTGCGCCGCGATCTCGTGACCAGCCGGTTCATCACGCCTTTCGATTTCCGCGACACGCTCAACGCCCATCACGGTTCGGCATTCTCGCTGGAGCCCGTGCTCACCCAGAGCGCATGGTTCCGCCCGCACAACCGGGACGCGGACATCCGCAATCTCTATCTGGTGGGCGCCGGTACCCATCCGGGGGCCGGCGTGCCGGGTGTCGTCGGCTCCGCCAAGGCCACCGCGGGACTGATGCTCGAGGAGGTCGGCGGGTGACCACGGCGCTGCTCGAGCATGCCTATCGATCGATCGATGTCGGCTCCAGGAGTTTCGCGACCGCCTCGCGGCTGTTCGCACCCGCGACCCGGCGCAGCGCGGTGCTGCTCTACGCCTGGTGCCGTCATTGCGATGACGTCGTCGATGGTCAGGCGCATGGTTTCCCGGCGCCGGCGCCGGTGGATGATGGCGATGACCGGCTGCGCCGGTTGTACGCACGGACGCGCCAGGCCTGTGCGGGCGAGCCGATGGCGGAACCCGCGTTCGCCGCGCTGCAGGCGGTGGTGACCGCGCATGGCATCCCGGTCGAACTGCCGCTGGCCCATCTCGACGGCTTCGCGATGGACACCGCTGGCCACCGCTACCGCAGCTTCGACGACACGCTGCAGTACTGCTACCACGTGGCCGGCGTGGTCGGCCTGATGATGGCGCGCGTCATGGGAGTCGACGACGAGGCTGCGCTCGATCGTGCCTGTGACCTGGGGATCGCCTTCCAGCTCACCAACATCGCGCGCGACATCGTCGACGACGCGGCGGTCGGCCGCTGTTATCTGCCCGAGACGTGGCTCGATGCGCATGGCCTGCCCAGGCGCGGCTTCGACGCACCTTCGCATCGCGGCGCGCTCGCGGTGCTGGCGTCGCGGCTGATCGACGCTGCGGAGCCTTACTACGCCTCCGCTTACGGCGGGCTCACCGCGCTGCCGCTGCGCTCCGCCTGGGCGGTGGGCGCGGCGCATGGGGTCTACCGGGAAATCGGGCTGCGGGTCCGGGCGCAGGGCGCGCACGCCTGGGATCGCCGCGTCACCACCTCCGGCGCCGCAAAACTGCGACTGCTGGCACGCGCGACCGGCATGGCGCTGCGCTCCAGGTGGCAGGCCGCGGCGCCGAGGCCCGCGCAGCTGTGGCAACGGCCGTCAGTCGCGTTCGCCTGAAGCTCCGGCGCCGGGCCTGCGGATGGGCCCGCCGTGGATGCGTCGCAACTCGGTCTTGAGCCGCTCGACAGGCGGCGCCCACAGAAAGCCGAACGAGACACAGCCCTCCCTGCCATCCACCGCATGGTGCATGCGATGGGCCTGGTAGAGACGCTTGAGATATCCCGTGCGCGGCACGTAGCGCAACGGCCAGCGATGATGGACCAGCCCGTCGTGCGCGACGAAGTAGAGCAACCCATAGGCGGTCATCCCGGCGCCCACCCACTCCAGTGGATGCCAGCCGCGGCTGCCAAGGAAGATCAATGCGATGGCCAGACCTGCGAACACCACCGCGAAGAGATCGTTCTTCTCGAACCAGCCGCGTCGCGGCGCGTGGTGGGAGCGGTGCCAGCCCCAGCCCCAGCCATGCATGATGTATTTGTGCGCGCCCCAGGCGACCAGCTCCATCGCCGCAAGGCTGCACAGGAAAACCGCGACGTTCGTCAGAATGGACATGGGCGGCACCGACAGCGGACGCAGGATGATACGCAGCGCACATGAAGCACCGCGTCAGCGCGGTATGAAACGCCGTGCCGCGCCGGTGCGTGCCGCGGCAGGGCGGGCCGGCATCAGGACGGGGCCGGTGCTGCCACCGGGTACAGGGCGACCCTGCGCTGGCGCATGCGCGGCGGCGCCCATGCGGCGTCTTTCCGCATGACGCGACGTTCCGGCTGGCACAGGGACGCGCGACTCGCCTTTCCGCGGCTGCGCTGGCTTCGCCACGTCGGAGTGGTCGTGGCGGCGACCCTCGTGGTCCATGTGTTGTGGCTGCTATGGATGGGACGCAGCCTGACCTGTCCGTGCGGGGTGGTCTCGCTGTGGCAATCCGGGGACGATCCCTCGCAGAACTCGCAGCAGATCGCCGACGCGTACTCGTTGCTGCACATCGCCTTCGGCATGGGGCTCTATCTCGCCTTCTCCTGGCTTCGCCCGCGCTGGCCGGTCATCGACCGGGCCCTGCTGGCCCTGATCAGCAGCACCATCTGGGAGTTGATCGAGAACACGCCATGGGTGGTGCTGGTGCTGAACAACGCGGCCAATGCCGCGCCCGACTACCGCGGCGACAGCGTGCTCAATTCCCTCGCGGACACCGCCTTCGCCCTGCTCGGGTTCACGATCGCGATGGGCCTGCGGGTGCGCTGGGTGCTGGTGATCGGGTTGAGCTTGGAGGCGATCGCCACGCTGCTCATCCACGATGGCTTCGTCCTGATCGTCTGGCGCCTGCTGGACGGGATGAGCGGTTGAACTGTCGGAGGGGTGGGTCCGGCGGGTTCAGGTTCGCGCAGGTGCGTCCAGTTCCAGAACTGCCCGGGGTCGGAAGCCGTGCCGGCCCGGTCGAGTGTTGCCTCGCTCGACACTGCGGCCGCTGCCGATGCGGTGACGTCGCAGCCTCGGCGCAAGGACCGATCGGCTGGCTCGCACTACACACCCGCCAGTAATGCACGCTCATCGGCGCGGGTGGTTCCGTTTCACGAGATCGTCGCCCGCGCATCACGCGTCGTTGCCCGCCGCGCCGATAAGGTCCGTCCATCGATTTCCGCCGCGCAGCTCCTCCGATGATCGGAAGGCTGCTGCGCATGCGAGCGGACGATGCGGCTGGAAACGCGCCGCCAACTTTTCCCCAACGGAGAGCCTGATGTCCAACAAGACCGCCCACACCCTCAACGACCTCATCGCCATCGCCCGTGACGGCAAGGAGTTCTACGAGGAAGCCGCACAGAAGGTCGACGACCCCGATCTGCGCACGCTGTTCGCCCGCATCGCGACGACGAAGACGCAGATCGTCAACGAACTCACCACCGCGGTACAGGCTGCCGGTGGCAAGCCTGACGATTCGGGCACCATCGTCGGCACCATGCAGCAGATGTACGGTCGGATCCGCGCCGCCCTGGGCGAGAAGGAATACGGCTACGTCGCCGAACTGGAGGAGTCGGAAGATCGCCTGCTCGAAGCCTTCGACGAGGCCGCGCGCGATGCCGACACGCCGCCCGCCGCGCGTGATGTCGTGGTGCGTCTGCTGCCGGAAGTGCGCGCGTGCCACGATGTGATGCGCACCCGCAAGCTCGCGATGAAAAACGCGCACTGACCCCCGGTATCGTGTGACCGCTGCACCCGTAACAGGGGGCGCCCCGGCGAATCGTTCGACAGCGGAAGGCCCCGGCAGATGCCGGGGCCTTCTCGCGTCCGCAGCCGGCGGGCCGCGGACGCCACGCGGACCGAACGGGCGAGGGCGGATACGGAATCGCCTGCGCAAGACCCCCCACGCCCAGAAGCCTGACTATGATGAGCCAGCCCGCGGTGGGAGCGCCGCAGCGGGCCCCGCGCACGACCGGACGGCGCAACCGTCCCCCGGGCCACGCACCCGAGCCAAGTGTTCGACCGGAGGCGACGACATGTCCGACCCGACTGCACTGCCGCTCCAGTTTCTCAAGGCCAATCTCGTTTTCCAGCTGGAGGTGGGACGCCTGCTCCGGCAGGGCGGCCAGCACTGGGCCGAGTTCGCTGCCCGCGCGATCGGCGAGGAGATCGGCCAACGGGACTCCGGGATCCGCGAATTGCTGCGCAGCGGGGACTGGCAGGCCCTGTCCGCGCTGCCCGCCGGTGCGTTGTGTCGCCAGCTCCAGCAGCGCATCGGCGATGGCCAGGATCTGGCCCGGACCGCAACGATTGCGCAGAAGACCTTTGCCGAAGGGCTTGCCGCCGCGGTGCAGGCCTGGCAACGGGCAAGCGCCGAGGCGCTCGCCGCCGGCACGGGCGCGGGTCCCGAGGCGGCCTGGCGCGCGATGATCGAACCCCGGGCGCGGCTGATGGCCGCTATCGACCCCACCTCTGGCGCGGACGGCCAGGGGAGCGGCGCACGTGACGACTGAGGCAGCCGGATCGCCCGCGGCGGGGGCGGCCGATACGGGCACGCCCTGGCATGCGCTGGACACAGAGGTCTGCCTCCGGTTGTGCGCGGCTTCCAGTGCCGGCCTGGCGGGCGGGGATGCCGCGGCGCGCCTTCGTCGCCATGGTGCCAACGCGTTGCCGCCGCCGGCGCCGGTGCCCGGCTGGCGCCGCTTCGTACGTCATTTCAACGATCCGCTGATCCTGACCCTGCTGGCTGCGGCGGTGGTCGCGCTGCTCGTCGGCCAAGTGGTTGATGCCGCGGTCATCGTCGTGGTGGTTGTCATCAATGCGGTGGTCGGCTACGTGCAGGAAGGCCGTGCGGAGCAGGCGCTGGCTGCCCTGCATACCTTGCTCGCGCCGTCTGCGCGGGTACTGCGCGACGGCGAGCGCGTGCAGGTGGAGGTCGCCTCGCTGGTGCCGGGCGACGTGCTGATGATCGAGGCCGGCGACCGCGTTCCCGCCGACGCCCGGATCCTGCACGCGCGCGGCCTCAGCGTCGACGAGTCGGTGCTCACCGGAGAATCGGTCCCGTCGGACAAATCCGCCGGGCCGGTGGCCGGGACGGCAGATCTGGGCAGTCGCACCTCGATGCTCTATTCCGGCACCCTGGTGTCGGCGGGGCAGGCCACCGCACTGGTAGTGGCGACGGGCTCCGGGACCGAGATCGGTCGCATCGGCGCGCTGCTCGGCCAGGTCGAGACGCTGCGCACGCCGCTGCTGCGACAGATCGCCCGCTTCAGCCGCGGCTTCACTGCGGTCGCGCTGGTCGCGGCCGTCGTCCTGTTCGTGTACGCGGTGGCCGTCCGCGACTACCCGTGGGTGGAAGCGCTGATGGTGGTGGTGGCGCTGGCGGTCGGCGTGGTGCCCGAAGGCCTCCCGGCGGTCATCACCATCACACTGGCGATCGGTGTCCGGAGGATGGCGGCGCGTCATGCGATCGTGCGGCGCCTGCCCGCGGTGGAGACGCTGGGCGCGACCACGGTGATCTGTTCGGACAAGACCGGCACGTTGACCCGCAACGAGATGACCGCGTGCAGCATCGGCACCGGCGCCGGGCACCTGCAGGTCGCCGGCAGTGGCTATGCGCCGCAGGGCGAGGTGCGCGCCGAAACCGGTGGCAATGCGGCACTTGCAGCCGGTGTGCGGGTCGCGACCCTGGGCCTGTTGTGCAACGATGCCCGCCTGTACCGCGAAGGCACGGACTGGCGCGTCATTGGCGATCCCATGGAGGGAGCGCTGCTGGCCCTGGCCGGCAAGACCGGACTCGATGCTGCGGCGATCGCCCGCCTTCACCCGCGACTGGACGAGGTGCCGTTCGACGCCGGGCACCGCTTCATGGCCACGCTGCACGCGGACGGCGACGGCGACGGCGACGGCGCGCTGGTCTGCGTCAAGGGGGCGCCCGAACAGGTGCTCGCGCTCAGTCGGGCGCAGGCAGCGGCGGACGGCTCCGAAGTGCCGCTCGACACCAGGGCCTGGCAGCGCGCCGTCGAGGAGGCAGGCGCCGAGGGCCAGCGCGTCCTCGCATTCGCGTGGCGGCGCCTCGGCCAGCCTCCGGCGCATTTCGCACGCGAAGATGTCCACGGCCTGGTACTGGCCGGCATCGTCGGCTTCATCGACCCGCCTCGCGAAGAGGCCGTCCGCGCAGTCGCCGACTGCCGAAGCGCCGGCATCGCGGTGAAGATGATCACCGGCGACCACGCCACTACGGCGGCCGCAATCGCCAGGCAGCTGGCGCTCGCCGACGAAGTGCAGGTGGTCACCGGCCGGACGCTCGACGACGTCTCCGATGCCGAACTCCCCGAGCTGGCCGAGACGGCCTGCGTGTTCGCCCGTACCACGCCCGAGCACAAGCTGCGGATCGTACGTGCGCTGCAGTCGCGCCGACACACGGTCGCGATGACGGGCGACGGGGTCAACGACGCACCGTCCCTCAAGCAGGCCGACATCGGCATCGCGATGGGAAAAAAAGGCACGGAAGCGGCCAAGGAGGCCAGCCTCATGGTGCTGGCCGACGACAACTTCGCGTCCATTGTCGCGGCGGTCTACGAGGGCCGCGCGGTCTACGACAACATCCGCAAGGTGCTCGCCTGGACCCTGCCGACCAATGGTGGCGAAGCCCTGGCGGTGGTGCTGGCGATCATCTTCGGCTGGGCCCTGCCGATGACGCCGCCGCAGATCCTGTGGGTGAACATGGTGACCATCATCACCCTGGGTCTGGCCCTGGCCTTCGAGCCACCCGAGGAGGGCATCCTGCGTCGGCCGCCGCGTCGCGCGGATGCGCCACTGGTTTCGCCATTCATGGTCTGGCGCATCGTGCTCGTGTCGCTGCTGTTCAGTGCCGGCGCGTTCGGCATCTTCGGCTGGGCACAGGCACGCGGGCACGATCTCGCCACCGCGCGCACGATGGTCGTCAACATGGTGTGCGTGCTGGAGATCTTCTATCTCTTCAGCGTGCGCTACCTGCATGGCAGTTCGTTCTCGCTGCGCGGCATTCGCGGCACACCTGCAGTGCTGTGGGCGGTAGCCGGGGTGGTGGTCGCCCAGCTGGCCTTCACCTATCTGCCATGGATGCAACTCGCCTTCGACACCCGGCCGGTGCCGCTGCTGGAAGGCGTGGTGATCGTGCTGGGGGGCGTCGCCCTGCTGCTGGTGCTGGAACTCGAGAAATGGCTGCTGCGCCGCTTCGACGTGTTCGAGGAACTCCGCCCGGATGCTGCGCGATGAGGCGCGTGACTCATGGTCCCGGTCTCGTCGCCGTGGTCGCCACGGATCCGCCTCGCGGCAGGGCATGCTGGTCCGCGCCGACACCGGGCTGGTCGATGGCCAGCCGCGCCGTTGAGCACGAGTCGCGCGTCGCCTCGCGGGTGAACGCGCTGCTGTCGATCCATCGCCAGTGCGGGGCGCCGCCCCGGCGGCGCGCCGTTGTTTCCCGACACAGGAGCTTTCCCATGCACTACACATTCCAAGGCGAGGTCGTTCTGGTGACCGGCGCCGGTTCGGGCATCGGCGCGGCCACCGCGCGCCTGCTCGCCGCCAATGGCCTCGCTGTCGTCGCTTCGGACGTGAGCCCGGAGCCGGTGGCGCGGGTCGTGGCCCAGATCGAGGCCGCGGGCGGCAGGGCCATCGCCAACGTCGCCGACGTCTCGCGCGAAGCCGATCTGGAAGCCGCGGTGGAGTGCGCCGTGCGGACCTATGGCGCCCTGCATTTCGCGTTCAACAATGCCGGGATCGGCGGCACTCTCGCGCCGGTGGGCGAACTGTCGCCCGAGGACTGGCGCCGGGTGATCGACATCAACCTGAGCGGTGTGATGTACGGCATGCGATACCAGGTGCCGGCGATCCTTGCCGCGGGTGGTGGCGCGATCGTCAACATGTCGTCCATTCTCGGAGTGGTGGGCGACGCCAACGCACCGGCCTACGTCGCGGCCAAGCACGGCGTGACCGGCCTGACGCGCTCGGCGGCGCTGGCGTACTCGGCGCGCGGCATCCGCATCAATTCCATCCATCCCGGCTACGTCGATACAGCGATTCTCGATGGCCTGGATCCGGAAACGCGCGACGCGCTGGTCGGCCAGCATCCGATCGGCCGCCTCGGCGCCCCGGACGAGATCGCGCACGCGGTGGCGTTCCTGATGTCCGAGGGCGCCAGCTTCATGACCGGCAGCGCGGTGCTCGCCGATGGCGGTTACACGGCGCGCTGAGCCGACCACGATGACCAGACACGGATCCGACCTGATCCTCGTGCTGAACTGCGGCTCGTCGAGCATCAAGTTCGCGGTCTTCGAGGCGGGCGAGGGCCCCCCGGCGCGCCAACCTGCCTGGAATGGCAAGGTCCAGGGCATCGGCGGCTCGACGCCCGATTTCGGTGAAACCGGCGTGGCCCCGTTCGCGGTCACGCTGGACGCGGGCGACCCCCATCGCGCGGCGCTGCAGATCATCAGCGAGCGTCTTGCCGCCCGCCTCGAGGGACGGCGTATCGCCATCGTGGCCCATCGCGTGGTGCATGGCGGGGTGAAATATGCAGCGCCGATCCGGGTGGACGCGGACGTGCTCGCCGACCTGGCCTCCTACGTGCCGCTCGCGCCACTGCACCAGCCCTTCGCGCTGGAAGCGGTGGAGATCCTGCTGCGCGAGCGCCCCGAGATTCCGCAGGTCGCGTGTTTCGACACCGCGTTCCACCACACCCTCGAAAAGGTGGAGAAACAGCTGCCCTTGCCGCATGCGGCCTGGGAGCGCGGCCTGCGTCGCTATGGCTTCCACGGCCTCTCATATGCCTACATGGCGATCGCGTTGCCCGAGCGCCATGGCGCGCGCGCGCATGGGCGCACCATCGTCGCCCATCTCGGCAGCGGCGCGAGCCTGTGCGGCATGCGCGAGCTGCGGAGCGTGGGGACCACCATGGGTTTCTCCGCGCTCGACGGCCTGATGATGGGCACGCGCACCGGTGTCCTTGACCCCGGCGCGGTGCTGTACCTGATGGAGATCGAGAAGCTCTCGCTGGAGCAGGTGGCGCATGTGCTCTACCACGAGTCCGGACTGCTGGGCGTGTCGGGCATCTCGTCCGAGCCGCGCGTGCTTCTGCCGCTGGAGGCAGGGGACGGGCCGGAGGCATCGCGGGCGCGCGATGCGCTGGCGCTGTACGTGCGCCGCATCGTGCGCGAGATCGGCGCACTGGTGGCCGTGCTCGGCGGCCTCGACCTGCTGGTGTTCACCGCCGGCGTCGGCGAGCACAGCGCGGAGATCCGGGCGCGGGTCTGCGCGGACCTGGCGTTCCTCGGGGTGGCCCTGGACCCTGCCGCCAATGCGGTCGACGCGCCGACGATCTCGGCGCCGTCGAGCGCGGTGACCGTTGGCGTCGAACCCACCAATGAAGAATGGATCGCCGCCTGCGATGCCCGGCAACAGGTGCCGGGATGAGGACGCGCGCGCCGCGACCGCTGCCGTCGGCGTCGGGCAGTGCACCATGCGCCGCGCGGTGCGCCGGCGCCGCGGCGCGGCCGACCGGCTCCGGGCCTGTCCGCGCGCGGCCCGGGCCGCGCGGCCGCTCGCGCGTGCACTGGGTCGTGCTGGTCCCGCGTCATTCCGATCCGCTCGCCGCCAGGCCTTCGCGCCCGGCCCCGGCGCACGCGCGCAGCATGTCTGCGAAAGCGGCGCCGCAGCCTGCGGTCCGACCACGCCGCGGGAGGCCGACGCACGAGCCACGGCTCGCGTGACCGACTGACCGCCGGCACGCGCCTGGCGCGCATGGCGGACCTCGGCTCGGCGCCCTCCGCAGTCACTTTCGCAACCGCAATCCGGCCCGTCTGTTCCCTGGAGGAATTTCCGATGGCTTCGAGCACCCCCCTGCAGAACAGCTGGTATGACGGCCATGGCCCCATCGTGCATCGCCCCGAGACCATCGAACGCGTCGAACGGCTGCTGATACGCCTGCATGCGGCAGGCCGCGTCGAGGACCTGGCCTCGGCCCGGGCGATGCTGGCGGCGGCCGACCGCGTGGCCTGCGTGGCGATGAGCGTGGTCGCGCACATGACCTATGCACGGCGCATCGACCTGTCCGGCGCACCGCTCGAGGCGATCGACTTCAAGCCGGTGCCCGAAGGCCACACAGGCGGTGCGTTGAACATGGTGCCGGCGTTCGTCGGTTACCTGCTGGCGAACGCGTTGACCTCGACCACGCGCGGGTGGCTGATGGGGCAGGGCCACTGCGTCGCCGCGATCGAGGCGGTGAATGCGCTGACCGGGGACGTCTCGGCGACGCAACGGGGGCGCTACGACCGCAGCGAGGCGGGTCTGTCCAGGCTGATCTGCGACTTCTATTCCTACGCCATTGGCGCCGACGGTCGCTCCGCGGTGCCCGTCGGCAGTCACGCCGGCCCCAATACCGCCGGCGCGGTGTCGGAGGGCGGCTATCTCGGTTTCGCTGCCCTGCAGTACGTCCACATGCCGCTGCCGGGCGAACGGCTGGTGGCGTTCCTCAGCGATGGTGCGTTCGAAGAGCAGCGCGGCTCGGACTGGGCGCCGCGATGGTGGCGGGCCGAGGACTGCGGACTGGCCGTGCCGGTGATGGTCCTCAATGGCAGGCGCATCGAGCAGCGCACCCAGATCGTGCAGGAGGGCGGCGCGACCTGGCTGTCGCAGGATCTGCGTCATAACGATTTCGCGCCGGTCATCGTCGACGGCCGTGATCCGGCGGCCATCGCCTGCGCGATCATCGAAGCCGAGGCAGCGCTGCAGGCATTCGCCGAGCAACCCGAGCGTCGCTATCCGGCGCCGCTGCCCTATGTCATTGCCGAGACCGAAAAGGGCTTCGGATTCCCCGGCGCGGGCACCAATGCCGCGCACAACCTGCCGCTGTCCAGCAATCCGCACGCGGATGCGCACGCGCGCGCCGCGTTCAATGCAGGCGCGCAGGCGCTGCATGTCGCGCCAGACGAGCTGGACGCGGCACTCGAAACCCTGTCCGTGCATCGGCGCCAGCAGCGGCCGCCCGAGAGTGCCCATGCCATGGCGCACCGTCGACCGCCGGCGCCTGCGCTGCCCGAACCCCGGTGGGAAACGCCGCGCGCCGTCGGAAGTGCGATGGTCTCGATCGACCACTGGTTCGTGGCGCTCGTCGAGGCCAACCCGGGCCTGCGCGTGCGCGTGGGCAACCCGGACGAGCTGGCGAGCAACAAGATGGGCGGCACCCTTGCGCGGCTCAAGCACCGGGTCAACGTCCCCGAGCCCGGGGTGGCGGAATCGCTGCACGGCGCGGTGATCACCGCGCTCAACGAGGAAGCGGTCGCCGCCGCCGCGCTCGGCAACAAGGGCGGTCTGAACCTGATCGTCAGCTACGAGGCCTTCGCGATGAAAATGCTGGGCCTGCTGCGCCAGGAGGTGGTGTTCGCGCGGCGCCAGCGTGAGCTGGGACAATCGCCGGGGTGGATATCGGTGCCACTCGTGGTGACTTCGCACACTTGGGAAAACTCCAAGAACGAGCAATCCCACCAGGACCCCACGATCGGCGAGGCGCTGCTGGGCGAGATGTCGGACACCGCGCGCGTGCTGTTTCCGGTCGACGGAAACACCGCCACCGCGGGCCTGCGCGCGATCTACGGCGGCCGCGGCGAGGTGGCGTGCGTGGTGGTATCCAAGCGCGACGTGGTCCAGCACTTCGCCGCGGACGCCGCGCGGACCGCCGTCGCACGCGGCGCGGCGGTCGTCATCGGCAGCCCGCTCAATGCCGAGGTACAGCTGGTCGCGATCGGCGCCTACCAGCTGGACGAGGCGATGAAGGCCCATGCGCATCTGGCCGCGCACGGTCGCCGTGCCTGCGTGACCGTAGTGCTGGAACCTGGGCGGCTGCGCGCGCCGCGTGATGCGATCGAGGCCGGTTTCGTGCTCGACGATGCCGCGCTGCAGGCGCTGTTCCCGCCGGGGCTGCCGCGCGTGCTGATGAGCCACACCCGGCCCGAACCCATGCTCGGCGTGCTGCGCCGGATCGACGAGGGGCCGGCCAGGATGACGGCGCTGGGCTACATCAGCCGCGGTGGCACGCTCGATGTCCACGGCATGCTTTTCGCGAATCGCTGCACCTGGGCCCACGCGTTGGATGCGGCCGCGTCGCTGGCTGGCTGGTCGCGCGAGTCCGTGCTCGGCGAAGCCGCATTGCGGGCCATCGACGGCGTCGGCGATCCCGCCGACCTGCGTGAACCCGACGCTGGCTGAGCGCGGAAACCATCGCCGCGCGAGCATGGGTTTCGCTGGCGCTGTCGT
>Ga0233383_1000672_pt1 | contig 12698 bp, 12 predicted proteins | sample ElkDunMinimDraft_14_FD_191542 | JGI IMG/M metagenome (GOLD analysis project Ga0233383, IMG submission 191542) | Fecal eukaryotic communites from dung pellets of Tule Elk in California, USA - Elk Dung G16 | ecosystem: Host-associated > Mammals > Digestive system > Large intestine > Fecal | place...
GCCTGGATGGCGCCGGCCAGCACGATGCCGATGACCACCGCGCCGATGGCGACCAGCCGCGGGTCGGCGTCGACTCCGGTCAGTCCGTCGGTGAAGCCGGCGAAGTCGCCCGGCAGGTACGCCCAGGCGGCGATCGCCACCAGCACCGCCGAGAGCACGGCGGAGGTGTAGAAGGCCCGGTTGATGGCGGTCAGGCCGTTGCGGTCACTGGCCCGCAGCCGGGTGATGAAGACGCCGACGATCGCCACGATCACGCCGATGCCGGAGACGATGAGCGGGAAGACCAGCCCGTCCTCGCCGAACGCGGCCCGGCCCAGGATCAGCGCGGCGACCAGGGTCACGGCGTACGACTCGAAGAGGTCGGCGGCCATGCCGGCGCAGTCGCCGACGTTGTCGCCGACGTTGTCGGCGATGGTCGCGGCGTTGCGCGGGTCGTCCTCGGGGATACCCTTCTCGACCTTGCCGACCAGGTCGGCGCCGACGTCGGCGGCCTTGGTGAAGATCCCGCCGCCGACCCGCATGAACATCGCCAGCAGGGCCGCGCCGAAGCCGAAGCCCTCCAGGACGGTGGGGGCGTCGCCGCGGAAGAGGATGACGACCAGCGCCGCGCCGAACAGGCCCAGGCCGACGGTGAGGAACCCGACCACGCCGCCGGTCCGGAAGGCGATCTTCATGGCGGTCTCCCGGCCGCCCTCCCGCTCGCGCGCCGCGGCGGCGACCCGGACGTTCGCCCGGGTGGCCAGGGCCATGCCGGCGCCGCCGATGAAGGCGCTGAACCCGGCGCCGACGATGAAGAAGATCGACCGGCCGAGTTTGACCAGTGTCTCGTTGCTGTCGGTCTCGTGGACCGGCAGCAGGAAGAGCACGATCACGGCGATCACCACGAAGATCCCGAGGGTCCGGAACTGGCGCATCAGATAGGCCGAGGCGCCTTCCTGGACCGCACCGGAGATCTCCTGCATCTTCTTGGTGCCCTTACCGGCCGCCAGTACCGTCCTGGTCAAGGCGGCTGCGAAGCCGAGCGCCACCAACGCGATGACCGCGGCGATGATGACGTACGACAGGTTCGCTCCGGTAAGGGACAGTGCACCGCCGTCAGCGGCGAGAGTCCCGGGCATTCCATGTCCTCCTGTACCGAGGTTCGCGCCGGCCGGTCACGGGGACCGGCCGGCTGAGCAAGGCGGATCGCGAGCGTCACCCCGGGCCGTGATCTTTTTACAAAGATGATCACGGTCCGAAACTCGCTGATAACCCCGGGTACTTTAGCGGCAGAACGTGGCGGAGGTCACACTGTCGGCAAGGCGCGCCTCAATGATCCTCGTCGCTGCGTCAACGCGAGGATTGTGATATAGAGCAGAGTCGATCATGGGCCGGGACCTGCGAAGACAAGGCACGCCACCGGTCCGCGGCGGACCGGCAGGGCCACTTCGGCGGCGGACGGGCGGCGTCAACGGCGGGCCGGCCGGCCGGTTCAGCGGCGGACCGGCCAGTCCATCCGGACCTCGGTGCCGATCCCCTCGTCCACCGGGCGGACCTGAAGGTTCTCGACGAAACCGGCGAGCAACGCGAAACCCACGCCGGTGGTGAGCGCCTCGTCGGTGAGCGCCTCGTCGGCCAGCTCGTCCGGCGGCAACGTCGTCAGGCCCAGGCCGGCCTCGATCGGCGCCCGGTCGATCACCCGCACCGCGTAGCCGGGCGCGTCGGTCATCTCCACCTCGACCAGGTCGCTGAGGCCGTACTGGCGGTGCAGGGTGACCGCACGGGTGCAGGCCTCACCGATGGCCAGGCGCACCTCGTCGAGCAGATCCTCGGCCACCCCGGCCCGGCGGGCCACCGCCACGCCGACCAGACGGGCGGTACGCACGTGCACCGGAGCCGGCGAGAAGGCAAGCCGAACCGTGGGCATCATGCTCCCGAGCCGGAGTCGGCGGCGATCGCCTCGTCGACGCTTCGGTACAGCGGGAATACCTGGTCCAGCGCGGTGATCCGGAAGATCTTGAGCAGGGGTTCCTTGTCACAGACCAGCGCGAAGGTGCCGCTGACCGCACGCAGCCGCTTGAGCGCCCCCACGAGCACACCCAGACCCGTGGAGTCGAGGAAGTCGACCCCACCGAGGTCGACGATCACCTTGCGGGCCCCCGCGTCGATCAGCTCGATCAGCCGTTCCCGCAGGCGGGGCGCGGTGTAGACGTCCACCTCGCCACCGACAGCAAGCACCGTATGGTCCTCGGCCGTGCGGGTCGCCAGCGACAGCTCCATCAGTTCTCCTCACCAGCCCGGAAACGCTTCTGGGCATCTAACCACCTACCCGAACACCGTGCCGGGTTCGGCTGCGACCCTCCTCATACCCCAGGTCGACTGTCAGATAGCCCAGGGAAAGTGCAAGAGTGCAGTACGTGAGCTCCTCCGTCACCGTATCGAGCGGCCCCGGCGCTGATCCGCCGGAGGTCGCCGGCAGCGGTGACCGGCTGCTGGCGATGATGCGCCGGCGCAGCTCCGAAGACCCCATCACCCACATCGAACGGGTGCCGGCCCGCGCCGGGATCACCACCGACTGGCCGGGCTGGGTGCCCGCCGAGCTGCGCGCCGCCCTGGGCCGGCGCGGCGTCGAGGCCCCGTGGAAGCACCAGGCCGAAGCGGCCGAGCTGGCCTTCTCCGGACGGCACGTGGTGATCGCCACCGGCACCGCCTCCGGCAAGTCGATGGCCTATCTGCTGCCGGCCCTGGCCACCCTGCTGGCCGACCCGCGCGCCACCGTGCTCTACCTCGCGCCGACCAAGGCGCTCGCCGCCGACCAGGCGCGGGCGCTCGCCGAGCTGGAGCTGGAGGGCATCCGCCCCGCCTGCTACGACGGGGACACCCCCCGCGCCGAACGGGAATGGATCCGGCGCCACTCCCGGTTCGTGCTCACCAACCCGGACATGCTGCACCACGGCATCCTGCCCGGCAACGCGCAGTGGACCGCCTTCCTGCGCCGGCTCTCCTTCGTCATCGTCGACGAGTGCCACACGTACCGGGGGGTCTTCGGCTCGCACGTGGCGCACGTGCTGCGGCGGCTGCGCCGCCAGTGCGAGCGGTACGCCCGCCCGGCTCGCGTGCCCAGCCAGCCGTCCGGCCCGCACCGCCGGACCGGACCGGTCTTCGTGCTCGCCTCGGCGACCTCCGGCGATCCGGCCGCGACCGCCGAACGCCTCACCGGTCATCCGGTGGCAGCGGTCACCGAGGACACCTCCCCGCGCGGCGGGGTGACCTTCGCGCTCTGGGAACCGCCGCTGCTGCCGCCCGACACCGACAATCCCGCCGACCTCACGCCGACCCGCCGCTCCGCCCTGCGCGAGACCGCCGACCTGCTCGCCGACTCGATCACCGCCGGGGTACGCACCCTGGCGTTCGTCCGGTCCCGCCGCGGCGCCGAGGTGGTCGCCACCAGCGCCCGCCGGTCACTGGACGAGGCGGTGCCGGGGCTGGGGCGGCGGGTCGCGGCGTACCGGGGTGGCTACCTGCCCGAGGAGCGACGGGCGCTGGAACGGGCGCTGCTCGACGGGGAGCTGCTCGGGCTGGCCTCGACCAACGCGCTGGAGCTCGGCGTGGACCTGGTCGGGCTGGACGCGGTGCTGATCTGCGGCTATCCCGGCACCCGGGCCTCGCTCTGGCAGCAGGCCGGCCGGGCGGGCCGTTCGGGACAGGAGGCCCTGGCGGTGCTGGTGGCCCGCGACGACCCGCTCGACACCTATCTGGTGCACCACCCGGAGGCGCTCTTCGGACGGCCGGTCGAGGCGACGGTCCTGGACCCGGGCAACCCGTACGTCCTGGGCCCGCAGCTGGCCTGCGCGGCGGCCGAGGCGCCGCTGACCCCCGCCGACCTGAAGCTCTTCGGGCCGGGCGCACGGGAGGCGGTCGACGAACTGGTCGCCGCCGGCGCCCTGCGCGCACGCCCCACCGGCTGGTACTGGCGTGATCCGCGCCGCCCGGAGGTGGATCTGCGCGGCCAGGACGGTGCCCCGGTCTGCGTCGTCGAGGCGGCCACCGGGCGGCTGCTCGGCACTGTCGACGGCGGTTCCGCGCACTTCCTGGTGCATCCCGGCGCTGTCCATCTGCACCAGGGCGTCTCGTACGTGGTGGACTCCCTGGACCTGGCCGACGGCTGCGCGCTGGTGCACCCGGCCGAACCGGACTGGTCGACCCACGCCCGCGACGTCACCTCTCTGACGGTGCTCTCGGTGCGCTCCTACACCGACGCCGGGCCGGTCGGCATGTTCCTCGGCGAGGTGGACGTCACCAGCCAGGTGGTCTCCTACCAGCGGCGGCGCATCGCCACCGGCGAGGTGATCGACACCCGGCCGCTGGACCTGCCGGCCCGCGAGCTGCGCACGATGGCGGTCTGGTTCACCGTCTCACCGCAGGCGCTGGCGGCGGCCGGGGTGGAGCCGGCCGAGGTACCGGGGGCGCTGCACGCCGCCGAGCACGCGGCGATCGGTCTGCTGCCGCTGGTCGCGACCTGTGACCGCTGGGACATCGGCGGGCTCTCCACCGCCGTGCACCCCGACACCGGCGCGCCGACGGTCTTCGTCTACGACGGGCACCCCGGCGGTGCGGGTTTCGCCGAGCGGGCGTACGCGGTGGCGGCGCAGTGGCTGCGGGCCACCCGGGAGGCGATTTCGGCCTGTGGCTGCGAAGCGGGCTGTCCGTCCTGTGTGCAGTCCCCCAAGTGCGGCAACGGCAACAATCCACTGGCCAAGAACGATGCCGTACGCGTGCTCGACGTGGTGCTGGCGAATCTGCCCCCGGAGCCGTCCCCGCAGTCCTGAGCCGCGCCGCCTGCGATGCCGTCCTGGTCAGGGCGGGTGAGCCGGATCGGCCAGGTTAGTTTGTGGACGGTGCCGAGCGGGTGAGCGCGGTGTGGGCCGCGTTTTTGCGGTCTGCCGGTATCGCATCGGTGTGCCACACTCCGCCGTGCGGCCGGAGTTGGTCGCGTCGGCTCGACAGGGGAAGTCAGATGGACCTTCAGTTCTTGCAGGCACAGCGGCAGTTGCTCATCCGTCAGCGGCTCCGCCTGATGGTCAACCAGTATCAGGTGCACGCGGCCGCGCCGGACGGCTCGGAAGGGCCGATGCTCGCCTTCGCGCAGCAGAAGCGGATGGCTTTCAAGGAGCAGGTGACGCTCTACACCGATGACACCAAGCAGGTGCCGGTGTTGGGCTTCAAGGCCCGGCAGGTCATGGACCTGGGCGCGACCTACGACGTGACCGACGCCAACGGTGCGCCGATCGGCCTGTTCCGCAAGGATTTCAAGGCGTCGCTGCTGCGTTCGACGTGGATCGTCGAGCAGCCCGGCGTGGGGCCGATGACGGGCCAGGAGCGCAGCTTCCCGATCGCGCTGCTGCGCCGTTTCGTCAACTCGCTCTCCTGGCTGCCGTACCACTTCGATTTCGTACTCGACGGCCAGGTCGCCTTCTCGGTGGAGAAGAAGTGGGGCCTGCGCGACCGCTACGTCGTCAACATCAACCACCCCGGTCTGGACCGGCGCGTGGTGATGGCGATGGCCGTCGGCCTGGACGCGCTGCAGAGCCGCTGACGCGATAGGTCCGGGGGCGGGCAGGGCCGCCTGCCCCTCCCGGACCTGCCCGCCATCGCGGCGTAGACGCCTGGATCGCCAACTACTTCCGCTTCCCCAGCGTGGGGAGCCGCCGCGTTGCGCTGGCGCTGTGGGCCGAGTCGGCCATAGAGTCCTGTCCATGGACATGCTGAGGGGCGAACAGATCGCCGAGGCCAACCTGGCTGATTGGCGCAAGCTGGCCCAGGGGCTGCATGCCCGATACCTGGTCGACGACTTCGGCACCGGCGCACGATTCGTCGCCGCGGTGGGCGAGGCCGGCGACGCGCTCGGACACCACCCGCGCGTGTCGATCGGCAACGGGTACGTCGACTTCAAGTTGATCAGCGACGACGCTGTCTTCCGCGACGACGAGGGCACCGAGCATGTCGTCGCATGGGTGACCCAGCAGGACGTCTACCTCGCTCGCCGGATCACCGAGGTCGCCGCCGACCACAAGGTCGAAGCCGACCCGGCCTCGGTCAGCGACATCGAGCTCGGCCTCGACACGGCGCGCTCCGCGACCATCGCACCAGTGTGGGCCGCCCTTTTGACCGGGAGCGCCGAGTCCCAGGGACGCGGGTCTCCCAGCGACGAGATCAGGGACGCCACGGGACGGGTACCGAACCTCTGGTTCGGGGACGCCGACGAGCACGAGACCCCGCGTCAGCGGTTCCACATCGAGGTCTATGTGGCGCCCGAGGTGGCCGAGCAACGGATCGCCGCCGCCCTCGCCGCGGGCGGGACCGTCGTCGATGACAGCAACGCGCCCTCGCTCACCGTGATCGCCGACCAGGACGGCAACAAGGGCATCGTCTGCGTCGACGCGTCCGCTGCCAAGAAGGATTGAAGCGCCAGATTTCACCCTCGACCAGGAGGACCCGACTCAGCCTTGTATCGGTCCGGCTCGGGCTGAGGCTCTGGCGCTGCGTTCCCAGCCGGGCAGGCCGGTCGCCGCGACCTCAACGGTGATCTGGAGTGTGAAGCCCTCCAGCACACATCCGGTGATCTGCCCGTCGTTGCGGGCGGCAAGCTCGGCCGCGCGGGCGCAGGCGGCCTCAGCGCCCTCGACAGCCCGTGCCGCCCCCGCCAGGGCGCCGAGGTCGGCTGCGATCTGGGCGCGTTGACTTGCCACCTGTGCCGCGCCGACCGCCGCCCCCGCGCCGGAGGCGGCGAAGAGTGCCAGCCCGAGGGCCAGCAGCCACAGCGATGCGCTGCCCCGGTCCGTGCCCGACCTCGTCCGCAGTCGCCGCCGCCGTGACCTCCCGGTCGTTGATACGCCCTGATCACTGCCTGGGCCTGATCCCCGTGATGCCGTCATGGCGATGCCCCTGGTTCGCCCGGTTCGACCGCGGCGGTGGCATCGGCCTCGACGGTCAGGGCAGGCAGGCGGGCGCCGAGGACCCGGACCGGGGCACGCACGGTCGCGTGCGCGTATTCGCCGTCTGAGTTGACGGTGATCGCCGCACCGGCGGGCGCGTTGCGCCGGCCTGCCGAGGTGCCGTCCGCGCCTCGGGCGGTGGCGAGTGCGGCGTCGCGGGCGGCGTCCTGGCACTGGGCTTTGGTGGTGACCGCGCCGACGGCGGTGAGCCCGGCGAGCAGGAGCAGCATCAGCGCCGGCAGGCCGGCCGCGAGTTCGGCGGTGAAGGAGCCGCGGTCACCGTTGGTGGCCGCGACGCCCGGTCGCCGGTCGTGGCCGGCCCGCCGGCGCCGCCTCACGAGAGCGCCCGGTCGATCACCGAGGTCAGTGCCTTCTGGACACTGCCGGAGGTGAGCACCTTGAGCAGGATGCCGGCGAACGCGACGGCGGCCAGGGTGCCGACGGCGTACTCGGCGGTGTTCATGCCGGCGTCTCCACGGAGCCGGGCGCGCAGGTGTGCGAGGAGTTTGCGCATGATGTATTCCTTTCTGCGGTGCCGCCGGGCGGTCCCGGCGGCGGACGGGTTCGGAGCGGCTCGGAGCGGGTCGGCTCAGAGCACGTCGCCGAGGACGGCGACGACCACCGGCACGAGGCCGGCGAGAATGAAGGCGGGCAGGAAGCAGAGCCCGAGCGGCAGGACGATGAGCACGCCCGCGCGCCGGGCCGAGGCTTCGGCGGCGAGCGCGCGGTCGGCCCGCAGGTCGTCGGCGAGCCGGGTCAGCCCGCCGGCGAGGGCCGCACCGCTGGCCGAGGAGCGGACCGCGGCGACGATCAGCCGCTGCGCCCCCTCGACCGGCGCCAGGTGCGCCCAGGCCTCGGGTGGGTCGCCACCGAGCCGCAGCGTGCGGCCGACCCGGGTGAGCCGCTCGGCCAGCGGGCCGCCGAGCGCCTCGGCGACGGCCTCCACGGCCCGGTCCACGGGGGTGCCGCCGCGCAGCGCTGCGGCGAGCAGGTCCGCGGCGAGCGGAAGGTCGGCGCTCTCGCGTTGCCGCCGCCGGCGTACCGCCGGTGGTTCGAGCCGGCGCAGCGCCCGGTCGGCGGTGACGGCGACGGCGAGACCGGCCAGCGGCGCGGCCCAGCCGCCGACGGTGATCGCCGCCGCCAGTCCGGCGAGGACCGCCGCGGCCCGGATCGGATCGCGGCGCAGGCGCGACTGTGGTGGTGGGCCGCTTCGGCGCAGCCGGGCCAGGCGACGGGGGCGGGGCCGGAGTCCGGCCACCAGTGCGGCGGCGAGCAGGCAACCGGCGGCCAGCAGCGCGGCCATCACCCGGCCCAGGCCCGCGCGCTACTGAGCCGGGCGGTCCAGGCCAGCCCGGCGAGTTGCAGCAGGACCGCCCCGAGGGCGCAGGCAGCCCCGAGCGGGGTGTGCAGCAGGACGTGCAGCGGGTCGGCGCCGATGGTGTAGCCGAGAGCGATCCCGCCGACGGGCAGCACAGCGAGCAGCCCGGCGGTGGCGCGGGCTCCGGCGGCCTGGGCCGCTGCCGCCGCCGCGCCCCGGTCGGCCGCGCGGGCGTCGGCCTCAATCCGCTCGACCAGCTCGGCCAGGGGCGCGCCGGTGCGCTCGGCGAGCCGGACCGCCGACCGGGTCAACCCGGCGAGGCGATCGGCGGGCGGCGACCCGGATTCCGCGAACGGCCCGGTGCCGGTGCCGGGCAGGCCGGCCCGCAGGTCCGCGGCGAGGGCGCAGAGATCGTCGAGCTGCCGGCGGCGGCGTTCGCGCTCCTCCCCTGCGGCCCGGCGGCTGAGCAGCGCCCGGGTGGCCAGCGCGCCATAGGCCGCCGCGGCGACCGCGGCCACCAACCCGGAGAGCAGGAGACCGACCAGCGCGGCAACCAGGCCGGCGAGCGCGGCGCTGCGACGCGGCTGTCGCAGCAGCCGCTCCCGTAGGTGCGCGGCGACCGCCCGCAGGTCGATCGTGGGCGCGGTACGGCCGGTGCGCATCAGCAGGCGGCGGCGGGTGCCCGGTAGCCGGCGCGGCCAGCCGACGGCCAGCGCCGCGAGCGCCAGGCAGGCCGCCGCGCTCCAGCCGCCGGTCACCGGCGCTCCCTCGCGGCCCGGGAGTGCCGTGGCCCTGGGGCGGCGAACCGGTCGGGCAGCGGCTCCCGCGCGGGCTCGGCCTGGTGGCCGGGCGCCGGCTGGCGTACGGACTCGGTGTGGTGGCCGGGCGCCGGCTCTCGTGTGGGCTCGGTGTGGTGGCCGGGCGGCGGCGGTCCCGGCGGGGGTGGGGTGTCGCCGTGCAGGACGTCGGGCACCGGCACGTCGCGCTGGTCGAGCAGCCGGATCAGGGCACCCGCGGCCGGTCCGGCGCCGCACTCGCGGGTCCAGGCGGGAACGACGGTTACCAGCCGTTCGGTGCCCTGCGGCAGCAGCAGGCAGACCGATTCGAGTCGTCGTCCGGCGGGCGAGCGCCGGACCTGGAGGACGACCTGCAACGCGGCGGTGATCTGGGCGTGCAGCGCCAGGCGGGGCAGGCCGCCGAGGAGACCGAGTGCCTCCAGCCGGGCCGGCACGTCGGCCGGGGTGTTGGCGTGCAGGGTGCCCGCGCCGCCCTCGTGACCGGTGTTCAGGGCGGCGAGCAGATCCACCACCTCGGCGCCGCGGCACTCCCCGACGACGAGCCGGTCGGGACGCATCCGCAGCGCCTGCCGGACCAGGTCGCTGAGCCCGATCGTGCCGGCCTGCTCCACGTTGGAGGTCCGGGCCTGCAGACCCAGCACGTGCGGGTGGGCCGGGCGCAGCTCGGCGGCGTCCTCGACCAGGATGATCCGCTCGGTACGCGGGACCAGACCGAGCAGCGTGTTGAGCAGGGTCGTCTTGCCCGAGCCGGTGCCACCGGTGACCAGGTAGGCCAGCCGGGCCGCCACCACCGCCGACAGCAGCGGCGCCACCGATGGCGCCACCATGCCGGAGCCGACCAGCTCCGCCAGCGTGAAGGGACGTTGACGGAAGGTCCGCAGGGAGAGGTAGGGACCGGCGGTCGCCACCGGCGGCAGCACCGCGTGCAGGCGGGTGCCGTCGGGCAGCTGCGCGTCGACGTACGGGCAGCCGTCGTCGAGCCGGCGACCGCTGGCGGCGGCGAGGCGCTGGGCGAGACGGCGTACGTCGTCGGGGCCGCCGAGGTCGAGTGCGACCTGACGCAGCCCGTCCCCGCGGTCGACCCAGACCCGTGCGCCGTTGACCAGCACGTCGCTGACGGAGGGATCGGTCAGCAGCGGCGCCAGCGGGCCCACCCCGAGCAGGTCGTCGCGGACGCGGTCGGCGGTGCGCAGCAGCGCGGTGTCGCCGAGTACCGCGGTGGCCGGGTCGGCGCGTACCGCGGAGACGACGGCCGCGGCGGTGACCGGAGCGCCTTCGGCGGCGAACCGTTCGCGGACCCGGACGGCAAGCTCATGTCTGCCGCGCGCCGGCACGCCGCGCCCGGTCACGCCGCACCGGCCAGGACGGCGTCGCGGGTCTCGGAGATCAGCCGGCGGCAGAGCGTGGCGAGTGGTCCGCGGCCGTCGGCGGTGGGGGCTTCGCCGCGTTCAAGCGCCCGGCACAGGCCCGGTTCGGGGCGCAGCGTCCCGGCCAGCGGCAGGTCGAGCGCCTTCGCCACCTCGGCGGCTTTGAGGCCGCCGGGCGCCGGGCCGCGCACGACCAGCGACAGCCGGGGGCAGTGCGGGGTGACGGTGGCGGCGACCCGGGCCGCCGCGGCGACGGCCCGCAGCTCGGCGGGGACCACCAGGTAGGTCTGGTCGGCGGCCTGCAGGGCGATCTGGGCGGCGTCGTCGAGCTGCCGCGGCAGGTCCACCACCACCAGGTCCCGGCCTCGGCGGCCGGCCTCCAGGGTGGCGGCCATCGCCTCGGCCGGCAGCCCGAGCGGGTCGCCCCGATCCCACGAGAGCATCACCAGGTCGCCGTGTCCCGGCAGGGCCGCCACCAGCGACGAGGTGTCGATCCGCCCGTTCGCGCCGGTGAGGGCGGGCCAGCGCAGCCCGTCGAGCTGCTCCCAGCCGAGGACCAGGTCGAGACCGCCGCCGAGGGGATCGCCGTCGACGAGCAGGGTGCGCAGCCGCGAGCGGGTGGCGGTGATCGCGAGGCCGCCGGCGAGCACGCTGGCACCGGCCCCGCCCCGGCCGCCGAGCACCGCCACGACGCTGCCGGGGCGGGGGTCCTCGACGAGGGTCTCGGCGAAGCGGTCGATCAACCACGGTTCGGCGGTGGGCAGGACCGCGACGTGTTCGGCGCCGATCAGCTCCGCGACATCCCAGCCGGGGTCGGCGGTGCCGGCGAGCCCGACCAGGACGACCCGTGACCGGCGGGGCAGTCGCGCCCGCAGGCACGCCTGACCCTGGTCGGTGCCGACGATCACCAGTGGTGCGGCTTTCCAGCGGGGCCGGGCGGCGGCCGGGTCGGCGGCGACCTCGACCTGGCTGCCGCCGGCGGCAGCCAGGCGCAGCAGCTCGTCGAGGAGCTCGCCGTCACCGGTCAGCACCAGCGGCAGCGGCGGATCCGGCGCGACTGAGGTACGGGGCGGCATCGCGGCCTCCAAGGGGATCGGCACCTGTGACCGCCTGACCGTGCCGCCGGTAACCCGTTCGGGGACGGGGCGATCTGCTCCGCTGTGGACGGGACGGCGGGCTGTGGACAGCGCCCGTACGCGGGATTCGATCTGTTATGGCCGGGCGATGCGGCCGGCAACGACAGCGACCCCCGTCGCGGGGACGGGGGTCGCCGGGGTTCGGCTCCGGGGGGGTGAACCGAACCGCACCCGGCAGCCACGAGGGGGTCGGGCGGCTGCCGAGACCGAGGCGTCACGGCAGTGCCGTGTCGTACGCACAGCATGCCGCAGCTGTCGGCGGCAGTCGAGAGGCAGAACTTCACCAGCTGCGAAAGATCCGCAGCGGAGAGTAACCACACTGGGACGCGCCGGCCCTCATCTAGCTGCCCAAATGCCGCGAAAGGCACGTCACGGGGCAGGCTGCGCGCCGACCGGGCATCGGCCGACTACACTTCCCGACCGTGGGCCGAAGCGCCGCTTTTTTCGATCTGGACAAGACCGTCATCGCCAAGTCGAGCGCCTTGGCGTTCGGTCGGCCGTTCTACCGTGATGGCCTGATCACCCGCCGGGACGTGGTCAAGTCCGCGTACGCGCAGCTGATGTTCCGGCTGGGCGGCACGGACGAGCAGACCATGACCAAGACGCGGGACTACCTCGCCGCGCTCTGCAAGGGCTGGCCGGTGGAGCAGGTCCGGCAGATCGTCGCCGAGACACTGCACGAGCTGATCAACCCGTACGTCTACGCCGAGGCGGCCGCCCTCATCGAGGAGCACCGCGCCGCCGGCCGCGACGTCGTGCTCGTCTCCGCCTCCGGCGAGGAGATGGTCCGCCCCATCGGCGAACTGCTCGGCGTCTCCGGTGTCATCGCCACCCGGATGGCCGTGGACGACCAGGGCCGCTACAGCGGGGAGATCGAGTTCTACGCCGCCGGAGCGGCGAAGGTCGAGGGTGTCGCCGAGCTCGCCGCCGCGCGCGGCTACGACCTGGCCGACTCGTACGCCTACTCCGACTCGATCACGGACCGGCCGCTGCTGGAGTGCGTCGGCCACCCGACGGCGGTCAACCCGGACCGCGGGCTGCGCAAGCTCGCCACCGAGAACGGCTGGCCGGTGCTGGAGTTCCGCCACCCCATTCCGCTCGGCCGC
>Ga0233383_1000673_pt1 | contig 12694 bp, 13 predicted proteins | sample ElkDunMinimDraft_14_FD_191542 | JGI IMG/M metagenome (GOLD analysis project Ga0233383, IMG submission 191542) | Fecal eukaryotic communites from dung pellets of Tule Elk in California, USA - Elk Dung G16 | ecosystem: Host-associated > Mammals > Digestive system > Large intestine > Fecal | place...
GGGCCGGGCGGGGAGCCGCACGCCCACGTCCACCAGGAGCTGCTGCTCAACACCGTCGAGATCGTGTCCGGCGTCCACGAGCGGGTGGGTGACGCCGGGCACGACCTGCGCCGCAGCATCGACGAGGTCCGCGCCGTCACGGGGCCGCTGCGGGTCGAGCTGATGTGCGCGGGCACCCACCCCTTCGCCCAGTGGGACCACCAGAAGGTCACCGACAAGGAGCGATACAACACGCTCATCGACCGGACGCAGTGGTGGGGTCGGCAGATGCTGATCTACGGCGTCCACGTGCACGTCGGGATCGAGGACCGGGCCAAGGTGCTTCCGATCATGCGGGCGGTCCTCGCCTACTTCGGCCATCTCCAGGCGCTGTCCGCGTCGTCGCCGTTCTGGGGCGGCAAGGACACCGGGTACGCCTCGAACCGTGCGCTGATGTTCCAGCAGCTCCCGACCGCCGGCCTGCCGTTCCGCCTCGAGGAGTGGTCCGATCTCGAGCGCTACACCGACGACATGCTCCTCACGGGCGTGATCGACGACTTCTCCGAGGTGCGCTGGGACATCCGGCCCTCGCCGCGCTTCGGCACGCTCGAGGTGCGGATCTGCGACGGCACGCCGACGCTGTCCGAGCTGCTCGCGATCGCGGCACTCACCCAGTGCCTCGTCGAGCACTTCTCGTCCGAGCTCGACGCCGGCCGCGAGCTCCCGGACCTGCCGCAGTGGTTCCTCCAGGAGAACAAGTGGCGCTCCGCGAGGTACGGGATGGACGCGATCCTCATCCTCGACGCGTCGGGGCACGAGGACCTCGTGACCACCGACGTGCGCAGGCTCCTGGGCGTCCTGGAGCCGGTCGCCGAGCGGCTGGGGTGCACCGAGGAGCTGGCGGACGTCGCGGTGATCCTCGAGGGCGGCGCGTCGTACCAGCGGCAGCGCGAGGTCGCGCGTCGCCACAACGGCGACCTGCAGCCCGTCGCGTTCTCGCTCGTCGAGGAAATGCACGCGGGCCGTCCGTTGTTGTGACCTGGCAGACATCCGATCCGTCGGCCACCCGAGCCGGCACCCCGACGAGAGGTGAGCATGTCCGACACCGTTGACATGTGGTTCGATCCGTTGTGCCCCTGGGCCTGGATGACGTCGCGCTGGCTCCTGGAGGTGGAGAAGGTCCGTGACGTGGAGGTCCGATTCCACGTGATGAGCCTCTCGGTCCTCAACGAGAACGCCGAGGACCTGCCCGAGCGCTACCGCGAGATGCTCCAGCGCGGCTGGGGCCCGGTCCGCGTCGCCACCGCCGCCGCGCAGAAGCACGGTGAGCACGTCCTGCGCGACCTCTACACCGCGATCGGGACCCGTGTGCACCCCGGTGGCCGCGACCTCGACGCCACGGTGCTCGGTGAGGCCTTGGACGAGGTCGGGCTCGAGCGCGACCTGCTGGACGCCGCCGACAGCGACGCGTACGACGAGCCGCTGCGTGCCTCGCACGAGCGCGCGATCGAGCTCGTCGGCACCGAGGTCGGCACGCCGGTCGTCGCCGTGAACGGCGTGGCCTTCTTCGGCCCGGTCGTGTCGCCCGCGCCGAAGGGCGAAGCCGCAGGCCGTCTGTGGGACGGCTGCCTCCTCGTCGCCGGGACGGACGGCTTCTTCGAGCTGAAGCGCACCCGTACCCGCGAGCCGATCTTCGACTGAGTCGACTGCCCCCATCACTTTCCGTGGGGGCCGACGCAGACGCCAGGCCCCACCGGTATGTTCCGGTGGGGCCTGCGCTGCGCGTGGGGGCCAACGCAACGGTCCGCTCAGGAAGAAGAGTCGACGAGCTGACCGTGAGCCGTGTGCTCAGGCCAGCGCGAGGAAGAGCTTCTCCATCTTGGCCGCGTCGATGTCGGTCTCCTCGTCGGAGAGGCAGCGCTGGAGGCCGGTGGCCACGACGGCGTAGCCGGCTCGCGAGAGCGCCTTGTTGACCGCCGCGAGCTGGGTGAGGACCGACTCGCAGTCCGAACCTTCTTCCATCATGCGGATCACGCTGCCGAGGTGACCGTGCGCTCGCTTCATGCGCGTGATGATCGCCTTGATCTCTGTGGGCTCGAGGTCCATCAGTGTCCTTCTCCGGTGAGGGCGGCGAGTGCCGCGGTGAGTCGCTGGCGGGCGTCGTCGGCCACCGCTCGCAGGCCGTGACCGGTGTCGCCGGCGAACGCGATCATGGCCTGAGGATCGAACGCCTCCACGATCGTCGTGCGTTCGTCGACCGCGCGGACGACGACGTTGCAGGGCAGGAGCGCCGCGATCGAGGGATCGGCCGCCAGTGCCTGGTGGGCGAGCTGCGGCCGGCAGGCTCCGAGGATCACCTGCGGTGCGACGTCGACGCCGAGCTTCTTCTTGAGCGTTCCGGCGAGGTCGATCTCGCTGAGGATGCCAAACCCCACCTCTGCGAGCTCGCGGCGCACGTCATCGACGGCTTCGGCGTACGGGCGGTCGAGCGTCGCGGTGAGCGTGTAGTCGGCCATGTCGTCTCCTCCGTCGAGCTGCTTCTCGTCGAGTCGTCGTCGAGTCAGGGATGTCCTCACTCTACATCCCCCCTGGGGGATACGGTACGGTTGCCGCGTGGATCCCCCGGGGGGGATACGCGCACCAGTGGTCCACACCTGCCTGACTCCTCACGGAACGGAACGCCCAGCATGTCTACGTCGGTCTTCGACAAGACCCCACCAACCTCTGCGCCCGACGCGGACGACTACCGCCCCGGGCCGTTGGGGCGCCTCGGAGTGTGGGTCACTCAACACCGCCGTCTCGTGGCACTCGCATGGGTGGCGCTGGTCGTCGGCCTGGGCATCTTCGCCCCGAAGGTGGAGCACAACCTTTCCGGCGCCGGCTGGCAGGCCGACGGCTCGGAGTCGGTCGCGGCCCGCGAGCTCGCCCGTGAGCACTTCGGAGGCAACGCGTCCTCGGCCATCCAGGTGGTGGTCCAGGCCAAGGACGGCTCCGTCACCGAAGGAGCCGGCGCGGAGGTCGTCGCCCAGGTGACCGAGGTTCTCGAGAACGAGCCACGGATCGCCGACGTCCTGCAGCCGCAGCAGGGAGCCACACTCTCCGCAGACGGTGAGACCGCGATCGTCCTCGCGGGAGCTGGCGCCGATACGAACGAGATGGTCCGCGTCGCGACCGACCTCAAGGGCGAGCTGATGGACCTGTCGGTCGATGGAGTCCAGGTCAACCCCACCGGCTCCTCGATCCTCTGGAGCGACTTCAACGAGGCGAACCTCGACGCCATGCTGAAGAGCGAGTTCATGTCGTGGCCGGTGACCCTCGCGATCCTGGTGCTCGCGTTCGGCGCTCTGGTTGCCGCCGGTCTGCCGCTGCTTCTGACCCTCGCGGGTCTGCTCGCGTCCGCAGGGTCGCTCGTGCTCATCAACGAGCTGGTACCGGTCTCCATCTGGGCGATGAACTTCGCGATGATGTTCGCGCTCGCGCTCGGGATCGACTACGCACTCTTCATGGTGGTCCGCTATCGGGCCGCCCGAGCGGCTCGTGCTGGCCAGCGTGACGGGGCGCGGCTCGCTGTCGCGGAGATGATGGACACCGCGGGCAAGGCGGTGCTCCTGTCCGGTGTCACCGTCGTCGTCTCGCTCTCGGCGGTGATGCTCGTGCCCTCGCCGTCCTTCCGATCGATGGCGGGCGGCATCATGCTCTCGGTCGTCTTCATCCTCGCCGCAACACTCACGCTGCTCCCTCTGGTGCTCTTCAAGCTCGATCTCCGCATCAACAAGCTCGCGCTCCCATGGTCCCGGTCCGCAGAGCACAGGTCTCCGAGGTTCGCAGCGTGGGGCGAGCGTCTGTGGCGCCGCCCGGTCGTCTGGGGGCTCGGCTCGCTCGTCGTGCTCATCGCCCTCGCGACCCCGATCGTCGGGCTGCAGACGGCCATGCCGTCCATCAAGGTGCTGCCCGAGGATGCCTCGGCGCGGGTGGGCTACGACGTCGTCAAGGACGCCTTCGGCGAGGGCGCACCGGGGACCCTGCAGGTCGTGGTCGACCGGACCGAGGCCCAGGTCGCCGTGGACGTGCTCGGCGACGAGAAGGGAATCGCCGCAGCCATGCCGGCAGTCCCCGCCGCCGACGACAGCGGGCTGTCCCTGATCCAGGCCGTACCCACCGTCGATCCGTCCGACCCACGCCTGAGCGACACCGTGGACCGGCTACGGTCCGACCTTCCGGAGTCGGCACTCGTGGGCGGCGCAGCCGTCGAGAACCTGGATCTGAAGTCCCAGCTCGACGAGTCGACACCACTGGTGATCGCCGTGGTGCTCATCCTCGGATTCCTGCTGCTTCTCGTCGCGCTGCAGGCCCCGCTGATCTCGTTGCTCGGAACTCTCGCGAGCCTGCTCTCGACCGCCGCTGCGTTCGGGGTGGCACGCCTGGTCTTCCAGGAGGGACACGGCTCGGGGTTGCTGGGATTCGAGTCCCAGGGCTTCCTCGACGCCTGGGCGCCGGTGTTCTTCTTCGCGATGATCTTCGCCATCGCGATGGACTACACCGTGTTCCTGCTGGCGTCGGCCAAGGAGCACTACGAGCGGTCGGGTGACCCGCACGAAGCCATGGTCGGGGCCCTCGCGCACTCCGGCCGCGTCATCTTCGCGGCGGGCGCGGTGATGGTCGCCGTGTTCTTCACCTTCGCGATCTCCGGCCCGATCCCGCCCAAGGAGATGGGCGTCGTGCTGGGTGTGGCGGTCCTGGTGGACGCATTCCTGGTCCGGCTCGTGCTCCTCCCGGTCATGCTCCGGCTCACCGGCAAGGCCGCCTGGTACACGCCCGCCTGGCTGAAGAAGGTCCTGCCCAACATCACCTTCTCCCACGGGTGAGAGAGGAATCGTCATGAACCTCGACCGAGCCGTCCTCGCGCTCGCCGGCACGATGACGCTCATCAGCGCCGGCCTCGCTGCCCTGGTCTCGCCGTGGTGGCTGCTGCTCACCATGTTCGTCGGCCTCAACCAGATCCAGGCCGCGATCACCGGCTTCTGCCCCGCTGCGACGATCTTCCGACGGCTTGGCCTGCCGTCGGGGTGCGTCTTCCGCTGACGTCGAAGCAGCCAGGCCCCACCGGCACATCCCGGTGGGGCCTGCGCTGCGCGTGGGGGCCAACGGAGAGTGCGTGCCGCTAGGGTCCTCCCCATGGACCGCGACATCGCCGCTGAGCGCGCCGCCGATCGTGCCGACGCCCTTGCCGAGGTGGTCCGCATCGACGTCGCGCACGTTGCCGACCTCGAGGCGGACGGGGTGCCGGTACGCCTCTACCGGCCGGAGGAGGACGTCCCGGTCCTCCTGTACGTCCACGGTGGCGGCTGGGTGTTCCACGACATCGAGACCCACGACGCGTTCTGCCGCTACCTCGCCAACGCGACCGGATGGGCGCTGCTGTCCGTGGACTACCGCCGTGCACCCGAGGCCCCGTACCCCGCGCCCCTCGACGACGTCGCGACCGCCCTCGCCTGGCTGCGCGCGCACGGCGGCGAGCACGGGCTCGACACCACCCTGATCGCCGGGATCGGCGACTCCTCCGGAGCCAACATGGTCGCCGGACTCTCCGTACGAGAGGCCGGGGCGCTGGCCTACCAGGTGCTCGTCTACCCGCCGACCGACGCGTTCGCCGACACGGCGTCACGGCGTACGGAGGGCGGCGGCGCGTACGAGTTCGTGACGGCGGACATGGACTGGTACTGGGACCAGTACGCACCCACCGACGAGGCGAAGCGCCACCCTGAGGTCTCGCCGCTCGTGGCGGCCGATCTCACCGGCCAGCCGCCCTCGCTCGTGATCACCGCGGAGCACGACCTGCTTCGCGACGAGGGCGAGGCGTACGCACAGCGGCTGGTCGACGCCGGCGTGCCGACGGTCGCCTGGCGCGCACTCGGGATGACCCACGGGTTCTGGCGCCGACCATGGGAGTTCGCGGAGTCGCGCTCGGCCGTTCGGCTCGTCGCGAGCACGTTGCGCGACCTCGCCGCCACGCCTGATGGCTGAGTCCTGGGAGAATGACCGCATGCGCGTTCACATCGGTTGCGACCATGCCGGATTCGAGCTCAAGAACCACCTTCTGACGCACCTGCGCGAGCAGGGCCACGACGTCGTCGACCACGGTCCGGCCGAGTACGACGCCGAGGACGACTACCCGCCGTTCTGCATCGCCACCGGCGAGGCCGTCGTCGCCGACCAGGGCAGCCTCGGCATCGTGATCGGAGGCTCCGGCAACGGTGAGCAGATCGCGGCCAACAAGGTCGACGGAGTCCGTGCGGCCCTTGCGTGGTCGCTCGAGACGGCGCAGCTCGCCCGCGAGCACAACAACGCCAACGTCGTCGGCATCGGCGCCCGCATGCACTCCACGGAGGAGGCGACCGCCATCGCCGAGGCCTTCCTCGCGACGGCCTTCAGCGGGGTCGAGCGGCACGCCCGCCGCATCTCGCTGCTCACGGCGTACGAGGAGTCGCGCGGCACCGACGTCGCCGACCGGCGCGAGGACTTCTGAGGCGTGCCGGAGGGACACACCCTCCACCGGCTCGCGCTCGACCTCGGCGCGGCCTTCGGCGGTGACCTGACGTGGTCGTCGAGCCCCCAGGGTCGCTTCGCCGAAGGGGCGGCGCGGATCGGCCCACGGGTGATGGAGGGTGCGGAGGCGTACGGCAAGCAGCTCTTCGTCCGGTTCGCCGGACTCGAGGAGCAGGTGCGCGTGCACCTCGGCCTGATCGGCGGGCTCGCGATCCACTCCGGCCTGCCGGAGCCTGGCGCGGTCGGTGACCTCGACGCACGGCCCGTGGTCGGACAGGTGCGCTGGCGGCTGGAGTCCGTACGCGCCTGGGCCGACCTGCGGGGCGCGACGGTGTGCACGCTGATCACGCCGGACGAGAAGGCCGCGTACCTCGCGAAGCTGGGACCCGACCCGCTGCGCGACGACGCCGATCCCAGCCAGGCGTGGCGTCGCATCAACCGGTCCCGGTCGACGATCGGCGCGTTGCTGATGGACCAGTCCGTCCTCGCCGGCGTCGGAAACGTCTACCGCGCCGAGGTGCTGTTCCGGCACAACCTCGACCCCTTCCTCGAGGGCCGCTTCCTCCGGCGCGACGAGTGGGACGCGATCTGGGGAGACCTGGTCGGGCTCATGGCGTACGGGGTGACGCACAACCGCATCGACACCGTGCGGCCCGAGCACGAGCCGGAGGCGATGGGGCGCGCGCCGCGTGAGGACGACCACGGGGGAGAGGTCTACGTCTACCGCCGCACCCACCTGCCGTGCCTGGTGTGCGGCACCCCGGTCCGTACGGAGGTGCTCGCCGGCCGCAACCTCTTCTGGTGCCCGCGCTGCCAGCCGAGGAGCCGTCGGCGCACCCCGGTCCGCGGCTGACGTCAGCCGAGGTCGGGGAGGACGCGCGCGGCCAGCATCGCGCTGATCTCCTCCCGTTCGCGGCGGGCGGCCGTGAGCTCGTTGGCCGAGTGCAGCGCATTCGCGCACGACACCTCCGACGACGTCAGCCGGGCGAGTCCTGTGGCGGCGACGTGCCACGCGAGATTGAACGGTCTCATCGCATCCCCCTGAGAGCGGTGCCGACGCGGCGCCTGGCCCGCTCCCTGTCAGGCGAGCCAGGCGCCGCGTTCTATGTCGTCCCGGTGATGCGTAACCACTCAGTCGGACGACTCCGACACTAGGTGGGCCACGAATCCGTTCGATGAGGTCGAGGTGACGAGTCGGTTAACAGCGCTGCGCCTGGAATTCCTTCCACGCTCAAAAAGAGATGGAGGTCTTCGGGCGGCGTCCCTAGGGTCGGACGGCCGGCCGGTCCAGGCCGGGAACCGACAGAGGGGGACGATCCATGAGGAACACGCTGGTACGCACGCTGGCCTCGGCGACGGCCGTGGGTGTGGTGACCGTGGGAGCCGTCACCGCGCTCGCGAGCCCGGCGAGCGCCGACGACTACCGCTGCAAGACCACCGCGAAGGAGTTCCCGACCAACGGGTACAACGCCGACGTGAAGGTGGAGCTCTGCCTGGTGCGGAGCTGGGGCGGGACGGGTGGCGGCAGCGAGATCAAGCGTGCCTACGCCAAGGTCAGCTGGGGCGAGTCCGGCGCGGGCAAGTGGGAGAAGTTCGCCGTGCAGGTGCGGATCGAGCAGAACGACTCGGTCGTGAGGTCCAAGACCTGCGAGGTGACCAACATCAACACCACCACGGGGTCCTACACCTGCTCGCTCGGCCCGTACACGGGGATCTCCGGCAACACCGCCGACGGCACCGTCACGTACAACGTCAACGACGACGGCCTGGGCAATCAGAGCTGGGGCCTCACCGGCACGCCCAAGCTCTGACGCGTCACCCCGCCGACCGGCTCGGGCCGGAGGTGGGGGGACTGCAGAAAGGAGCTGGAGCGGACGACGGGAATCGAACCCGCGTAATCAGTTTGGAAGGTTCCGTGCCCGCGTTTGCAGTCCATGCAGGTCAGATGCGACTTTCTCGGCTCTGACCTGCGACGATGCTACCAGGCCGAGGGGACTCATCGAGCTTGCCGAATCTCCTTGAGGACTGCTCGTGCCCAACGATTGGGCACGATTGGGCACGATTGGGCTCGGACCAATGGCGTTCTCGCGCCGTCGTTACCGTTGCGCGATCTGTGCGGGGATCGCGTTGAACTAGGCCGCGTGGGCCACCGGGTCCCGGTGCCGTGCCATAGACGGCCCGCGGTCGCGACGCACGCTGATGTACCCGCCTACCGCTCGGTGCCGGACCCAACCGACTGTTCGCAGTGAATCCGGCTCTTCACAGATGAGGGTGTAGCCGGGTTGGCGTGACCGGCGGCGCATAGACGTCGAGGTCCTCCGATGATGGGAGTTCCTACGCTGCCCATCCAGAGAACCTCGACGTGTCTGACGCTACCTTCGCTTGCCCTGACTTGACCACGTTCTGCCGCCTCGACGAGCTCGGCCTCGTCGTGACCGGTCAACGACTCGAACCTGATCGAGCGGTGCTCGCGTGCCGGGTCGTCGATGCCGACGACGGCGCCGAGGGCTGGTGTCGCCGCTGCGGCAGTGAGGGCGTGGCGCGTGACACCGTCACCCGGCAGCTCGCCCACGAGCCACTGGGGTGGCGGCCCACCACCCTGGTTGTGACGATCCGCCGCTACGCCTGCACTGGCTGCGGACATGTGTGGCGCAAAGACACCAGCCGGGCGGCCGAGTCTCGGGCGAAGCTCTCGCGGCGTGGGCAGCGGTGGGCGTTGGAGGCGATCGTGTGCCAGCACCTCACCGTCGCCCGCGTTGCCGAAGGACTCGGGGTCGCGTGGAACACCGCCAACGACGCCATCCTGGCCGAGGGCAAGCACGTCCTGATCGACGACCCGGGCCGCTTCGACGGCGTCACCGTGATCGGGGTCGATGAGCACGTGTGGCGCCATACCCGCCGCGGTGACAAGTACGTCACCGTGGTCATCGACCTCACCGCTGTCCGTGACGGCACCGGGCGGCCCGGCTGCTGGACATGGTCGAGGGCCGCTCCAAGCAGGCGTTCAAGACCCGGCTCGCCGAACGCCCAGCCGCGTGGCGCGACGGCGTGGAGGTCGTCGCGATGGACGGCTTCACCGGCTTCAAGACCGCCACCGCCGAGGAACTGCCCGACGCGACCGCAGTGATGGATCCCTTCCACGTGGTCCGCCTGGCCGGCGACGCCCTCGACCGCTGCCGACGCCGGATCCAGCTTTCGATCCACGGCCACCGCGGTCACAAGGGCGACCCGCTCTACAAGTCGCGGCGCACCCTGCACACCGGCGCCGGCCTGCTCACCGACAAACAACACCGACGGCTCACCGACTTGTTCGCCCACGGCGCACATGTCGAGGTCGAGGCGACCTGGGGCATCTACCAACGGATGATCGCGGCCTACCGCGAGCCCGACCGGCGTCGTGGCCGCGAGCTGATGGCCAAGCTGATCAACTCGATCAGCGTCGGCGTCCCGACCACTGGTCGAAATCATCACCCTGGGCCGCACGCTGAAGAAACGCGCCGACGACGTGCTCGCGTACTTCGACCGGCCCGGCACCAGCAACGGCCCAACCGAGGCCATCAACGGCCGGATCGAGCACCTCCGCGGCTCCGCCCTCGGCTTCCGCAACCTCACCAACCACATCGCCAGGTCCCTGCTCGAGACCGGAGGCTTCAGGCCCCAACTACACCCTCAATTGTGAAGAGCCCTCAATTGTGAAGAGCCCGCTTGACGCCCCTCTCGGCGATCGATAGGTTCATCGCCAATCGGGGGCGATTCGCGCTTTCCCTAGAGAATGGAAACGCATCATGAAGGTCAATAGAGTTGTGGCGCAGGCGATCGTCCTAGCGGCTACGACGGGGGCGTTGGTGTCTGCCGGTGCCCAGTCCGCGACCGCCGTAGGCGGCAACTGTACGAGCACCCGTCAAACCCAGGACGTGACCGGACCAAACAACTACCGGGTGCGGGCGTCCTGCTCGTCCCTCCAGGGAGACTCCAAGGCGCGAGGCATCTTGGATCGCAACGGCACGGATGCTCGAACCGCATGGTTCACGGCTCGGGACAAGTACTACTACAGTGGATGGACGACTTGTATCGCCGGGTGCTCGAACACCCGAGTCGAAATCGCGCACGTCTGAGCCACTGACCACCGCATCCGTGGCCCGACTCTCGGTCGGGCCACGGATGTTTCCGCGTCTAAGGGAAGAACGTGAATGATCGTATTGCGAGATGTCACCGTCAACTACCGGGAGGCAACCCCTCTCAAGAACCTCTCGATAGAGCTCGATTCCACTCCGACGGTGGTGATGGGACCAAGCGGTAGCGGCAAGTCGACGCTTCTGCGTGTCATTGCAGGACTCCAGGCTCCGGACTCAGGCACCGTCCAGATCAACGGGACCCCGGTGAAAATGCCCACTTGGAGCTCAGCGGGCGATACAAGGGTGGCCTTGATTCATCAGGACTATCGGCTGGTGCAGTTCTTGACCGTCGCGGAGAACCTCCGTCTCGCTGCCGAAATGCGGGGGAAAACTGTCACCGCCGAGGCTGCCGAAAGATCGTTGGAGCGAGTCGGTCTTGGAAACGTGTCGGTCGACCGTCTCCCGGGCACCCTGTCTGGCGGTGAGCAGCAGCGGGTGGCGATAGCGCGCGCGCTGCTTTGCGGCGCTGAGGTACTCGTGGCCGATGAACCGACCGGCGCACTCGACGCGGACAATACTGTTCGCGTGACCGACATCTTGGCGAAAATCGGTGTCGAGGATTCGGTGGAAGTGATCATTGCCACTCACGACCCCTTGGTGGCCGAGAGAATCCCGTCGAAGTTGGTCCTCACCTCCGGCCGACTGCGCGAGGCTGCGTGATGGGTCGGGGTTCACTGACGGCGCTGATCGTCGTCCGATTGATCCGTTATCGACGCCGCCAACTGCTCATCTTGGTTCTCTTGGGCGTGATTCTGGCGACACCCGTGACCGGCTTAGCCGAGTTGCGAAGCAGTGCAGCGAGGGCGCTCGAATCGTCGGTGACAGGCGAGCAGGCCGGACGACCATACGCAGTCCAATCCGGAAACCCGCAGGCGACGCTGGCCCTCGATTCCCTGGATGGACTCGCTCCCGTCCGAGACGCGCAAGGTCTCGCATCCTCGCCGTCGCACGAGACGCCCACGTTGCTTCGCACAACTCCGGATGCCGGTCTCCCGTTGGGCACCTTGCTCGAAGGCAGGCGTGCGCAATCACCGTCTGAGGCGACCATCTCCGAAACAGTCGCCAGCGACCTGAACCTGAAGCTGGGCGGCACCGTAAAACTCAGCTCGGAGGGGGAGCCGCGCGATGTTCGTGTCGTGGGTCTCACCGTCAATCCCGCTGATGTCGACGATCGTTTGGTAGTGACGATTGACCCCCGTCTAGGTGCTGACGAAGCCACTGTGTGGCTGAGCCACCGCGATCCCTACACGATCTCGGCCCTGAGACCCTTGTTGGACAGCCGTGCCATGACCTATCGGTCGACAAAATCGGTCGCGGAGGAAGCGGCTAGAAATCAACCGGAGGCCCTCTCCGTGCTGACGTACGTGCCCGCGGGGCTAGCCGTGCTGCTGTTCGCTGTTATAGGCGCCGCTCTCGCAATCTTGTTGCCAACGGGGAGAGCCGACGCGGATAGTCTCGTGCAATCAGGAATGGCCGCACGCCGCGCATGGGGGAAGGTCGTCGGCGTAGCTCTGGGAAGCATCATTCTGGGAGAAGTCCTTGGAATGATCATCGCCACCGGAGGCTTGATCATCCTCCGACAACCCGTCTCAGCAATGTTTGGACAACGATGGGTTGAAGTCAGTCTTCCTTGGGCGATGTTGATTTCGTTGCTCGCGACCAGTCTCCTCCTGGGGATGCTCGCACGACCTGCGAGCATTGCGGCGTCCCGGGTGCATCTTCGACTCTCCAGTCTTCAGCCCGCGACTTCCCATTTCGCACGAGTTGCCGGAGTCGTTGCCCTGCTCGGCGTGGGGGTCATGGCCATCGCCACCGTGGGTCGGCTGCAATCGCCTCCTGCTCAAGTCTCCAGTTGGGCACCGCTAGGAGCCGCGATGATCGCCGCTGCCCTGCCCGCGGTGATTGTTCCGATGGCTACTCGCGGCTTGGGAACGGTCTCGGCCGTCGTGGTTCGCCACCTCTCTACGGGTTTCACGGTGGTCTCCGTCGCCGCA
>Ga0233383_1000674_pt1 | contig 12678 bp, 9 predicted proteins | sample ElkDunMinimDraft_14_FD_191542 | JGI IMG/M metagenome (GOLD analysis project Ga0233383, IMG submission 191542) | Fecal eukaryotic communites from dung pellets of Tule Elk in California, USA - Elk Dung G16 | ecosystem: Host-associated > Mammals > Digestive system > Large intestine > Fecal | place...
CACCGCGGGGTCGACGTCGGCCTCGCGCGCCCAGACGAGGACGCGCTTGCCCGACTTCTGGCGCACCTCACCGAGGTCGATGTCGTCGCCCGGCGCCAGGGCGAGGCCCAGCTCCTCGCCGACCTCCCGGACCGCGGCCGCGTGCGGCTCCTCCCCCGGTTCGAGCTCGCCCTTGAGCACGGTCCAGGCGCCCTCGTCCTTGCGCGCCCAGAACGGGCCGCCCATGTGGCCGAGCAGCACCTCGAACCCGCCGTCGGGGGCACGCCGGAAGAGCAGCAGGCCTGCGCTCGTGGTCGCCATGGCCCCAGGCTCGCACGCGGCCCCGACACCCCGGCACACCGCCCCGGGTCAGGCGCCCGTGAGCGTCAGCCAGAGCAGCGTGACGTTGAGGGCCACGATGACGCCGGCGACCACCCAGGCGAGAAGCTGGGTCGCCAGGGAGTTGCGGTGCTCCCCCAGCAGGGCGCGGTCCCGCGTGACCCGGACCAGCGGGATCATCGCGAACGGGATGCCGAAGCTCAGGACGACCTGGCTGATGACGAGCAGCCAGGTGGGCGAGACGTCGGTCGCCAGCAGCACGACGGCGGGCACGAGCGTCACGAGCCGCCGCGTCAGCAGCGGCACGCGGACCCGCAGCAGGCCGGACATGATCTCGGCGCCCGCGTACGCGCCCACCGACGTCGACGCCAGGCCCGAAGCGAGCAGCCCCACGGCGAACAGCACCGCGACGACCGGGCCGAGCGACTCGCCGATCGCGGCGTGCGCACCCTCGATGGTGTCGGTGCCCGCGCGGCCCGGCAGGTTCGCGGCCGCGAGCAGCAGCATCGCGATGTTGACCCCGCCGGCGAGCACGAGCGCGGAGACGACGTCCCAGCGGGTCGCGGTCAGCAGCCGTCTGGTCGACGCGCCGGGCGAGGTGGTCCCCTGCTCGGCGCGCAGCCGGCGGTCGTACAGCATGCGGTCGCGGGCGAGCGAGGAGTGCAGGTAGATCGCGTGCGGCATGACCGTGGCGCCCAGCATGGACGCAGCGAGCAGCACCGACTCGGCACCGTCGAGGCGCGGGACCAGCCCGCTCACCACGGCGCCGGCGTCGGGCGGCGCGAACAGGAGGCCCGCGCAGAAGCCGACCGTGAGGACGGCGAGCATGCCGGTCACGACGCCCTCGAACACGCGCTGCCCGTGGCGCTGCTGGAGCATCAGGATGCCGATCGACACGACGCCGGTGATCAGGCCGCCGACGACGAGCGGCACCCCGAACAGCAGGTACAGCGCGATCGCCCCGCCGATGACCTCAGCCAGGTCGGTCGCCGCGGCGACCAGCTCGGCCTGGAACCAGTACGAGAGCCGCGCAGGGCGGGACATGCGGCCGCCGAGCACCTCGGGCAGCGAGCGCCCCGTGACCACGCCCAGCTTGGCCGAGAGGTACTGCACCAGCACCGCCATGACGTTGGCCGCGACCAGCACCCAGACCAGGAGGTAGCCGAACTGCGCTCCGGCCGTCAGGTTCGCCGCCACGTTGCCCGGGTCGACGTACGCGACAGCGGCGACGAACGCGGGCCCCAGCAGGGTGACGATCCGGACTCTGGTCAGGGGGGCGGCGGCTCGGCGTCGGCGCACGGGCTCTCTCCTCGTCGAAGGTTTCGGGTATCCGAAACCTTAGACGGTGTCGTCCGCATATGCACGTACCGGCGGGCGGGCGCTGCGGCGGCGTCGGGACGTCGTCTGACACGATGTGCGCGTGCCGTCCACGCCCTCACCCACCGCCACGACGCCGTCGTCGGCGCTCGGCCGCGTCCTGCGCTCCCGGTGGCTGCTCGCGCTCGGCTTCGCCGCAGCGCACGCCTGGGTGATCTCCCTCGCGGTGTCCTGGTCGTACACGATCTTCGGCGACGTCACGCTCTACGAGTGGTGGGCCCGGCACGGCCTGACCGGCGGCCAGTGGCCCGTGCTCGACTACGACTGGGTCTACCCCGCCCTCGCGCTCGCGCCCGTCGGGTTCCCCGCGTTCCTGACCCAGGACCAGTCCCAGGTCATGATCGGGAGCTGGGAGGCGTCCGGGTACCAGATCGTCTGGACCGCCGTCATCGTCGTCCTGAACGCGATCGCGACCGTCGTTCTGGTCCGCCGGACGCCCCACGGACTCGTCGCGGCCTGGTGGTGGCTCGCGTTCCTGGTCGCGCTGGGGCCGATCTGGGTCGGACGCCTCGACGGCGTGGTCGCACCCTTCATCCTCGTCGCGCTCGTCCTCGCCTCCGAGCGGCCGGCGCTCGCGACGGCGATCGCGACCGCGGGCGCCTGGATCAAGATCGCCCCGGGGGCCGTCGTCGTCGCCATCGCCGCCACGCGGCACCGGCTGCGCGACCTGCTGCGGGACGTCATCGTGCCCGGAGCGGTCGTGAGCGTCGTCGTCGTCGGACTCGCGCTGCTCGGCGGCGCCGGGACGCGCGCGCTGAGCGTGTTCGGCGAGCAAGGCGCCCGCACGCTGCAGGCGGAGTCGGTCGCGGCCACCTGGTTCAGCGTGCTGCGGCTCGCCGACCCGTCGGTCCGGATCGAGTACAACGACGTCATCTTCACCTACGAGGTCCAGGGCTCGGCCGCACGCCAGGTCGCGAGCGCGCTCGACTGGCTGCTGCCCGTCGCGGTCGTGGCCATCGCCGCCCTGACGTGGTGGTGCGCCCGGCGCCGGCCCGACCACTCCACCGACCTGATGCTGCTCGGGGCCGCCGCCCAGCTGCTCGCGCTGATCGTCTTCAACAAGGTGGGTTCGCCGCAGTTCATCGCGTGGATCGGCCCGCCGCTCGCGGCCGCGATCGCGCTCGCCGGGCCGGGAACCCGCCGGTTGTGGTGGCCGCCCGCGGTCGGAGTGCTGGTCACGGCCTACGCGACGTGGCTCATCTACCCGATGGCGTACGGCGAGTTCCTGGGCGGTGACCCGGCGATGGTCGCGGTCGGCGCGCTGCGCAACCTCGCGCTCGTCGTCCTGCTGGCCGGGGCGGTGTGGCGCATCGTGCAGCTCGGGCTCCGCGACCCGGCGCGCATCGTCGCCGCACCGGCGCGGAGCTGAGGGCCTCCGCCAGCGCGGTCAGTTCGGCACTTGGGGATCTGTTCGGCAGTCCGGACTGCCGAACGGAACACGAACTGCCGACGTGATCGCGGCGTCGGCCCTCCCGGCTCAGCCGCCGGAGCCCTGCCGCGCCTCGAGGTCACGGAACCAGCCGAGCGCGAACCGGTGCGCCGCGACGCCGTAGTCGAGCGTCGCTCGCTGGAACGCCGCGACGTCGGCATATCCCTCGGGGACCTCCTCGGCGTCGAGCCGCTCGTCGAGGGCCTCGAACTGCGCGAGGTCCTTCTCGACCCGGGCCGACATGCGGCCGACGACCTCGCCGCGCTCCGCCGGGTCGAGCAGGCCGAGGAAGAACAGCCGGGGCAGCACCGCGGCCTCCGCGTCGGGGCCCGCCATCGGGCCCGTCATCCAGGCGTGGAAGTCGGCGCGCCCGGCCTCGGTCACGCGGTAGACCTTGCGGCCGCGTGCGCCGGGCTCGACGTGGTCCACCTCGATCAGCCCGGCGTTCAGGAGCGTCTCGAGCGCACGCCGGATGCTTCCCGAGCTCGCGCTGTAGAGCAGCGAGACCGCAGCCTCGAAGCCCTTGACGAGGTCGTACAGGCTCATCGGCGCGATCAGGAGCAGTCCGAGGATCACGTGGGCCATGCCGACGAGCGTAGACCGTTGACGCTCTTAGACAGGTCTAGTAGACATGTCTATGAGACAGGTCGACGGAGGAGAGAATCATGGCACGGCAGAACGCGGCCGACCGGCTACGAGCAGCACTCGAGCGCAGCGCCCGGCGGGGAGGCTCGATGCCGCCGCCCCAGGTGCTCGTCGTCTCGCCCCACCTCGAGCTCGAGCTCGGCGGCGCCCAGCCCTTCCACGCGGCGAGCGTCGGGAAGGTCATGACGGCGACGCTCGTCGCGATGCTCGTCGAGCAGGGCCACCTGGCCTTCGACAGCCCGCTCGGCAGGCTGCTCCCCACAGCGGACATCGCCGCGCTGCCCGCCGCAGCCGGTGTGGACAACTCCACGGACGTCACGGTCGAGCACCTGCTGACGCACACCAGCGGGCTGCCGGACTACTTCGAACCGCCACGCGGCAGCACGACCGCGGCCTCGGTCAAGACGGTCGCCGCCCAGCCCGATCGTCGCTGGACGCCGGCCGAGCTCCTGGCCGAGACGCACCACCTGCCGCCCGTCGGACGCCCGGGCGAACGGTTCCGTTACGGCGACACCGCGTTCGTGCTGCTGGGCCGGATCGTCGAGGAGGCAACCGGCGAGCCGTTCAACACCGCGCTGCGCAAGCGCGTCTTCGAGCCCGCGGCGATGGAGCACAGCTCGACCCCGTACAGCGACGCCCGCACGCCGGACGACCTCGCGTCGCTCGACGTCGCGCCGTTCTGGCTGGGCAGCCACCAGCTCAACCGAGCGCTCAGCATGAGTCTCGACTGGGCCGGTGGCGGCATCGTCTCCCCGCCCGCGGACCTCGTAAGCTTCCAGCGCGCGCTGCACGGCGGGCGGCTCGTCTCCCCCGAGACGCTGCGGTGGATGGCGGCGCCGCGGCACCGCCGTCGGCGCGGCATCCACTACGGGGCGGGCATGGTCACCGTGCGGTTCGGCGAGTTCACGCCGCCGTTCCTGCGCGGCCTGGCCGAGCCCGTGGGCGGCCTCGGGTTCTTCGCCACGCACATGTTCTACTACCCGCGCCAGGACGCCCACGTCGTGCTGAACTTCCACTCCTACGGCCGGATGAACCAGAGCTTCGTCGCTCACTCCCGCATCGCGCAGGTGCTCTCGACACTGCGCTGAGCAGGCCCTCCGGCCTAGCCTGGGGGCAACCGGACGTGAGAAGCCCGACGGCCGCGGCGCCAGACTGGGAGCTCGGGGATGTCGGACGCCACGCTGAGCCTGATCGTCCTCGCCGTGTCGGTCGCGCTGTTCGTGTGGAACCGCCTGCCCGTCGGCGTCGTCGCGGTGCTCACCGCGCTGGCCCTGGCCGCGACCGGCGTCCTCACCCCCGATCAGGCGATCGCCGGGTTCGGTGACCCCGTCGTGCTGTTCATCGCGACGCTGTTCGTCCTGAGCGAGGGCCTGCAGGCGTCGGGCGTCACGACCTGGGCGGGCCGGCAGCTGCTCGCGCACCTCGGCACCGGGCGCACGCGCGTCGTCGTCTCGATCATGGCGCTGAGCGCGGTGCTGGCGGCCCTGGTCACCCCGAACGGCGCCGCCGCCGCCGCGCTCCCGGTCATGCTCGTCGTCGCGCGGCACTCGGGCGTGGCCACGTCCCGGCTCGCCATCCCGCTCGCCTACGCGGCGAGCGCCGGTGCGCTCCTGATGCTCAGCGGGAGCCCGGTCAACGTCATCGTCTCCGACGCCCTGCAGGAGGTGACGGGCGAACGGTTCGGGTTCTTCGAGTTCGCCGCCGTGGGTGCGCCGCTCGTGCTGGTGACCGTGGCGGTGACGGTGCTGCTCGGCGACCGGCTGCTGCCCGACCGGGGCGCCGCGCTGCCCGACGACGGGCCCGAGCCGCCGCACCTGGAGGCCCGCCTGGGCGCCCGGGCGGCCTGGGCGCTCGTCGTGCTGGTCGCCACGATCGCCCTGCTCGCGTCCGGGGCGGTCCGGCCCGCGGTCGCCGGGCTCATCGGCGCCGTCGCGATGGTCCTCACGGGGGCGACGTCGGCGCCGCGGGCGCTGCGGGCGATCCCGTGGGAGACGCTCGTGCTCATCGCGGGCCTCGTCCCCCTCTCGGTCGCGATCGCGGAGTCCGGCGCCGCGGACCTCCTGGCCGGCGTCGTCATCGGCCTCGTGCCGGAGGGCGACGGCCACCTGCTGCTCGCGGCGCTGTTCGTGCTCACCGCCGTGCTGGGGCAGTTCATCTCCAACGTCGCGACGGTGCTGGTCGTCACGCCGATCGCCCTGGCCGCGGGCCAGGCCGTCGGCATCGCGCCCGAGCCGGTCCTCATGCTCGTCGCGGCGGCCGGGGCGGCGTCGTTCCTCACGCCGATCGCGACGCCCGCGAACATGATCGTCAAGGGCCCCGGCAACTACGTGTTCGGCGACTACTGGCGGCTGGGGCTGGTCATGATGCTCGCATGGCTGGTGGTCGTGACGCTGCTGATCCCGGTCGTCTGGCCGCTGACACCCGCCTGAGGTCGGGGACCGGCACGCCGACCGCTCGGCGAGCGAGGCGCCGGTGCCGTGGTTAGCGTCGATGACGTCGTCGACGCGAAGGAGTGCACGGTGTCTCTCGAGGGCAAGGTCGCGCTGGTCACGGGCGCAGGGTCGGGCATCGGACGCGCGACGGCGGTGCGCCTCGCACGCGAGGGCGCCACGGTCGTCCCGCTCGGGCACCGCCAGGAGAGCGCCGACGACGCCGCGGACGAGATCCGTCGCGACGGCGGTACGGCGCTGCCGCTCGCCGCGGACGTCGCCGACGCCGCCGCGATGCGCGACGTGCTGGCCCGGATCGAGCAGGAGCTCGGCCGGCTCGACGTCGTCGTCGCGAACGCCGGGGTCAACGGCGTCTGGGCCCCTCTCGAGGAGCTCGAGCCCGACGAGTGGGCGAGCACGATCGGCACGAACCTCACCGGCACGTTCCTGACCGTGCGGTACGCCGTTCCCCTGCTCGTGCGGCAGGGCGGCGCGGTCGTCGTCGTCTCGTCGATCAACGGCACCCGCACGTTCAGCAACTCCGGCGCGTCCGCGTATGCGACCAGCAAGGCCGGCCAGGTGGCGTTCGCGCGCATGGCCGCCGTCGAGCTCGGGCCGCGCGGGGTGCGGGTCAACTCGGTGTGCCCGGGCGCGATCGACACCGAGATCGACGACAACACCGAGCAGCGCAACACCGAGAACCTCGGCGTCGAGGCCGAGTTTCCCGACGGGCAGATCCCGTTGACGGGCCGGGAGTCGGGAGCGGCCGCGCAGGTCGCCGACGCGATCGCCTACCTCGTCTCGGACGCGGCGAGCCACGTGACCGGCACCGAGGTGTTCGTCGACGGGGGCCAGTCGCTCATCGCGTGAGGGCACCGCGGACGGCGGCGCGTGACGGCAGCGAGCGCCGCGGACGCCGTGCGATGACTCCGCGGCCCCCGGACGGTCGGGCATAGGGAGACGCCTGGTGCGCTTGTACACACCAGGCGCTTCGACCGACCGGACGAGAGGACACGCGCCATGAACCCGCTGGCCCGCCGCATCCAGCGCGTGTACCTCACGCTGATGCTGGGCAACACGCTGGCCGCCTCGTTCATCTGGGGCATCAACACGCTGTTCCTGCTCGACGCCGGTCTGAGCAACCTGGAGGCGTTCGCCGCCAACGCGTTCTTCACCGCGGGCATGGTGCTCTTCGAGGTCCCGACCGGCGTCGTGGCCGACACGGTCGGCCGGCGCGCGTCGTACCTGCTCGGCACCCTGACGCTGGCGGGGGCGACGGCGCTGTACTACCTGATGTGGCAGATCGGCGCGCCGTTCTGGGCGTGGGCACTGGTGTCGGTGCTGATCGGCCTGGGGTTCACGTTCTTCTCGGGCGCGGTCGAGGCGTGGCTCGTCGACGCGCTGACGTTCGCGGGGTACCAGGGCAGCCTCGAGTCGGTGTTCGGCCGGGGCCAGATGGTGTCGGGTGTCGCGATGCTCGGTGGTTCGGTCGCGGGTGGGGTCATCGCGCAGGCCACGACGCTCGGGGTGCCGTTCCTGCTGCGGGTCGGCGTGCTGCTCGCGATGTTCGTCGTGGCCGCGGTGCTGATGCGCGACCTGGGGTTCACCCCGGAACGGTCGACGCGGGCGTCGCAGGCGGTGCGCGAGATCTGGTCGGCGTCCGTGGAGCACGGCCTGCGCAACCCCCCGGTGCGCTGGCTCATGCTGGCCGCGCCGTTCGGGGCCGGCGTCGGCATCTACACGTTCTACGCCCTGCAGCCGTACCTGCTGGAGCTCTTCGGCGACCCCGGCGCCTACTCCGTGGCCGGCCTCGCCGCCGCGGCGATCGCCGGGGCGCAGGTGCTCGGCGGCTACGCCGCGCCGCGGGTTCGCCGGCTGTTCCGCAAGCGGACGACGACGCTCATCATCAGCGCGGTGGCCAGCGCCGTCGTCCTGGGGCTGCTGGGCGTGGTCGGGGAGTTCTGGGTCGCGCTCGTGCTCCTGGTGGTCTGGGCTCTCGTCTACGCCGCGCAGACGCCGGTCACGCAGGCGTACCTCAACGACATGATCCCCTCGAAGCAGCGGGCCACCGTGCTGTCGTTCGCCTCGCTCATGGGCAACGCCGGTGGTGTCGTCATCCAGCCCGGACTCGGCCGCGCTGCCGACGTCTACGGGTACGGCAGCTCGCTCGCGATCGGCGCCGGCATCCAGCTCCTGGCGGTGCCGTTCCTGGTCGGGAGCCGGCGGCGCAAGTCCCCCGCCGACGTCGCCATGTCCGGCGCCGCGGCCCCGGACGCCGTGCGCTGACGCCGCGGCGCCGGTCCGGGCACCGGTCCTTCCGGGTGCCGATGCCGAGGGCCGGGGCGATCCTGGAAGTGGGGTAGGCGCCTGAACCAGGGTGGCTGGGCGCACCGACCGGGACGTCGACGACGGCCCGGGGTGGCTACTCCGGCAACGCTTTGCCCACGACACGGAGGAACGCAATGTGCACAGGCATCAGGTACTCGGACGGCAGTGACAACCTCTATCTCGCGCGCAACCTCGACTGGACGGTCGGCTACGGGGAGCGCGTGGTGCTGACGCCCACCGGGTACGCCACCAAGTCGCCGTTCGGGGCCGTGCCGAGCGTCAAGCACGCCGTCATCGGCATGGGCATCGTCGAGGAGGACACCCCGCTGTACTTCGACTGCGGCAACGACGCCGGCCTGGCCGTCGCCGGCCTCAACTTCCCCGGGTACGCGCAGTACGCGCCCGGTCCCGTCGACGGCGCGACCAACGTCGCCGCGTTCGAGTTCCCGTTCTGGGTGGCGTCCCAGTTCGCGAGCGTCGACGAGGTCGAAGCCGCACTCGGCGACGTCGCCATCGTCGACCGGCCGATCAACGACAAGTACCCCAGCTCGATGCTGCACTGGATCATCGGCGACTCGACGCGCGCCATCGTGGTCGAGTACACGAGCGACGGCATGCACGTCTTCGACGACGACGTCGACGTCCTGACGAACCAGCCCGGCTTCGGCTGGCACCACGAGAACCTCCGCAACTACCTCAACGAGTCGCCCGACTTCCCCAAGGAGACCGTGATCGGCCGGGCGCAGCTGACCCCGTTCGGCTCGGGGTCGCACATGCGCGGGATTCCCGGCGACTACTACTCGCCGTCCCGGTTCGTGCGTGCGGCCTACGTCCACAGCCACTACCCGCCCAAGCCCAGCGAGGAGGAGAACGTCAGCCGCGCGTTCCACACGCTGCAGCAGGTCGCGATGGTGGACGGCAGCGCCGCCATGGGCACGGGTGAGTTCGAGAAGACCATCTACACCGGGCTCTTCTCGTCCCGGACGAACACCTACTACTGGAACACCTACGAGGACCCGGCGATCCACAGCGTCGCGATGGCCGACCACCCGGCCGACGGTGCAGAGCTCGTGGTCGTGTAGCCCTTCCCCGAGCAGCGCTAGGGCGTGGCGTCCCTGACGAAGGGGTTCTCGTCGTAGATCTTGGTCTCGACCCGGTCGAGGGCTCGGGGGTCGTTCGACGCGATGGCATCTTTGGCCTGCTCGGCCAACCGGATGGCCCCCGGCCGCAGCTTCTCGTCGCCGGCGATGAGGTGCCACCTCAGTCTCGGCGCGACGCGCTCGCTGAGCTCGGCGATGACCTGGGCTCCGGAGAACTCGAAGACCGCGTGGTTGACGTCGTCGTTGATCTCGGTCACCGGCGTCGAGGGCTCGGTCCGGTACCGGTCGAGGTGGGGGCCGACCACCGTGAGCAGCTCGCCCGGGTCGAGGCGCATGGCGCGGCGCAGCGCGACACGAACCAGCACCCCGTACGCGACGGACGTCTGCCAGGCCGTCGTGGCGTCGACGGTCGCCACGCGTGCGGTCCGGTTGATCTGCTGCTCGACGAGGCCACGGTTGGCCAGCGCGTCCAGCGCTTGGCGAACTGGGGTGTGGGAGACGCCCAGCCACGCCATCAGGTCGGTCTCCGGCAAGGGTTCGCCGGGGACGAGCGTGCCGTCGAGGATCGCCTGCTCGATCGTGTCGGCGACGAGGTCACGAGTGAGGACGACACCTGGTTTCGGTCGCTCGGACGGCAGGACCTGGTCGTCGTACTCGCCGAAGAGCGGATCGGTCTCCTCCCAGATGCGCGCCGCAGCGCTCTCCAACCGCCCTTGCAGGACGTCCGAGATGAACTCCCGCTGGGTCCGCATCACCGTGTGAGGGTCGATCATTCCTGCGTCGAGCGAATGGCGGCGCAGGCGTTTGACGTAGGGCAGGACCCAGTCTCGGATGCGCGTCAGCTCCGGGTTGCCTGACGCCTTGAAGAAGATGCCGTACAAGCCTTCGTCCTCCTGCGAGGTGCGAAGCGCTTCGTCCACGGCCTCGGGAACCCGCAGCCATCTCTTCCGGTAGGCGGACAGCTGACCGAGGTCGTCCTCCGAGAGGCGGCCTGCGCACTCCGTGATCGCCCGCATGGTGACCCCTGCGGCGACCTCGACGGCCTGAAGCCCGCGATTGTGCTCGAAGTCGGTGACGAACGTTCCACGCCGGGGAACGATGCGAACCATCCACTGGGTCTCCAGCTCGAAGAGGGCGGCTCGGATCGCCGACCGGGTCGTGCTGAACCGCTCTTCAAGGACCTCGTCGTGCAGGCGCTGCCCCGGTGCGAGCTCACCGTCCACGATGGCGTCGACCAGCATCGCGTGCGGCGTCGCGCGCGCATTCGACCTGATGTTGACCGGCGTCTTCGGGATCGGCACACGGGAAGTGTGGGCACGCCCTCCTCGACGCTGCCACTCGACGCACGTTCCCCTCCGCAGCGCGACGACCGCCTGCAGGTGAGGTCTGAGAGCGCATGCAGCTCGGCCGACCTGCTCAGCTGGCCGGCAACGTCTGCAGCAGGTACCGCTCGGCGGTGCCCGCTCGCTGGGCCAGGTCCGAGAGGGTCGAGGACGCCGCGTCGGCGTCGGCGGCCTCGAGTGCGGTGTCGTCCTGCTCCGCGCCGCCCGTCCGGTCATCAGGGCTGAGCGCCTGGAGCACCTGGTCCAGCTCGTCGCGGGTCAGCTCCGTGGTGCCGGCCAGGGCCGTCAGGTCGCGCAGCCCGGTGCGCAGCGCGTCGAGCTCTTCGACCTGCGTGTCGTCGAGCCGTTCGCGGTCCGGCACCAGCTCGTCCTGCATGCGGACGGCGTCCCGGAACAGGGCGATCTCCTGGGGCCGCTGTGAATCCGTACTGCTCAACGAGGCCCGGAGCGCGGTCGCGGTGGCCTCTGTCGCGCTCTCGATGCGTCGCCGCAGTGGCGCGGGCCGGAAGCGCGGGATCAAGGTGAACCCGAGGCCCACCCCGATGATCACCGCGCACGCTGTCAGGGCCACGTACTGCGTCAGGAGGTTGACCGCGTTCAGGTCACGGGTCACGGAGTTGAAGCCGACGCTGACGATGACCATGAACGCGTTGCCGAGGGCCGGGCGGGTCACGATGTACCAGAGCCCCAGGCACAGGGCGACGGCCGCGACGATGACCAGGTAGCGGGACGGGACGACGAGCAGGACCACCGCGACCGTGAGCGAGCCTGCGACCACACCGACCACCTTGTTCCTCGTCTTGGTCGCGGTGTCGCTCCAGCTGGCCTGCAGGATGCTGAAGGTGGCCAGCAGCGAGGTCGAGATCAGCGGGTCGCCCCGCTCCAGGCCCGAGGTGATCAGCAGCATGGCCAGCACGGCGAACGCCGTGCGGAACGCGTGCCGCACCTGGATGGACTGCAGGCGCGCGGAGGGGTGCAGCACCGCGTCCCGGAGCTGGTGGCGCCGGTCGCGTTCGAGCTGCACGGTGGTGGTGTCGTGCTCCTGGATCGCCTGCTCGACGGCGTTCAGGGCCCGGGCGGCGTCGGACAGGGGTGTCTCGGCGACGGCCGACGGTGCGAGCGGTACCGAGACCTCGACCGGCCTGTCGCGTGCGGGCTTGGCCTTCACCTCCTCGGCCAGCTGCTGGGCCCGCGCCCGCAGCCTGGCGACGTCGTCGGGTCCACCCGCGTGCGCCAGCTCCGCGGTCCGCAGGGCCAGGCGGTAGCGCGAGGCTCCCTCGAGCACTCTCGCGAGCCAGCGCTCCCTGCTGTCACTGAGCCAGGTGCCGACCGCGGACGCGGTGGCCGATCCCGTGTCGTCGGCGACGAGCACCTGCGCGATCTGCTCGCGGGTCGGCTTGGACGGGTCGGAGATCCCCATGAGGACGCGCAGCAGGAGCGCCACGACGACGCCGGCCACGGCGGCCGCGATCACCTGCTGGTGGTCCGCCCCGCCGACCGGCGCGTAGCCGTAGCCGAACATCGTGGTCATGCCCAGGCCCATGCTGGCGTTGGCGAAACGCGGGCCGAGGAGCGGAAGCAGCCCGGCCACGAAGGTGAGCAGGACGACGAGCACGATCGCCGCGGGGCGGGATGCCTCGGCCACCAGGCGCGGGACGGCCGCGGCGAAGACCAGCAGCGGCCCCATCACCGCAATGACGCGCAGGTCT
>Ga0233383_1000677_pt1 | contig 12641 bp, 14 predicted proteins | sample ElkDunMinimDraft_14_FD_191542 | JGI IMG/M metagenome (GOLD analysis project Ga0233383, IMG submission 191542) | Fecal eukaryotic communites from dung pellets of Tule Elk in California, USA - Elk Dung G16 | ecosystem: Host-associated > Mammals > Digestive system > Large intestine > Fecal | place...
GCCTCTCGGTGGTGGTCGGCCGCCCGATCCGGAGAAGCGAGAGAACTCGGGTGATCAGCGGCGAGCCCGTTGCGATGGCCATGCAGTCTCCGGGAGGGCGGGGGGGCCTCCAAGAACTGGGGAGCGCGGGCCCCGGCGGCAAGCAGTCGCCGGGACCCGGCGGCCGCTCGAGCGGGCGCATGTGCGGCGGTTCTGCGCGCTGGGGAGCCATCGCGTGGCCACCGACGCTTCCTGTCACGCCGGTCCCGGGCCGCGCCCGACCGAGGGAGCGCGCGGTCAGCCGCGGCGCCGTTCGAGCTCCTCGATGGTCTTCGGCCAGTCCTTCTTGAGGAGTCTGGACAGGGAGCGATCCGCCAGGAGCTTTCCGGCGGTCTGGCAGCGAGGGCAATAGTTGGTCTCGTTGTCTCCGTGGACGATGCGCTGCACCCGGGTGCCGCAGACCGGGCACGGCGCTCCGTACTTTCCGTGCACGGCCATCTCCGGTCTGAACGCGGTCACCTTCTCCGGGAAGCCGTCGGCGACCTCCTCGCGCAGTCGCGAGGTCCATTCGGCCACGGTGCTGATCGCGGCGTCGTGAAGTCGCGCGAGCTCCTCATCGTTCAGGCGCTGCGTCAGCGTCACGGGGGAGAGCTGCGCGCGGTGGAGGATCTCATCCGAGTAGGCGTTCCCGATGCCGCTCAGGATCCGGGGATCGGTGAGCGCGCGCTTGAGCGTGTGGTTCTCGGCGCGCAACCGCTCGGAGAAGGACTGGAGGGAGGACTCGGAGAGCTCGAGTCCGCCACGCTCGAAGCCGGCCAGGGCCGAGGCGCCTTCGACCAGATGCAGCGACGCGCGCTTCTTCGAGCTGGCCTCGGTGAGCAGGAGGGTCCCCTCGTCGAAGTCGAAGCCCACCAGTCCAACGCGGCCCGGCACCCTTGCGCCAGCGGCCTTCCACTGGAAGCGGCCTGCGATCATGAGGTGGATGACCAGGAAGGAGCTCCCCTCGAGCTCGAAGATCAGGCGCTTCCCCATTCGACGGAGGGCCAGCACGGTCCGGCCTTCCACGCTCTGGAGGGATGGCTCCACCGTCCGCAGCACGAAGGGACTCGCAAGACGCACCCGCCGCAAGACCCGGCCTCGCACGCGCCGCTCGAGCGCCTCCAGGTAGATCGTCAGATCGGGCAGCTCGGGCACGCCGCACCTCTCTCCGGCGAAGCGGGGCGAAGGTCCGCCCGGTCGGGGATCGCGCTCCACGCGGCAGTCCCCAGCGGGCATTGCATGGACGCCCAGGCGGTCGCCACCGCGCGTGACGATGATACGCATCACCCTCCGGTGCAGCCCGACCGGGGAGGGGATGCGAGAGCCCCCCTCGGCACGCAGATGGGCGGGCTGTGCGCACCGACGGCGGGCGACCGGGAGAGGGCTGCCTTCACTCGCCGTTTGGCGTGCGGCGACCGGAGTCCCCGGTCACCCGGGCGTGATTCCCGCGCGGGTGTTCGCGAAGGGCGTCAGGGGCGGCGGAGGATGTGCTCCTCGTCGAACCAGCTGCCGACCGGGTAGCGATAGCCTCCGACCCGCTCGAAGCCGTAGCGCGCATACAGCCTTTGCGCCCGCTCGTTACCGCTCCACACGCCGATCCAGAGCGGCCCATCCGTGTGGGCCTCCATCCAGGGGAGCGCGGTCTCGACCAGCAGTCGCCCGAAGCCCATCCCCTGGACGCTGCGCGCGAGGTACAGGCGGCGCAGCTCGGCGTGGGAGTCCTTGGCCTCGGGATGCAGCAAGGAGTTGGGACCGGCGTTCACGAAGCCCACCAGCTGGCGCTCCTTTTCCAGCACCCACCACGCCTGCGCCGGATCCACGAGTCGCTGGCGGAGATCCTCCTCCCCGAAGTTGTTCGCCAGGTAGGTCCGGAGATCCGACTCGGGATAGGGGATCGCGAAGTCCTCGACGAAGGTGTGGATGAAGAGCTCGCGGCTGAGGGCGGCGAGCGCGGCGGCATCGCCCTCGCGAGCCATCCGGAGGTTGGGAGTGGGCATGGGAGCGTGCTTTTCCCGCCTCGTGGAGCGGTCCGCAAGAGGCGAGCGTCCACACCGATCCGAGGTGCTTCGCCGGCCATCGCTGGGCCCACCGTTGGTGGCCCAATGAAGTGGCGGACACCGCCACAGGGCGCCGCCGCTGACCTTCGGCGAGCATCGCGGACCTGCGCGCGGCGCCGCGCCCGGATGCCTGGCCGAGGATCCTGACGTCAGTTCGCGCGCGGCTGAACGAAGGGACCGACGCGCTCGCCCTGCGCAGATGCTTCGAGGAGCAGCGCGAAGCGCCGCTCGCGGGTCTCGGGCCTCTTGGCCACCATCACCCAGTGGGTCACGGTACGCCGATAGGAGGGCGCCTGAGCCAGGAAGAACGTCCACGCCGCTGGGCGGGCTTCGAAGCGCTTCACCCATGCAGGATCGAGCTCCGCCGGCGTCTCGCGCTCATGTCCGTAGATGCCGGTGCGGTCCGCCCTGCGCTTCTCGAACGCCAGGCGCCCCGGCTCGGTCATCCTGCCGGCCAGGGTGAGCGCCTCCACGCGCGCCACGTTGACGTCGCTCCAGATGCTGCCGGGCTTTCGCGGGGTGAAGCGGACGGTGTACGCCTCCTCTCCCAGGCTCCTGCGAACGCCGTCGATCCAGCCGAAGCAGAGCGCCTCGTCGACGGACTCCGGCCACGTGATGCTCGGCCTTCCGCTCTTGACCTTGTAGAAGCCGACGATCAACTCCGACGCCGTCCGGTGGTGCTTCTGGAGCCAGGCGCGGAAGGCCTCGGGAACCTCGAAGAAGGTGGGCTTGGTCATCCGTGCTCTCTGGTGTCGTCGGCGCTGAAGGTCCTGCGCATGCCGACCTTAGCGGGAGGCCGGGATTCGAGAGGCGCGCTCTGTCGCGGAAAGGCACGCACCGGTCGGCCGCCCCTGGGCGTGGGGCCCGGGACGCCGATCGGTGGCACACTCGGGGACATGACCCGAGCCGAATCTCCTGGCAGGACCGACACCGCGTCGACCGAGATTCGAGCGGCCCCCGGGGCGATCTACGAGGCGTTCGCCAATCCCAGACAGCTCATCCGGTGGCTCCCCCCGGGGTCGATGACGGGCCGCGCGTTGGAGTACGACTTCCGCGAGGGTGGCCGGTACCGGATCGCACTGACCTATGACGAGGCCTCTCCGGATGGGGTGGGGAAGTCGACGTCGAGGACCGATGTGAGCGCCGGTCGCTTCGTCGAGCTCGTGCCAGGGCAGCGCATCGTCCAGGTCGGATGCTTCGAGTCGAGCGACGCCGCGTTTGCCGGCGAGATGCGCATGACCTGGTCCATCGAGGCGGTCGGCGATGGGACGCGGGTGACGGTCACTGCCGAGAACGTCCCGGAGGGCGTCAGCGAGGCGGACCACCAGGAGGGCCTTCGCGCTTCGCTCGCGAACCTCGCGGCACTCGTGACCGGGCCGGGCGGCTGAGTCCCGTTCCCTGTCCGTGTATGCCGGCGGCGGGGCCTGGCGGGGTGGTGCCACGCGGGCCGTGACATCGCCTCGGTGGAAGTGGCGGCGTGACGCGAGGGGAGTGGCCCTGCGCTCGGGTCGTTGAAGCGGCGCACGGTGCCTCCGGCGATCGGATCGCCGAGTACTTCCGGCAGCCGTCCCCCGGGACGGGGCGGGCCGCACGACACCCGTCCAATGGGGCGGTCGGCCCGGATTCATGGCCGCGCCCGCGACGGTGCGCTACCTCTGGGGCATGAACGACGCGCGGCTCACCCTGTCGGTGCTGGACCTGATCCCGGTCCAGTCGAACCAGACCTCCAGTCAGGCCCTCGCGGCGACGCTCGCGCTGGCGCATCGCGCGGAGTCCCTGGGCTACCACCGCTTCTGGGTCGCCGAGCATCACAACATGGCAGCCGTGGCCTCCACGAACCCGCCGCTGTTGATGGCGCTCATCGGCGCCCGGACCTCGCGGATCCGGATCGGCTCGGGTGGCGTCATGTTGCCCAACCATTCGCCGCTGGTGATCGCCGAGCAGGCCGCACTCCTGGAGGCGGCCTTCCCCGGGCGCGTGGATCTGGGCCTGGGACGCGCTCCAGGCAGCGATCCGGTGATCACCGCGCTGTTGCGTTCGAGTGGCGCGGTGAGCGACCCCGACGCCTTCGAGAGCAACCTCCAGGACATCGCCGCACTGCTGAGCACCAAGGGGGCGGCGCTCCGCCTGCGCTCCGGCCAGACCTATGAGGTCCGCGCGACCCCTCACGCAGAATCCGAGCCGCGGATGTGGGTGCTCGGCTCGAGCGACTTCTCGGCGCGACTGGCGGCGCGGCGCGGGCTCCCCTACGTCTTCGCGCACCACTTCGCTGGGGACCAGGCCTCGACCGCGCGTGCCCTGTCGCTGTACCGCAACGACTTCACGCCCTCGGAGGGGCTCGCGTCGCCCGAGGTCTTCATCGGAGTGAACGTCTCGGTGGCCGCGACGCGTGAGGAGGCGCGGGCCCGTGCGCTGCCGCAGCTGCAGCTGATGGCGCGGCTGCGCAGCGGTCTTCCGCTCGGCCCGGTGGCGACGGTCGAGGAGGCGGCCGCAACCCAGCTGGGACACACGCAGCTGGAGATGATCGACGAGATGGCCGCGCGGTGGATCATCGATACGCCTGACGCTGCAGCCCGGCGACTTCGCGCGCTCGCACGGGACTTCGGGCTTGCCGAGCTCATGGTCGTCCCCTACGGCGCCGATCGGGCAGGCGATGATCCGACGGCGGCCGCATCTCGCATCGAGACGCTCGAGCTGTTGGCCGAGGCGATGGCCTAGCGGTTCCCCGAGCGGTGGCCTGGGCTCACCTCCCCGGGACGGCCGCTCCCCGCGAGCCTTGCCCCGGACGAGCGGCGGCGCGAGGCTCTCGCGCATGGCCCAGTCAGAACCTCGAAGCCTCGTGGTCCTCGCGTTCGACGCCCCTCCCAAGGCGCGCGAGGCGCTGCGTGCGTTCCGCCGGCTCCACGCCGGCAAGCAGCTCGAGCTGCACGACGCCGTCTTCATCGACAAGGACGAGAAGGGGCGGTCGTGGGTGACCGAGACGGTGGATCCCGAGGTCCACGATAGCGCCGTGAAGCGAGGCCTCTGGGGGGCGCTCGTGGGGACCCTCTTGGCTGGACCCATCGGGACGCTCGTCGGCGGCGCGCTGAGCGCGGGGCTCGGCGCGCTGACCGCGAAGTTCATCGACATCGGGATTCCCGATGTGACCGTGAAGGAGCTGGAGAAGGCCCTCGAGCCGCGCGCCGCGGCGCTCCTGGTGCTGGTCAGCCAGGTGGACGAGGCAGGGCTCGAGCGGGAGCTGTCGCGCCTCGGCGGCGCCGCGCTGGTGCAGAGCACCTTGAGCTCCGACACGATCGCTCGCCTCCGCACGTCCCTGGACGCGACGCGCCCGCCGGGGCGGGAGTGATCGACCACTCACGCTCGCCCTCGGCGCTGCACAGATCCAGCGCTGACGCGTGCATTTCATCCGATTCGGCCCACGAGGTTCCCATGACCGAGCTCAACCAACGCATCCGCCTGGCCGCCCGCCCCGTGGGGATCCCGAAGCCTGAGGACTTCCTGCAGGACGAGGTCCCGATCCCCGAGCCCCGGGAAGGGGAGCTGTTGCTGCGCACGCTCTACCTCTCGCTCGACCCGTACATGCGGGGGCGGATGTCGGACGCCAAGTCGTACGCCAAGCCGCTCGCGATCGGCGATGTCATGGTTGGCGGCACGGTCGCCGAGATCGTCGTCTCGAAGGCGCCGGGCTTCCGTGCCGGACAGCTGGTCGTGGCGTACGGCGGCTGGCAGTCCTTCTCCATCGCGAAGCCCCGCGAGCTGCGGGTGCTCGATCCGGATGCCGCGCCCGTCACCACGGCCCTTGGGGTCCTGGGCATGCCCGGCTTCACCGCCTACGCGGGCCTGCTCGCGATCGGCCGGCCCAGGGAGGGCGAGACGGTCGCCGTGGCAGCCGCGAGCGGCCCGGTCGGGGCCACCGTGGGGCAGCTCGCGAAGCTCAACGGGTGTACTGCGGTCGGAATCGCCGGCGGACCGGAGAAGGTCGCCTATCTGAAGACGATCGGCTTCGACGTCGCGCTGGATCACCGGGCAGGTGATCTCCGCGCCTCGCTGAAGGAGGCGGTCCCGCAGGGCATCGACGTGTACTTCGAGAACGTCGGTGGCGCGGTCTGGGACGCGGTGCTGCCGCGCCTCAACACGTACGCGCGGGTGCCCGTGTGCGGACTGGCCGCGACCTACAACGCGACGAAGCTGCCCGAGGGCCCCGATCGCTCCGGTGCCTTGATGGGCCAGGTCCTGACCAAGAGCCTCCTGCTGCGCGGCTTCATCCAGAGCGAGTTCTACGAGGCCCTGCACGACGACTTCCTGCGCGACATGACCCGCTGGGTCCGGGACGGCAAGGTGAAGTACCGCGAGGACATCACCGAGGGCCTCGAAAGGGCCCCCGAGGTCTTCGCGGGAATGCTTCAGGGGCGCAACTTCGGCAAGGCGATCATCAAGGTCGCCGATTGAGCTGCCCGAGCCGCGCCGACTGACCTGCGGCGCGGCGGTTTCGCTGCGATGGAGAGCGACCGGCCGAGGCGACACCTCCGGCTCGGGCCAAGGCGGTCCCAGGCCCGTCCCAGGCCGGTCCAACTGACGCCGACGCGTTCTGCTCGGCGCCTCGACCCGGCTCGCGCGCAGGAGCAGGGTCGAGGCGGCGCGGCGGGACCGACAGGATGACGACGTCAGGCCACGCCGACACGCCTCCAGACGCGGCGCGCCGCGCGCGGAGCGTGGCCGGAAGGGCTGGCGCGCTCAGCGCGGAAGCGTGCCGTCCTGATACAGCGAGAGCAGGTGGCCCTCGGGATCCTTGAACTCGGCAGACCAGCCGCCGGGAGCCTCCGTGACCGGGGTGACGATCTCGACCCCGGCGGTCGCGAGCGCGTGCAAGGTGGCATCGATGCCGCCTTCGGCCAGCCCGAAGACGACCTGCGGGGTCGCCCCTGGACTGGCATCGCCCACCAGGAAGACGAACTCGACGTCCCCGGGGAGACGCGCCTGGAGGTAGCCGTTGTCGAAGTCCTCGACCTCGAACGGGAGCCCGAGGGTCTCGGAGTAGAAGCGGTGGGTGCGGACCAGATCCGACACCATGAAGACGATCGCCAGGTTCTTGAACTTGCCGTGGAGCATGTGAGGCCTTTCAGGTCAGCGCTCCGGAACGACCGGAGCGCGAGGGGAAGTTGCCGCTGCGCCCCTGGATGTGAGCGCCTCCCCCAAAATGATTCCGTGGCCGTCCGGGTCCGCGAAGGCGATCCGCCGGGCGCCGCCGTCATTGGCGCATCCAGGGGCGTCCAGGTGTCGGAGCAACGCCACCTGGACGCGGCGCAGCCGGAGGGCGAGGGGAGGGCGACGGGCGAGGGTGAAGCGGGGCTTGGCGAGGGGCGCGCGCTCCCTCAGTGACTGGAGTCGCTTGCGCAGGGCCGCGTCCTGGAGCCCCAGCGCCATCCGGAGTTCGGCCTTGTCGAGTCCCAGTGCCAGCAGGAGAAGGGTCGTCCGCAACGAGGGGGAGAGCGCGGAGAGCGGCGTGGGGTCGCGCGCGTCGCCGGTGTCGATGAAGGGCGAACTCTCGTCCGACGAGGCGGCCCTCGCCTCGCGGGACCGACGCCGTGCAGCGGTCCGCGCAAGGAAGGCGCCATGGAGTCGCGCCGAGCCGCGCGCGCTCCGAAGCACCTGCGGATCGTCGAGGCTTCTCCCGCGCTCGAGAACCGTGAGGATCAGGTCGTGCGCGAGGTCCTCGGCCTCGTGCGCGAAGCGGCTGTAGCGACGTGAGGCCTCGAGGAGGGAGGCGCGCAGGACTCGTCCGGTGGGCACCTGGTGACGCTATCCGGGCAGTCCCTCATGGGGCCAGCGCGCGTGCGCGGAGCGGCTTCAGGCTGGGTGTTCCCTGGCGGCGAAGGGGTGTTGCCGCCGACTTCTCCAACCTGGATGTAAGTCTTTTAGTGGCCGCTTTGCCACGACGCACGGGGTTTCCGGCCGGTTTACTCCAGACATCAAGTCCGTGATGCTCGACGACATGCTCAGCTCTTTGCGCTGGACCGTCCTCGTCGCCCTCCTTGCTGCCACGGCTTGCAGCACCGTCCCCCCGGACCCTGACGCCGGTCCCGGTCCCGGTCCCGGTCCGGGGCCCGGTCCTGGCCCCGAGCCGCTGGTCAGCGCCGGCCAGTGCGGCGCCGCCAACGGGGTCCAGCTCGACCGGGCGCCGGCCTCGGAGCTCTGTTCCGTCGGCACGGCCTCCCCAGTCGAGGGATCGGGGCCCTGGACGTGGCGATGTGCGGGCGTCGGCGGGGGCGCGACCGCGAGCTGCCGCGCGGAGCGAGCAGGGAGCGAGGGCCCGCGACTTCCGCTGGCCGGCAATCCCGATGGCAGCTGCACCTCGATTCCGCTGCCCCCTGAGGCCGGACTCGTCGACACGCGCACGCCCGATCGCGTCGTGGGAACCGGCACGGCGGAGAGCTGCACCTTTGCCGCGCTGAAGGCGGCGGTGCAGGCGGGGGGCGTCATCACGTTCAACTGCGGCGAAGGCCTGGTCACCATCCCCATCGAGGAGACGCTGCGGCCCCGCTGGACCAACGCCTACTACCGCCCCAAGCCCGCGCCGGTGACCACGGTCATCGATGGCGGAAACAAGGTCACGCTGGATGGCCTGGGACGACGCCGCATCATCCACTGGGAGCACGAGGGGAGCTGGCTGAACAACGACGACCTGCTCGTCCTCCAGCGCATCCGCCTCGTCAACGGCAAGGCGACGCCCAACGCGCCGATCGCGGCCTGTCACCAGACACCCAACGCGCTCTGTCCGACCGGGTACTTCGATGGGCAGGGTGGCGCCCTCTACGCGCGCGATGGGCAGCTGCGCATCATCGAGAGCACCTTCGCGGACAACCAGGCGGCGCTGCTGGGTCCGGACACCGGTGGCGGCGCCATCTACATGGAGGCCACGGCGCACACGATCCAGATCTCCCGCAGCACCTTCGTGAACAACAAGGGGAGCAACGCCGGCGCCATCGGGGTCCTCTACGGTGGGGCCTTCATCTCCAACAGCCTCTTCGTGGGCAACTCCGCCACGGGGACGGGTGCCAACGCCTACGACCCGTCGGGATGTGCCTGCACCGCGGCCCACGAGCACCAGGTCGGCTCCGGTGGGAACGGCGGCGCCATCTACCATGATGGCGGTGACGACCAGCGCTTCACCATCTGTGGCACGCAGATCCGCGAGAACGCCGCCAATGAGCACGGCGCGGCGGTCTTCTTCACCGGTAATGGCTCGCAGGCGAAGCTCCAGCTGGTCGACACGCTGGTGAAGAACAACTCGAACGGGCATCCGTACTGGCAGTGGTGTGCCTCGATCTCCACGGACGCGTGCGCGATCTCGCCGGCGCCGGTGGGGTCCACGTTCTGCCAGGACACTGACGCCAGCTGCCGATCGACCTGTACGGGTTGCTGACGGCAGGCGAATGGGTGCCGTCGCTCGCCTTGGGCGGGCGACGGCTGACGCCTTCGAACGTCGACGGGTCGCGTCCCGTCGGGAGGACCGACGGACGCAGCTCCGCCGGGGACGTCGCACTCCTGCCGGCTCAGACCTTCAGCGCGCCTCGGAAGCCCCGCGAGGCGTAATAGGACTCCGCGCCGTTGTGGTAGACGAACACGTGCTCGTAGCGGCGATCGCAGAAGAGCGCCCCGCCGAGCCTCCGGATGTCCGGCGGCGTCTGCACCCAGCTCGAGGTCTTGGTGTCGAACTCGCCCAGCTTGGCGAGCTCGCGGTACTGGGCCTCGCTGAGCAGCTCGATGCCGAGCTCCCGCGCCATGCCCAGCGCGCTGATCGCGGGCTTGTTCTCCTTGCGGGATTCGAGTGCCTCGGGATCGAAGCAGCAGCTGCGCCGGCCCTTGGGGCTCTCCGGGGAGCAATCCGTGAAGGTCAACTCGCCGGACTTCCTGTCGCGGCCGGTGACGTCGGGCTCACCGCCCGTCCGCTCCATCTCGCTGAGCGACCACAGCTTCGAGGCCGGCGCCGCTTCCAGGCGCGCCTGCACGTCCTTCCACGCCACGCCCTTGTGGCGGGAGGGAAACCTCTCGAAGCGGGACTGCAACGTGTCCAAGAGGGTCTGACGCTCGCCTGCCGACAGCTTGGTCACAGTCCCTTTACCGCTCTTCGCCATGGTGCTCGCTCCGTCGCTCGATCAATGGGGAGGGAGCGCGCAGGTTAGTGCATCCACCAAGGACGGCGAAGGTGACGCGGTGGTTCGCCTCAGCCCGCCGTCGACCCGGACGCCCCCGCGCGATCCCGGCGATCTCGCAGAAGATGCTCATCCAGCAGCTTCGTCAGCTCGAGCAGGACGGCATCGTCGCGCGCATCGTCCACGCGCAGGTGCCGCCCAAGGTCGAGTACCACCTGACCGACTGGGGTCAGTCGCTGTGTCCCGCGCTCGATGCGCTGCTCACCTGGGCGGAGCAGCGACCGGCGCCCAAGCGCGCTCGCAAGGCGCCCTCGACGCGCGCGTGAACGGCGCGCGGCGCGGGCGAGCGTCCCCGGGATGCGCTCAGGCTGCGCGTGCCCGGCCGTCCTGCAGCGTCCGGGTCCACCAACCCAGCTCGTCGAGCGCGGCGGTCAGCGCCGTCACGGTGTCCGGGAAGTCCGAAAGCGACTTCTGGTCGCGCATGATTCCGATGAGCTCGCTCCGGCCGACGTGCACCGCGAACCGCAGCGTCGCCACCTGGAGCTCCGCGAGGATCAGGCGCAAGTGCTCCACGGCGCGGACGCCACCCGCTCCGCCATACCCGATGAACGTCGCCGGCTTGCGCTGCAGCTCGGGGTAGAGGTGGTCGATGGCGTTCTTCAGCACGCCCGAGATGCTGTGGTTGTACTCGCCCGTCACGAAGACGTAGCCGTCGAAGGCCGCCATCCGCTCGCTCCAACGCTTGGCGGCAGGCGTCTCGAGGGGGGCGAACGCTGGTGACTGCGCCGAGTCGAAGAAGGGCAGCGGATGATCTCGCAGGTCGACGAGCTCGTAGGTGGCGTCGCGTCGTGCGTTGGCGAGCTCGAGCGCCCAAATCCCGATGCGCTCTCCCAGCCGGCCTTCGCGGGTGGTACCGAGGACGATGGCAATCTTTGGTGTGTTTGTCATGCCGGAGTGATAGCGCCAGGAGCTCTGGACGCGCACGGCGTTACCGTCCATAAGACTGGTCCAATCGTCCTGGACAGGAGGAGCTCATGGACGTCTTGACCGAGGTGCTCAGGGGCGGCGGGAGCCGGACCGTCATCCATGGGCGCCTCGAACTGACGGCGCCGTGGGGGATCCGGGTCGATGACACGCGCAGCCTGTCCTTCTACGCGGTCGTTCGGGGCGCGGGCGTGCTCGACATCGGGGGGACGCAGCTGCTCCTCGGCGCAGGCGACCTGGTCTTCCTCCAGCGGGGCCTGGCGCACACCCTGAAGGATCGGGGGCGTTCACGCGCTGCGAGCCTCGAGGAGGTCTTTGCGTCCAGGCGCGGTCGCTGCGGGGGCATCGTCGAGTACGGCGGGGGTGGAAGCCCCACGACGATCATCATGGGAGGGTTCGAGTTCGACACGACCGCGCTCAACCCGCTCATGGAGAACCTTCCGGGGATCCTCCACGTCCCGGGCGATCAGGGGAACGTGGTGCGGTGGCTCGAGTCCACGCTGCAGCTGATGGCCTTCGAGATGCACAGCGAGGAGCCCGGTTACGAGCTGGTCGCCAGCCGGCTGGCAGACGTCCTCTTCGTGCACGCGCTGCGGAGCCACGTGAAGACCAATCCGTGCCAGGTCGGGTGGCTCCGCGCGATCGCGGATGGGCAGCTGGGCGTGGCGATCCAACGCATGCACGAGGCCCCGGGTGAACCCTGGACCGTCGAGAGGCTCGCGCGGGCCGCCTCGATGTCGCGTGCGGCCTTCGCTGCGCGCTTCACCTCACAGGTGGGGATGGCGCCGCTCGCCTACCTCACGCGCTGGCGCATGCACCGCGCAGCCGAGCTGCTGGTGAAGGGCGCGTCGAACGTCGGCGTCATCTCGGCGAGCGTGGGCTACGCGACCGAGAGCGCCTTCACCAAGGTGTTCAAGCGCCACTTCGGAGAGACGCCCAGCGCCTACCGCCGGCGACAGCGAGAGGGGTGAGTCGCCCGTTGCACCGCCTCACCCGGTTCGACGTCGGTGGGAGCTCGAGCGCCGGGGGCAGGCGATCGCCAACGGGCGCCGGGACCTCCTGTTGCCGCCCGGGGAGCCCGGGTGTCACGCCTCGAGCAGGCTGTAGAGCTCCTCCTCCTGCGCCAGGTGGAGCGACAGGATGGCGTTGAGTCCGTAGAGCGCGCGGCGCAGATCGCGGAGCTCCTCGGGCCTTGGGCCCTCGGGTGGAAGGTTGGCCACGAGTCGGCCGAACAGCCTGATCAGCCGGTGGATCTCCTGGTGGGTCTGGATGAGCGGTCCGGTGGGGTCCTCGTCCTTCAGCATCCCCGCGATGACCGGGAAGGCGGATCGTTGCTCTTCGACCTCGTGGGGGAGGACCTTCTGCTCCAGCAGATCGCGGAGACCCTCCAGTTGATGGCGGGCCTCGCTGGCGGGCAGCGTGTCCAAGC
>Ga0233383_1000680_pt1 | contig 12589 bp, 12 predicted proteins | sample ElkDunMinimDraft_14_FD_191542 | JGI IMG/M metagenome (GOLD analysis project Ga0233383, IMG submission 191542) | Fecal eukaryotic communites from dung pellets of Tule Elk in California, USA - Elk Dung G16 | ecosystem: Host-associated > Mammals > Digestive system > Large intestine > Fecal | place...
GCAGGAACCACAGCAGCTCGTACGCGACCGACCGCAGGTGGACGCGCTTGGTCGTGACCAGGGGGAAGCCCTGCGACAGGTCGAACCGGATCTGTCGGCCGAACACGCTGCGCGTGCCCGTCCCGGTACGGTCGCCCTTGGGCGTGCCGTGCTCCAGGACGTCGCGCAGGAGGTCCTCGTAGGGGGTCGGGACCGTGTCAGGAGCGGTGCCCGACGGCGCAGGCTCGCCGGTGCTCAGGGGTGCGGTCGGGGCGTCGGTCGCGTCGGGTGCCACGCCCGCCAGTGTAGGCACCGGACCGTGGGCGGCGCCCCGGGCGCTCAGCGGTCCTGGCCGTCCGGCGTGGGCGCGTGGTCGCGGTGGCCCGCGACCTGCGCCTCGGGCACCGCGTCGGCGAGGCGGCGGAGGTCGTCGGCGGTGAGCTCCAGGGCCGCCGCACCCGCGTTCTCGTCCACACGCTCCGGGCGGCGCGTCCCGGGGATGGGCACCGCACCGTGGGCGACCACCCACGCGAGCGCGACCTGCGCCTCCGTCGCGCCCTTCGCCGCCGCGATCTCGCGCACGCGGTCCGCGAGGCGCAGGTTCGCGGCGAACGCCTCGGGCTGGAAGCGGGGCAGGCCGCGGCGGGCGTCGTCGGGCGCGAGGTCGTCGAGGCTGCGGACGCTGCTCGTGAGCACGCCGCGCCCGAGCGGCGAGAACGCGACGAACCCGATGCCGAGCTCGTCCGTGACGGCCTTCTCGCCGTTGCGCAGTACGTCCGGGGAGAACAGCGAGAGCTCCGATTGCACGGCCGCGAGCGGGTGCACGGCGTGCGCGCGGCGGATCGTGTCGGCCGACACCTCGGACAGCCCGATGTGACGTACCTTGCCGGCGGCGACGAGCTCGGCCATCGCGCCCACCGACTCCTCGATCGGCACGGCCGGGTCGGCGCGGTGCAGGTAGTAGAGGTCGATGACGTCGGTGCCGAGGTGCCGCAGCGAGCGGTCGGCCGCCCGGCGCAGGTACTCCGGCGTGCCGTTGCGCCCGTGGACCGTGCCGTCGTCGTCGGTCTCGGCGGACGCCTTGGTCGCGAGGACGATCTCGTCGCGCCGGTCCCCGAGCGCCCGCCCGATGAGCTTCTCGTTCTCGAACGGCCCGTACGCCTCGGCGGTGTCGACGAACGTCACGCCGGCGTCGACGGCGTGACGCAGCGTCGCGATCGCGTCCGCCGCGTCGGTCGGGCCGTAGAACGCGCTCATCCCCATGGCGCCGAGGCCGATCGCCGAGACGTGCAGGCCGTCGCCGAGCGCGACGACGGGCGGTCGGGGCGTGGGTCGCACACTTGTCGGGTGGGTCATGGGGTTGGTCATCTCGGGGTCTCCCGGTCGTGGTCGGTGGTGGCGCGGCGGTAGGACGCGATCTTGGCGTCGAGGGCCGCGAGGTGCCGGCGCGTGCGCTCCAGCTCGGCGAGCACGCGCTCGCGGTGCTGCTCGAGCACCACGAGGCGCTCCGCCTCGGTGCCCGCCCGGCGGCTGAGGTCCGCCATGACGCGCACGTCCGCGATGGACATGCCCGTCTCGCGGAGCATGACGAGGCCGGCCAGCCACGCCATGTCGTGCGGCCCGTAGCGGCGTCGGCCGCCGCCGTCCCGCGGCGCGGGGTCGAGGAGGAGACCCTCCTTTTCGTAGTAGCGCAGCGTGTCGACGCTCAGCCCGACGGCGCGCGCGGCGTCCCCGAGGGCCAGACCTTCGGGCGGGACCTCGACGGGCGGGGCGGGGATCAGGAGCTCGGACATGCCACGAGCATGCGACCTGGAGCGCGCTCGAGGTCAAGGGGGCGGACCGTGACGCACGTCATGTCACAGAGCGCGACGCCGATCGGTCGAAGGGGTGAGCGCGCCCCACAGGGCGTGGGTGCGACGCACAGGAGGCAGTGATGGAGCGCATCGTCATCGTCGGTGGGGGCTACGCCGGCTTCACGGCGGCCCGGGAGCTCGAGAAGGGCCTGCGGCGCGAGCTGCGCCGTGGCGAGGTGGAGGTCGTCCTCGTCGACCCGCGCCCGTACATGACGTACCAGCCGTTCCTGCCCGAGGTCGTCGCCGGGTCCGTGGAGGCGCGGCACGCCGCCGTCGCGCACCGCACGCACCTGCGCCGCACGCGGCTCCTCGACGGGACGGTCGAGCGTGTGGACCACGCGCGCCGCACGGTCGTCGTGCAGCCGCGCTCGGGCGAGCCGTACGACCTGACGTACGACACGGTCGTCGTCACGGCGGGTGCCGTGACGCGCGTCTTCCCGGTGCCCGGGGTCGCCGAGCACGCCATCGGCATGAAGCACGTCGAGGAGGCCGTCGCGATCCGCGACCGGCTCCTCACGTCCTTCGACCGGGCCGCGAGCCTGCCCGCCGGGCGCGAGCGCGAGCGGCTGCTCACGGTGACGTTCGTCGGTGGCGGGTTCTCCGGCGTCGAGGGGTTCGCCGAGCTCCTGTCCCTCGCGCACGACCTCACCCGCGTCTACCCGGAGATCGACCCGGCGGAGCTGCGGTTCCACCTCGTCGAGCGCAACCCCCGCATCTTGCCCGAGGTCACCGAGCGACCGGGGCGCTGGGTCGTGCGCGAGCTCGAGCGGCGCGGCGCGCACGTGCACCTGGAGGCCGGGCTCGTCTCGGCCGAAGGGGGTGTCGTGACGCTCTCGACCGGCGAGTCGTTCGCGTCGGGCCTGCTCGTGTGGACCGCGGGGAACGCCGCGAACCCCGTCGTGGCGACGCACACGGACCTGCCGGTCGACACGCGCGGTTACGTGATCACGCGACCCGACCTGCGCATCGGGACGGTGGACGACACGGTGGCGGATGCCTGGGCCGCCGGCGACGGCGCCGCGGTGCCGGACCTGGCCCTGCCGGTCCCGGGAGCGCTGACCGTCCCCAACGCGCAGCACGCCGTGCGCCAGGGACGTCGCCTGGCCCGCAACCTCGTCGCCGCGCGCCGCGGGCGCGCCACCCGCCCGTACGTGCACGGGAGCCTGGGGGTCGTGGCGACGCTCGGGCTGGGCTCGGGCGTCTTCCAGTACCACCGGCTCGTCGTGCGCGGCCGTCTCGCGTGGTTCATGCACCGCGGCTACCACGTCCTCGCGATCCCCACGTGGGAGCGCACGGTCCGGGTCCTCGCGGTGTGGTCGACCGCCACGCTGTTCGGGCGCGACGTCGTCTCGCTCGCCTCGGTGCAGCGTCCGCGCGACGCGTTCGTCGCCGGGGCGACGGCGGCCGGCGCGACCGCCGCCCCGGAACCCGTCCGGGTCGCCTGAGACCGCCGCCCGGGCCCGCCGGCCCGCCCCGACCGGCGGGCCCGGGCGGCTACACGCCCATCCAGTGCCCGAGCTTCTGCGGGTTCACCTGCAGGAACACGCGCTGGATCCGGCCGTCGCAGACGTCCAGCGACAGCAGCGACGCCGCCGGACCGTGCCCATCGCGCTGCTCGACGAGGAGTGCAGGCAGACCGTTCGCCTCGACGACCCGCAGGTCCACGTGGGCCCAGTACTTGTGCAGCACGTTCTCGAGGTACAGCGAGACGCGGGCGAGCCCGAGGAGCTCCACGCGCGAGGCGTGCACGAGTCCCCCGCCGTCGGGACGCGCGACCACCGCGTCGGAGAGGTACCGCTCGAACCGCGCCAGGTCGCCGTCGTGCGTGGCCTCGACGAACGCGTCCAGGAGGCGCCGGTGCTCGGCCGGGTCGGCCGGGACGGCCGGGCGCGCGCCGAGCCGCTCGCGCGCCCGGCGGGCGAGCTGGCGTGCGTTCGCCTCGCTCGTCCCGAGGATCTCCGCCACCCGTCGGTACGGGTAGGCGAACGCCTCGCGCAGCACGTAGACCGCCCGCTCGACGGGCGTGAGGTGCTCCATGAGGACGAGCACGGCGATCGCGAGCGCCTCGGTCCGTTCCGCGCCGAGCGCCGGGTCCTCCGACGTGTCGACCGGCTCCGGCAGCCACGGGCCCACGTAGCTCTCGCGGCGTGCCCGTGCGGACGTCGTGACGTTGAGCGCGAGGCGCGTGGTCACCGTCGTGAGGAACGCGGCCGGGTTGGCGACGTGCGAGCGGTCCGTCCCCTGCCAACGGATCCAGGCCTCCTGCACGACGTCCTCCGCCTCGGCGACGCTGCCGAGCATCCGGTACGCGATCCCGAAGAGCCGCGGGCGGACGGCGAGGAACGCCACGAGCGCGTCCGGCTCGGCGACGGCGGCGCTCGCCGGCGGAGCCGGGAGCGGGTCCGGCACCTGGCTCCGCGCTGAGCTCGGGGGCGCGCCCATCCCGCCACGCTAGAGCACGGGAGGCGTGGCCGTCACGACCCGGCGGGCAGGTTTCTCGTGCGCGGTGCGGCGAACCGCGCCCACGGGGTGCGACCCCGCAGCGCGTCCCCGCGCGGCACGAGCGAGCCCTCCCCGAGGAGCGCGCCGAAGTAGCGGGCGAGGGGGTCGGTGACGACGTCGCGGTCGTCGCCCCGGGCGGCGAGCACGCCCCGCAGGAACGCATCGAACCTCACGCGCTCCGGCCCGGCGAGGTCGACGACGCCGCGGAGCGGCTCGCCCGTCGCCACCCGCGCGAGCGGCACGGCCTCGTGCCCGTCCGCGCGCAGCCGGTCGACGACCCGAGCACCCACCCGGCCCGTGCCACCCGCGACGACGATCCTCACGGTCCGATCCTCTCCGCGCCGCGCGGGAATCGCGAGCGTGCGGCGGGCGTTCTCGCGGACGACCGACCGGTGGGCGACGCGCGCACCGGCACCACCGCGAGTGCGAGGATCGACGCATGACGACCGAGCCAGTGACCACGCCCCAGCCGACGGACGCGACGAGCGCCGACGAGATCGCCCCGTCGTCGCCGTCGCCGACCGACGCGCTGTGGGTCGAGCGCACGGGGATCCGCACGTACACGGGCCGGTCCGAGCGCGGCGCGCAGGTGCTCATCGGCCCGGCGAGCGAGGGCGCGGTCTTCACGCCCGGCGAGCTGCTCAAGATCGCGCTGGCCGCGTGCGCGGGCATGAGCTCTGACCGGACCTTCGCGCGTCGCCTCGGCGACGACTACGCGGTGACGATCCACGCCGAGGGCGTCAAGGACCTGCCCGAGGACCGCTACCCCGAGATCACCGAGCGGTTCGAGATCGACCTGTCCTCGCTCGACGACGAGGCGCGAGAGCGTCTCCTCACCGTCGCCGAGCGGGCGATCGAGAAGACCTGCACAGTGGGACGCACGATCAAGGCCGGCGCGACCGTCCGCACGGTGTTCCAGCAGCCGGGCGGCAGCGTCGGGTGAGGGCCGGGCCGCACGACCCGGCACGGCGGGAGGTGGCGTGATGGCGCACGAGCAAGGACCCGGCGTCCCGGACTACGGGACGCCCGACCCGACGTCCGACCTGGTGCCCGGACGGCGCCGTCGCCGACGCCTCGCGCGCGCCGTCCCCGAGGCCCCGCGCGACGCCGCCGAGTGGGCGGCGTACCGGCCCACGCCGCTGCTCGACGCCGCGCTCGACAAGGCGGTGACGATCCCGTCGCACGTCGTCCGTGCGCACGTGGACTCGGTGCGCCGGCGCAACCCGGAGGCGAGCCCGGCGCAGGTCGTGCGGATCCTCGAGCGCGAGTACCTGCTCGTCGTCCAGGCGGCGGGTGGGGCGGTCGGCACGGTCGCGGCGATCCCGGCCGTGGGCACGGGCGTCGGCATCGCCCTCACGTCGAGCGACATCGCGACGTTCTTCGCGTCGTCGGCGGCCTTCGCGCTCGCCGTCGCGGACGTGCACGGGATCGCGGTGGACGACGTCGCACGACGCCGGGCGCTGCTGCTCGCCACGGTCCTCGGCGAGAAGGGCGCACGCGACGTCGAGCGCGCTACCCAGGGGTCCGGCGCCGCGTGGGGCAAGGTGCTGCTGACGAGCATGCCCGCCGGGACGCTCGTCAAGGTGAACAAGGCGCTCGGCAACCGCTTCCTGCGCACACAGCTCGCCAAGCAGTCCGGCCTCGCGATCGGTCGGCTCGTGCCGTTCGGCGTCGGCGCGCTCGTCGGCGTCGCGGGAGGGCGGGCACTCGGTCAGGGCGTGATCGGGCAGTCGCGGCGCGCGTTCGGTCCTCCGCCGTCGGTGTTCGGTCGCCTGCTCGAGGTCGTCGAGGTGCCGGCGCAGGACGCGCCGCCGCAGCTCGTCCCGGTGCCGGACGACGTCGCGCACCCGAGGCGCCGCCGTCGCCTCCTGCGGGGGCGCGGTCGGCGCGACCACTCCCCCGCGCGCGACGCCGGATGACGACGGGCAGCGCGCCGGACGACCGGACGCCGGCCGGGGTGCGTCGCGTCGCCGTCGCACGGGAGCTGGACGTCGCCGCGTCGGTCGCGTTCGCGTGGGTCGCGGACCCGCGCACCCACCCCCGCTGGATCCCCCTCACGCGCATGGCGACCCCGGCCGCGCGCGGCCCCGAGGTGGGCGACCGGTTCACGATGGTGAGCGGGCCGTTCGTCGCGCGGTCCGGCCGAGGGCTCGCGGACCGGATGGTCGTCGAGTCGCTCGAGCGGCCGTCGGTCGCCGCGGGCCGGGCCGGGAGCACGCGGGTCCGCAAGCTCGGCCCCGTGCTGCTCGGCGACGCGGGGTTCGACGTGGTGCCGCTGGGGCCTGACCGCTGCCGTGTCGTGTGGTGGGAGGAGGCCCACCTCGCCGGGGTGCTGCCCCGCGCGGTCACGGCGCCGCTCGTCGGCCTCGCGCTGCGCTGGATGATGCGCACCTCGCTCCGCCGCCTCGACACGCTGCTGCGCCGCCACCGTCCGGCGTAGGCCGCGGCCCGGGTGGAGAGCCCGGTCGTCGCAGCCCCGACCGCTCCCCGGACACGCCGAACCCGGGGTCGTGCGTCATCGACGGTCCCGTCTGACGCACAACCCCGGGTTCGGCACGGTGGGACGGAGGTCAGGCCGTCGGCTCGTCCTCGACGGGCGCGTCCGACGGCGACGGGTCGCCGCCGGTGTCGGACGTCGCCGGGGCGGCGGGCGCGACCGGACCCGCGAGGATCAGGTAGAGCTCGCGGCGCGTGCGCTCGAGGAGCTCCACGGCGGCCTTCGACTGCTCGTCGGTGCCGGTGCGCGCGACCTGGTGGACCGCGGCCGCGACCGCCTCGACCCCCGCGCGCAGCTCGTGCCGCGACCGACCGCCGCGGCCCGCGGCGTCGGCGAACGGGTCGCCGAGCTCGGCGGCGTGCTCCGCGACGTACGCGGTGCCCGCCTCAGTGAGGGTCGCGAGCCGGCGGCCGCCCTCGGCCGAGAGCTCGACGAGCCCTTCGTCCTGGAGGAGGTTCAGCGCCGGGTAGACCGCGCCCGGGCTCGGGCGCCACTGGCCCTCGCTGCGCTCCGCGATCTCCTGGATGACCTGGTAGCCGTGCATCGGCTCCTCGGCGAGGAGGAGCAGGACGGCGGCACGGACGTCGCCGCGGCCGGCTCGCCCGGGGCCGCGACCGCGACCCCCGTGACGGCGACCGCCGTGACCTCCGGGACCGAAGCCGGGGCCGAAGCCCGGGCCTCCGCGGCGACCCTCGGGGCCGAAGCCCGGGCCCGCGTCGGGGCCCGGACCGAAGCCGGGTCCGCGCCCGCCGTCGGCCGGTCCGCCGAAGCCCCGGCCCCCGCCGCGACGCGCGCCGCCGCGACCACGGCCGGAGGGGTTGTCGCCGCGGAACCAGGCCGCGTCGTCGGGCACGGGTGGGAAGCCGTCACGGCGACGACGGACCGGACGCGGTCCGGGGCGCTGGCCGAAGGGCTGGGACATGTTCTCGGGGTGCTGACCCCGGTGCTCGTGTGCGTGGTTCATGGGATGTGTCTCCTGGGGTACGTGTTCGTGGGGCTCCGGGTCTGTCCGCGGAACCGGTGGCGGGCCGATCCGGCCTCGCTGTGGTCGCGAGTCCACTCTCTGGGCGCTCAGCGATACGCTAACGATATATCGATAGCGTATCGCTGTCAACGCCTTCGTCGGACGGGCCCGGCATCAGGACGCGCGCCGCGCCCGGACGTACCCTGGCGGGACCAGCAGGAGCCCACCGACCCCGCCGGACCCACCCCGTCCGGCCACCACCCGGGCTGCCCACCCCGCAGCCCGGCTCCCCGCAAGGAGGCGGCGATGCGCCCAGCTCAGCCCCGGCACTACCTCATGTGCCGGCCGACGTACTTCACCGTGAGCTACGAGATCAACCCGTGGATGGACCGGCGCACCCCGGTCGACACGCCCCTCGCGATCGCCCAGTGGGAACGCCTGCGCGACACCTACCTCGACCTCGGGCACACCGTCGAGACCATCGACCCGGTCCCCGGGCTGCCGGACATGGTGTACGCCGCGAACGGGGCGACCGTCGTCGACGGCCTCGTGTACTCCGCGCGCTTCACGTACCCCGAGCGCGGACCCGAGGGACCCGCCTACCTCAAGTGGTTCGCCGACCACGGGTACGTCACCCACGCCGCCGAGCACGTCAACGAGGGCGAGGGCGACCTGCTCACGGCGGGCGACGTCGTGCTCGGCGGCACCGGGTTCCGCACCGACCGCGCCGCGCACGCCGAGGCGGCCGCGCTGTGGGGTCGCGAGGTCGTCACCCTCGAGCTCGTGGACCCGCGCTTCTACCACCTCGACACCGCGCTGATCGTGCTGCGCGGGAGCGCCGGCACGCCGGTGCCCGACGTCGAGGCGCACCCCGGGCTCACCGGCCCGCCCGAGACGGACGTCGCCTACTACCCGCCCGCGTTCTCGCCCGCCGCGCAGGAGGTCCTGCGCGAGCGCTTTCCCGACGCGCACCTCGCCACCGAGGAGGACGCCGTCGTCCTCGGCCTCAACGCGGTGAGCGACGGGCGGCACGTCGTGCTCAACCCGCGGGCCGAGCGGCTCGCGGCGGCGCTGCGCGAGCGCGGTTACGAGACGATCGGCGTCGACACCTCGGAGCTCCTGCGCGGCGGCGGCGGCGCGAAGTGCTGCACGCTCGAGCTGCGCCCCGTCCCGGCCGGCGCGCGCGGGAGCGCGTCGTGACCACCCAGGACGTCCGGGCGCCGGGCGCCGGGTCGCACGCCACGCCGCACGACGCGCTCGCCCACAACTACCACCCGTTGCCCGTCACGGTCGCGACCGCCGAGGGGTCGTGGGTCACCGACGTCGACGGGCGCCGCTACCTGGACTTCCTCGCGGGGTACTCGGCGCTCAACTTCGGCCACCGGCACCCGGCGCTGGTCGCCGCCGCGGTGCGCCAGCTCGACCGGGTGACGCTCACCTCGCGCGCGTTCGACCACGACCTCCTGCACCCGTTCGCCGACGCGCTCGCCGCGCTCGTCGGCCCGCTCACCACGGGCGGCGACGACGCGCTCGTGCTGCCCATGAACACGGGGGCCGAGGCCGTCGAGACGGCGATCAAGACCGCGCGCAAGTGGGGGTACGACGCCAAGGGCGTGCGGCCCGGGGAGGCGACCGTCGTCGTCGGCTCCGGGAACTTCCACGGCCGCACGACGACGATCGTGTCGTTCTCGGACGACCCCGACGCACGCCGTGGCTTCGACCCGTACACGCCGGGGTTCCGGCTCGTGCCCTACGGCGACGTCGACGCGGTGGCGCAGGCTATCGACGAGACCACCGTCGCGGTGCTCCTGGAACCCGTCCAGGGCGAGTCGGGCGTCGTCGTGCCGCCCGCCGACTACTGGCCACGCCTGCGCACGCTCACCGCCGAGCGGGACGTGCTGCTCGTCGCCGACGAGATCCAGTCCGGCCTCGGCCGGGCGGGCACGACGCTCGCCACCGAGACGTGGGGCGTGCGCCCCGACCTCGTGACGCTCGGCAAGGCGCTCGGCGGCGGCATCCTCCCGGTCTCCGCCGTGGTGGGGCGTCGCGACGTGCTCGGGGTGCTCACGCCGGGCACGCACGGCAGCACGTTCGGCGGCAACCCGCTCGCGTGCGCCGTAGCCCTCGCGGTGGTCGAGCTCCTGCGCACCGGCGAGCCGCAGCGGCGGGCACGCGAGCTCGGCGCCGTCCTGCACGACCGGCTGGACGGGTTCGTGAGGTCGGGCCTGCTCGACGGCGCACGCGGCCTCGGCCTGTGGGCGGGGCTCGACCTGGCCCCCGCCCACGGGACGGGTCGCCGGCTGTGCGAGGCGCTGCTCGCCCGCGGCGTCCTCGCCAAGGACACGCACGGCTCGACGATCCGCCTCGCTCCCCCGCTGACGATCTCCGAGGACGACCTCGAGACCGGGCTGTCCGCGCTCGGGGACGCCCTGACGTCCCTCGCGCGCGATCGGTAGAGTCCTGAGGGTGACCCCTCAGTCGCCCGCGCAGGCGCCCGCCGAGCCCCCCGTCCCACCGAGCCCCGCGGCGCAGGACCTCGTGTCCTCGCTCGCGGACCTCCAGCAGGCCTACGACGAGCTCCGTGCTCGCGGGCTCAAGCTCGACCTGACGCGCGGCAAGCCGTCGGCCGAGCAGCTCGACCTGTCCGAGGCGCTGCTCGCGCTGCCGGGCGAGGGCGTCCACACGGACGAGAACGGCACGGACGTGCGCAACTACGGCGGGCTCGACGGCCTTCCGCAGCTGCGCCGCATCTTCGCCGAGCTGCTCGGCGTTCCCGTCGACCAGCTCCTGGCGGGCGGCAACGCCAGCCTGACCACGATGTACGACACGATCGTCTACGCGACGCTGTTCGGCGTGCCGGGGTCCGAGCGGCCGTGGGGACGCGAGGAGCGCGTGCGGTTCGTGTGCCCGGTCCCGGGGTACGACCGGCACTTCGCCGTGCTCGAGGAGCTCGGCATCGAGATGGTCACCGTGCCGATGACCCCCGACGGCCCCGACGCCGAGGCCGTCGCCGCGCTCGTCGCCGACGACCCGAGCGTCAAGGGCATGTGGGTCGTCCCCACCTACGCGAACCCGGACGGGTCCGTCGTCACGGAGGAGGTCGCACGCCGGCTCGTCTCCATGCCGACCGCCGCACCCGACTTCCGCATCATGTGGGACAACGCGTACGCGCTCCACCACCTCACCGACGACGAGGTGACCAGCCCCGACGCCCTCGGGCTCGCCGTGGAGGCCGGCAACCCGGACCGCGTGGTGCTCTTCGCCTCCACGTCCAAGATCACCTTCGCGGGCGCGGGCGTCTCGTTCCTCGCCTCGTCCCCGGCGAACGTCGCGTGGTACCGCAAGCACCTCGCGATCCAGTCCATCGGGCCGGACAAGGTCAACCAGCTCCGCCACGCGCTGTTCTTCGGCGACGCCGACGGCGTACGGGCGCACATGCGCAAGCACCGCGAGATCATCGCCCCGAAGTTCGAGGCCGTCACGAGCATCCTCGCGCAGCGCCTCGGCGCCGCGGGCGTCGCGTCGTGGACCGCGCCGAAGGGCGGCTACTTCGTCAGCCTCGAGGTCGTGCCCGGGACCGCGTCGCGCGTCGTCGAGCTCGCCCGGGCCGCCGGCATCGCGCTCACGCCGGCCGGTGCGCCGTTCCCGTACGGCAAGGACCCCGAGGACAAGGTGCTGCGCCTGGCCCCGACCCTCCCCCCGATCGACGAGGTGCGTGTCGCGATGGACGGCGTCGCGACGTGCGTCCTCCTCGCCGCGGCCGAGCACGCCACGAGGTAGCCCGCGCACCAGGGTTCTGCCTCGGGGACCGGGTGCTCCCTCGGGGGTAGCAGCTCCCGAACGGACCGTGGCCCGCCGTCGGCGGGCCGAGGGCCGCGGGGGCCGGCTCGACCGGTTTCGCTGCTGACGAATCTCACTGGCACTGCCGCCGTGCCGCGGCGCACGATGGGCGCGTGCACGACCGATGAGTTCCGCCGGCCCCGACGGTCGGTGGGTGGGTGGCCCGGGGACCCGGGCGCTCGTCGGCAACGGCAGGAGGGGACATGAGCGAGAACGGCGACCTCGCCGTCGAGGCCCGCGGCCTCGTCAAGCACTTCACGACCGGGAAGTCCGTGACGAAGGCGGTCGACGGCATCGACCTGCTGATCCCGGAGGGCACGGTCTTCGGCGTCCTCGGTCCGAACGGCGCAGGCAAGACCACCGCGGTGCGCATGCTCGCGACGCTCCTGCGACCCGACGCGGGCACGGCTCGCGTCCTGGGCCACGACGTCGTGCACGACGCCGACAAGGTGCGTTCCGTCGTCGGGCTCACCGGGCAGTACGCGTCCGTGGACGAAGACCTCACGGGCACGGAGAACCTGGTCATGCTCGCGCGGCTCTACGGGTTCCTCGGCGGGACCGCACGCGGGCGCGCGGCGGAGCTGCTCGACGCGTTCGGCCTGGGCGACGCAGGTGACCGTCAGGTCAAGACGTACTCGGGCGGCATGCGACGCCGCATCGACCTCGCGGCGAGCCTCGTCATGAGCCCGCGCGTCATCTTCCTCGACGAGCCGACGACGGGGCTCGACCCCCGCAGCCGCAACCAGGTGTGGGACATCGTGCGCGTGCTCGTGGCCGACGGCGCGACGGTCCTCCTCACGACGCAGTACCTCGAGGAGGCGGACCAGCTCGCGGACCGCATCGCCGTGATCGACCACGGCAGGGTCATCGCCGAGGGCACGGCGACCGAGCTCAAGCGGTCCGTCGGTGAGGGCGCGGTCCAGGTGCGGCTCGCCGACGCGACCCAGCGGGCGC
>Ga0233383_1000681_pt1 | contig 12581 bp, 11 predicted proteins | sample ElkDunMinimDraft_14_FD_191542 | JGI IMG/M metagenome (GOLD analysis project Ga0233383, IMG submission 191542) | Fecal eukaryotic communites from dung pellets of Tule Elk in California, USA - Elk Dung G16 | ecosystem: Host-associated > Mammals > Digestive system > Large intestine > Fecal | place...
CCGACCGTGCGGAGAGCCCGCAGTACGTGCTCGAGCACGCCGAGGGCCTGGGGTGGGACCTCGACCGCCCGCTCGTCGTCGTGGTCGCCCAGCTCGACCCGCCGGGACCGGACGAGCCCGTGGTGTCGAGCCGGACGCACCGTGGCTTCCAGGACCGGTTCGCCGCGGCGTGGCGCCAGGTCGTCGAGCGGCGCGGTCGCAGCATCGCCGTCGCAGACTTCTCGTCGCAGGTGGTCGCGCTGCTGCCGGTCTCGGGTGACGGCTCGGACGTCTCCGAGGTCGTGGAGGAGGCGCTGGCCGCCGTACGCGGCGACTCCGGCGGAGGGCGCCGCCCGTTCTCGGCGGGGATCAGCCGCGTCGTCTCCGGGGTCGAGGAGCTGCCCGACGCGTACACACGGGCGCGCAAGGCCGTCGACGTCGGGCGGCGGATGCAGGGATCGGGTTCGACGACGTACTTCGACCGGCTCGGCGTACGACGGCTGCTCTCCCAGGTCGAGGACCCGGCCGAGCTGGACGGGTTCGTCACGGAGGTGCTCGGCACGCTCGCCGAGGACAGCGCGACCGCCGCAGACCTGCGCGCGACCCTGCAGGTGCTGCTCGACGTCAACCTCAACGTCGCCGAGGCGGCGCGCACGCAGCACTTCCACTACAACACGATGCGCTACCGCGTCACCAAGCTCGAGAGCCTGCTGGGGCCGTTCAGCACCGACCCGCAGGTGCGGCTCGATGTGGCGGTCGCCCTCCAGATCCTGCAGATGCGCGAGTGAGCCGGCTGCGGCCGGTCCTCGCTAGGGCTGGAAGTACTCCGACATCATCTCGCTGACCCAGTCGGGCTGCGTGACGTTCGCGGGGACGAACTCGGCCATCGTCGGCTTCAGGTCGAGGACAGGGGTGCCGGAGACCGCGTCGAGGCCGACGACCGTCAGGTTGCGGCCGTGGACGGACTCCAGCGCACAGCACGTGACGCCGATCCGGTTCGGGCGGCGGGGCCCGCGGCCGGCGAAGACGCCGACGGGCGGGAGGTCGGAGCGGCCCCGGTACGGGCGGGGCTCGCGGTAGTCACCGCTGTCGGGGAACTGGTCGAAGACGAAGAGGACCTCCACGTGGGAGAACCCCTCCAGACCCTGGAGGCACGACTCGCCGAAACGCTCGTCGACGGTGATCGTGCTGCGCACCGCTCCCCAGTGGTCCGTGTGCTGGACGTCGGACCGGTCGTTGTGGACCGTACCGATCGGCGTGACCTCGAAGATCTGCATGGCGGGAGGTTAACCGGGGGCGGCGTTACCAGGAGATGACTGTGGTTTTCTGGCGCATGAACAGGCAGAGCAAGGGGTGACAGCGCCTCGGGGGGTCCGTTGGCACTTTCGCACCATGCCGCCTGTCTCGCGTGACTACTAGGGTCACGACATTGGACCGGGTGCGCTGACCGAGATCCCCCGGCGGCCGCTCGCACACTCTGAGGAGACCGGCATGTCGATGTTCAAGTGGGACGTGGTGTACGGAGGAAAGACGCCACCTCCCGGCAAAGCGGTCGGGCCGCGTCAGCGCCTGAGCTGGGGCCGCACCGCGGGCCTCGGCGCGCAGCACGTGGTGGCGATGTTCGGCGCCACCTTCGTGTTCCCGGTGGTGATGGGGCTCGACCCCAACCTCGCCATCATGTTCTCGGGCATCTGCACCATCATGTTCCTGCTCATCACCAACAACATGGTGCCGAGCTATCTCGGGACGAGCGCCTCCTTCGTGGCCGCGGTCGCCGCGATCCGGACCCAGGGTGGCGACTCCTCCGACGTCACCGGCGCGATCCTCGTCGCGGGTCTCGTGCTCGCCGCCATCGGCGTCGCGGTGCACTTCGCCGGGACGCGTTTCCTCCACAAGCTGCTCCCGCCGGCGGTGACCGGTGCGGTCGTCATGCTGATCGGCTTCAACCTGGCGCCCGTGGTCGCGGACCAGTACTGGCCGCAGGACCAGTGGATCGCCCTGCTGACCGCGACGTTCATGATCGCTGCCGCCGTCCTGCTGCCCGGTTTCTGGGGTCGCATCGCCGTCTTCCTCGCACTGATCTTCGGCTACCTGGTCTCGTGGCTCGCCGACGCGTTGTTCGGCCAGATCACGTCGTGCGGTGGACCCGGGTGCGAGCCGGTCGCCCACGACCGCGTCGACTGGTCCGGGGTCAGCTCCGCCGACTGGATCGGCTTCCCCAGCGGCACGCTCGCCGACGGCGTCTCGGCCGTCCACTCGCCGAGCTTCAGCTTCACCTTCATCCTCCTCGTGCTCCCCGGCGTGATCGCCCTGATCGCCGAGAACACCGGGCACGTCAAGGCCGTGGCCGAGATGACCGGCGACGACCTCGACCCGTACATGGGCCGTGCGATCGGTGCCGACGGCCTCGCGACCGCCTTCGCGAGCGCGTTCGGCGGCTCGCCGACCACGACGTACGCCGAGAACATCGGCGTCATGTCCGCCACCCGGATCTACTCGACAGCGGCGTACTACTTCGCAGCGCTGGTGGCGATCTTCCTCGGTCTGTGCCCCAAGTTCGGGGCGGTCGTCAACGCCATCCCGGGCGGTGTGCTCGGCGGGATCACGGTCGTGCTCTACGGCATGATCGGCCTCGTCGGGGCCAAGATCTGGGTCGAGAACCACGTCGACTTCGGTGATCCTGTCAACATCGTCGGCCTCGCCGCGGGCATCATCGTCGGTGTCGGCAACGTGACGCTCGTGTTCACCGACGACTTCCAGCTCGGCGGCATCGCGCTCGGCACGATCCTCGCGATCGGCTACTACCACATGGTCGCCTGGAAGCGGCCGCACTCGCACAGCACCGACGAGGGCGCGGAGGAGGTGACGAGGCAGCTGTGAAGCCGGCACCGTTCTCCTACGTCCGACCGAGCACGCTCGACGAGGCCCTGGCCGTCCTCGCCGCCGACCCGCACGCGAAGGTGCTGGCCGGCGGGCAGAGCCTGGTCCCGCTGCTGTCGATGCGGCTCGCGCAGCCGAGCACGCTCGTCGACATCAACGGGCTCTCCGAGCTGGCCTATGTCCGGACCGACGAGAACGGTGTCCGCATCGGGGCGCTGGCCCGCCACGCCGACGTCGAGTCCGACGCCGACGCGTGGCGGGTCCAGCCCCTCTTGCGGCAGGCACTCCGCCTCGTCGCTCACCCGACCATCCGCAACCGCGGCACGACGCTCGGGTCGGTGGTCCACGCCGACGCGGCTGCCGAGATGCCCGCCGTCGTGTCCCTGCTCGGCGCGCAGGTCCTGGTCGCCTCGACCGACGGACGACGCACGATCGACGCCGCGGACCTGTTCATCGGCCCGTTGGAGTGTGCCGTCGGCACGCACGAGCTCGCGCTGGAGCTGCAGGTCCCGGCACTCGGCCGTCGTACGGGCTCGGCGGTGGACGAGGTCGCCCGGCGCCACGGCGACTACGCCCTGTGCGGCGTCGCTGCCGTGGTCTCCGTCGGTGAGTCGGGGGCGATCGAGACGGTGCGCGCCTCCTACCTCTCGGTCTCGCTGACACCGCTCGTCCTCGACCTGTCCGAGGCGTTCGTCGACGGCAGCGCCAGCGACGCCAACCTCGAGGCCGCGGCCGAGATCGCCACGGCCGGGGTGGACCCCGAGACCGACATCCATGCGACGGCCGACTACCGCCGTCATCTGGCGGGTGTGCTCACCCGCCGTGTGGTCCGCGACGCGTACACCCGTGCCGTCGCTCCCGACCCGGAGGGAGCCCGATGACCAGCCAGCCGGAGATCCTTGCCTCCGACGCCCTGCACCACGTGACGTTCACGGTGAACGGCGCCGCGTACGAGATCGACGTGCCGGCACGGCGCCTGCTGTCCGACGCCCTCCGGCAGGACGTCGGCCTCACCGGGACGCACGTCGGCTGCGAGCACGGCGTCTGCGGAGCCTGCACGATCCTCATGGACGGGCGTCCCGTGCGTGCATGCCTGCTCTTCGCCGTGTCCGTGCAGGGTGCGTCGCTGACGACGGTCGAGGGACTCGGGGAGCCGGGCGACCGGCTCGGCCCGGTGCAGCAGGCGTTCAAGGAGTGCCACGGGCTCCAGTGCGGCTTCTGCACGCCGGGATTCCTCACCACCATCACCGCCGGACTCCGCGAGAACCCCGATCCGACCGAGGAGGAGGCGCGCGAGATGATCGCCGGCAACCTCTGTCGGTGCACGGGGTACCAGAACATCGTGAAGTCCGTCCTGCGTGCCGCCGAGATCCGCCGTGAGAGCGGTGGCGCATGACGACCAAGAGGTTCGGCCAGCGCGTCGCCCGGGTCGAGGACGAGCGGTTCCTGCGGGGCCGGGGCCGCTACGTCGACGACCTCGCCGCCGACGCCCTCCACGTCGCCGTCCTGCGCTCGCCGCACGCGCACGCCCGCATCCTCGACATCGACGTCGACCCGGTGCTCGACCTCGACGGTGTCGTCGCGGTGTACACCTACGACGACCTCTCGGGCGCGATGGCCGAGCCGCTCCCGCTGCTCATCCCGCACCCCGACCTGACCCAGGGCCGCACGCAGTACGCGCTCGCCAAGGACCAGGTGAACTACGTCGGCGAGGCGATCGCGATGGTGGTGGCGGTCGATCGCTACGTCGCCGAGGACGCCGTCGGCAAGATCACCGTCTCGTACGAGGTCCTGCCGCCTGTGGTCGGACTCGACGCCGCCCGTGCGGCCCGCGACCTGGTCCACGACGACGTCCCGGGCAACCTTGCGGCGACGTCCACCCAGGCGACGGGCGACGCGATGGCCGCGATCGCGCGGGCCCCGCACCGGCTCGCTCTCGACCTCGACGTCGAGCGCAGCGCCTGCACCCCGCTGGAGGGTCGCGGCACGGTCGCGAAGTGGGACGTCGACAACGGCCGCCTCGAGGTCTGGTCGTCGACGCAGACGTCCACCGGCGTCCGCGCCGCGATCGCGTCCAAGCTCGGTCTCGACCTGGCGGTCGTCGACGTGATCACCCCTGACGTCGGCGGCGGCTTCGGCGTGAAGGTCGTGCACCCGTGGCCGGAGGAGGTGCTGGTGCCGATGGCGGCGATGGCGCTGGGCCGGCCGGTGAAGTTCACCGAGGACCGGCGCGAGCACTTCGTCTCGGCCGCTCACGAGCGCGCCCAGCAGCAGCACGTCGAGGTGGGGTTCGACGACGACGGCCGCATCCTCGGTCTCGACGTCGAGATCTGGCACGACCACGGCGCGTACATCCCGTACGGCCTGATCGTCCCCATCATCACGACCACGCAGCTCCTCGGGCCGTACAAGCCGCCGGTCTACAAGGCGACGTTCCACAGCCTCTACACCAACACGGTGATCGTGACGCCCTACCGTGGCGCGGGCCGGCCGCAGGGCGTGTACGCGATGGAGCGCACGATGGACGCGATCGCCGCGTACCTCGGCAAGGACCGCACGGAGGTGCGCTCCGTCAACTTCATCCAGCCCGACGAGTTCCCGTACGACCAGGGCCTCATCTTCCAGGACGGCAAGCCGCTCGTCTACGACTCGGGTGACTTCCCGCAGATGCTCGACAAGCTCAAGGCGCTGGTCGGGTGGGACGAGTTCCCGGCCCTCCGCGAGGCACTGCGGGCCGAGGGCCGCCGGGTCGGGATCGGCATCGGCTGCTACGTCGAGGGCACGGGCGTCGGCCCGTACGAGGGTGGCCACCTGCAGGTGGAGACGACCGGCAAGGTCAAGGTGTCGACCGGTCTCACGACCCAGGGGCAAGGCCATCAGACGGTCTTCGCGCAGATCGTCGCCGACGAGCTCGGGGTGCGCTTCGAGGACGTCGAGGTCGTGACGGGCGACACGCGCCGCATGCCGTACGCGGTCGGCACGTACGCCTCGCGGGCCGCCGTGATGAGCGGCTCGGCGATCGCGCTCGCCGCCCGGTCGGTGCGGCGCAAGGCGCTGGAGCTGGCCGCCGACGCCCTCGAGGCGAACGTCGACGACCTGGAGATCGCCGACGGGGTCGTCTCGGTCAGGGGAGCTCCTGGTGCGCAGGTGGCCCTCGGCACCCTCGCAGTGCTCAGCAACCCGCTGCGCTACGCGTTCGACGAAGCGAGCAAGGCGGCGACGCAGTTCTCGGTCGGCGACCCCGACAAGGTGCCCGTCCCCGAAGGCACGTCGCCGGGGCTCGAGAGCCGCGACTTCTACTCTCCGCCGCGCTCGACCTTCGCCTCGGGCATGCACGCGGTGATCGTCGAGACCGACCCGGACACCGCCGAGATCACGATCCTCAAGTACGCCGTCGTCCACGACTGCGGACGGCTCATCAACCCGATGATCGTCGAGGGGCAGATCCACGGCGGCGTCGCGCAGGGAGTCGGGGGCGCGCTGTACGAGCGGATGGCGTACGACGAGCACGGGCAGCTCCAGAACGCCTCGTTCATGGACTTCCTCATGCCGTACGTCACCGAGGTGCCGCACACGATCGACATCGACCACCTCGAGACCCCCTCGCCCCTCAACCCGCTCGGGATCAAGGGCGCCGGAGAGGCCGGCGTGATCCCGAGCGCCGCGGTCTTCGCGTCGGCGATCGAGGACGCCGAGGGCCTCACGATCACGCGGATGCCGATCTCGCCGAGCGAGCTGTACGACCTGCGGCGCACGCACGCAGGATCCGACCCCGACCCGGTCACGTCTCCACCGGACGCCCGCACGGAGCCGGACCGACCCCCTCGGGGACGTCACGACCAGGAGGACTCATGAAGGTTGCCGGACAGGCTGTGCTGAACGCCCCCGTGGACGCGGTCTGGTCTGCGCTGCTCGATCCCTCGGTGCTCGTCCGCACCATCCCGGGTTGCGAGCTGCTCGAGGCGACCGGTGAGAACGCGTACGCCATGACGGTGAGCGCCGGGGTGGCCTCGATCCGCGGGACGTACGCGGGCACCTGCCGGTTGAGCGACCTCGTCCCGCACCGGTCGCTCGTGATGCGCGCCGAGGGTGCGGGAGCCCCGGGTACGGTCGCCGCCGACGTCGCCGTGCGGTTCTCCGACAACGGCGACGGCACGACGGGTGTCGCGTACGACGCCGATGCGGTCGTCGGCGGCATGATCGGCGGCGTCGGACAGCGGATGCTCACGGCGGTCAGCAAGCGGATGGCGGGCGAGTTCTTCGGCGCCGTCGACGACGCGATCGCTGCGGGCGGGGTCGACCCGTCGCCGGTGGCCGACGATCCCGGCACCGACCCGTCGTCCGACTCCGCCGCACCGGTGGCCGGCGGGGCTGCTCCGGCGGTCGGTCAGCGCTTCACGGCACCCGCTTCCGCTGCGGCGCCAGCGCGCGGCGGGTCGACCGACGACTTCGTCAAGGGCGCGCTCGTCGGCGGTGTCCTGGTGCTCGCCGGCGTCGTGGTCGGGGGCCTGCTCGGTCGCCGCACGCGATGATCGACGTCTACAGCAGCGCACGGGCCATGGCCCAGGCCGTGGCCGCGCGCGAGATCTCCGCCCGCGAGCTGCTCGCGCTCCACCTGGACCGGATCGCCGAGGTCAACGGCACCGTGAACGCGCTCGTCTCGATCGACGAGGAGCGCGCGTACGCCGAGGCGACGGCTGCAGACGCGCGCACGGCGTCGGGCGAGCCGCTCGGCGTCCTGCACGGGCTGCCGTACGCGGTCAAGGACACGCACCACGTCGCGGGGTGGCGGACGACCTTCGGCTCTCCGGTCATGGCCGACCACTTCTCGGCGTACGACGAGCTCGTCGTCGAGCGGGTCCGGGCCGCGGGTGCGGTGGTGGTCGCGAAGTCCAACACGCCGGAGTTCGCGTCGGGCTCGCACACGTTCAACCCGGTGTTCGGCACCACGGTCAACCCGTACGACACGAGCCGGTCGGCGGGTGGCTCGAGCGGTGGATCGGCCGCCGCGCTCGCCGCCGGCATGGTGCCGCTTGCCGACGGCTCGGACATGGGTGGCTCGCTGCGCAACCCGGCGTCGTTCTGCAACGTGGTCGGGCTGCGGCCGACGTGGGGGCGCGTGCCGACCTGGCCGACGTGGAACCTCTGGGAGACGGTCTCCGTGCAAGGTCCGCTCGCGCGCGACGTGTCCGACCTCGCGCTCCTCCTGAGCGTGCTGGCCGGCCCCGATCCGCGGGTGCCGACGGCCGACTCGACCGCCGGCGAGGTGTTCCGCGAGGTGCGGCCGGCGTCGCTCGACGGACTGCGCGTCGCCCTGTCGACCGACCTCGGTGGTGCCTTCGAGGTCGACGGCGCGGTCGCCGACGTCGTACGCGCCCAGGCGGACGTCTTCGCCGGGGCGGGAGCGCAGGTGGAGGAGGCATGGCCGGAGCTGCCTGCCGCGGAGGCGACGTTCCGCACGCTGCGCGCCTGGCTCATGGAGTACGCGCTCGGGGACGTCCTCGACGCCCGGCCGGACGACCTCAAGCCGTCCCTCGCCGACAACATCCGTGCCGGGCGGCCGCTCTCCGGTCACGACGTCGCGCTCGCCTACGCGCGCCGCACGGTGCTCACGGAGAAGGCACGCGAGTTCTTCACGCGCTACGACCTGCTCGCCCTGCCGGTGAGCCAGGTCCCGCCGTTCCCCGCCGACCAGGAGTACCCGCACACCATCAACGGCCGGCCGCAGGAGACGTACCTCGACTGGATGCGCGCGGCGTTCCTCATCACGGTGACGGGTTGCCCGGCGATCAGCGTGCCGGCCGGGTTCACCCCCGACGGGCTCCCGGTGGGCCTGCAGCTCGTCGGCCCCGCCGGCTCCGAGCACCGGCTGCTCGCGGTCGCGCGGGCGTACGAGGAGCTGGCGGGCGCGGGTGTCGGTGTGGGTGGTCCGCGTCCTGCCCTCTGATCGGCCCCGGGACGGGCCACCTCAGGCCCTGCGAGAGGTCCGCGACCGGGCCGGCAGGCGCATCGTGAGGAGCTTCGCGCGCGGTGCGATCCGGCCGGCGAGCGCGAAGACCCCCTCCGTACGGGACTGGTCGGGGTCGATCACCGAGAACAGGTTCACCCCGAGATAGAACGTGATCGCAGCGTTGGCGACCTCGCGCGCGGGCAGCAGCCGGCCTAGCGGGGTGCCTCCCGCGACGCGCTCCCAGCTCTCCTCGACGAAGCGCACCCACGGGTCCGCGCGGGCGGTGATCGCCTCTCGCAGCTCGGGCTTGGTGACTGCCGCCGCGACGATCTCGCTGAACTGCGCGAGGTAGCCGCGCTCCAGGTCGGTGAGGTAGATCTGTTTCGCTGCGGCGACGAGCTCCTCGACCGTACGGACGCCCTCGACGGTGCGACGGTGCATCGCCATGCGTGCCTCGGACGACCGGTCGAGCGCGGCGAGGAGCAGCGGGTCGACTCCGCCGAAGTGGTAGAAGACCAGCGCAGAGTTGACCCCCGCCTCCGCCGCGATGACCCGAGCGGACGTGCCGCCGTACCCGCGCTCGCGCAGCACCACGTCGGCCGCATCGAGCAGTCGCCGTCTGGTGTCCTCGCTGTTCTGACGTGTGGCCGCCATGTGGGTCCCTTCCCTCGTCGACGGCCTTCATCATATGCTTTAATCACTCGATTAAACTTGCTGGGCCCACGAGAGGCGACCGCAGATGAAGCCCAACCCCCACGACAGCTCCGCCGATCCGCACGATGACCCGCGACCCCGGTCGAGCCGCGCGCGCCTGCTTCTCGCCGGCATCACGCTGGCACTCTTCGCCGCGATGCTCGCCGCTGAAGCGCTCGGCAGCGCCGGTCTCGAGGAGACGTCGCTGTTCTACGTCGGCATCCCCGCGCTGATCGCGGTGACGGTCGTCCTCACCGCCCGTCCCAAGAACGCCGTCGGTGTCGCCCTCGCGACCACCACCGTCGGGCTCGCGCTCGCGGGACCGCTGCTCGACGAGGGTGTCGTCTGCCTGCTCGTCGCGGCGCCGCTCTTCTACGGTGTCGCCGTGCTCGTCGGTCTCCTCGCGCAGGCCGCGCGCGGCGGCGGGCACCGCGCGCTCGTCGCGGCACCCCTGCTGGCGCTGATCGTCCTCGAGGGCGTCGGCGGGGTCAGCCTGATCCCACGCCAGGACACCGCGGGGGCGACCATGACCATCGCCGCCGCGCCGGCACGGGTCGAGGCGGCACTCGCCGCGCCGCCCGCATTCGGCCCGTACGAGGCACCCTTCCTGCGGGCGCTGCCGTTCCCGAAGCCGGTGCGCGCGACGGGGAGCGGCCTGAGCGTCGGCGACGCGCGGCTCATCACCTTCACTCCGCGCCGCAGCCTTGGCCTCGGGTCCACGCGCACCGCTCGGTCGATGGAGCTGCGTGTCGTCGAGTCCGAGTCCACGGCCGACGCTGGCCGAGTCGTCTTCGACGTGACGGCCGACTCGACCCTCGCCCGCTGGCTGGACTTGCGACGTGCCGTCGTCACCTGGTCGGCATCTGCCGGTGGGACGGACATGACGTGGCGCCTGGAGTACGCACGCACGTTCGACCCGTCGTGGTACTTCGGCCCGGTCCAGCACCACGCGGTCGCAGACGCGGCGGGCTATCTCGCCGAGACCTTCGCGGGCATGGCCGAGGTGGAGTGAGCGGTGAGAGATCCGGCAACCGTACGCGCGCTCGGCCTCACGGTCCCCGTGCTCGCCGTGGTCCTCCTCGTCCTGTGGCGACGACCCGGTGCGCGACGGCTTGCAGCGATCCTCCTCGCGACCGCCTGGGCGGCAGTCGCCCTGCTGCCGGTGAACCTCCTCGCGATCGCCGCCGGCTGGTGGTCGTTCGACGCCGACGGCGCGCTCTGGCAGGGCATCCCCGTCGACCTGTGGCTGGCGTGGGCGCTCTTGTGGGGTGCCGTCCCCGCCCTGGTCGCGCCGGCGCTGCCGCCGCTGCTCGTCGGGGGCGCCCTCGTGTGGGTCGACCTCGCCTTCATGCCGTGGGGCGCGCCGGTCGTCAGGCTCGGTGACGCGTGGCTGGTCGGCGAGGCGATCGCGGTCCTCGCCGCCCTCGTGCCCGCGTACGCGCTGGCGCACTGGACTCTCGCCCAGCGGCACGTGACCGTACGGGCGTGGGCGCAGGCGTGGTGCGCGGGAGCGCTCCTCGTGGGTGTGCCGCTGCTCGTCGTCGGTGTCGAGCCGCGATGGTGGCCGGAGGTGACGGCAGCGGGCGTCCAGGTCGCGGTGGTGGTGAGCGTGCCGGCGGTGGCCGCGATGCGGGAGCTCGCGCGCGTCGGCGGCGGCACCCCGCTGCCGTACGACCCGCCGTCTCGGCTGGTGACCACGGGTCCGTACGCCTATGTCCGCAACCCGATGCAGGCGTCGATGGCGCTCGTGTTCTCGATGCTCGCCGTGACCTTCGCAGAGCCGCTCCTGCTGCTCGGCGCCGTGGTGACGGTTGTCTACTCGGCGGGGCTGGCCGCCTGGCACGAAGGGAGTCAGATGGAGGAGGCGTTCGGTGAGCGGTGGACGGCGTACGAGGCGCAGGTGCCCGTGTGGGTACCTCGCTGGCGGCCGCTCGATGGTCCTCCCGCGTCGCTGTTCGTCGCTGCCGACTGCACGATGTGCACCGGACTCGGCCGGTGGCTCCTCGATCGTCGGCCGGTCGCGCTCGACGTGCGCCCCGCCGCGGAGCATCCCGAGGTGCTGCGGCGGATCACGTACGAGGCGGACGGCGTGCGTGACCAGGGTGTGGCGGCGCTCGCCCGGGCGTTGGGGCACGTTCATCTCGGGTGGGCGCTGGCTGGCTGGACGCTCGCGCTGCCGGGGATCCGGCACTTTGCACAGCTCGGTGCGGACGCGTTCGGCGCCGGCCCCCGGATGTCGCGCTGACCGAAGCGCTGACGACGGATAGAGCCGTGCGGCGCGCCCGGGGGTGGAACGCGCCGCACGGCGGCTGGGGGTCAGGTCTGGTGGCGGGGCGACAGCGCGTTGCGCCAGATCCGATCAGTGGTCTCGACCAGCGCGTCGATGTCGAAGGTGTCGCCGAGCACGAACGCGTAGTAGGCGAGGTGGGACACCATGCCGTCGAGCGCACGAGCCGTGGCGTAGGGGTCGAGCGCAGGGTCGGCGAGACCGTCGCCCTGCATCTTCTCGATGGTCGTCGCCGTCCGTCGGGCGAGCGCCTCGCCGCGGCGGCGGCGAAGCTCCCGGAACGCCGGGTCGACCGCAGCGACCTCCTCGAGGACGAGCATGAGCCTGGCGTTGCGCTGGTAGTTCTCGAAGTACCGCCGGTGGCCCTCGGTGAGCGTCACGAAAGGGTCGGCGGCCGTGGCGTCGAGCCGGGGCACCACCACGTCGCGCTGCGCCTCGTACAGCACCACCGACAAGAGCTCGGACTTGCTCGCGAACCACGTGTAGAACGAGCCGGTGGCGCACCCCGCCTCGCGGGTGATGTCGGCGATCCGCGAGTCGGTGAAGCCGTCGCGCTCGAACACGGTCCGGCCGGCCGCGACCAGGGCTGCGCGGGTACGGGCGCCGCGCTCGGTGGTGGGGACGGTCATCGGGTGCCCGCCCTGGAGCCGAGGAGGCTGTCGCGGTCGATGGCACGCTTGAGGATCTTGCCGGACGGCCCCTTGGGGAGGGCGTCGACGACGTGGAAGAGACGCGGCACCTTGTAGGCGCTGAGTCGCTCCTTCGCCCACTCGCGCAGCGTGTCCGGGGCGA
>Ga0233383_1000684_pt1 | contig 12569 bp, 23 predicted proteins | sample ElkDunMinimDraft_14_FD_191542 | JGI IMG/M metagenome (GOLD analysis project Ga0233383, IMG submission 191542) | Fecal eukaryotic communites from dung pellets of Tule Elk in California, USA - Elk Dung G16 | ecosystem: Host-associated > Mammals > Digestive system > Large intestine > Fecal | place...
GTTTGAAAAGCGATCGACCTCGAAAAATTTACAATCTTTGCAAAGTATGACCCTCCGAAGTTCTTTATTATCCATTTCTTGACCTCCTCGGCTCTGCGATCTGAATATAAGGCTTCATAGCTTCTCGGCAAAAAGGACAATAAGGATAGTCGCAGCTCTTGACCGGGAGCGGCTTCCTTGGGTTTCCCTTTTGCCCTGAGTAAACGAGCCCCTGACAATGTGAACATATAAACTTGATCGACTTCGGGTTTTCGTCGAACGGGATCCAAGTCGAGACGGCTTCTTCTTCCAGCTCTTCGAGAACTTTATAATCGTAATACTGCGAGAGCTCGAAAGAGTGATAGCCTTTATCTTTATTGATAGCGTGGTCGGTCTGGCTCGTTCTTATGCAGTTCCCGAAGCCTACTTCTTTACAATTACGCTTGCAAGCCGTACCGTCGCAGAGATAAGCGATCTTATCGACCTTATCGATATAATCATTAAGTTGGTCGGAGCTGATTCGGGTAATAATTACGGGTTCAGGCTTCTTCTTCATCTGCTTCTCCTTTCATTTTGGCTCCGCAGTTCGGGCAGTATTTTGTTTTTACTGATGAATTGTAAGAATTACAATTGTTACATTTGAAATAACAGTAATAACCCATTGTTTCTTTTATCCATTCACCTGTCGGTCTTACTGCTCTTCTTGCATTAATATCTCTACGGCGTAACCATTCTCCCATTTCTCTTGATGTAAGAAATTCAATGTGGTCTTGTTCCCAAGCCCTAAAACTTTCTTCACTTATTGTCATTCTTCTGCTCCTTTCTCATAACCTAACAATTCATTACGCTTTTCCGATACATCAAATCCATACTTATTATAGTTTGGGTGAGATTTGATATACTCTTCGATATTCCTCAAACATCTGTGACAGATAATGAAAGATTTAACTTTGGTATCATTCCAATTACGACACAAGTCAACTCTAAACATTGACCGAGGTTGTAATTTTTCACCACATCTTGGACAAAAATCTTCGGGTGCATATTCGTGGCTCATTCTTCTTCTCCTCTCATATCTGCACCGCACCTTGAACAGAAATTGTGCCTGCCTTGATGTATGGTCTCGCAAAAAGGACATTTTACAAAATCCAACATACTCTTTTCGGGGCAATTCAATTCGTTGCGAGCAAAATGAACAGTTATCCACTCTCCTGTCGGTCGTTCTGCGACCGTAGGCTCATTCTCAATATCAAATTTAACCATAAAGTATCTATCGGTTTTTCTTAACTTCTCTAATAAAGCGTCAGCGTTAATTAATCTCATTTTTCTGCTCCTTTCATCTTTGCTCCGCAGTTCGGGCAGTATTTTGTTTTTACTGATGAATTGTAAGAATTACAATTGTTACATTTGAAATAACAGTAATAACCCATTGTTTCTTTTATCCATTCACCTGTCGGTCTTTCATGTTTACAAGGTGCTTCTACGCAAGGTTGTCTAACTTCTCCGTCTGACAGATAAGAACAAAAAAGTTCAACTGTCGGAGCATTACGAATATCATCAGTGTTAACCACTTCATCACCAAATTCAGTATGATATATAGTTGGAAAACCGCTATTTAATAAAGCGTCAGCGTCAATTAATCTCATTTTACCGCCTCACTTTCTACCATTAGAAGAGATATTATATCAGGCTTCTCAGGTCTGAAATAATATTGATATTCGGTGCAAGAATGATAATTCTCCGCCGTCTCTGACTGCTTGGGGATCTCGAGCTTGGTACAATATAGCTTTTCATCCTTAATCCCGAGATATTTACAGCAGCGGCAAAATATTAACATTGTGGTTCCCTCCCTGTTAAGAACTTCCGAGAGTCAAGCCCGAGAAGATAGTCGATAGAGACCCCCGTATAATTTGCCAGCCTTATAAGAGTATTGATAGTAAGGTTTCCGTTACCGTTCAAAGCTCTGTATAAAGAGTTGTGATAGATCCCTGTTTCTCGCTCGATACTTACAAAGCCGTAATTCTTACCGCTCCAAGATTCCATAAGCTCGGGATGTTCTTCCCGGTCTCTCTTCCTGGCTTCTTCGATCGCCTCGAGAAGTCGCCCCCTGTCGGTATATATCTCGTTTGGTCGTTTGTTGGTCTTCATTTTTACTCCTCCATAATGTCAAAAATAGATATCTGCTCTTTGTTTTTTGCTCTCCAGCGGAGTTGTTCGGGCTTGCTCATAGCGTTAAAAGCGTCTTCAAAAGTCTTATATATCCCGCAAGAATCTTCGGAGAATTTAATATATCCTTTGCCGTTGTATCGCTTTTCTTTCCTTGGATAAGTGTAGACTATATTCCCGCTCATACCGCAAATACAAAAGTGATTCCCATTATGATCGACGGTCTCGGGCGGGTATACGTCCTTGCACCTTGGGCAATCTTTGCATTTAATCATTCTTCGACCTCCGTAACCTCCGATATTTCAATCTTAATCTTATCTTCTTCGCCGTAGCCCTTCCGAGCTTCAAATATACAAATCTGGGAGTCGTCCCGAAAATACTGACATTCTCCGAGAACATCCCACAAGAGTTTATTTAAATTATCGAGATCGGGCCTCGTCGTCTTGAATTGACCTATCTGCTTCTTTTTCGTCTTCTTGTAGTAGAAGATAACCTTTAATCTAACAGGCCCTCCGAACGGCTGCGGCGGTCTGTGAGGCTTGCAATAATAGTAAAGTTTATTCCTCAATGCTTTGACTTCGGGCTTCTCGTAGAAGTAGGGCTTGCCGTATTTGATAGTTACTCCCTTTTGTTGTGCGGTCGTATTGAATCGGCCCGGGATCTCGAAAGTTATCATTCTTCATCCTCCAAGTAAATGACGAGCTTCTCGCCCTTGGGGATAATCCTCCGAACGGGGAAGTATTCGATTGAGAGATACTCTTCGAGCTTGATCTCTCGGAGCTTGATCGGAGCGAAAAGCAAAAGCTCTTCGGGATGTTCCCAGCTCCTAAGCTCGATAAGTTGGTCGTAGTGAATGACCGCCGCCAGCTCTCGGAAGTAAATAAAGATTTTCATTCTTAAGCCTCCTCTTCGTCAATAGCTCTTACATATACGATCTGATCCCAGTTGAAAGTACCTTGATAGATTCCGTTTATACCTATCTTATAAGAGTAGTGATCTGATAAATTCTCAATAATTTCAATTAATTTCATTTTTTAAATCCTCCGTTATTAATATCCTATCGAAAGCCTCCTCAAAGGTAATTATCGACTTGTTATCTATGAACTTCTTAAATCGGTCGTAGGTCGTTACAAAGTGATATCTCTCGTATATCTTTGATCCTGGCTTTATAAGTATGCAGTTTGAGCCGTTAAGCTCGAAGTTCTTCTCGAGGATCTTCACCGAGACCTTCTTTCTCAAGAATAAAACGATAGTCTTATAAGCTGCATAAGCCGCCGCCCGGTCTTCAAAGAAAATATAATATTCTTTCATTCCGCCTCCTCTCTCGGCTCAAAATTACCGCATTTGTCGAGACAATCAAAACAATGGTGCCAGTAATGACAATAAACAATTCCCTGTATTAAGTCCTGCTGGGTGCTATGCTTGCATTTATCACAAATAATAATTTGGTCTTTCATCCGCTCCGACCTCCCTTTATATCAGTCCCGAGGGTCTTCGGGAGTTCTCGCTTATACTCGATCGGCTCCGGCTTCTTCTCCAGCAGGAGCTGAACGAACTTTTTAAAATCCCTTAAATTCAATTTGTTCCCTCCTCTTCTTATCCTCGATTATCTCGAGGGCCGCCGCTAATACGACCTTCTCGGAGCCCGTAAGCCTCGGATCGTTCAAGAGCTTGAAAAGCCCTTTGCAAGTTTTCTCTAAATTAAAGTTTGTCATTGTTATTTGCCTCCGTAAGTACATAATCAAAAAGTTTTTTCTTGGGTTCTCGTATCGGTTCAAGCTGTCCGCTCTTCCTGATATCGTCTCTTATAAGCTGCTTAATATAAGTCTGCTTTTTCTTTCCTTCCAGCTTCTTGATAATATCGCTGTCAGTAACGGGGTTAAGTTTGAGATATACCCCGATAGCGTCAGATTTCATCTCTGTGAGCCTCCTTTCTCCCTCTGTGGGTGTTTTCCTTTATTTTTACCCCGAAAGCCTCACGGCTTAAATCTGGGGCAAATTTGATATATAATCAAATCGGTGATCTATCATTTCACCCTCCTTTAATTGAATGAGGGCGGGGCTTCGGGTTTCTTACTCTTCCCGAGCCCTGTCTTCATCAATTCGGGGTTACTTCTCTTTGGTGTTTCCGTTGTTATTAACTATGCAAAGTATATACTTTTAAAATCTCAAAGTATATACTTTTTGGATTTTGTCATTTATTTGTAACATAAGAAAAAGCCCAAGAGACGGGCTTCGAAACTTGGGCTTTATCTGATCCGATATCTATCTTGTTGGGTAGATGAGAAGATTATAAACCAAAAGAAAAAGGCCCGCAAGTCTGCGAGCCTCTTCCCGGTGAACTCGAAGCGGTTAGCCTTCCGCTTCTTTGGTATCTTTACGGGCTTCGACCTCTGGAAGTCGGTCAAGTATACCCCATAAAAAGCTTATTAATGCCGCTAAGCCCGAAGCCGATAGAACAAATAACCAGTTTACTTCTTCGAATACTACGGCCCCGCCGATCGAGGCTATACCGACCTCGATAAAAGTCCTTATAGCCCTTATAAGAGCGGGCTTCAAGTTCTCGGCTATCTTATTTTTAATATCGTCGCTCATATTAAGCCCTCCGATTATAGCTTTTTGAAGTATTTAAGAACTGAATAGCCTTTTGCGGTCTTGAGCCAGGAGCCGACGGCCTCACCTTCTACGATCTGACCGTTATTGAAAGCTCCGACCTTCTTACTGTTTACATCCTGCTTCTCTCGGATGTTTACCCCAGCAAGAGCGATAACTTTATATTTCGAAAGCTTCTTTGTTTCCTTGGGTTTATCCTTCGGCTTCTCTTCCTTGGGTTTCTCGGGCTCTGCTGGCTTCTCAGGGAAAGCGGGAGCGAAGTCGGGATCACATAACGGCTCGACTTGAAGAGCGAGCTTAACACGGCCTTTTTGAGCCGATTCGGAGACGTTGGCGGGCTTTTCGAACTTGAGCATAACGTAGCGAGCCGCCTCGTCGATTGAGTCCGTCTTACAAAGCTTATTATAAACGGCCTTATAAGAGTTCTTAAGTTCTTCGATCAAGAACTCGATTTGCATATCCGCCGAGCCGATAGAAGCTTTCTTCTTCTTTGCGAAGTCGTAGAGATTCGCTTTTCGGGTCTTATAAGTCCATTGTGCGAGACCGTAGCCCGCAGCGTCTTTAGTGAATTTCTCTTTTGAATACTTTCCCGAGTCTACGGCGGCCGTATACTCTTTATCAGACATCCCGAGCTTCTTCTCGTAGGTCTGTTGAAGATTGTAGGATATAAAGCCCGACTCGGCTTTGATGTTCCCCAGGAGTCCGACGGCTCCGGCGTGAGATAATCCCGCAGCTCTTAACCTCTGATACATTTCATTGACTGTCATTTTTACACCTCCTCAATTTAAACTTTTAATTTAACTTTTTGAGTTATTAATTCAATTTTTTGAGTTAAATTTTAACTTTTAACTCTTCTCGAGATCCTCGATTCTGTGATTTATAACTTTGATCTCTTCCGTTCTTACTTGATCGGAAGCCTCGAGCTTATATACTCTGTCGACTATTGTGTTATGTTTTTCAACTTGCTTCTTGAGCTCTTCAATCTTGAAGTTGGTTAAGCTGTTAGCGGTAACGACTGCGACGATCGAACCGACCGCCGTACCTGCAAAGCTGATAATAGCTACTAATATTTCGTTGTTCATCCTTTCGCCTCCCCTTCCTGTCAGCTTTAAATATAAGTTAATGTGTATTCCACGCGCATCGAAAATGCGGGAGTTTTGGTGATAATATTAGGGAGATCGTTCTTAGTGGCTAAATAAAGCTTGTTCAATGCGGTACCACTATTTCCCATCGTGAATCTGACTGGTGAATATCCCCACTGCGTCGCTCCGATAATCGGATTATTAGGCTCGATAAAGTACGGTGAAATAGTTGGTATGCCCGATGAACTGACATCATAGTCGTTAATAGTGTTGTTTGTTCTGTCTACCTCAAATAGTTTGACAAATTCATCAGCAATGTTTCCTCTGACAAAGTAATAATTACCGACTGCCATCAACTCTGAAAAGCGCTGTCCAACATTGTAATTACCAAATTCATATCCCGAAATATTTTCCTTTGTGAATTCTTTTGTGGTTGTATCATAAGATACTAAGCCGAAGTAATATTTTGAACCACTTACATATATTGCAGGAATGTAACCTTCCGCACCTTCTTTAATCATGCCTTGCAAGGGCATATTAGAACCAAGGGCAACCATGCCAGTGATACTCTGTTCCTTTACAGGATTGAGTGTAGCCCCTTCGGTAAAAGCTGTCATATCAAAAGCATAAGCTGCGAAGCTTTTATTGCCACTTATCGAGTTTGTACCATAACCAAAGCCGATCCAAAAAAGATTATTGGTGTTGTCTATATAAATCGATGGCAGACCGTAGTTTGTAACACCTCCAGTACCGAAGTCTATGCGGAGCGTGAAAGTTTCCTCGTTATCCGTATTGCCCAGATAGTGGGACATATCAACGGATATATTGTTTATAAGCTGATTTTTTCGTCTTTTGACTGTAAAATCGGCAAAGTTACTGCCACTCATGCTCTGACCTTCTCGACCGACATTGACCGAATTTGTAACGAGAGTATATCCGTAGTGGTTAACAGAATCATAAACATTGAGGATCTTATATCTTTCATCATCTCTTGCAAAAGTAATTGGCTTAATTGAATTGTTAGATATCATTTCTATCGGCTTAAAAGCTTCATTTTTAAGTGCATAATCACCGAAATCCGAATGACAAAGACCAACTGCGGAAATGTCACCATTGCCCTGGGTTTCTGGAAAATTCCAAACAAGCTTATAACCATTGCTTAATGCAACAGAAGCGGCAGTATTGGGAATTCCCCTTGTAATATCGTCTGCCAGGGAAGAAGGAACCGTCTGTCCAGCGTGACCGATGATCTTATTATTAAAACTTGTGGGGATCCAGATATTGGAAGCGTCCGTATCAAGTGCGGATTCAAACAAGACAACACCACCTACAACCTTTTTGATGGCTGGCATCAACTGCGAATAGTCGATTGCGCCGAAGTAATTGGATTCGAAAATCTTCTGAATTGCATTTGTTACCAGGTTGTCTTTATCCAGTTTGACCGTTTCCCTTCCAAATTTATCGGTAAAAACAATCTTTGTATGTCCGTGAATTTTGGGACACATGCTTCCAATTTTGTTCTTTTTAATTCTCTGGTATGATTTCATCGTTTGCCTCCTTATTATGAATATCCGATTGACCAGCCAGCTGATACAAAGTCGTTATAATTTGATAGCGCCTGCCAGCTTGCGGCTGAATACATAGAAGAAGTAAAGCCTAAGTGTGCGAGAGTCTTAGTTCTCGAGTATGTACAGCCTGTTAACATCCACAAAAGATTTTTGCGGCTGTTTTCGTCTAAGTTCGAGCCTGTCCCCTGAAACATATTTGTTAAATTTGAAGCACTGCTCAAACGAATAAACGGGAGATCCTTAAGGCTACTACAGTTCCAAAACATTTGAGCAAAGTCCACATTCTGTAATATATTATTTAAGTATGGAGCCGACTCTAAGCTTGTACAGTTCTGGAAAGCTCTATAACACGATGTACAAGCACTTAAATCAAGTTCTCGAATATATTCCAATGAACTGCAAGCACGAAAAGCCTCCGCAATGCTTGTGACAGATGAAGTATCAAGTCCATCTTCTATTCGCTTTAGCCTTGTACAGTCAGCAAAGGCGCTTGCCATTGAACCTGTCGCAGATAAATTCAACTTTGCTTTTTTCAGATATGAGCAACTTTTAAAAGCAGATTCCAAGATAACTTTTTGAGTTTCACTATCGTTCGACATTTCAATTTCTTCAATCTGTGATGTCTGAAACATCCACTTACAATCAACATTATTATTTGTATCGTCTCCGATAGTCAACGGTGGTGCATATATAAGCCCCGATTCTTGAAACATAGCACTGTAAGCTGTAGCCCCTGTTATATCCACAACAGGGAAGAACTTTAAATCTTTGTTTCCTCTGTATTTTGAAGCGTAAGAAGCGGCAGGTGTCCAAGAATCATATATCTGTTTAGAGTAATTGAAACCGTCAAGTATAAATTTAGGGGTTTCCGAATATCCGATCTTACTCCAATCGGGCGGTCTACTGACTCCGAGTCCCTGTATATATCCAGTTAAACTTGTCATTCTGTCACCTCGTTTATCGTTCTGACCGATACCAACGGTATTACAAAGTCGTCTTCAATTTCTTCGGTTGCGTATATTATGAGCGTGTCGTCCTCAACACCAACCAAGGGATAGAAATTGCCGTTTGCAATCATGTTTGGAGATGGTACGATTGTCACTATTGACTGTCCCTCGACAAGTCCCTCTAAAAGAATCTCATTTTTATATGAAACACCATCAATCGGTGACGGAGATTGAATTTCTTCCCAGTCATACGCATATATAGTAACGTCTGTATAATCCGAGTATACAGTACCGCCTCCGCCGCCACCGCCTGCTTCATTTGCCCATACGATAGAGCCGTTTACGTACTTAACAACCTGATTGTTTGAAGGTGTATTTGAAGGCTTGTTCAGCTTGCCTCCGTCTACAAGCAAAAATGCAGAACCAATACGACCTTCCAAGTCGTTCATAGTGGAAGCGTCGAAAGCGTCTCCCGCTTCGGTGACTGTTCCCTCCGAGCGGGTTACATCAACGGTCTGAGAAGTTCCCGATATCGTATCTGTTAAGGTTCTTCGACCTGGGAACTCTACATCTCTATTTTTCCAATTCTTCAAAGTGTAGTAAGCCATTTTCTAACCTCCGATTAAATAAGGCCCGTAGATATAGGATCGCCCGCAAAGTCTTCACCTGTGAAGAAGATATTATTAACGTCCGGCTCTCCTACTGTGATAATAACATAATCCGCAATATTTGAGATATTATTAGGCTGATATAAGTCTCTTCCGACTTGATCGGCAGCTTCGGGAACCTCCGAAGTATAAAAGTCTACGTCTGCCGCTGCTGTGATAGTCTTCAAAACAAGAGGCTGATACTTGAGCAGATAAAGAGCCAGCTCGTCGGAGAGCTTGATTTTTCCGTCCCATTTCTCGACTTTGCTTAAGCCCTGACCCCAAATCAATGTGTGTACTTCGTGATTATCGATCTGAAAGGATCCGCCCGAGACTTCGAGAGCTACGTCCCAAGTATGACCGATAGACGGATCTATATAATCTAAGAAGTAGTTAAGGCTTAAAGTCTGATAGCCGTTTTCGTCGAAAGTAAACTCGGGAGAGTATTCGATCATATTATCGTCGTAAAAGTAGACGACTTTAACCGTTACGGGAGTGTCGGGATCATCTTTCGAGATTGTTCCTTTTATTTCAGTCCAAGTATTAGCCTCCGACTCCGTATCGGCTAAGAAGTCAATCGAATTTACTATCTGTCGGTCGGTCGTTTCAATATCGAAAGAGCTTTGACTCTCTTGATAGTAAAAAGCGATCTTGTTACCTGTGTAAGAGCCGCCGCCAGCTCCGCCGCTTCCGCTTGATCCTCCCGAGCTTGAGCTCTTGGCGGGGTTCTCGCCGTAAGCTTGATAGGTCGTCGAGTGACGGAAGACATAGCTTATACCCATAACGGGGGAGCTTATAAAGTCCCCGAGTCCGTCGGGAAGATATAAATAATCGCCGAAGTCGAGAGCTATCTCGCTATTTGTTTCGACTGTATAGGGAGTTATGTATATCTTCGAGATAATATTATTATAGATATCCGTAAATCTGTCGACTGCTTCGGAGTCCTGCATAAATGGATTATCTCCGAACTCGTAGAAGCTCCATTCATCCGATTGACCTCCGAGGATGTGAAGCTCCCCGGTCTCTTGAGTAGTAAAGGAAGCCCCGAAGATAAGAGTCGACCAGTCCGAGACCGATATATTATCGAATCGCTCCGCCGTCGTTAGCTCGTATTCGCTCCGGCCTATGCTCGGCTCGTCTCCTACGAAGTCGCTCCAGGAACGAACGACTAATAGCCCGTTGCGGTCGATATAAGAGTAACAAGCTCTTGACTCGAGAAGGCTCGAAAAGTAATCTCTCCAAGTTTCGAAGCTATTTTCGAGCGAGCATTTAACCGTTCCGAAGGGATCGGGAAAGCTTGAATCTTGATAATTGACTGTAAGCCCGAGATACTCGGCGAGATCATCAACTACTAAGGAAAGAGAGCCGCCGAAGACTCGGCCGTTATATCTGCGATCGAACTTTGTCATATTGTCATAAGCTACTACTTCGATTCCTTGCATAGTATGATTTACTTCGGCGATAGTAAATACTCCCCCGGGAACCCATTCGACTGATAGATCCTCGAGCTGAGTCCCTACCTCGAAAGTAATAACTTTACCGACCCAAGAGCCTCGAGGGATAACCCCATTAAGAACTTGAGGGATAAAGGTAGCGTGAAGCTCACCTATAAAGACCCCTCCGAACTTGATCTTTGAAGAGTCACAAATTTGATTATTCACTTCGAAAGAGCCCTCAAGGATTGCCGCCTCTGTAAAAGCTACGGATCCGATAGAGCCTCTTAAGAAGTGGATAACTGTACTCTTTTTGGCTGCTTCCTCATATTGTAAAGTGACATTGTACATATTTAAGCCTCTATAAACTCGCAAGAGCAGTTATATAAGTTAGTAGTTCCCCATTGAGTAAGATAAATCAAATCAGCCGAGAAGCCTCTTAAACGGCCCTCATAGCTTACATTGTTTATCTTAAGTGTTCCGCTCGGGTACTCACAAAGAGCTTCGAGTATTTCCGCTTTCTTCTCTGTCAGCGTAAACGAAAAGCTGAATTTCTTTTTTCCAGCTCTTACGAACTCTACGAGGTCGTGACCGTCTTCCGATCGGCTTACGTTCTCGATCGTCTCGGGAGACTTTGAGAAGGTCTTAACGTTCTCAAAAGTTACATTTTCAAATTCAATAGTTAAGTTTTTCGATAACATCCTTAACGACCTCCCGAGATGAAGTTATTATTATTGACCGCTTGAACTACTCGAGCGTCGAACTTACGGCCTCCGATATATACGTTTGTGACTGATTCCTTCGAAGCCAAGCCCGAGAGCTGTCCGCTTATTCCTGCGAGCTGTCCCGAGTAGTTCGGCCCTTGGAGTCCGCTTTGAATCGTTGCAGCCATATTATTGACGGAGCTCTTTAAAACGTTTTGCGTTTTATCAATACCCGAAGCGTAAGACTCTACGAGGTCGGGGCCGTAAGTATGGAAGCCGTGAGGGCCTGACAGCGGGCCTTTTACGGGCTCCGAGAATCCTAAGAAGTCTTTGACCGTTTGAGCTACGTTTGAAACTGTGTTTTTCAGCTTCTCGATATTGTTCTTTATTCCGTCGATAAAGTTGTCTATTAAATCCTTACCCCAGCCGCTCGCAGCCTTGGCAATCTCGCCCGGTATCGAAGCGATAGCACCTAAGACGGCCTTAAGGATCGTCGGGGCTTGCTGTAAGATGAGGGGCAAGCTCTGAATAATACCGCTAATCAAGCTTAATATGAGTTGTATACCAGCCGAAAGAAGCTCGGGGCTGTGCTCTATAAGGGCTCCCATAATGATTTGTATAGCTTCAATCGCCGCCGGGATTAGCTGAGGGATAGCGGCCGAAAGTCCATTAACCAATGATAATATGATCTCGATAGCCGCCGAAGCTAACATCTCGACATTTTCGGGAGCCAAAAGCGTAGTTGCCAGCTCTCCGATTATCTCGATAGCCGATTGAACTATAAGGGGTAAATTTTCTATAAGTGCAAGGGTTAAATTTGAAATGATCTCACCCGCCGCCCCAAGGATATCAGGAAGAGCCGATATAAGACCGCTCAAGAGCGTATTTAACACATCTACACCCATTTGAAGGATAGCGGGGCCGTTCTCTTGGAGACTCGTCAAGAGCGAATTAATAAGATTCGTTACTACTTCGCCCATAGCGGCGGGATCTCCGCCCGCTTCCTGGATCCCCTTCGAGAACTCTCCGAGGGCTTCCGTTCCGTCCGAAGCAAGGGAGCCAAGTATAGGAAGCAATACGAGGCCGAGCGAGTTCTTCGCCGACTCTGCCGACTTACTTAAGAGTTGCATTTGATCGTCGAAGTCGTTAAACTTGCCGAGCGTATCGTCGCCCATTATATAGCCCATATCTTCGGCGGCTTTTCCGAGCTCGTCAAATTTACCTTTTCCCGCTTCTATCAAGGGATTAAGGTCTTGGGCCGACTTGCCTAATATAGACATAGCCGCAGCGTCTCTTTCGGTCTCGTTTGTCATAGCTCCGAGAGCTTCCAGAGTGTCCCAAAAAACCGCCTCATTATCTCTAAGCTGTCCGTTTGAATCTGTTACGGAAACACCAAGAGCGGCGAAAGTCTCCGCCGCCGTTCCCGTTCC
>Ga0233383_1000687_pt1 | contig 12553 bp, 12 predicted proteins | sample ElkDunMinimDraft_14_FD_191542 | JGI IMG/M metagenome (GOLD analysis project Ga0233383, IMG submission 191542) | Fecal eukaryotic communites from dung pellets of Tule Elk in California, USA - Elk Dung G16 | ecosystem: Host-associated > Mammals > Digestive system > Large intestine > Fecal | place...
CTTCGCGCTTCACGGAGACGGACTGCGCGACGACGCCGTCGTCCTGCCGCCTTCTCCCGCTGCTCCCGACGTCGGAGGTCCTGCCGCTCGGCGGGTCGCTCACGCGGTCCGTTCGTGGGCCACGGACGCGCTCCATGTGGTAGCGCAGCCCGAACGGTCCCCCCAACCAGCGAGACGGCCATGAGCGATCTTCCTCCCTGCCCCAAGTGCAGCTCGACCTACACGTACACCGATCCGAATGGTCTGCTCGTCTGCCCCGAGTGCGCGCACGAGTGGTCCGCGACTGCGCAGGCTCCGGACGCCACGGAGACCGCGCGCGTCGTCCGCGACTCGGTCGGCAACGTCCTGCAGGACGGCGACTCGGTGACGGTGATCAAGGACCTCAAGGTGAAGGGCTCTCCGACCGGTCTCAAGGCAGGCACCAAGGTGAAGAACATCCGCCTGGTCGAAGGCGATCACGACATCGACTGCCGCATCGAGGGGATCGGCCCCATGGGGCTCAAGTCCGAGTTCGTGAAGAAGATCTGACGTCGCTCGGACGGGCGGTTCGACCGAGTCTCGCCGCGGCCGCCAAGGCTCCAGGACATGTGCGCGGTAACAGTCCTGGGCTGCGGTCCACCCGGGGCCCGACGACCAGTGCCGGCTCCACCCGAGGGACTCGGTCGGCCGCAGTTCGACCCGGGGGCCTGGCGATCGGGACCGGCTCCACCCGAAGCGCTCGCCGTTGAGCGCGGGCCCGAGGCCGCCTTCGCCTGACCCACCCAGCCAACGCAACGGCGCAACGCTCGGCGACACCTTGCGAGAGGGGAGGGATCCCTCCCGAGGCGACCTCGCTCCCGCTCCGGCTGCCTTGGCAGGACCTCCCGGCGGCGACAGGGGGCGCGGACCACGCGCCCGCCCCATCCCCGCGGGACGCCTCACCGGCGCCCCCTCTCGGACAGGTCCCGGCCTCACCGAGCAGCCCGGGGAAGTCCGCGCAGGTCCGGTCCGAAGACGGCCCGGAGGCCGGACACCCTGCGGACGGACTCACGCGGCCGCGACGATCACCTGGCGCGAGGCCTTGCTGAAGGGGAGTCGATACTCCCTCGAGGACACCAGTCGCAGCCCGGCGGCCCCGGCCAGGTCCGCGGCCTCGGAGGGTGGGAGGGGCTGACCCAGCATCGCAATCAGTCGCCCGTCCGGCCGGAGGTACTGGGTTCCCAACTTCGCCCACGCCGGGAAGTCCATCAGCGCCCGGGAGATCACCACGTCTGCCCTGGGCAGTCCCTCGGTCTCCGGCCGCCCCGCCGCGCGGGTGTGGACCCCCCGGGTCCCCGGCCCCAGCCCCAGGACCGCGATGGCCTGCTTGATGAACGCGACCTTCTTGGCCACCGCGTCGACCATGGTCACCTGGAGCTCCGGTCGGGCCAACCGCAGCGGCAATCCCGGCAGTCCCGCGCCCGCCCCGAGGTCCAGCAACTGTGTCGCCCCAGCCACTTCCGGCAGGACGGCCAGGCTGTCGAGGAAGTGCTTCTCGAGCACCTCTTCCGGCTCCGTGATCGCGGTCAGATTCACCCGCGCGTTCCACTTCAGCAGCTCCTCCATCAGGCGCCAGAGCCCGTCTGCGCAGGGCTCCACCAGCTCCACCCCGAGCAGCTCTGCCCCCTGATGCAAGCTCTTTTCGAACGCGATCTTGTCCACAGGCCCTCCACGCAGCCGAAACCTTCAACCACTTGATCTGACAGCACTTCTGGGATCAGTCCACGGTTCTCCCCAGCTTCTCCACAACCTGGGGAGGACAACCCGTTGAACCCTTTCCCCAGCTTCTCCACAGGGGGTGTGGAAAGCCTTGGGGATGCCCGTCTCACCGGCGCGACGCCGACATTTTCCGCTTGCGATCTAGTCCCCCGCGGAGCGCCTCAGCCGCTCCAGGTGGACCATCACCAGGGACACCGCGGCGGGTGTGATGCCGGACAGTTCCCGGGCCTGCCCGACCGTCGCCGGACGCGCCCTCGCGAGCCGCTCGCGGGCCTCGGTGGAGAGTCCCGCGACCCGGCTCCAGTCCAGGTCCTCGGGAATGATCCAACCCAGCGAGCCCTCCGCTTGGCGCCGAGCGGCCCGCTGGGCCTGGAGCAGATAGCCCTCGTACTTGATGACGACCTCGGCCTCCTCGGCCAGCACGTCGGGGAGACCGGCCGGGAGGAGCCCCTCGGCGCGCAGGTCCGCGTGCGTGGTCCCCACCTGCTTCAGGCGCCTGGCCAGTCCGGTTTGCCGGAGCCGCTCGACCTCCGCCTCGACCTGACGCCCCCGCGCCTCCGCCCGCTCCAAAAGCTCGGGAGCCAGCAGCCCCGCCCTCCGGGCCGCGGGGGCCAGGCGCCAGGGAGCGTTGCCCTCGCGCAGCGCCAGCCGGTGCTCGCTGCGGCTGGTGAGCATCCGGAACGGCTCGTCCACCCCTCGCGTCACCAGGTCGTCGATCAGGACCGCCGTGTGGGCCTCGTCCCTGCGCAGGATCAGCGGCGGCTGCCCGCGCAGCGAGAGCGAGGCGTTGAGCCCGGCCAGCAGTCCCTGGACCGCGGCCTCCTCGTACCCACTGGTGCCGTTGAGCTGCCCGGCCAGGTACAGCCCTCGCACGGCGCGCGACTCGAGGGTCGCGTGCAGCTGGGTGGGCTTCGCGTAGTCGTACTCGACCGCGTAGCCGAAGCGCTCGACCTCCACCTGCTCGAGGCCCGGGATGGTCCGCAGGAAGGACAGCTGCACCTCGGCGGGGAGGCTGGTGGACAGGCCCGCCGGATAGACCAGCTCGGAGGCGGGACCCTCGGGCTCGAGGAACACCTGATGGCGATCGCGATCGGCGAAGCGCACGACCTTGTCCTCGAGCGAGGGGCAGTAGCGCGGCCCGCGGCCCTCGATGCGGCCCGAGAAGAGCGGTGAGCGATCGAGGTTGGCGCGCAGCACCGCGTGGGTCTCGGGCGTGGTCCAGGTCAGCGCGCAGGACACCGGCGGCTGGCTGGGGAAGCGTCCCCCCTGCTCGAGCGCCAGTCGGCTGCGCTCGCTGAAGGGCCGCGCGGCAGGGTCACCCGGCTGCGGGGTGCAGCGGTCCCAGTCGATGCTGCGGGCCAGCAGCCGCGCGGGGGTCCCGGTCTTGAAGCGCCCGAGGGCGATGCCCAGGCGCGAGAGCTCTCCCGAGAGCCCGACCGCCGCGCCGTCGCCGATGCGGCCGCCCACCTGGGTACGCGAGCCCTCGTGCATCAGCGCCCGGAGGAAGGTCCCGGTGGTGAGGATCACCGCGCGCCCGCGCGCCACGCGGCCGTCGCCCAGCCGGACCGAGCGCACCTGTCCGTCGACGACGTCGAGCCGCTCCGCCTCGCCGCTCCACACGGTGAGGTTCGGCTGATCGCGGATGGCCCGCTGCATCCGCAGCGCATACGCGTCGCGGTCGCAGAGCACGCGGGTCGCCTGCACTGCCGGACCTCGGCTGGCGTTGAGGATGCGCACGTGGGTGCCGCTGTCGTCCGCGGCGGCCCCCATCTCGCCACCCAGGGCATCCAGCTCGCGCACCAGGTGTCCCTTGGCGGTCCCACCGATCGCGGGGTTGCAGCTGAGCACCGCGATGCGGTCCTCGCGCAGGGTGATGCCGAGCGTGGCATGTCCCAACCGCGCGCAGGACAGCGCCGCCTCGCAGCCGGCGTGTCCCAGTCCCACCACGATGACGTCGAAATCCACCAAGGGGCGCGCACTCTATTCGCGGCCCGACCGGCGTCCATCCCCCTCTCCGCGGCTTGACCCGCGGAGGTGCCCGCCCGCCCGGTCCAGGTGCGCCGGCGCGAGGCACGCGCGAGGGCGTGCGGGAAACCGTGGAGGCCCGGCGGGGTAGGGGAGCGCCGCACTCCGGCGGCCCACCCGCGTTCCGTTCCGACGACTGGCCGATGCAGAAGCGGGCGCGAGCGGCTGAAGGCCCGGCGGGGCAGCAGAGCGCCGCATTCCGGCGGCCCACCCGCGTTCTGAACCGACTACTTGCCGATGCAGAAGCGGGCGAAGAGCGCGTCCAGCAGCTCGCGATCCGCGCGCTCTCCCAACAGCCCGCTCAGCGTCTCGTGGGCGAGCATGACCTCACCTGCGACCAGCTCGAGGGTCCCGTGGGCCAGCGCGTCGGCGGCCGTCCGGAGGCACGCGTCGATCTCCCGCAGCGCCTGTGCGTTCCGCTCGCCGACCAGCGCCACCGCGCCTCCCACCGAGGCGGGGCCGAGAAGCCCGCTCACCCATGCGCGCACCGCCTCCAGCCCCTCGCCGGTCTTCGCGCTCACCCGCACCGGCCCGGGCACTCCACCGGCGAGTGCTTGGACCTCCAACGGATCCCGCCCCTCGGAGGGGGACTGCCGCGGCCCGCCAAGCGGGTCGGCCGCCGCGCGTGCCTCCCGAAGCGAGGTCCCGCTCGCCCCGGCCTCCGACGCCGGGACTCCAGGCCGGCTCTCGCCGCACAGGACTCGCGTCACCTCCGCACCGGCCGCATCGGGCGACCGGCCCTCGGCCCCTCCCGCCAGGTCGGCCTTGCTGCGCACCACCAGGGTCGGAACCCCGGGAGGCACCTCGCGGCGCCAGCGCGCCTCCTCGCCGTCGTGCTGCGCCCCGAGCGGCAGCACCAGCAGCGCCGCGTCGATGCCCTGCAAGGCCGCGCGCGCGGCAGCCACGCCCCGCCGCTCCACCCGCTCCGTCGCCTCGCGCAGACCGGCCGTGTCCAGCAGCGTGAGGGACAGGCCATTCTCGAGCCAGCGCGCCTCCAGCACGTCGCGGGTCGTCCCGGGTTCCTCGTCGACCAGCGCGCGCTCCTCGCCCAGCAGCGCATTGAAGAGGGTGGACTTGCCCGCGTTGGGCGGACCGAAGAGCGCGAGCCTCGCGCCGCTCCGCACCAGCCGGCCCCGCTCCGCGCCCGCGAGCAGCGCGCCTGCCTGGTCCCGCAGCGCCTCCAGACGTTCGGCGAGCCCCGCCTCCGCGCCCTCCGACTCCTCGGGGAAGTCGAGCAGCGCCTCCAGGTCCGCGTGGAGCTCCCGGAGCGGCGCGAGCAGCGCGCGCAACCGGACCGAGAGTGCACCCGAGAGCTGCGACGCCGCCGCGCGCACCGCCGCCTCCGAGTCCGCCGCGATGAGCTCGGCCACCGCGTCGGCCTGGGCGAGGTCCAGCTTGCCGTTCAGGAAGGCGCGGCGCGTGAACTCCCCGGGCTCGGCCAGCCGGACCCGCGGATCGACGAGGAGCTCGCGCAGCAGCAGCCGGAGGAGGACCGGGCTCCCGTGGGCGTGCAGCTCCACCACGTCCTCGCCGGTGTAGGAGGCCGGTGCGTCGAACGAGAGCCAGAGGCCGGTGTCCAGGCGGGTGCCGTCCCGCGCGCAGAGCGCCGCGGTGTAGGCCCGGCGCGGCTCTGGAAGGGGCAGCGCCTGGCCGAGGGACGGGACCAGCGGCAGGCAGACGGCCTTCGCGTCCGGTCCGCTCACCCGCAGGATCCCGATGCCCCCCGCCGCCGGGGGGGTGGCGAGCGCGGCGATGGTCGCGGTGCCGAACGCCTCGGACCCCATCACGTCCCCGTCAGCCGGGAGGCGCGTCGTGACCGCGGGCCGCGCGCTCCACGACCTCGCGATGCTCGGAGATGTAGCGCTCGACCGCCGCGTCCTCCAGCTGCAGGTCGCGCAGCACCCCGGGGAAGACGGCGAGGAATGCCGGAGACTGCTCGTCCCCGCGCAGCCGGAAGCTCATCTTGAGCACCGCCGCGCTGAACATCTTGTCCTTCAACTCCTTGGGCTTACCCATGCTCTCGCGTGTCCTCCGAAGGGACGTGGGGCGCCGCCGTCACCTGAAGGCGGACGCAGGACCGCGCGCCTGAAGGGAGCGCGGCCTCTGGTGGGATCCGGGGACGGCGCGAGCTCAGGCCGCGTCGTCGTCTTCGTCCTCATCGTCGTAATCGGGAAGGGTCTGCTTCGGCAACGGCGCGGGGGCGTCGGGCTTGAAAACCACCCGGCGGTGGCGGCCCTCGCCCTCGCACGACACGCGGACCCCCGCGATCCCGGCGGACGCCTGCACCACGCGGGCGCGGTCCTGCTCGCCCATGGGGAACAGCACGTAGTAGCGCCCCAGCGCTGCCGCGCTCCCGGCGAGACGGCGGCTGGCCTCGGCGAGCGCTGCATCCGGCTCCACCGTGAGCGATCGTTCGTCCGTGCGCCCTGCCTGTCCCTCGTGCTGCGGGCGGGCTCCTGGAGAGACGGGCGCCGCGGCCCTCGCCGGAGGAGGGGTGGCGGCGGACGGAACGCCGGCCGGAGCGGCTGCGGACGGAACGCCGGCCGGAGCGGCGGCGGGCGCGGCCTTGGCGGCGCGGGTGCCGGGCGCGCCGCGCGGCGGCGGGTGACCCATCGCGCCCAGCGCCACCCACCGGCGGCTGGTGCTCCCCGGCCGGTTCACCAGCTTGTTGGTGAGGAACTGCAGCGACTCCATCAGCGGCGTGCGACGTCCCGCCTGGATGCCGGCCGGCACCGGATCGAAGTGCACCGCCACGGAGAGCGCGCCGTCGGCCGCGTCCTGCGTCTCGAGCCGGGCCTTGAACCCGCTCAGCGCCAGGAGCTTCCCCAACACCGAGGTGACCTCCTCCGCGGTCAGGGCGCCCTCGCCGACCTGCCCCGCGGGCGTGCCCGGGTCGGCGCTTGCGTCGCTCGCGGTCGCGTCCACCCCGGGGGAGGCCGTTGGAGCTCCAACGACCTCGACCGGCGCAGCCTCGGGAGGCGTCGTCGGGGCACCGGGGGCACCGGTGCGCCGTGCGCGTGAGCGGGCGGGGGGCGGGGCAGGGACGGCGGCGCCGTCCCCCTCCGCGGCCTGCTCGGCGGCGTCCGCCTTGGGCGCCTTGCGCGCGCGCGCGGGGCGGGGCGCCTTGGGCGCCTGCTCCGCTTCGGGGGCGGTGACTGCAGCGGCGCGTCGGCGGCGTGCAGGTTCCTTCTTTTCGTCAGTCGCCACGGCTGGCCGCTCCTCGGTCCGGACTCAGGCTGCCTTCGCCTTCTTGTGCTCCAGCCACTTCCGGATGCCGTACGTCTGGGCAATCGACATCACGTTGTTGGTGAAGAAGTAGAGGCTCAGACCGGCCGGATAGCCCAGCATGAAGCCCGTGAACATGATCGGCATCACCCAGTTCATGATGCGGGCCTGGGCCGCGTCCATCATCTGGGGCTGCAGGCGCTGGGTGACGATCATCGTCACGCCGAGCAGCACGGGCAGCACGTAGGTCGGATCCTTGAACGTGAGGTCCGTCCAGACCGGCCCGAAGAACGGCTCGCCGTAGATGTCGAACGAGTTTCGCAGCGTGGTGAAGAGCGCGAAGAAGACCGGCATCTGCAGGAGCATCGGCAGACACCCGCTCAGCGGGTTCATCTTCGCCTCCTGGTAGAGCTTCAGCGTCTCGAGCTGCTGCTTCTCCTTGTCGTCCGCGTACTTCTTGCGGATCGCCTCCATCTTCGGCTGCAGCTTCTTCATCTCCTCCGCGGAGACCAGCTGCTTGTAGGTCAGCGGGAGCAGGACCATCTTCACGAAGAAGGTGAGCGCGATGATCGCCAGGCCCCAGTTGCCCAGCACCGCGTAGGAGGCCTTGAGGACCGCCAGCAGCAGCTTGCAGATCACCACCAGGAAGCCGAAGTCGACCAGCCCGTCCAGCCCGGCGCGCGGCGTCTGCTTCGGATCCAGTCCCTCGAGCGCGGCGGTCGACGGCGACGGCGCGACCTCCAGCAGATCTCCGTCCTTCGGGCCGGCGAAGCCGCCCATCTTGAAGGTCGCGCTCGCCCCCGGCCCCAGCTGGAGCGGGAACTTCGCCTTCACCCGGCGCAGCGTGCTGGTCGCCTCGAGCTCACAGCTGCCCTGGCGCGCGCCCTCCATGAAGAAGAGCTGGCTGGTGAAGTACTGCTGGTCGATGCCGAAGTAGCGGATGGGACCGGTGAACTGCACCGGCGCGTCCTCCTTGCCGGGCAGCAGGATCTCCTGGTCGTCGGCGACGTGGCAGGAGGCGCGGCTCTGGTTGCCCACCCCGCCCAGCATGCTCGGGGCCTCCTCGAACTCGGGATCGATCTGGCGCGCCCAGCTGAAGGCCAGCTCGCCCTGGCGTGCGCTGTCCGAGGTGTTGGTGACCGTGACCTCGTAGGCGAACTCGAAACCTTCGGGCACGTAGCGCAGCCGCTTCTCGACCTGCCAGCCGCTCGCGTTCGCGCGCATCGACACGCCCTGGCCGTCCTCGAGTTCCTCGATCAGGTAGCGGGTGGCGTGCGGCAGCGGCGCGTCTCCCTCGATGGACACCGCGAGCGGCACCGGCCCGCCGGGGGGCGGCATCGCCAGGTTCATCTGCGGCGCCGGGGTCCGCGGGGCGCCGAACCAGCGCTTCCACCCCTCGACGAAGCCCACGCGCATCTGCTCGCGCATCTTCTCGCCGGTCAGGACCGCGCTGCTCAGCCCGCCACCGTTGCTGGTGACCGTGTAGACCACCTCGGGGCGCTTCAGCTCGATGCTGCGCTCGGGGATCTCGCTGGGCGCCTCGACCGCGACCTGCGAGGGCGCCTGGCCCGGAGGCGGGGTGACGACGCCGGCATCGGCCTCGAGCTGTGCTCCGGCATCCGCTGCGCCCGGGGGCGGCGGGGGCGGTGCGAAGAAGCTGGTGTAGACGAACGACAGCCCGAGGGCCACCAGGAGGAACAGGACCAGGTTGCGCTGCTGCTGTGGATTCTCTTGCGGGGTCACGGTCTTGGCAGCCTTCGAGGCGACTTCAGGCGCCGGGGAGCTGCTGTCCCGGCACGGGGCATGTCGCGATGGGCCTCTTCCACTGTCCGGCGACCCCGTCCGGCTTCTTTTGCGGGGCCTACCCTCGGGAGAGGCGATTGAAACGACCTCGGGTGATGCACATTGCGTCGCGCGCGAAAGCCCGTCGCGGATTCCGCGCGTGGGCCCTTTATCCCTTCCGGCGCGGAGGCGGAACCGGATCCAGCCCTCCGCGCGCGAAAGGCTGACAGCGGCACAGGCGCCACGTCGTGAGCCCGAGCCCCTTCAGGGGGCCGTGGACCTCCAGGGCCTCGAGCGCGTAGGCGCTGCACGAGGGATGGAAGCGACAGGCCGGCGGCAACAGCCGGCTCAGCGTCCGGCGGTAGAGCCGGATGGGCGCCTGCAGCAGGAGCACCAGCAGGCGCCTCATGCGCCGCTCCGCGACTTCAGGCGTTGGGTGAGCTGCTCGAGCGCGCGCTCGAAGGCGTCGTGCCTGGCGGCGGCCGCGGAAGAACGGGCGATCACCACCACGTCCACGCCGTCGGGCCACTGGCCGCGGCGGTGACGGAAGGCTTCCCGCACGTGGCGGCGGATGCGCACGCGGGTCACCGCGTTGCCGACCTTGCTGGAGACGGTGATGCCCAGGCGAGCCGGCCCGCCTCCGGATCGAGGCAGGACCAGCGCCAACAGGACGCCGTCCGCAAGCTTCCGCCCGCGACCCTGGACGCGCACGAAGTCCCGGCGGCGCAACAGGCGCGCTGCCTTGGGAAACCGTGCACCCAGCGAAGGGGCGGTTGCAGGAGGAGACCGAGGCGGCATGTCTGCCACCCGCCGGTCAGCTACTTCTTGAACGCCGACACCACCAGGCGCTTGCGGCCCTTGGCGCGACGGCGCTTGAGCACATCGCGCCCCGCCTTGGTGGAGTTGCGCTTGCGGAACCCGTGGGTCTTGTTCCGCTTCACCTTCGAGGGCTGATAAGTCCGCTTGGACACGACTTCGACTCCGGCGCTGAGATTGAAAAAGCGAAGGGCGCCTCTATCCCGATCAGAAGTGGCAAGTCAATCTTCTCTCCACTTCGACGCCGATCCCCACGCGCCAAGGACGTCTAAGACATCCAGTCGCGTCACGGGGGCGCGCTGATCCTGGCCGCCGATCAGGAGGGCGGATCCAACAAAGCCCGGTACTTACGCGAAGAGGCCCCCCCGGATCAGGAGGAAAGGGTCGGGGGCGGGCGTTGAGTACTTGATCATCGTCGCCTGGATCAGCTATTCCCCGCGGTCCGCCCCGCCCCCGGGGCTGCCTCGAGCGGACGCCTGCGTGACTGCCCCCAGCACAGCCCCCATCGACAGCCCAACCCCCGATAAAATCTGGGAAAATGTCCTCCAGGTGCTGCGGGGGGAGGGTGCGCGTTACGCCGCCGAGACCCTGGGCCAGATGCGCCCCATGGGGGTGCGCGAGGGGGCCCTGGTGGTGGGTGTCCCCAACCCCTTCATGAGGGACTGGGTCGACGATCACTACCGCGACCTGATCGAGAGCGCGCTGACCCGGATGGGGGGGGACGCGACCCGCGTGGCGTATGAGGTGGTCGCCCTGCCGCAGATCGGGTTGCCTGTAGAAGCCGCACCCACAGTCAAGTCGCAGCCCCTGGCCCGCCCCGGCCGACTGAACGCGCGCTTCACCTTCTCGAACTTCGTGGTGGCCGACAGCAATCAGCTCCCCGCGGCTGCGGCCCGGGCGGTCGCCAGCAAGCCCGGTGGGCTCTACAACCCCCTCTTCATCTACGGGGGCAGCGGGCTGGGCAAGACCCACCTGCTCCACGCGGTCGGCAACGCGATCCATCAGGCCGACCCCACCCAGCGGATCGTCTACCTCTCGAGCGAGGAGTTCACCAACGAGTACGTGGAGTCGGTCCGCGAGGGGCGGATGCCCGACTTCCGGCGCCGCTTCCGGGACGGCTGCGACGTGCTGCTGGTGGACGACGTGCAGTTCCTCGGTCGCCGCGAGGAGACGCAGAAGGAGTTCTTCTACACCTTCAACGCCCTCCACGAGGCGGGCAAGGCGATCGTGCTGACCTCGGACACGGTCCCCGCCCAGATCCCCGGCCTCGAGGATCGCCTCCGCAGCCGCTTCGCGATGGGGCTCATCACCGACATCCAGGAGCCGAGCTTCGAGACCCGCCTGGCCATCCTCCAGAAGAAGGCGGTCAGCGAGGGGCTCCACCTCCCCGAGCCCGTGGCCCACTTCATCGCCCGGCACGTGCACAAGAACGTGCGCGAGCTCGAGGGCGCGCTGGTGAAGATGATCGCGGTCCACAGCCTCACCGGCCAGGCCGTCACCGAGGAGCTGGCCGCGCAGGTGCTGCGGGACGTGCTCCCCGCGCGCCGCGACGTGGACGTGGAGTCCATCCAGCGCGAGAGCGCGCGCTACTTCAAGGTCCCGCTCGAGGACCTCAAGCAGGAGAAGCGCACCCGTCCGGTGGCGCATGCGCGCGCGGTCGCGATGTACCTGGCGCGCACGCTGACCGAGGCCTCGTTCCCCGAGCTCGCCCGGCGCTTCCAGAAGGACCACACCACCGTGCTCGCGGCGGTCCGCAAGATCGAGAAGCTGCGCGAGAACGATCCGGACCTGCGCCACGCGCTCGAGGAGCTGGTGGCCCGGCTCGGCGTGGCGCGCTGACGATTCACCCGGGCGTGCCCCCGGATGTGCATTGAGGTCCCGCGCAGCGACGTGACGGTGTAGCCTTTGCCGCCGTGTACATCGTCCTGACCCTCCTCGAGACCAACGACGCCCCCGAGACCGCCATCTCGCGGTTGAAGGCGGTGGGGATCCCCGATCCGTTGGTCATCCGCTCGCGCAGCGCGTCCGCCGCGCTCTCGACCGAGGTCCCCATCTTCGCCGGACTGCGCACCCTGGCCGCCGGCGCGGACGAAGACCGGCTGCTGCTGGTGAGCCTCTGGCCGAACTCCGATGCCGCCGAGGTGAAGCGGCTCATCACGCGCGTGCAGCTCGAGATGAGCGCCGACCTCCCGCCCAGCGGTCGCATCGTCGCGCTCCCCGCCCTGGCCCCCGCCGCCGGCTAGCCACACCGGCCGCACGCGCGTGGGCCTGGACAACGACCCGATGCCGATCGCCCGAAGCCCACGGAAGACCTGATGCAGGCGCTCCTCCTCTTCCTGACCGTGGCGGCCCTGAGCCTGCTGGCCTCGAGCCCGCTGCTCCTGCGGATGGGTCGCGCGTTCGGCCTCGCGCAGCTCGCGGCCAGCGGGCTGCTGTTCTTCGTCTTCGGCGTGATGGTCGGTCCGTTGGCGATGGGCGTCCTCGACGCCAACCAGATCGAGGCCCTGCGTCCGCTGCTCGCGGTGGGACTCGCGGTGGTGGGCCTGCTCACCGGCTTCAACATCGAGCCCTCGCTGCTGCGCGGACTCCCCGGCCGCCTCTACCTGGCGGCGAGCGCGCAGGGACTGACCAGCGTCGTCCTGGTGGGCGGGCTGCTCTTCGTGGTGATGTACTTCAGCGGTGCGGTGGACTCGATGACCGGGGCCCTGGGCGCAGCGGCGCTCCTGGGCGCGGTGGCGAGCGTGTCCAGCCCGCATCTGGGGATCCTCGGGGTGCGCAGCGGCCGCCTCGATCGCGGCACCGGACTGGTGGTCACGCTGGTGGCGATGCTCGACGACCTCTCCGGCCTGCTGGCCCTGATGGTCGCGCTGGTCATCACGGTGGCAGCGGGCTCGAGCGCGGGCGACGGCCTGCTGCTGCTGGCGCTGGCGGGCCTGCTGGGCTTGAGCTGCGGCCTGCTGCTGATCTT
>Ga0233383_1000691_pt1 | contig 12508 bp, 9 predicted proteins | sample ElkDunMinimDraft_14_FD_191542 | JGI IMG/M metagenome (GOLD analysis project Ga0233383, IMG submission 191542) | Fecal eukaryotic communites from dung pellets of Tule Elk in California, USA - Elk Dung G16 | ecosystem: Host-associated > Mammals > Digestive system > Large intestine > Fecal | place...
GCCACCGCTGCCCGTCACCGCCTCACGGAGGCTGTCCGCGGCCGCGATCGCCGCGCCGGCCCAGTCGTCGTCCCGGAGCCGGTCCTCGGTCGCCGACTCGACCTCGTCGAGCTGGGCGTCCGTGATGGGCGCGTTGTTGTCGGCCGACAGCCCGTACGAGCGGTCGTCGACCGCGACCGCGAGCAGCAGGTCGTTCGGCCCGAGCCCGCCGTTGTTGGCGGTCGCGTCGGCCCAGGCGCGCCCCTCCTGACCGTCGAACGACGAGACGAAGACCACGAACAGCTGCAGGTCCGTCTCCTCGGCCAGGCGGTCGAGCGCCTGCTGCACCTCGCCCTCACGGCCCTCGAGCGCGCCCACCTGGTCGGTGATCTCGCCCGGCAGCTCGCCGAGCGGCGGGACGGCGTGCGCGGCGACGGCCGGGAACAGGAACAGGAGGGCCGCGGCGACGGTCACGGCGGCGCGACGGAGCAGCGTGGGCGGATCGAGGTGCACGGCCTGATCGTGTCGCGCGCGAGGTGGTGCCGCAAATGCGGTCCAGGCCGGGCGTGCGGCGCGGCGCAGGTCACGCCGCGGCATCGAGCTCCTCCGCGTCGACGATGCGGTAGGCGTACCCCTGCTCGGCGAGGAACCGCTGCCGGTGCGCGGCGAACTCCTGGTCGACCGTGTCCCGCGAGACGACGGCGTAGAAGTGCGCGGTCCGGCCGTCCTGCTTGGGCCGCATGACCCGCCCGAGCCGCTGCGCCTCCTCCTGGCGCGACCCGAACGTGCCCGACACCTGGATCGCCACGGACGCCTCGGGCAGGTCGATCGAGAAGTTGGCCACCTTGCTCACGACGAGCCGGGAGATCTCACCCGAACGGAACGCGTCGAACAGCCGCTGCCGCTCGCGGACCGACGTCTGGCCCGTGATGAGCGGGGCGTCGAGGTGGTTCGACAGCTCTTCGAGCTGGTCGAGGTACTGCCCGATGACGAGCACCTGGTCGTCCGGGTGCGAGGCGACGAGCTGCTCGACGACGCGGTTCTTGCCCGAGGCGCACGCGGCGAGGCGGTACTTGTCCTCGGGCTCGGCGGTCGCGTAGGTCATCCGCTCGTGGTCGGGCAGCGTGAGCCGCACCTCGACGCAGTCGGCCGGTGCGATGTAGCCCTGGGCCTCGATGTCCTTCCAGGGGGCGTCGTAACGCTTGGGGCCGATGAGGCTGAACACCTCGTCCTCGCGGCCGTCCTCACGGACCAGCGTCGCCGTCAGGCCCAGCCGGCGCCGCGCCTGCAGGTCGGCCGTCATGCGGAAGATGGGGGCCGGCAGCAGGTGCACCTCGTCGTAGACCACGAGGCCCCAGTCCCGGGCGTCGAGCAGCTCGAGGTGCGTGTACACGCCCTTCCGCTTGGTCGTGAGCACCTGGTACGTGGCGATCGTGACCGGCTTGATCTCCTTGCGGGAGCCCGAGTACTCGCCGATCTCCTCGGGCGTGAGCGTGGTGCGGCGGACGAGCTCGTCGCGCCACTGCCGCGCGGCGACCGTGTTGGTCACGAGGATGAGGGTCGTCGTGCCGGACCGTGCCATCGCGCCCGCGCCGACGATCGTCTTGCCCGCCCCGCACGGGAGGACGACGACGCCCGACCCGCCGTGCCAGAAGCCGTCGATGGCCTGCTCCTGGTAGGGGCGCATGTGCCACTCCGCCGGGGGCTCGCCGGGCGCGCGGGGCGGCGCGACCGTCGACAGGGCGATCGGGTGCTTCTCGCCGTCGACGTAGCCGGCGAGATCCTCGGCCGGCCAGCCGAGCTTGACCAGCACCTGCTTGAGGTGCCCGCGTTCCGAGGGGTGCACGGCGACGGTCTCGTCGTCGATCCGGTCGCCCACGAGGCCCGCCGTCCGCTTCGACCTCAGCACCTCGGCGAGGACGGCGCGGTCCGTCGCGCGCAGCACGAGCCCGTGCACGGGGTCGCTCGCGAGCTGGAGCCGGCCGTAGCGCGACATCGTCTCGGCGACGTCGACCAGCAGCGCGTGCGGCACCGTGTAGCGGGAGTACTCGAGCAGCGTGTCGACGACCTGCTCGGCGTCGTGGCCCGCGGCCCGGGCGTTCCACAGGCCGAGGTTCGTCAGCCGGTAGGTGTGCATGTGCTCGGGCGCTCGCTCGAGCTCCGCGAACGGCGCGATCGCGCGGCGGGCGTCGCCGGACCGGGGGTGGTCGACCTCGAGGAGGAGCGTCTTGTCGCTCTGGACGATCAGTGGGCCGTCGGTCATACGGTTCCTTCCTGAGGAGCCCTGCGTGCAAGGTCTGCGGGCGAGTCCGAGGGCGAGTCTGCGGGTGAGTCGGGGTGCGTCTGAGGGGGCGTCTCGACGGCGGACACCGACGCGATGCGGTGCACCGCGATGGTGAGCTCGGCCTGGCGGTCGGGGTCGAGCGCGCGCAGCCGGCCGCCGTCGAGCCGGAGCGGCCGGAGCTCCCGGCGCTCGAGGGCTCCGGTGCTGCCGACCAGCTCGACCGAGACGCGACGCCCGTCCCGCAGGGCGTCGTACAGCACGGCCAACGCCTCACCCGGGTCGTCTGTTCCGGACGGCGGTGGTACGGGCCGTGAGGACCGGGCCGCGGTCAGGCGGTCGGCCGCGTGCGCGGCCCGGGTCTCGGGGTACGGCACAGGAGGCACGGACGCCGGCGGGAGGTCGGTTGGGCCCGGCCGGGTCCGGCGCGGCTCGGCCACCTCGGCCTCGCGGAGCCGCTCGACGAGCGCCAGGCGGCCGTCGTCGGTCATCGGGGACGACACGGGCGTGCTGCGCCGTCCGTCCGAGGTGCGGTGGATCCGCGGCGCGCGGCGCAGCCGCCCCACGACGCGCCCGTCCGGGCCCTCGAGCGCCGACAGGAGCCCGCGGTCGCGCAGCGCCTCGTGGAGCTCGGCGGCCGGGACCGCGGCCGCCAGCACGGTGGGTGCGAGCCGCACCAGCCCTAGGTGGGAGAGCCGCGGGTCCTCGACGAGGCCGGCGAGGATCGCGGGGTCGGCCGCGCGGACGTAGGCGCCGGCCGATCCGACCCGCAGCGCCTCGTGGCGCCGGGCCGTGTCCTTGACCAGGTACTCGAGCGGCTGCGGCACGGGCACCGGCGAGCGCCGGGCGAGCTCGCCGAGCAGCTCGTCGGCCGTCGCGCCGTGGTCGAGGGCGCGGGTGATCGACGTCGTGCTGAACCGCACCGTGGTCGCCGCGCCCCGGGACTCGGCGTCGGCCGTCCGCTCGAGCAGCCGGGCGAGGTCCTGGGAGGGCCGGCCGGGCACGATCCCGGTCAGGTCCCCCTGCAGCAGGATCTCGTCGACGGGCGCGGGGAGCACCGCGCGCAGCGTGTCCGCCAGCGCGCCGTCGGGAACCGGGCTCGGCCGGTCCTCGGACGCGAGCGGCACGAGCGCGCGGCCCGGGGAGGACAGCGCTCCGGCACCGGTGGCACCGACCCACGCGGCCTCCCGCATCAGCCCGTGCACGGCGCTCTCGGGGGGCGCCGCCCGCGGCGTCCGCCAGCGCAGGACGGCCATGACGTCGTCGGGCCCGAGCGCGGTGCCGGGCTGGGCCGCGAGCACGTCGAGCACCTGGGCCCGCAGGCGCGGGACCCAGGGCCGGTGCAGGTCGGGCGACAGCGGCGCGCGCACGGTGCCGCGCTCGTCGCGCGACCCGACCTGCCACGCCGTGCGCCGCGACGTCGCCCAGGCCTGGGCGAGCAGCGCCCAGCGCGCCGCGTCGTCCAGGTCGTCCCACGCGTCCGTGCGGCTCGTGGGCACGTACGACGCCGGCGCCTCGCCGTCGTCGGACACCAGCCCGGCACCGGCCGCCAGCTCGACGACGAACGCCGCCCGCCTCTCGTCGGCCTCGATCAGCTGTGCGGTGCGGCGCAGGTCGCGCACCCCCAGGCCACCCGATCGCAGGACCGACGGCGGAGAGCCCTCCCACGCGGCGACCAGCACGTCGACCTGGCGGACCAGCTCGAGCGCGGCGCTCGACGCCTCGGCCTCGACCGCGTCGGGACGGATCTGGGTGCCGGCGGGCCGCGGCGGGCCGAGGTCGAGCGAACGATGGGTCCGGCCGCCCCGCAGCGCCAGCCCGACGTCGCGCGGCAGCAGCACGTGGCGCGCATCGGTGCGGACGAGCAGCTCCGAGCCGACCAGGGCGTCGACCGCCTCCCGCGCGGGCGTGCGGGGCGGTGGCACCACCCCGACCGGCGGACCCCACGCGAGCGCGTCGAGGATCTCGCGGCCACCGGGCGGCAGGTCGTCGAGGTCGGGCACGGGCCCGGCCTTCCGCACCGGTCCGAGCCCCGCGGGGTACGGGCCGAGCACCTCGTCGAGGCCGGGCGACGGGCGCAGGTCCGGGCGGCCTTCGGTGCCGGCGTCCCACACGAGCGCCGCCTCGAGCGCCTGGTCCAGCACCTGCTCGACGACGGGCACGGCGTCGGCGGCGTCCGTGAGCGCCGCCGCGACGGCGCGAGGTCCGACGACCCGCGCCGTGCCGTCGTCCGGCACGGACGCGAGCACCAGGACGGCCTCGAGGACGTGCAGGGTGCGGGCGTCCGCGTGGGCGAGGGCCCGTTCGAGGCTCGTGCGGCTCGACGCGCGCGCCGCGAGCGAGCGCAGCGTCGAGGGCGAGGGGGTGGCCAGGTCCGGGCGGGCACGCAGGAGCGCGACGAGCGCGGAGTCGCTGCGTGCGCGGAGGGCGTCGGTGAAGCTCGGCGCGGACGTGGTTCCCGTGCCGCCGCCTGCTGTCGCGCCCTGGGGGAGGGTGCTGGCCATCTGATCGATGCTACGCCCGGGATGTTTCCCCGGAGCACGCCTGTCGGGGCCGCCGGCGGGCCGTGCACGGCCGGTGCTCCGCTCCCCGTGCGCGTGGCCTGGGCACCCGCCCGGGCCCCGCGACCGGCGGTGATGCGGCGCCAGGCCGGGTCGGCCGGTAGCCTGGGGACCCCGACCGCGTCCCGTAGTCGGTCCCGAGCAACGACGAGAACGAAGAGGTCCAGGTGCCCACCGGCAAGGTCAAGTGGTACGACGCCGAGCGCGGCTTCGGTTTCATCGCCAGCGAGGACGGCAGCGAGGTGTTCCTGCACGCCTCCGCGCTGCCGGCTGACGCCCAGAGCCCCAAGCCGGGCACCCGTGTCGAGTTCGGGGTGGCGGACGGGCGCCGCGGTCCGTCGGCACTGTCGGTCACGCTGCTCGACCCGGCACCGTCGGTCGTCAAGGCCAAGCGCAAGCCGCCGTCGGAGATGGCCGGCATCGTCGAGGACCTGATCAAGGTCCTGGACCGCGTAGGGGACCAGCTCAAGCGCGGGAAGTACCCCGAGAACGCTGCCGGCACACGCGTCGCGTCGCTGTTGCGCGCTGTCGCCGACGATCTCGAGTCCTGAGCGGAGACGGCCATGGTGACCGCAGCCGCCGACGCACCAGCCCGGGGGTCCCGGGCCGGCGCCCGCGTCCGTAACGACGCGGTGCTGGCCGCTGCCGTCGACCTCGCGCGCGACGCCGCGCAGGAGGTCGCGGAGTCGGCGTCCGACGTCGGTGAGTACCTGGGCGCGACGCTCGACGGCGACCGGCTCATGTCGCACCGCTTCGCGGCGGCGATGGCGGGGTACCGCGGCTGGCACTGGACCGTCACGGTCGCGCGCGTGCCGCGCGGGCGCACCGCGACCGTGTGCGAGGTCGAGCTGCTGCCGGGCGACGACGCGATCCTCGCCCCCGAGTGGCTTCCGTGGTCCGAGCGCCTGCGGCCGGGCGACATCGGGCCGGGTGACACGCTTCCCTTCCGTCCGGACGACCCCCGGCTCGAGCCGGGCTGGAAGCCCACGGGCGACGAGGAGCTCGACTCCGTCGCGATCGACGAGCTCGCGCTCGCACGCGCCCGGGTGCTGTCGCCCCGGGGCCGCGACGAGGCCGCTGAGCGCTGGTACCGCGGGTCGCGCGGCCCCACCGCGCCCGGCGCCGTGGCGTCGGCCGCCGAGTGCATGACGTGCGGGTTCCTCGTGCCGCTGCAGGGGCCGCTGGGCCAGGTCTTCGGCGTCTGCGCCAACGCGTGGTCGCCCGACGACGGCAAGGTCGTCTCGCTCGACCACGGCTGCGGGGCCCACTCCGAGACCGACGCGGAGCGGCCGCCGAGCGAGTGGCCCGCCGACGCGCCGCTCATCGACGACACCGTGGTCGAGCCGGTGCCGGTCGAGCCGGGCGAGCCCGTCTCGACCGCCGACCCCGCCTCGACCACCGACCCCGAGTGACCGGCGACGCCTTCGGGACGGACGCGCTGCGGCACGCGGTCACGGAGGCCTGGCTGGCCTCGGGCACGCGGTTCCGGGAGGACGCCAACACCGAGGAGGACCACGCGCGCGGCTACTACCGCGACCGCGTGGTGGTCGAGCTGGCGCAGAACGCGGCCGACGCCGCCGTACGTGCGGGTGTCCCGGGCCGGCTGTCGCTGCGCCTCGAGACCGCATCTCCCGGCGCGGGCGACGGCGTCGCCGGACGCCTGGTCGCCGCCAACACGGGCGCGCCGCTCGACGCCGAGGGCGTGGCCTCGCTCGCCGCGCTGCGCGCGTCGGCCAAGCCGGCGGGCAGCGGTCAGGTCGGCCGGTTCGGCGTCGGGTTCGCGGCCGTGCGCTCCGTCTCGGACGACGTCACCGTGCAGTCCCGCACGGGAGGCGTCCGGTTCTCCCTCGCGGCCGCGCACGAGGTGCTCGACGCCGTCACGGGCGAGGGCGGCCCGCGCGCCGGCCGCCTGCGGGAGGCGGTCGAGGAGCGGGGCCACGCCCTGCCCGTGCTCCGCCTGCCGTTCCCCGCGCCGGGGCTTGCCACGGGCGACCCGTTCGACACCAGGGTCGAGCTCTGCCTGCGGGACGACGACGCGGTCGCGTCCGTGCGTGCGCAGCTGGCCGCCGTCGACCACGGGCTGCTGGTCGCCCTGCCCGGGCTCGCCGAGATCACCGTCGAGGATGACGGCCCAGGCGACGGGGCCGGCGGCGCCGACCCACGCATGATCCGGGACGCGGACGCGCGCTGGGTGGTCCGGCGGCGGGCAGGAACGTTCGACGCCGCCGAGCTCGCCGACCTCCCGCTCGAGCAGCGCCGTCCCGACTGGTCGCTCGCGTGGGCCCTGCCCCGACCGGGGGCCGCGCCCATCCCCGGGGCGCGCGTGCTGCACGCACCGACACCGACCGACGTCGCGCTGACGTTCCCTGCGCTGCTCGTGGCGACCTTCCCGGTCGACCCGGGCCGGCGGCAGGTCGTGCCGGGGCCCTCCGCCGACCGCCTCGCCCGCGAGGCAGGGCACTCCTACGCGGCGCAGCTCGCCGACGTCGCGGCCGAGCGGGGTGCCGACGTGCTCGGGCTCGTGCCCACAGGGCTCCCGGCCTCCGAGCTCGACGCGGCCATCCGTGACGCCGCCCTCGACGCGCTGCGCACCACCCCGCTCCTGCCGCCCGGGGACGGTTCCGGAGCCGTGGCGCCTGCCGACGCCGTCCTGCTGGCCGGGCCGGCGGGGGAGGACGCCGGGCTCGTCGCGGTGCTCGCGACGCTCGTCCCCGGGCTCGTAGCGCTCCCGGCGCGGTACCACGCCGTCGCGCGGGCGCTCGGGACGTCGGTCGTCGGCCTCGCCGACCTCGTCGACGACCTGCCCGCAGGGCTCGCGCCCGCGCGGTGGCGCGAGGTCTACGCGGCTCTCGAGCCCCACACGGCCGATCCGACGGTGCTGGAGGCGCTCGCGGGCTCGCGCGTGCCGCTCGCCGACGGCCGGACCGTGACCGGGGTCCGCGGGGCCGTCGTCCTGCCCGAGGGCGACGACAGCCCTGGGCTCGCGGAGCTGGCCGAGCGGCTCGGCGTGCGGGTCGTGCACCCCGAGGCCGCGCACCCCGTGCTGGTCCGCGCTGGCGCCACGCCCACGAGTCCCCGGTCCCTCATCGACGACGACGCCGTCCGCGCCGCCGCGCTCGCGGCAGCCGAGTCGATGCTCGACGACACCGGTGACGTCGTCGCGGTGGGCACGGGCACCTGGGGTGACGGCGAGCCGGGCGACGTCGTCGACGCGGTGCTCGCGCTCGTCGGGCTGGCGCTGCCCAGCGCGGAGCTGCCGTTCTGGCTCGGTGAGCTTCCGGTGGCTACGTCCGACGGCGGGCTCGCCCCGGTGCGCGAGACGGCGCTGCCGGGCTCCTGGGCGGCCCGGGTCCTGGACGAGCTCGCCGTCGTCGCCGACGACGCCGTCGCCCGCTACGGGGGCGAGGCGCTCGCGGCGGCCGGGTCGCATGCCGGCCTGGCCGTCTACACCGTGCGCGACGTCGTGACCCCGGCCGCGGACGACCTCGAGGACGAGCCGGGCCCCGACGACCCCGCCGGCTGGCTCGCGGACTGGGAGGACTACCTGGCGTACCTGTCCCGGCGCCTCGGACCGGGCGTCGCGGCCGGTGACCTCGAGGCCGTCGCCGACCTGGACGCCGCCGCACCCGACGCGCTGCCGGAGGTCCTGAGCAGGATCACCACCGACGAGGACGCGCGCCGGGCGCTCCTCGTCGGACCCCGTGCGCGGTCGGGCGCCGCCGTCCCGTCGTACACCGCGTGGTGGCTGCGCGCGCGGCTCGAAGCGCCGTTCGCCCTGGACGCCCGGGTCCCGCTCCTGCGCCGCGAGCCGGCCGCCGTGCAGGGCCTCGACCTGCCCGCGCGCCGCGCCCTGGGCGGCGTGAGCGCGCTCGCCGACCTCGAGGCCGCCGACTGGTCGGCCGTGCTCGACGCGCTGCCCGACGTCGGCGCCCTCATGCCGGTCGCCGACGCGCTCGCCGTCTGGAGCGGTCTCGCGAGCCTCGCGGGGACGCTCGACCCCGGCCTCCGGGCCGCCGCACTCGACCCGCTGCCCGACCGCCTGCCGGCCCTCACGTCCGGCGCGGACGGGACCACGGTCGTCGTGCACCCCGCGGACGACCTCGACGTCGCGGACGGCGCGCGCTGGGCGCAGCTCGGCCCCGTGGTCCCCGCTCCGTCGGCAGACGCCGCCGCGCTGGCCGACCTGCTCGACCTGCCGCTGGCGGGCGACGACTCGCCCGTCGTGCCGGCCGGCGACGGCGACCGCCTCGACCTGGACGGGCGCATCGCCGCCCTCGACGCACGCCTGCCGGACCACTGGTGGCGGCACGACGCGCTGACCGTGGGCGGGACGCGCGTCTCCTGGTGGGTGACCGACGACGGCGAGATCCACGCGACGACGGCCGAGTCCCTCGCCGCGGCACTCGCCGAGGCGCTCGGCCGCCCAGACCGCGCGGCGCTGGTCGGCCTGGTGCTCGAGCGGCCCGACAAGGCGGCGCGCTACTGGGCGACGACGGCGTGGGCCGCCCCGTCAGGTCCGGGGTGAGTCAGTCGCCGTGGTAGTCGTGGCGGTTGCGCCGCTCCCACAGCAGGCCCGCGCCGCCGAGGACGATGCCTGCCCCGCACGTCGCCACGACCTCGACGTCGCCGTTGCCGGTGGCGAGCAGCGTCAGGGAGACCAGGAGCGCGATCGTCCAGGCCGCGATACCCGCGAGGAGCACACGCCTGAGGTCCACGCGCACGGGCGGAGGACCGGGCCGGCGCAGCTCCGGACGGAGCAGCAGGCGCAGGAGCGAGGGCACCCCGCAATCCTAGGTTGCGGTGCCGCGCAGAACCGGGCGGCAGTGCGGGTGAAGCGCGACACGGCGCTCGATCCGGCCGTCACTTCACCCGGGGTGAAAGCGCGGGTGAAAGGCCTGTCGAGAGTCCCTCAGTCTCGCTCGACGCTCCTACGCTGAGGGGCACCGCGCCGCACTGCCCCAGTACGGCCCCGCCGTCCCGACTCTCGTCCCGACTCTGCCGGAGGCACGCCAGTGACCACCACCGACGCCGCGTCTCGCACGCTGCGGCCCACGCTGGCCGCCACGCGCGCTCGACGTATGCGGGAGGTGCGGGCCGCGTTCCGAGCGGTGCCGTGGCAGACGGCCTACCGGCTCCGGCTCATGCTGACCGACGCCGGGCTCGTGGTCGTGGCCGCCGTGGTCGCCGCGGTCGCCCGGTGGAGCCAGCTCGGCGCCGTCGGCGTGTCGAGGCCGCTGTGGGACCACGCGCTCGTCGTGGTCGGGGTCGTCGCGCCGTGGCTCGTCGCGCTCTCGCTGACCCGGGCCTACGACGTGCGCGTCTTCGGGTCGGGGCCGACCGAGTACCACCGTGTCTTCGATGCGTCGTGGAAGATCTTCAGCCTGCTGGCCCTCGTGGCGTTCCTGCTGCAGCGGCCCGGCGCGCGGACCTTCCTCTTGGTCGCGTTCCCGCTCGGTGTCCTCCTGCTCCTGGGCGGGCGGTGGACCTGGCGCACGTGGCTGCACCATCGCCGCGCCCTGGGCGAGTACGAGACGGCGGTCCTCGCGATCGGGCTGCGGGACCAGGCCGAGCGCCTCATCCGGGAGATGAACGAACGTCCGCGGTCGGGCTACCGCGTGGTCGGGGTGTGCATGCCGACGGGCGACGTCCGGCCGGGCCAGGAGATCCTCGGCGTGCCGGTGCTGGGCGACCTGCGGGGCGCCGGCACGATCGCGGCCCAGGTGGGCGCGGACTGCGTCGCGGTCAGCGGCTCGGACTGCATCACGGCCGACGTCGTCCGGCGGCTCGGGTGGGAGCTCGAGCCGGTGGGCGTCGACCTCATGCTCACTGCCGAGCTGGCCGACGTCGCCGGGCCGCGCATCACCGTGACGCCCGAGCAGTCCGTGTCCCTGCTGCACGTGGACGCCCCGCGGTTCGGCGGGCCCAAGTACGTGCTCAAGTCGCTCGTCGACTGGGCCGGTGCCGCGGTGCTGACGATCCTCCTGGCACCGGCGCTCCTGGCCGTGGCCGTCGCGGTGGCACTGAGCAGCCGCGGCCCGGTGTTCTACTCCCAGGAGCGCGTAGGTCGCGGCGGTCAGCCGTTCCGCATGCTCAAGTTCCGCACCATGCGCGTGGGGGCCGACGCCGAGGACGCCGTCCTCGCGGGCCCCAACGACGGCAACGGCGTGATGTTCAAGCGCCGTGACGACCCTCGCATCACGCCGGTCGGCCGCGTGCTGCGCCGGTTCTCGCTCGACGAGCTGCCGCAGCTCTTCAACGTCCTCGGCGGGCAGATGTCGCTCGTGGGCCCGCGCCCTCCGCTGCCGGGGGAGGTCGCCAGGTACGAGGCGCGGATGCACCGCCGGCTGCTGGTCAAGCCCGGGCTGACCGGGCTGTGGCAGGTGGGCGGGCGCTCCGACCTGTCATGGGAGGAGAGCGTGCGGCTCGACGTGTTCTACGCGGAGAACTGGACCCCGTTCGGGGACGTGCTCATCCTCGCGCGTACCGCCAAGGCCGTGCTGACGGGCCGCGGGGCGTACTGAGGCAGCGCAGCCGCGCGCCACGGTCCGCGACGGCGTAGCGTGCGGCAACGTGACCCCGACCGGTGCTCGCGCAGCGATGACGGCGGCGATGGCCGTGCTCGCGGCCGTGAGCGGCTGCGCCGGCACCGCGGAGCCGTCGTCGGGCCCCGCCTCGCCGACGGCGACGTCGACGCTGCTCAGCGACCCGGACCGGTACGCCCGCGAGCTCGAGGACGGGGTCGACGCGGCGCGGGAGTCCTTCGACCAGCCCGCGCTGGCGCACGACGAGTGTGCGGAGCGGGCCGCGCTCGGGCGTGCGGAGGCCCTCGTCGGCGCCGACGAGCTCGAGCACGCCCCGCTCGACGACGTGCTGGCCGCGTGCGGGGCCGGGCGTGCGGGGGAGAACCTGTCCCGGTCGGCGCGGCCTGCGTCGGCGGTCGTCGCCGCATGGCTCGACTCCGCCGGGCATGCCGCGAACATCCGCAACGACGGGTACGACCGCGGGGCGGTCGCGTGCGTGCGCGACGCCGAGGCGACGGCGTCACCGGAGCTGGTCTGCTCGCACGTCTTCCTCGGGCCGTAGCGCCGCCACGAGCCGGTGGACATGCCACCGCAGGTGGGCGTAGGCGAGGCGGTAGACGTCGTCGGAGCGCCGGTACGGGTCGGGCACGTCGTCGTCCTGCCCGGCACCGAGGAACCGGTGGCGCTGGGCGAGCGCGGCGGGCACCAGGGCGGCGAGCCGTTCGGCGTCCGTCCGGCCGACGACCGACCCGGGCGGGACCTCGTGGGCGAGGCGCGCCAGCTCGCCGAGCGTCACGGTGCGCCGCACCGCGGCGGGGAAGAGGTCGAGCGCCGGTGCGCGGTGGGCCGCCGTCAGGGCGATCACGAGGTCGGCACCGGCCATGAGGTCCGCGGTGAGCGGGCGGGACCGGAAGGCCGTCGCGTCGATGCCTTCGTCGGCGAGCCGGGCGGCCATGCGGTCGTCGATCGGCCAGCCGGGCATCCCGTGCGTGCCCGCGCTCGTGACGTCCACCGAGTCGTCGAGCGCATCGGCGAGCAGGTGCTGCACGGCCGGCGATCGGCACAGGTTCCCGGTGCACACCACCAGGACCGAGTACGCCACGTCGTCCCTCCCGCGCTCGCCGGCCCGCCATGCTGCGGGGCACCGTCACAGGTAACGTAACCGC
>Ga0233383_1000695_pt1 | contig 12497 bp, 16 predicted proteins | sample ElkDunMinimDraft_14_FD_191542 | JGI IMG/M metagenome (GOLD analysis project Ga0233383, IMG submission 191542) | Fecal eukaryotic communites from dung pellets of Tule Elk in California, USA - Elk Dung G16 | ecosystem: Host-associated > Mammals > Digestive system > Large intestine > Fecal | place...
ACGCAATCCAGCTTGCCAAGGCCGACGGCTTCCACGTCATCGCCGATGCGGCGCCCGCCGATGTGGAACTGGTCACGGCGCTGGGCGCCGATGCCGTGTTCCCCCGCGGCCAGCCGTTCGTGGAGCAGGCGCGCGAGCATGTGCCCGGCGGCGTGGATGGACTGGTCGACACAGCGGGTGTCACGGCCTCCGTCGCCGGCGCTGTCCGCGATGGCGGGCGGATCGTCACTTCGGCTCCGGGCGCTCCCCTGGTTACCGAGCGCGGGATCGCCACCGAGCGCGTGTTCGTGCCGGACTACGCACGCAATCACGCAGCGCTGGAAACACTCGGCAAGCTTGCCGGACGCGGGCAGGTGAAGCTGCGGGTGGCGCGGACATTCCCTGCCGAGCAGGCGGCCGAGGCGCATCGCCTGCTGGCCAAAGGCGGGTTGCGCGGGCGGGTGGTGCTGACGTTCTGATTGAAGGTTCTCGCCAAAAGCCAAAGCCAACGTGAGTGGTTGGCGGCAGTTGGGGCTCGGCAAGCACGCCAGCGCCCGGTGCTACGGCGGCCGGGGCTTGGGCGGCAAGCAGCTCGACATCGCCGCACGCCACGTCGCAACGCCACTACGCAGTGGCAGCGGTGCTGGCCGGACAAGCGAACGGTTCCAGGTTCACTTCCCGAAGTGCGTGCGAACCCGTTCCGGAATGCCGGGTTCCGATCGGCCCGCTAGACTGCGCGGCCTCCTCATTCCACAAGGATCCCGCCATGCCCTCCATCACCACGCCATCCGGCCTGCAGTACGAAGACACCGTCGTCGGCACGGGTAAGGAAGCGCAGCCCGGTCGCAATGTCACCGTGCACTACACCGGGTGGCTGTACGAGAACGGCGTGCAGGGCGCGAAGTTCGATTCGAGCAAGGACCGCGACGAGCCTTTCATCTTTCCGCTCGGCGGCGGCATGGTCATCAAGGGCTGGGACGAAGGCGTGCAGGGCATGAAGGAAGGCGGCCAGCGCACGCTGATCATCCCGGCCAACCTGGCGTACGGCGCGCGCGGCGCCGGCGGCGTCATCCCGCCCAATGCCACGCTGAAATTCGAGGTCGAGCTGCTGGGCGCCTGAATCCGGCGGCGGGAAAAGTGTCAGGGACATGTTGACCCAAGGGGTGAGGTTCGCTTCTCGGCGGACCCTCCCCTGGCTCCCGGCACGAAGGCGCTGCCGGTTTCGGCGCCCGTAGCGCTGCTTCGCGTGACGGATTGATGCCTGCGCCACGCCTGATTGGGATTCCCTGTCGATTCCGGGCGCCCCGGTTCGACGCATGAGGGTATGCCCTGGCAATGGAACTGGAGACTGGCCATGAGCAAAGAGACCGATATCGAAACCATCAGGGCCCTGGTTGCGGCGCGGGAGGCGGACGTCGCGAGCGCGGACGTCGAGGCTGCCATCGGGGCGTTCTCGCCTGACGTCGTGGTCTACGACCTGCAGCCGCCGCTTGCGTTCGCCGGCGCCGCCGCGCGCGATACCGGCGCCCTGCGTGCCTGGCTGGGCACCTGGAGAGCACCGGGGCCACGGGTCGAGTTCCACGAGTCGCGGATCCTGGTCGATGGCGACCTTGGCATCGCGTATGGCTTCAGCCGCCTGCGAGGGGACAAGATCGGGGAGGGCGCGGTGGAACTCTGGTTCCGCACGACCCTGGTGTTCGCGCGTGCCGGCGACGGCTGGACGATCGCGCACGAGCACAACTCCGTGCCGATGGAAATGGACGGGAGCGGCCTTGCTGCCGTGCATCTGAAACCCTGAGGCCACGCGGGACAGCCGCTCGTCTGCAGGTCCGAGCTCCGCGAGCCCGCGTGTCGTTTCAGTCCGGCCGCGGTGTATCGTTCCGGCGCGCTGGCGGTGGGTGGGGGAGTTCGCTGTGCGGAGTGGCCCGCCCGGTCTGCCGGCTCGCCTTTCCATTGCCGGGCGGTGCAGGTCGATGTGCCGACCTGCGGGGCCTGACAGTCCAGCCGACGCCGCTTCGCGGCGCGAAACCAGGTGTTCACCGTGACGGATATCCGCATCGCAAACCGCAGCGACACAGGGCTGCTACCGGACCTGTGTGAACTCCTCAAGGGCGCCGTCGAGGGTGGCGCCTCGGTCGGGTTCATGGCACCGCTCTCGGCGGAGGCGGCGGATGCGTATTGGCGCGATGTGCTGGCCTCCATCGGGCAGTCCCTGATGGTCTGGGTCGCCCTCGAGAACGGACGCGCCATCGGCTCCGTGCAGCTGGCACTTTGCCAGCGCGGAAACGGGCGCCACCGTGGCGAAGTGCAGAAGCTGCTGGTGCTTGGCACGCATCGTCGAAGAGGCATCGCGCAGCGGTTGATGGGCGAGCTGGAGGCATCCGCCCGCGCCGCGGGGCGGAGCCTGCTGGTGCTGGACACGCAGAAGGGGTCCGCGGCGGAGACGCTTTACCAGACCGCGGGCTGGTCCAGGGCGGGTGAGATCCCGGACTTCGCCCTGGCGCCCTACGGCGGGCTGCAAGCGACGTCCCTGTACTTCAAACAGCTCGTGGCCTGAGGGTTGGCGGGGCCGCGTCCGACAGCTCCGGGTCAACGGAACTCGAACAGCTCGTGGCGCAGGGCGTCGTCGGGGACGCCGGTTTCGCGCATCAGCCTGCGCACCTCGGCCAGCAGGCCCTTCGGCCCGCAGGCGCTCAGCTGCACGCCTGCGGGTCCGGCCTGCGCGACGATCCGCGCGAAATGCGCGCGGAACGATGGCGTAGCGGGGCCGGTGGTGACCTCCACCAGTTCCACTCCGCGACGCGCGGCCAGCGCGGTCAGGTCGAGCCGCTCCGGCAGTTCGCGGCCCGGAGTGATGAAGTTGAACAGCGTCACCGGTGCCTGCGTGGCCGATGCCGGATCTTCCAGCCAGGCCAGGAACGGCGTGATGCCCACGCCGCCTGCGATCCAGATCTCGGTGCGGCCATCGGGCCTGCGCGAGAAGCGGCCGAACGGTGCGTAGACATCGGCCACCACGCCGGGCTGGAGCTCCTTCACCAGGCGCGCGGTGTAGTCGCCCAGCGCGCGCACCATGAAGGCGATGCGGCCGTCGGCGCCGCCGGCGCTGGCGATCGTGTAGGGATGCGGCTCGCGCAGCCCTTCGCGCTTGAACGAGACGAATGCGAACTGGCCGGGTTCGAACGCGATCGCCCGGCGCTCCGGCACAAGCTCCAGATATGCGGAGGTCGCGTTGGAAGATACCGACACCACCCGGTACTCGGCGTGGCGCGCCAGCAGCGGATACAGCAGCAGCTTGTACGCCGCCGCCGCCACGCCCAGCAACGAGACCAGCGCCAGCCAAACCCCGGCCGGGCTGCCGAGCGCGATCGGCGAGCGGAAGCTCAGCCAGTGCAGCACCACCAGCAGGAACAGCGGCCCCGACAGCTTGTGCCACCAGCGCCACACGCGGTACGGGATGGCGCGGTTGAGTGCCAGCAGTACGATCACCATCACCGCGACGAAACTCAGTTGCCGCACCAGCCGGGTGGCGCCGCCGGGCAACTGCAGGATCGCAGCCACCTGCCAGGACGGATCGCCGCTCTTGAGCACCAGGTGCACGCTCGCGAACACCAGCGCCCACACCCCGAGCCATTTGTGTACCGCGTAGACCCGGTCGAGGCCGCCGAAGGCCGACTCCACCCACGACCAGCGCGCCGACAGCACCGCTGCCGCCCCCATCAGCGCGGTTGCGGCGATCCCCGAACCGAGTGCGAAGGTGCCCAGGACCCAGCGTCCCTGCGGCGCCAGGCTCAGCAACAGCGACCCGAAGCTGGCCACCACGAGCACGATGATCAGACCGGAGGCCGTGAGCCGGCCCTCGTGCAGCGTCGCCGTCCGCGGAACGGTGTTCATGCGGGGCACCTCTCCGACAGACCGCGATGCGACGCGCAGGCGGTGGACAGGCGAACGTAGCAGTGGGCCCGCGCGCGGTGCGTGATACCGGGTCGGCCCGGGTCGGGCGCCCCGCGGCAACAATTACTGCTGGCCGCTGACAGGGGTGGCGGGCGTCTGCAGCCGGCGGGTATCTGCCCGGCGAAGCGGTACCGCAATGCGGGCGATAGAGCAGGTGTCCCGGTTCGGCGGCCCCCTCCCCACCTGTCCGGGAGGACAGATCATGCGGCCTGCGATTCGCAGGGGAAGTCCGCGTGCTGTCCCGGATCCGTTCGACAGGACGGCGCAGGGAGGCAATGGCCGGTGGCCTGCAGTCTCGATCGCACGGCGTCCGTCAGCGCCGTCCGTGGCACAGACAAGATGGACAACAGTGCCGGATCGGCCTGGCTCGACCGGCGGTGACCGTCCGCGCGCTGCCTTCCGCCAGGTTGGACCCGACGACGGGAGGCCTCCAGGTCAGGCCCTACACTCCGATCGCACGGCGCCTTGTCGGCGCTATCGGGAGAGCGGGATGAACATGGGCATGGGTGAGGGCTTCGCCGCGCTGGGACTGGTATGGATGCTGTTCGTGGGACTCCTGGCGATCCTTTGGGTCCTGGTGCCGTTCGCGATCTTCGGCATCAAGCCGTTGCTGCGCGAACTGATCCGCGAGCAGAAGGCCACGCAGGCCTTGCTCACGACGATCTCCCAGCAGGTCTACCCGCTCTCGGTCGAGGCCGGCAAGCGGCACGGGCCCGCTTTCGAGACCCTGCCTCCGGCGTGACCGGGAACGGGGGCAATCGGGGCTCGCGTGGTGTTGTGTGGCCAGCGCGGACCCCCCGGCCGGCCGCTTGAAGGAGGAGGCGACGGGGCGATGGGGTCGCTCCTGCCTGCAGTGGGGGCCGGCGCGTTCATCCGGGAGTCGGGTGGCGCTCACGTCACGTCGGCATCCCACCGATAACAATCGCCGCACATCCCAGACGCTGGAGCAACAGATGACCATGAAGACCAACCGCCTTCCCCTCGCCATTGCGCTGTCCTCCGTCATGGCGTTTGCCGTCGGTTGCTCGAACGACCGCGATGCAGACGGACGTGCCGACACCACGACCACCAGCGATCCCGCCATGCAGACTCCGCCGGTTGGCACGGACACCACGGGTGCGGGCACTGCTGGCACTGCGGGTACTGGCGGTGTCATGGATGGCTCGAGCACGGGCATGAACGACGGTATGGATTCGGAGCAGCCGGGTACCGATACCTGGATCACCACCAAGGTGAAGTCCTCGCTGCTGGCCGACCCGGACGTCGCTGGCCTCGAGATCGACGTGGACACCGTCAACGGCGTGGTGACGTTGAACGGGGTGGTGGACGAGCAGACCCAGGTCATCGAAGCCACCCGCATTGCGCGCGAGATCGAAGGCGTCACCGACGTCCGTACCGAGGGCCTGACCACCGGCCCTGCGAACCAGTGATCGACCTGCAGGGGCGGGGATTCCCCGCCCCTGCAGCCGGACGCGACTCGCATACAAATGCCGCGCACCTTCGGGTACGCGGCATTTTTCGTGCGCCGCGTTTGATGGAGCTTCGCGGCGGGCCGTGAGAGGTCGCCGCGCGGTGGTGATGGGTTGCAAGCGGCGAGGATTCCGGCCGTCGGGGACGTTGCGGCCCTGGATAGCTTCCCGATCGTCATGCGAGCGGTCGGGGGGTGCGACGCCCTCTGGAACCCGCTTGCCGGAGCGCTCGATTCCGCGTGTTCAGGGTTTATTTGGCCGCACACGCCGGACGGCCGACACGGTGCAGAATTTGCAGCCTCCGCGGCCGGCCCGACGGCGTCGTCGGCGGCCGCGGCGCCCCTATACTGCGCGCCACTCTCCCCGCGCGCGACCCCATAGATGATCGATCCCATTCCACTGGAAGACCTGGCGCTTCTGGACGTACTGCAGCAGGTCAGTCAGGCCAGCGAGGCGCTGTCGGTGGAAACCGAGATCAAGCGGCGGCTGATCGAAGCGGCGCTGATCGAGGATCACGAGGACGGAATCCGGCTGACCCATGCCGGCATCGCACTGTGCAAGTCGCTGCAGCACCGCGTCGCGGCTGACAAGCTGGCGGCGGAGATTCTCGAGAAGCGCGAACTCGCAGCCGGGGCGGTCACACAGCTGCCCGGAACGTCGGCGGCCGGCGAGGCTTTGCCGGCCGCGTAAAGCCGCTACGCAGCGCGGCGCGCCGTTCCGGCCTGAGACTCCGCGCAGCGCATTGGGCGCAGTTGTCGACAGGCTGTGCGCGAGGCACGCGGGTCGCGCCGATATGCAGGCCCGGACCTCGGGAGCATGACGACGTGCGGAGCCGATGGGCGCCGCCATTGCCGGCGCGGTTATTGCTCCGCTTCGATCGTCTCGTCCAGCCGGTCCGAGGCGACCATGTAGCCGCCAGCCTCCACCGCATCGCGCACGTCCAGCAAGGCGATGCCGAGCGCGTCGAGATCCTCCGCCTGGGCCTGGCCGACGATCTCGATGCAGCGGTCATTGAACCAGGTCCAGAACTCGCGGTAGGTCCTGCCCTGCCAGTGTTCGTGGCGGATGCCCTGGTAGAGCTCGCCGACGGCGATGGTGGAATGGTCGCGCATCAGAATTCGGTCTGTCCGGGCAGCATTGCGCGCAGTTCTGCATCGGTGAGGTTACGCCACTGCCCGGGCTTGAGATGGGCCAGCTTGACTGGCCCGATGCGCACGCGGATCAGCTGCTTCACGCGCAGGTTGAAATGCGCGGCCATCAGGCGGATCTGCCGGTTGAGGCCCTGCACCAGGGTGATGCGGAAACCGAACTTGCCGAGCGGGCTGGTGCGGCAGGGCAGGGTCATCTGCCCGTGCACCGGCACGCCGCGCGCCATGCCGCGCAGGATCTCCTGGCTGACCGGGTGGTTCACGGTGACCAGGTATTCCTTCTCCAGCTTGTTCTCGGCGCGCAGGATCGCGTTGACGATGTCGCCGTTGCTGGTCAGCAGGATCAGGCCCTCGGAATCCTTGTCGAGCCGGCCGATCGGGAAGATGCGTTCGCGATGGTCGACGAAGTCGACGATGTTGCCCTTCACCGAGGACTCGGTAGTGCAGGTGATGCCGACCGGCTTGTGCAGCGCGATATAGACGTGGCGGCGCTTGCCCGGCGCGGCCGAGCGCACCTGCAGGGTCTGGCCATCGACCAGGACGATGTCGCCTTCGCCCACTTCCGATCCCACGCGGCCGCGCTGGCCATTGACCGTCACCCGGCCGTCGGCGATCAGGCGATCGGCCTCGCGGCGCGAACAGAAGCCCGTATCGCTGATGTACTTGTTGAGGCGCATGGCCGCGTGCGTTACCGGAAGATCTGCGAGGGCCGGCAGTCTGGCAGATCGCGGGCGCGGGGTCATCGGAACGGGGCAGTGCGGCGTGGGCGCAGCGGAGGCAGCGGGTCGTGCCGCGATGCATGCGCGCCGCAGGCGCCAGACGGGCGCGCATTGCGATGAATCGCGGGGGCGGACCCATAAAAAAACCCCGGACGTTTCCGCCCGGGGTCTTCTTGGCCGCTTGCGCGGCGCAGGTCGAGTGGATTACTCGGCCTGGACTTCTTCAGCCTGCAGGCCCTTCTGGCCCTGCGCGACGACGAACGAGACCTTCTGGCCTTCCTGGAGCGACTTGAAGCCGCTGCCCTGGATCGAACGGAAGTGGACGAACAGGTCGTCGCCGCTCTGCGGGGTGATGAAGCCGAAGCCCTTGGCGTCGTTGAACCACTTGACGGTACCGGTCTGACGATTGCTCATGGTGTTACTCCTTGGATCAGTGTTGGGATGCACGGCACCGCAAAACACGGCGCCGGGACTGTATCGAGCAAGGGGTAACGCGAAGCGATGGAGCGGATCGTCTGGAAAGGCCGTTGCCGGCCCTGGAACCTGTGATCAACCGCATCGGAGCCACGATGTACCGTGATCCCGCTTGTACAGTGCAGGCACCTTACATCACTTTGCGCCGGGCCGTGGAAATTCCTTCATGACATTCACTGCGTAGACCGGCAGCGGCGCGTCGTGGCAGGTGGGCCTGGACACCTCGGGCGGCGCCACGACCGGCTTTGTGCCGCCGGAAGGCACTGGTCCACACGGCTCGAATTCGCCGCGCGAAACTGACTGCCCGGTACAGCCTCCGCTCGGGAACGCGCCGGCGCGCGCCGTTCTCGACGGATGCTTGACCCCGCGTGGCGCAGGCTGCAATGCCCACGGCCGAGGCGACATCGATGAGCATTCCGCAGACGCCCGACAGCATCCGCAAGTCCCAGCAGGAGAAGACGCCTGCGCAGAAGCCCGCGGACGATCAGCCGCGGAAACTGTCCAACGAGGACGAGGGTGACCGCGCCGACGAGCGACAGGGCGGCCACTGAGACGATGCGGGAGTCGGCCTCAGGCTCGATGCCGGGCATTGCCCGGCGTATAGCGTGAACGAGGAGCGCAGGCGCTGGCGGCTGGTCAGCTGCGACGTCCACGACCTGTTGCAGCGTGCGGCCACGCAAGCGTGTGATCGTTCGTCCGCTGCGAGTCCGCGAGGCGACGGCGGAATACACCATGATCGGGATACAGCCGATCGAAGCGTGGATTGCTGATGTAGTCGCGCGCCGACGGCAGCGATTGCCTGGTGCTCGACAGCGGTGGCCTGGTGCGCCTCGACCAGACGTCTCCATCGATGGTGTACGCCGGGCGCGATCCGGCTTGGGCGTCCGTCGCGCGCCGCTCCATCTGTAACCGCCCAGGTGCACACCCGGCCGCATGGTTGGTGGCGGTTTGTGCAACGGCGCCCCGGAAGATGTACGCATGCCTTCCCGACACGCCCATCTCGCCGCTGCGCGGCGCTCTCAAGAACCTGCCCTGGTGGCGCCTGCCTGTCTGCCCGAGCTGCCGCCCCTGCCCGGCGACGCCCTGGGGTGGCGGAACCCGAGGGAAGGCGAGCACTTCCTGCGCAACCGATGGCACATCTGCTTCGATCACCCTGCCGCCCCGTTCGTCCTCTCTTCGGTGACACAGCTCGACGACGGCAGCTTCGACGTCCGTTCGGGCACCGCGCGCGCACGGGTCGAGGATCCGCAGGCGGCGTTCGAACTCGCGGCCGGCTGGGCGATGGCGGCAGATGTCGCGCCCCTGCTAGCGCGCTGACAGCCCTGTTCGCAGCGCGCTGCGCGGCCGCGGCATTGTCGGTGGGTGTGACAGTTGCATTGGCGTCGCGAGGCGACGCCTTCGCAACAGGAAGCCGGCGCGAAGCGGGACGGGTACTGGCTCAGGGCGCCCGGCGCCACGGAGCCTAATGGGCCGTTGGTGGCGCTTCTGAACCGCTGTGCTGGAGCGCCTGCTTCAGCGCGTCGGCGCCATACGGCTTCTGCAGCGTGTGAACACTTTGCAGGCGATCGGGCACGCCGGCGGCGCCGTAGCCGGTCATGAAAATGAAGGGAATCCCGCGCTCCAGCAGCGAGTCCGCGATCGGAAAGCTCTGCTCGCCGCCCAGGTTGATGTCCAGGATGGCGAAGTCGATGTCCTGGGTATCGAGAATCGACATCGCGCTTGCGACCGTCGAAGCAATCGTCGGCATCGCATAGCCGAGATCCGCGAGAAAGTCCTCGAGCAGCATCGCCAGGATGGATTCGTCCTCGACGACAAGGATCTTCGCGTCCGTTGCGATCATTGCGCGCTGCTGTCGAGCGGGACCGTGGCCCGGAATACCAGGCCGTCCGGTGCGTAGGTCAGTTCGACCTCGCCATCGAGATCCTTGCGCAGGCCGCGCTCGAGCAGGCGTGCGCCGAAGCCGCGCCGGGTCGGGGGTTCGACCGCCGGTCCTCCGGTTTCGTGCCAGACCAGCTCCAGCGCCTCGGCCTCGTCGGTGCGGGCGAGTTTCCACTCGATCCGCACCCGCCCGGCATCATGCGACAGCGCACCGTACTTGGCGGCATTGCTGGCCAGCTCGTGCAGGGCCATCGCCACCGCCAGCGCACGTTTCGGATCGATCCTGCAGGGCGGGCCATCGAGGAAGAAACGCTGCGCGGCCCCGGCCCTGTAGGGGGCGATCGCGCCGGCCACGATGTCGCGGAGGTCGGCGCTGCGCCAGTTCTCGCGGGTCAGCACGTCGTGCGCGCGCGAGAGCGCGAACAGGCGCGCCTCGATCTTGCTGTTGCCGTCTTCCAGGCTCTCGGCGGTATCGAGCGTTTGCCGGGTCAGCGACTGCACCGTCGACAGCGTGTTCTTGACCCGGTGGTTGAGTTCATGGACCAGCGACTGCAGGTGTTGTTCATGCATGCGCCGCTCGGTCACGTCACGCGTGGAACCGGCGACGGCTTCGACCTCGCCATCGGTGCCGAGCACCGGCGTGAAAATGTAGTCGTAGATGCGCCTGCCTTTCTCCTGGTGATCGAAGGGCACGTCGCCACGTATCGGCGCGCGCGTGGCGACGACCCGATCGATCTCCTCTCCATGCATTTCCGCGTGCCAGGGCTCGTAACCGATCTCCAGGCACGTCTTTCCGGCCGCTTGTTCCCAGGTCTTGCCCCACATCGTCAGCAGTGCATCGTTCGCATAGACGAAGCGATGCTGGAGGTCGAAGACATAAAGAAGGTCCGGAGTGGCCTGCAGCAGGGCGTCGTAAGCACGCCAGGCCGCAGGGTCACGATGTTGGCCAAACTGCACGGGGCGGACTCGTTGAAAGTTGACCGACTCTAGCATCGGCTCCGGTATCGACGTGTCACGAAGCACATCACAAAGGAAACGCCGCGAAGATGGCATTGCGTCGGCTGCGTCGTGATCGCGATGCCCTGGCGCGGGACGCGCCATGGACCAGACGGACAGTCGCGGTGGAGCTGCGGCCGCGAGTGGTCGAGTGCGCACGTACGGCTCAAGCGCAGGTCGCGCGCGGACGCAGGACCGACCAGTGAAGCAGCGCGCGCCGCAGGACTGCGCCACGGGCCGCCGATCAGGTCTCTGGTGTCCCGTCGAGCTGCTGCCACAGTGCGTCGGGCACCTCCTCCAGCGTCTCGAGACTGGGTCTGCCGAACAGGTAGCCCTGGAACAGCGGCACGCCGAGTGCGCGCAGCTGGCGGTATTCGGCTTCCGTTTCCACACCCTCGGCGAGTACGGTGGAGCCGATGGAAGTGGCGATCTGCATGATGCCGCGGGTGATCGCGGTGCGGACCGGATCGGCGTCGATACCGCGGACCAGCGCGATGTCGAGCTTGAGCAGATCGGGCTGGAAATTGGCCAGCAGCGTCAGTCCGGCGTAGCCGGCGCCGAAGTCGTCGATCGCGGTCATGAAGCCGCGGCTTCGATAGTCGCGGAAGATGCCGGTCAGGTGCCGGTGATCGCGGACCTGTTCCGACTCCGCGGTTTCGAATATCAGCTTGTCCGTCGGAAATCCGAAGGTCTGCGCAGCGACGAGCGTCAGCCGGATGCAGGTCGCCGCCTCGTAGACGGCGTTGGGAAAGAAGTTGATCGACAGCCGCTGGCGCAGTCCGAGCCTGGCCGCGGTCTCGATCGCCTTGACCCGGCAGGTCTGGTCGAAGCGGTACAGCTGGGCCGGACTGACGCGGGCGATGACCTCGCCGGCACTGCCGCCATCGGCACCGCGCACCAGTGCCTCGTAGCCGAAGATCGAGCGGTCGCGAGCGTCGACGATCGGCTGGAACGCCATGCGGACATCGAAATCGAGGCGGTCGTCGCTGCCGCAGTTCGCGCACGGGTGCGGCGACCGCGTCGCGCCGAAGATATTTTCGAGATACACGCGAGCTCCCGGTCGGATGGAGCGAGCAGTGCAGCAAATTGCGTGCCAGTGCACGCCGCAACTGCCTGTGCAGCCGCTTGTGACGGCGCTCGGGGATGAAGCCTTCACGTTGGCGCGAAGGTCCATGCCGTTCAGTAGGCGCCACGACAAGCCGGGAGCCAGTCATGCGCGACATTCTCAAGACGCTCGAAAACGAACACGGTCAGCTGCGGACGCTGTTCGCAGCGATCAACGCGACCACCGACCGGGCGGAGAAGAAGCGCGCGGAATTGCTGGAGAAGATCGAGGCGGTGCTGGTGCCGCACGCGAAATGGGAAGAGCTGGTGTTCTATCCGGCATACGCGGAGCGCGCTTCGCACGATCAGCTGCTGCTGCACGCCGAGGCCATCCAGGAACATCGCGCGGTCGAGCTGACGGTGCTGCCCGATCTCCATGCGTCGGCGAAGAACACCCGCCAGTTCGCAGGGTCGGTGAAGGTGCTGTCGGAATTCATCACCCACCACGCCGACGAAGAGGAAGACGAGATGTTCAAGGCGGCGCGAACCCTCTTCTCGCCGGAAGAGCTGGCCGACCTCGACGAGCAATACGAGGAGTGGAAAGCCTCGCCTGCCGCCTCGGCCGTGACCTTCCATGCAAAGGCGAAGACCGCGATCAAGTCGGCGCTGCGCAATCCAAAGGCGCCGGGCTGACCTCACGCGCTTGCATGTGCATCGCCACCGCCGATCCGTCGGCACGTAGTGGTGCAGAGGCGGGGGCAGGGTTGGTCGCATCGGCCAGCCCTGGATGCACGCCAGTCCGTCGATTGAACTACCTGGCGCTTGGCGCATGAGCCGGC
>Ga0233383_1000702_pt1 | contig 12426 bp, 8 predicted proteins | sample ElkDunMinimDraft_14_FD_191542 | JGI IMG/M metagenome (GOLD analysis project Ga0233383, IMG submission 191542) | Fecal eukaryotic communites from dung pellets of Tule Elk in California, USA - Elk Dung G16 | ecosystem: Host-associated > Mammals > Digestive system > Large intestine > Fecal | place...
CCGCGCCTCGGTCAGCGCCGCGGCGAGCTGGGGTCGCTGGCCCTCGGGCGCGCTGGACCCCACGATGTCGTCGTAGTGGACCGTGGCACCCGTGCTCGGGCGGCACTGCGCGACCGCGACGAACGAGCCGTCCGCGGTGGGCAACCACAGGACGAGGTCGGCGAACGCGAGGTCGGAGACGACCTGCCAGTCGCCCACCAGGAGGTGGAGCCACTCGACGTCGGCTGCCGGGAGGTCGGCGTGCTGGGCAATGAGGTCACTCATGGCGGACACGGCCACCAGCCTACGGGCGTCGCACACCGGTAGGGTTTGGGCGTGCACCTGACCGTTGAGCTCACCTACCCGGCAAGCGTCGACGATGTGATCGCCATGCTCGCCGACGAGTCGTTCGTCCGGTGGCGGGCGCAGCGCACCACGGGCGGCGGCATGGTCGAGCAGGCCGACGTCACCGGCAGCGCCGAGGCCGGCTTCACGGTCGCGGTGCGCCGAACGCTGCCCACCGACATGATCCCGGCCCAGGTCCGCCCGTTCGTGGGCGGTCAGCTGGAGATCCGCCAGGCCGAGGCGTGGGAGGCGCCGTCGGGCGCTCGGCGGGTCGGCACGGTCGCGCTCGAGATCACCGGGACGCCCGTCCGCGTCACCGGGACGGTCGCGCTGGAACCCCTGCCCGACGGCGGCGCACGCCAGGTGTACGACGGCGAGGTGCGGGCCAACGTGCCGTTGTTCGGAGCCGTCGTGGCAGACGCTGCCGCGGACGCGGTGCGGTCGACGCTCGAGGCCGAGGGACGAGCCGGCCGCGAGTGGCTCGCCGGCGAAGGCGTCTGACCGCTCTCGGGAGCGTCCACGTCGCGCGCTCGAGCGCGCGGTCGCCCGCTCGGCCGTAACGATCTCATCACGGCGGCCCGCAAAAATTTGCTCTGACCTGCGCAAACACAATTTCTGACGCCGCGCCGTGATCACGGGGACCGCCCGGGCTTGACGAACCGGTCCGTCTGCGGGGAGCATCGGCACCGGCCGTGGAAGCGCTACCACCCTCGACGTTGGGAGCGCTTCCACAAGGAACCGCCAAACGATCCACCGACGGATCACCCACTCAGAGACAAGGGAGTCACCGTGCGCAGCAGCACCCGACCCGCAAGCCGGACACGTCGCCTCGTCGCGACCACCGCCGGCGTCGCCTCCATCGCCCTGGCGCTCACCGCATGCGGCAGCGGCTCGGAGAACGAGGAAGGTGGCAAGGACAAGGCCGGCTCGGACGAGAAGATCACTCTGACGGTCGCCACGTTCAACAACTTCGGCTACACCGACGAGCTCCTCGCGAAGTACAAGGACACTCACCCGAACGTCACGATCGAGCACGTCACCGCTGCCCGGTCGGAGGACGCTCGCACCAACCTCACGACCAAGCTCGCCGCGGGCGGCGAGGGCCTGGCCGACATCGAGGCCATCGAGGTCGACTGGCTCCCCGAGCTCAAGGAGTACCCCGACCTGTTCGAGGACCTGGCGGACCCGGCGCTCGAGGGCCGCTGGCTCGACTGGAAGGTCGAGCAGGCCACCGCGGGCGGCAAGCTCATCGGCTACGGCACCGACATCGGCCCCGAGGCGATCTGCTACCGCGCCGACCTGTTCGAGGCCGCCGGCCTCCCGTCGGACCGCGAGAAGGTCGCCGAGCTCCTCGGTGGCGAGAACGCCACCTGGGAGGACTACTTCAACGTCGGCAAGGAGTTCGTCGCCGAGTCGGACTCCGCGTGGTTCGACGGCGCCGTCCCGACCTACCAGGGCATGATCAACCAGGTCACCGACGCGTACGAGGACCCGTCCTCGGGCGACGCCAAGGACCTCACGTCCAACACGGTCGTCAAGGACATCTACGACCAGGTCGTCGCGGCCTCGGTCGACGACGAGCTCTCGGCGGGCCTCGAGCAGTGGAGCGACGACTGGACCGCGGGCTTCCAGAAGGACGCCTTCGCGACCATGCTGTGCCCCGCCTGGATGACCGGTCCGATCGAGGAGCGCTCGGGCGGCATCGACGGCTGGGACGTCGCCGACGTCTTCCCCGGCGGTGGCGGCAACTGGGGCGGTGCGTTCCTCACCGTCCCCGCCTCCGGTGACAACACCGAGGCCGCCAAGGAGCTCGCCGCCTGGCTGACCGACCCTGAGCAGCAGATCGCGGCGTTCGAGTCGGCGGGCACGTTCCCGTCGCAGGTCGACGCTCAGGCCTCCGAGCAGGTCCAGTCGTTCACCAACGGGTTCTTCAACGACGCCCCGGTCGGCCAGATCTTCTCCACGCGGGCCCAGGCCATCGAGGGTGCCCCGTTCAAGGGCAAGCACTACTTCTCGGTGCACCAGACCGTCCAGGACGCGCTCCTGCGTGTCGACGTGGCCAAGCAGCAGGACGGCGAGACCGCCTGGGGCGGCGCGCTCAAGGACTTCGCCGCGCTGGGTCTCTGACCTCGCCCCGGCTGGGCGGCCGCCGTGTGCACGGCGGCCGCCCAGCCGGGCAACGCCCCTGCCCTTCACCGGCGAACGCACAGGAAGCAGCACATGGCCGTCTTGTCCCCCACCACGTCCACGCCCGAGCGCACCGGGCCCTCCCACCGGCCGTCCTCGGGCCCGCCGAAGCGCGTCGGGTTCTCCCAACGGCTCGGCCGCTGGGACGTGAAGGTCTCGCCCTACCTGTACATCTCGCCGTTCTTCGTCCTGTTCGCGCTCACGGGCCTGTTCCCGCTGCTCTACACCGCGTACGTCTCGGTGCACGAGTGGAACCTGCTGGGCGGCCAGGGAGAGTTCATCGGCCTCGAGAACTACCTGGCGGTCCTCGACCAGCCGGTGTTCTGGCGGTCCCTGGTCAACACCCTCTCGATCTTCCTGCTGTCGAGCGTGCCGCAGGTGGTCCTCGCGCTCGGGATCGCCGCACTGCTCGACCAGAACCTGCGCGCCGCCACGTTCTGGCGCATGGGCGTCCTCGTGCCCTACATCGTCGCCCCGGTCGCGGTCTCCATGATCTTCGGGCGCATGTTCGCCGACCAGTACGGGTTCATCAACGCCATGCTCGGTCTCGTCGGCCTCGACCCGGTCGGCTGGCACTCCGACCGGTTCGCCAGCCACGTGGCCATCGCCACGATCGTGAACTACCGCTGGACCGGGTACAACGCCCTGATCTTCCTCGCCGCCATGCAGGCCGTGCCGCGTGAGCTCTATGAGGCCGCCGTCATCGACGGCGCGGGCCGGGTGCGCCAGTTCTTCTCGGTCACCGTCCCGCAGATCCGCGCGACCATCATCTTCGTCGTCATCACCTCGACCATCGGCGGCCTGCAGATCTTCGACGAGGTGCGCATGTACGACGCCGCAGGCCTCGGCGGCCCCAGCAAGAACTGGATGACCACCGTGCTGTACCTGTACGACGTCGCATGGGGCAACCAGAAGAACTTCGGGCGTGCCGCGGCCGTCGCGTGGATCCTGTTCGTGCTCATCCTCGCCATCGGCATGGTCAACTTCTTCGTCACGCGGCGGATCTCGACGTCCGGCCCGAGCGGACCGAAGGTGAGCCGCAGGCGCACCAAGGAGCTGCTCGCGAACGCTCGTGCGGCTGCCGCAGCAGGCTCCGCGACAGGTTCCCGGGTGCCGCCCTCTGCTCGGCCCGGGCCAGACCGCCCCGCCGGCCCGACACCGCCCCCGTCCCGCCGCACCCCCGGAGAGAACCGATGAGCTCCGTCGCCGTCACCGCACAGACCGCCGGCAAGGGGGCGGCCCGGGCAGCCGCCCGACGCCGCTCCTCCGGTACCCGGGCGAGCCGTTCGGCCTCGCGCCGTCCGGGCTGGGTCACCTACACGCTGCTCGGGATCGCCCTGCTCGTCTTCGCGTTCCCGCTGTACTTCACGCTCATCATCGGCTCGTCCGACCCGGTGGCGATCGCGCAGAACGCCGTGCCGCAGTGGCTGCCCGACTCGAGCCTGTTCCAGCAGTTCAAGACCGTCATCGAGTCGACCCAGATCAACTTCTGGAAGGCGCTGCTGAACTCGGTGATCATCGCCGTGCTGGTCTCGATGTCGGTCGTGATGTTCTCGACCCTCGCCGGCTACGCGTTCGCCAAGCTCAGCTTCCGGGGCCGGGGGCCGCTCCTGGTCTTCGTCATCGCGACGATGGCCGTCCCCACCCAGCTCGGCGTCATCCCGATGTACATCCTCATGTCGGAGATCGGCTGGATCGGCAAGCTCCAGGCCGTCATCGTGCCTGCGCTCGTCGCCGCGTTCGGTGTGTTCTGGATGACGCAGTACCTCTCCGAGGCGCTGCCCTACGAGCTCATCGAGGCCGCGCGCGTCGACGGCGCCTCGATGATCCGCACGTTCTGGTCCGTGGCGCTGCCCGCGGCCAAGCCGGCGGCCGCGATGCTCGGCCTCTTCACGTTCGTCCAGCAGTGGACGAACTTCTTCTGGCCGTCGATCGTCCTCAACCAGCAGAACCCGACGCTGCCGCTGGTGGTGCGGTCCCTGCAGGCCACGTACTTCGTCGACTACTCGCTCGTCATGGGCGGGGTGTTCCTCGTGACGCTGCCGCTCCTGGTCGCCTTCTTCTTCGTCGGCCGCCAGCTCGTCGCGGGCATCATGGCCGGAGCGGTCAAGGGCTGATGCGGTAGTCCGTCCCAGCACACCGACCCACCCCGACCCCGACCCGGCTGGGCCGGGCCGACGACGCCGTCGACCCGGCCGAGCCCTCAAGACCATGGGAGAATCCGCAGAATGACGCTGCACACCCCGGGCATCGGTGCCCGTACCCCCGCTCCGGGCACCACGGTGCCGTTCGTGCCGTCCGCACCGCTCGTCGGCCCCACCCCGAACTCCGCGGGAGACGTCGCGTTCCCCGAGGGCTTCCTCTGGGGCGCCGCGACCGCCGCGTTCCAGATCGAGGGCGCCGGAGCGGAAGGCGGCCGCAAGGACTCCATCTGGGACACCTTCTGCCGCGTCCCGGGGGCGGTGCACGCGGGCGACGACGGCATGGTCGCGTGCGACCACTACCACCGGTACCGGGAGGACGTCGCGCTGATGAAGCGCCTCGGGCTCGGCGCCTACCGCTTCTCGACGTCGTGGGCACGCGTGGTGCCGGACGGCCGCACGGTCAACCGCGAGGGCGTCGACTTCTACTCGCGCCTGGTCGACGAGCTGCTGGGTGCCGACATCCTGCCCTGGCTCACGCTCTACCACTGGGACCTGCCGCAGGCGGTCGAGGACGACGGCGGCTGGCCGGTGCGCGACACCGCCTACCGGTTCGCGGACTACGCCGTGGCGATGCACGAGGCCCTGGGCGACCGGGTCAAGGTCTGGACCACGCTCAACGAGCCGTGGTGCTCCGCATTCCTCGGCTACACCGGCGGCATCCACGCCCCGGGCCGCAAGTCGCCCGAGGACGGACTCGCCGCTGCGCACCACCTCATGCTCGGCCACGGGCTCGCGATCAACGCGCTGCGCGAGCGCGACCCCGAGGCCTCGCTGGGCATCACGCTCAACTTCACGGTCTCCGACCCGGTCGACCCCGCCGACCCGGCCGACGTCGACGCGGCCCGCCGTGACGACGCGATGTTCAACCGCATCTTCACCGACCCGATCCTGCGCGGTGCCTACCCGCAGGACATCCTCGACGACGTCGCGCACCTGGGCTTCGCCGAGCACGTGCGTGAGGGCGACCTCGAGATCATCTCGACGCCGATCGACGTCCTGGGCGTCAACTACTACAACGGCGGCGCGGTCTCCGCGACGCCGCAGGCGACCGACGACGGCGCGGCGCCCGACGGCACCGCGGGGCCGGACGGCGCCCGCGAGACGCCGTCGGAGGGCCCGGTGTGGGAGACCCGCTCCCCCAACCCCGTCCCGGACGGCATCTACCACCACAGCCGTGGTCTGCCCACGACCGACATGGGCTGGGAGGTGCAGCCCGAGGGCCTCACCCGCCTGCTCACGCGCCTGCACGAGGACTACACCGGCCCGCGCGGGACGGCACTGTTCGTCACGGAGAACGGCGCCGCCTACCCCGACGTCGTGCAGGGCGACGGCAGCGTCGACGACCAGGACCGCCTCGAGTTCATCGACCGCCACCTGCGCGCGCTCAAGGACGCGGTCGACGCCGGCGCGGACGTGCGCGGGTACTTCGCGTGGTCCCTCCTGGACAACTTCGAGTGGGCGCTCGGCTACTCCAAGCGGTTCGGGATCGTGCGCGTGGACTACACGACGCAGGAGCGCACCGTGAAGGCATCGGGCCACTGGTACGCCGACGTCGCGCGGACGAGCGTCGTGCCTGCTCGCACCACCGACGGCCCCGCGCAGTAGTCTCCGGTTCGTGACCACCGTGCACGGGGCAGCGCCGACCCTGGACGACGTCGCCGAGGCGGCGGGCGTCTCCAGGTCGACCGCGTCCCGGGCGATCAACGGCGGCGAGCGCGTCTCGCCCGAGGCGCAGGCTGCCGTGGACGACGCCGTCGCCCGGCTCGGCTACGCGCCGAACCGGGCGGCGCGCTCGCTCGTGACGCGGCGCACCGACTCGATCGCGCTCGTGGTGCCCGAGCCGGACGCCAAGATCCTCACCGACCCGTTCCTCGGCGGCGTGCTGCGCGGTGTCAGCGACGCGCTCGCGGGCACCGACCTCCAGCTCGTGCTGCTGCTCGCCCGGCCGGGCGAGCAGCCGGGCCACCTGGCGCGCTACCTGCGCAGCGGGCACGTCGACGGCGCGATCGTCGCCTCGCACCACCGTGGGGACCAGCTCGAGCCGCAGCTCGCCCGCGACCCGCTCCCCGTCGTGTTCGTCGGCAGGCCGTTCGAGGGCGGCAGCGTGCCGTACGTCGACGTCGACAACACGGCGGGCGGCCGTGCCGCCGCCCGGCGACTGGTCGAGCGGGGCTGCCGCCGGCTCGCGACGATCACCGGTCCGCTCGACATGCCTGCGGCCCTGGACCGGTTCGCGGGCTGGCGGCAGGTGCTCGACGAGCACGGCCTGCCCGCGGAAGCGGTCGCGAACGGGGACTTCACCATCGACGGCGGCGCCGCCGCCATGCGGCAGGTCCTGACCGAGCACCCCGACATCGACGGCGTGTTCGCGGCGTCGGACCTCATGGCCGCCGGCGCCCTCGACGTGCTGCGCGAGCACGGCCGGCGCGTGCCGCAGGACGTGGCCGTGATCGGCTTCGACGACCTGGGCATGGCCGAGCGCATGTCGCCGCGCCTGACGACGGTGCACAACCCGGTCGTGCAGATGGTGTCCGCCGCGACCGGGACGCTGCTCGACATGCTGGGCGGAGGCAGGCCGCCCCTGAAGCCGCAGGTGCTCGAGCCCTACCTCGTCGAGGGCGACTCCGCCTGACTTCGGGCGGCTCGCCTGGCCTCGCGCACGAACCGGTTCCCGCCTAGCTCGCGTGCACGTGGCCGTACCGGTGGAGCGTGCGGCTCACCGCCTGCTCCCGCACGAACGTCAGCAGCTCCCGGTGACCGCTGCCCAGCACCGGCCCGTCGAGCACCGTGACGGTCCCGAGCCGGGCGACCGCGGCCTCGCGCAGGCCCGGAGCCGACCCGACGACCCGGATGCGCCCCGCGATGCGGCCGTCGGCGACCGCCGCGGCGAACGCCTCGTGCGACATCGGGGCGGCGTGCGGCACGCCCCACCCCGCGTCGGAGTCCGGCACGACCTCGGTCGGTACCCCGGCCCTGCGGGCCGCGGCGAGCACCCGCCGGACCTCGACCGGCAGCGCGCCGTCGCCGACGCGGACCGTCACGCGGTCCACGGGCCGGTACCGGAACGTGTTCTCCTCGACGCGCAGCCCCGTGGGGTCGTGCCCCACACCGATCTCCTCGGCCCAGGCGGCGACGTCGGACGCCTCGGCCCAGGCCAGCCACCCCTCGGGGTCGTTGGCCTTGGACGGCACGTCGCCGTCCGACCAGCGTCCGAGCTGGGCGACGTAGTTCGGCCCGCCCGCCTTGGCGCCCGGGCCGACCGCCGAGGCCTTCCAGCCGCCGAAGGGCTGGCGCCGCACGATGGCCCCCGTGATGTGCCGGTTGACGTAGACGTTGCCGGCCTCGACACGTGCGAGCCACGCCTCGATCTCGTGCGAGTCGAGCGAGTGGATGCCCGCGGTCAGGCCGAACGGCACCTGGTTCTGCAGGCGGATGGCCTCGTCGAGGTCGCGCGCGGTCATGATGCCCAGCACCGGTCCGAAGGCCTCGGTGAGGTGGAAGAACGACCCCGGGCGGACGCCGTCGCGCAGACCAGGGGTCCACAGCCGGTCGGGGTCGATCCCGGCGGCCGCCGCGGCGTCGTCGAGCCGGCGCGGTTCGACGAGCCACCGCTCGCCGGGTTCGAGCGTGGTCAGGGCGCGCAGGAGCTTGCCCTGCGCGGGCTCGGTCAGCGGCCCCATGACCGTCGACAGCGCGGTGGCCGGGCCGACCGAGACCGACCGTACGGCGTCGACGAGCTGGCGGCGGAACCGCTTGCCCGTCTCGGCCTCGGGGTCCGCCACCGACCCGACGAGGATCACGAGCGACGCGGCCGAGCACTTCTGGCCGGCGTGCCCGAACGCGCTCCGGACGACGTCGGCGACCGCGAGGTCGAGGTCGGCCGACGGCGTCACCACGATCGCGTTCTTGCCCGACGTCTCGGCCAGCACGGGCCGCTCGGGACGCCACGAAGCGAACAGCTCGGCGGTCTCGATCGAGCCCGTGAGGATCACGCGGGCGACGTCGGGGTGCGTCACCAGGTGGCGTCCGGCGTCGCCGTCGGGAACGCGCAGGAACTGCACGACGTCGCGCGCGACGCCGGCGTCGAGGCCGATCTGCGGGGCGACCTCGTCGAGTGCCGCGTGCACCGCCTCGACCGCGATCTCGAGGCACCGCGGGGTCGGCGGAGCCGGCTTGGCGAGCACGGACGAGCCGGCCGCGAGCGCCGCGAGCACGCCGCCGATCGGGATGGCGACGGGGAAGTTCCAGGGCGGCGTGACGAGCGTGACGCCGTCGGGCGTGAACGTCGCGCCCGCGACGCGTTCGAGCGCCTCGGCAGAGGTCGCGTAGTAGCTCGCGAAGTCGACGGCCTCGCTCACCTCGGGGTCGGCCTCGGCGACCGTCTTGCCGGGCTCGTGCACCATCGCGGCCACGAGGTCGGTGCGGCGGGCCTCGAGCTGCCGCGCGGCGGCACGCAGGACCAGCGCCCGGTGCGCGGGCGCGACGGCGGCCCAGGCGGTGCGGGCGGCGACCGCGCGGGCGACCGCGGCGTCGATCTCGTCGGTCGACGTGATCTCGGCGGCCTTGACCGGCACGAACCCGCTGTCGGGGCCGATGACCTGCTGCGCCCACGCGCGGTGCCCGGCCACCGCCGGGTCGGTGTCGACGGCGTTGTGGAACTCGGCGTTGTGGAACTCGGCGGTGCCGGTCTCGGCGGGCTCGGCGCCCGCCGGGGTGGCGAACCGGGACCGGCGCCGAGGCGCGACGTCGTCGGCGGCGTAGTGGAGCCCGTGCGTCACGGAGGCCCGGAACGCGGCCTCCTGGCCGTCCATCGCGCCGGTCCCGGCGCCGGGCGTCTCGGGAGCGAACGCCGCGTGCAGGAAGTTCTGCACCGCGGCGTTCTCCTCGAGCCGGCGCACCAGGTAGGAGATGGCGACGTCGAAGTCCTCGTCGCGCACCACGGGCGTGTACAGCACCACGCGACCGCCGTCCTTGCGGACCTCCTCGCGCACGAGCCGGGCCTCGGTCGGGGCCATGCCCTGCAGCATCTCGATGTCGAGGCCCTCGGTCACGCCGCGGGACCGTGCCAGCAGCACGGCGAGCGCGACGTCGAACAGGTTGTGGGACGCGACCCCGAGCCGCACGGCCGAGGTGCGGTCGGTGCGCAGGTGGTGGTTCAGGATCCGCACGTAGTTGGCGTCGACGCCGGGCTTGCTCGGGTAGGGCGCCTGCGCCCAGTCGTGCAGCTCAGCCTCGACCTGCTCCATCGCGAGGTTCGCACCCTTGACCAGCCGCACCTTGATGCGTGCACCGCCCGCGGCCACGCGCCGGCCAGCCCACGCGGTGAGCTCGTCGAGCGCGCCGAGGGCATCGGGAAGGTAGGCCTGCAGGACGATGCCGGCCTCGAGGTCGCGGAACTCCTCGCGGTCCAGGACCGCGGTGAAGACGGCGGTCGTGAGCGCGAGGTCCTTGTACTCCTCCATGTCGAGGTTGAGGAACACGCCGTGGTCGCGCGCCGTCCGGTACAGCGGCAGCAGGCGCTCGACGACGCGGTCACGCGAGCCCTCGAGGTCCCACGGCACCAGCTGGGCGGCCACGGAGGACACCTTGATCGAGACGTAGTCGACGTCGGGCCGCTCGACGAGCGCGATCGTCCGGGCGAGCCGGGCCTGCGCCTCCTCCTCGCCCAGCACGGCCTCGCCGAGGAGGTTGACGTTGAGCGTGTACCCCTCGGCGCGGGTCCGCGCCAGGTGCTTGCCGAGGCCGGCGCCGGCGTCGGCCACCAGGTGCCCGACGAGCTGACGCAGGCGGACGCGCGCGGCCGGCACGACGACGGACGGCATCGTGGGCGCGACCGCCGCGCCGACCTTGAACAGCGTCCGGTCGACCCGGGACAGGAAGGTCGCGGCACCCGCGTCCCGTCCGAGGCGCGCGAGCGCGGACGCCGCGACGTGCACGTCCTGCGGGCGGGCGACATCGTCGACGAAGCCGACGGCCAGCTCGAGCCCGGCGGGGTCGGACACCAGGGAGCCGAGGCGCTCGGCGGTGGCACGGGCGCGACGGTCGGCGCGCGTGGTGGGCGCGTCCGCCGTGCCCGAGGCCGCGGCGATCCAGGAACGGGCGAGCGCGACGGCGTCGTCGACCAGGTCTTCGCTCGACGGCAGGGAGGGCGCGGGGTGGTGCGCCGGGACAGCGGTGCTCATGGTCCCAGGGTGCACCGGACCGGGCCGGCTCGTCTTGTACGAACGGCCCCGGGACGTGCGGGGATTCGTGCAACTTCGGCCGCGGGCGCGGGTGTGGCATCGGCGCCGGTGGGGCATCGTGGTACCACTGGGCCCGGCCGCGAAGGAGCACCGCATGTGTCGCTGGAACGCGTTCTACGGGCAGCCGATCCTGATCGACGAGCTCCTCTACCGGACCCCGCACGGCCTGATCGACCAGAGCCTGCACGCCAGGTTGGGCGTCGAGACCACCAACGGCGACGGTTTCGGCCTGGGCTGGTACACCCCGAACAGCCCGGTCCCGGGTCGTTACCGCAACCTCAACCCTGCCTGGAGCGACCCGAACCTGCGCGACCTGGCGAGCCATATCCAGTCGCCGCTGTTCCTGGCCCACATCCGCGCGACCACGGGGACGCCGGTGCAGCAGACGAACTGCCACCCGTTCCGGCAAGGGCGCTGGCTGTTCGTGCACAACGGCTCGATCCGCGGCTTCGCCTCCTACCGGCGAGAACTGCTCCTGGCGGTCGGCCCCCGGTACTTCGGCGGGATCGCGGGCTCGACGGACTCCGAGCTGCTGTTCTACCTCGCGCTGACCTTCGGGCTCGAGGAGGACCCGATCGGTGCGGTCGAGAGGGCTGTCGGGTTCGTCGAGGCGGTCGGCCACGCGCACGGTGTCGAGTACCCGGTGCAGATGACGCTGGGGTACGCCGACGGCGAGCGCCTGTACGCGGTCCGTTACTCGAGCGAGGGCCGGTCCAGGACGCTGTTCGCCTCCGCGGACGCCGAGACGCTGCAGGCGCTGCACCCCGAGTACGAGCGGTTCCGGCAGCTGTCGAACGAGGACCGTGTCGTCGTGTCCGAGCCGTTGTCCGACCTGCCCGGCGTCTGGCTCGAGATCCCGGAGTCCTCCGTGATGGTGGTCCAGCGCGGCCCGGACGAGCACCGGGAGTTCACGCCGCAGCCGCCGGCGCGCGCGGCGACCGGTTGACGGCGAGCCGCTCGCCACCTGGGTACGATCGGCCGACGATGAGCAGGAACCCCAGCTCGCCCGTGCCGACCACGTGGCCCGAGGCCCAGGCGCTGCTGGCGGCGCTGTCGCCGGCCATGGTCGCGCTCATGGACGAGCTCGCGGACGTCATGTTCTGCGCGAAAGACGCCGAGCGGCGGTACGTGCTCGTCAACCAGGTCTTCGTGCGGCGCACCAACGAGCGGTCGCGCCGCCAGGTCATCGGCCGGCGGGCCGGTGACCTGTTCGTCCCCGAGCTCGCCGAGCGCTACACCACGCAGGACGACGAGGTGCTGCGCACGGGCAGGCCGCTGCGCAACGAGCTCGAGCTGATCCGGCGGATCGGCGGCGGGCCCGGATGGTTCCTCACGTCCAAGCTCCCGGTGCACGCCCCCGACGGCCGGGTCGTAGGCCTCGTCTCGGTGTCGCAGGACCTGCGCTCGGGCGATGCCGACGACGCCACGATGGACGCGATGGCACGGCTCGTCTCCGCCGTGGGCGCCCA